>Ga0105246_10002880_pt1 | contig 10411 bp, 9 predicted proteins | sample KBSM64metaG_FD_99694 | JGI IMG/M metagenome (GOLD analysis project Ga0105246, IMG submission 99694) | Miscanthus rhizosphere microbial communities from Kellogg Biological Station, Michigan, USA - KBS M6-4 metaG | ecosystem: Host-associated > Plants > Roots > Rhizosphere > Soil | place: Michigan... | reverse complement strand
TCATAAAATTCGTGGACCGAAGGGTGCCGGGCTTCTCTATGTGAGAAGTGGCGTAGAGCTTACACCACTTCTGTCTGGCGGCTCACAGGAGCATGGGTTCAGGGCGGGCACGGAAAATACAGCTCTGATTGTGGGCATGGCCAAGGCGATGCGGATCGCAGCAGAGGGGCAGATTGATTTTTCAAGACGCATCCGCATCCTCCGAGATCGGGTGATGGAGACGATTGCTGCTATCCCAGAGCTTCAACTCAATAGTACCCCAAACGGAGCACCACATATTGTACATTTTTCCTATCCTGCTATGAAAGCAGAAGTAGCATTGCATACCCTAGAGCAACTTGGCTGTACGGTGTCTACCCAATCGGCATGCTCCTCGCGTTCGGCTGAGCCAAGCCGGGTGCTGCTTGCCATGGGAAGAGATGTTGCCTGTGCCGCTGGGGGATTGCGAATTAGTTTCGGTGACGAACATACAGAAGAGGATGCAGCCATGCTGGAAAAGGCACTGCATCAGATGGTGGAACAATTACGGCCACTCGAAAGGCGGATGTAAATTAAATGTTGAATTATGATATGCTGCTTCTCCGTTTTGGAGAGTTTATGTTAAAAGGAAAAAATCGTGCGCGATTTGAGAAAACGATCATCACTCAAGTCAAGGCGTTGCTTAAGCCTTATCCGAGTGCAAGTTTGCGTAAAGAATATGGCCGAGTCTACGTGGATCTTGGCGGTGAATCCCACACACAGCTTATTCCCGTGCTCAAACGTGTATTTGGTGTAGCGTCTATCAGCCCTGTGAAAGTAACGCCTTCCGAGATAGACGAGATTGTGCAAACTGCGGTTGCGTTTATGGATGAACGTGCTCAGGACTTCGGCGAAGTCACGACCTTCAAGGTAAATGCGCGCCGAGTGTGGAAGGGCTTTCCGCATTCTTCTCATGAAACAAATCATTTGGTTGGTTCACCGATTTTAAGAAAATTCCAACAGTTGAAGGTCGATGTTCGTAATCCTGATATTGAGCTGCGTGTAGAAATCCGCGAACAGGGCACTTATATTTTCAGTGAAGTTATTCCCGCCGCAGGCGGATTCCCGCTTGGAACGAATGGCAAGGCGATGGTCCTCTTATCCGGAGGGATAGACAGTCCTGTAGCCGCTTGGTCTTCCATGCGTCGAGGGCTCGAAGTCGAGTGTGTGCATTTTTATAGTTATCCTTTTACAAGTCAACGTGCAAAAGAAAAGGTAATTGATCTGGCCCGTGCTCTTGCAGATCATGCGGGTACGATCAAATTACATCTCGTTCCCTTTACGGAGATTCAGACCGCATTCACCCAGTTGGGTCAGGATAATCTGATTATTACATTGATGCGCCGTTCCATGTTACGAATTGCGACTAAACTGGCAGAACGCGAACGTGCACTAGCACTGATCACTGGCGATAGTTTGGGTCAGGTGGCGAGCCAAACGCTTCCTAGCATGAATGTCATTGGACGCGCTACAGACCTGCCTCTACTGAGACCGCTGGTTATGATGGATAAGCAGGAGATTATTTCACTTTCGAAACAGATTGGTACGTATGATATCTCCATTCTGCCTTATGAGGATTGCTGTACATTGTTTGTTCCAAAATCACCATCGACCAATCCGAATCTTCGGATTGTGGACAAAATTGAAGCAACGATGAGCCATCTGCCCGAATGGCTGGATCAAGCGGTAGAACAGACAGAAACGATCACTTTGCATGCGGGGGAAGCTTCAGTATTGATGGGGCAACCAGATGAAAGTGAAATGAAGGATGACTGGTTCTAATTGTACTTGCTCTGTGAAGGCTTACCAATTTAGAAGTAGACATAACAAATGAAATGTAAATATAAAAAAACACAAAAACAAAAACAGGACTAACCCATGTAAGAAGGGTTGGTCCTGCTTTTTTTGTGAGATGTTATCACGAAAGCACATTGCTTATATCGCTTCTATATCCCTGGCTTGTCTATGAATAAGAACGTTGCCGTTCAGCTTGAGCTTTCTTACTTGTGGTTCGCTTACGGTAACCCGCAAAAACAACGCCTCCTATCACTACAACGATGAACAGGACGCGGAGTGCTGGATGCTCTGTGAAAAAAGGCGAAATTCGTTTCTCTTCTGTAATCATATTGGCAGCAGTATAACCTAGTACAATAGCGCCAACGTAGATAATCCAGGGAAAGCGGTTAATCAGTTTGATGAACAAGGTGCTGCCCCAAACGATAATCGGGACACTGATCAGTAGTCCAAGGATGACAAGTACCAGATGTTGCTGGGCAGCCCCGGCTACGGCGATTACATTGTCTAGTCCCATAGCCGCATCCGCGATAATGATCGTACGAACAGCCGCCCAGAGTGAAGTTCCTGCCTGAATGTCGTTGTGCTCATCTCCCTGATCAGCGAGCAGTTTGTAGGCAATCCAGACTAAGAGCAGTCCTCCTACGAACAGGAGCCAGGGTACCTTCAATAACCATAACACAACGACTGTAGCCGCAATCCGGATGAGAAGTGCACCGCCTGTGCCGTACAGGATCGCTTTCTTTTGCACGGAAGGATGCAGATTTCGGGCTGCAAGACCGATGACGATAGCATTATCACCAGCCAGGATTAGATCAATAAAGACAACGTTTAACAAGGCCAGCCAAAATGTGGGACTAAACAGCTCCATGGCAATATGTCACTCCCTATATATTCTTCAATCAATAAGAATAGCATGTACAATTTCCACATACAAGTTAGAGTGGGGGGAATGAGGAGATGGATACACTATGGCTGTTAACACAAATTTTAATGATCAATCTGGTACTGAGTGGAGATAACGCGGTTGTTATAGCAATGGCGAGCAAAGATTTACCTCCGGAGCAACGTAAAAAAGCAGTCTGGTGGGGTGCACTTGGTGCAGTGCTGTTACGTTGCGTACTTACTTTTGCAGCCGTACTGCTGCTGGGTATTCCTTTTATTCAAGCGGCAGGCGGGTTGTTGTTATTCTGGATCGCGCTGAAACTACTGCTTCAAAACGAGGAGGAAGTACATATCCGTAATGCATCTACGACCTGGAAAGCAATTCAGACAATACTGGTTGCTGATTTTGTGATGAGTCTGGATAATGTATTAGCAATAGCTGCATTGGCTGATGGAGATTTGGCTTTAATTGTTATAGGGATTGCAATCAGCATTCCTATTGTAGTGTGGGGCAGCGGAATTATTGTGGATTTGCTAAAGCGATTTCCTCTTCTGGTGTTTGCTGGATCAGGTATACTGGCTTTTACTGCAGGAGAAATGTTAATGAGAGACCCGAAGCTTGGGGAGTGGCTGGGTGGATTGGCAGCGCAGGCTCATGCGATGTTGCCAGCAGCTTTGGCTTGTCTGGTTATAGCGGCGGGAGGGGCACACAGATTCGTTCGCCGGAATGCTTAGATGTTAACATGAGTTGAACTAAGTTTTTGGTTTGAGGGGTGTCCCATAAGGACACCTTTTCTGTTTTTTATAAATCTGATTGAGGAAGGTAGGAGGATTCCACCAAGAAGAGTCTACGTTTTTATTTTGCATGTGAACGGTGAAGGTGTAAAGAGTAGAACAATAAAGAGTGAAGTGACGATTGTATTGTAAGGTATTTCATATTATATCTGGTGTCTCCAAAGGGAATATTATAGTAAGGTTAGGTGTGTTATGTTTATTTTGACTGAGTTTGGACAGCTCATTTTCGACATCAGTATAGTTTTTTGTGGAAACATCAGATAAACTATAAACTAAGATTGAAGCTTGTTTTTGCAGTTAAAAATGTGTTCGGTATTGGAATTCAGCACAGTATGAAAATTACATAGTTAATGAAAATAAGAGGTGATGAAGATGAAAAATGAAAGAGCTATTGGACTGTTCATTGTAATTGCCGGTTTTATCATTTTGCTCGGCAAATTAGGGGTGTTTGGGTTTATTGGTCGAAATTTCTGGCCTTTATTGCTTTTGCTGCCCGGGATCGCTCTTTATGCATTGTTTTATGCCCGGGTATCGCCTTCCTGGTCATTAATGCCTGCAGGCATCCTCACTGTATATGGTGTATTATTTAGCATTACAAACATATGGGGTGCAGGACTGATGAGAAACTTGTGGCCCGTACTTCTGCTCGGGATTGCAGCAGGTTTGTTAGGATATGGTATGGTTGAGCGACTCAGACCTGAATATATCTACCCCGCGGCACTCATCATTGGTGCAGTGTCCATCGTACTATTGGCGTTCACGCTGCTCCAGACAGGTATCATATATGTGCTTGCTGTTCTGCTCATTATAGGCGGATTCTGGCTACTTGTTGGACGAGGACGTGCAGGCCGAAGTAAGGGGTGGTAAATATATCCATCAATTTCATGTGTAGTTTCGAGCGAAATATCTTGATTTTTACCTATGATAAACTATAATATAATGGATATAGACATGCGTCGGGTTATCACCGACGCTTATTTTGTGAGTAACCTGCGAAATTGCGGGAAGTTTAGTAGATAAGAATTGAAATTGGAAAGGATATGGATACAAACCATGCATTCAAGAGAACACATTCGCAATATTGCGATTATTGCCCACGTCGACCACGGGAAAACGACACTCGTCGACAAGTTGCTCCAGCAATCCGGTACATTCCGTGATCACGAGACGGTACAGGAGCGCGCAATGGACTCCAACGATTTGGAGCGTGAACGCGGTATTACGATTTTGGCCAAAAACACGGCTATAACTTATAAAGATTACCTGATCAACATTGTGGACACACCAGGCCATGCCGACTTCGGTGGTGAAGTAGAACGTATCATGAAAATGGTTGACGGCGTATTGCTCGTTGTTGATGCTTATGAGGGCTGTATGCCACAAACGAAGTTCGTACTTCGTAAAGCACTGGAGCATAACCTGACTCCAATCGTTATCGTAAATAAAATTGACCGTCCAGCGGCTCGTCCGGCTGAGGTTATTGATGAAGTACTTGACCTGTTCATCGAACTAGGTGCCAACGATAAACAACTTGAATTCCCTGTCGTATATGCTTCCGCATTGAACGGAACATCAAGCATGGAAGACGATCCCGCCAAACAAGATGACAACATGATGGCAATCTACGATACCATCGTAAGTCATATCCCTCATCCAACAGAGAACGTTGAAGAGCCACTGCAATTCCTCGTTACGCTGATGGACTACAATGAATACCTCGGACGTATCGCGATCGGCCGTGTAAACCGCGGTGTGATTCGTCAAGGCCAATCCGTTACTGTTATTATGCGTGATGGCAAAAGCAAAACAGCTCGTATCGAAAAACTGTTTGGTTTCCAAGGTCTGAAACGTGTTGAGACAGAGGAAGCTGGCGCAGGTGACATCGTGGCGATCGCAGGTATTAAGGATATCAACATCGGTGAAACGATTGCTGATCCGAACAACCCTGAAGCTTTGCCGGTTCTGAAAATTGATGAGCCAACACTGCAAATGACATTCCTCGTAAACAACAGTCCATTCGCAGGCCGTGAAGGTAAATGGGTAACTTCCCGTAAACTTCGTGAGCGTTTGTATAAAGAATTGGAAACTGACGTATCCCTTCGTGTAGAAGAAACAGAGAGCCCAGATGCATTTATCGTTTCCGGACGTGGTGAACTTCACCTCGGTATCCTGATTGAAAATATGCGTCGTGAAGGATATGAGCTTCAAGTATCCAAACCGGAAGTTATTATCAAAGAAATTGACGGTAAGAAAATGGAGCCTCTTGAGCGCTTGTTGATTGACATCCCTGAAGAAAGCATGGGTTCCGTCATGGAGAGCCTGGGCGCACGTAAAGCAGAGATGGTTAACATGGTCAACAATGGTAGCGGTCAAGTACGTTTGGAGTTCCTGATTCCTGCACGTGGTCTGATTGGATACAGCACCAACTTCCTGACATTGACTCGTGGTTACGGTGTAATGAACCATGCATTTGACAGCTACGCTCCAGTCGTATCCGGTCAAGTGGGTGGACGTCACCAAGGTGTGCTGATCTCAACTGAAACGGGTACATCTACATTCTATGGAATGATGGGTGTTGAGGATCGTGGTACACTCTTCCTGGAGCCTGGAACAGAAATTTACGAAGGTATGATTGTTGGTGAGCATACACGAGACAATGATATCGTTGTTAACATCTGCAAAGAAAAGCAACTGACTAACGTTCGTTCTTCCGGTAAAGATGATACGGTTAAAATTAAAACGCCAATTATCTTCTCGTTAGAACAAGCGCTTGAATATTTGAACGATGACGAGTACTGTGAAATCACGCCGAAATCCATTCGTCTTCGTAAGAAACTCTTGAATAAATCCGAGCGTGAGCGTTCAGAAAAACAACGCAAAATGGCTCAAAATAACGCGTAATACCCACTACGCAAAAAGAAGTATAAGTTATGTTTTGATGGGACGTTATGCACCATTCTAAAATTGATGTTCTCCAGCTTAAGTAGTGGAGGGGCCGGAATCGATTCTGGAAGCGAAGCGCTCGCCTTTGTCACCGAATTTCAACACTTGATAGAGTGTTCATAGAAATTCGGGGACAACAGCGATCTAAAGAACGATCCGGAACCGGAACGGTCTCATGCGACGAACAGCTTTTATGTGTGCACTATAATCCCATCAATCTCTTAACTTATACAGCATGATCATGAAAGGAGATGCCTTAACATGCAAGCATGGTTTGCATCACACCCGATCATCGCCTATATCGTCATCTTTGTACTGATTACTTACGTGTATAACAAGGTCTTTCGGGTACGCCAGAAACTGCCGATCGGTAAGGAAATTGTCTTGTATATTTTGATGGCGATGGGTACGTTCATGCTTCTTATTTTTCAGATCGACAAGTTGCCTATCATTCAATGTTTGTTAGTTGCTGTAGGTCTGATGCTGTTAGTGCGCGTGCGTTATTTCGTTGAAGGTCGTCAAAAGAAAAAAGCGGAAGCTGCTGCTCGAAACTCATAATGCTGTCTATGCATAAATACATCCGTTTTCCTTCGGGAAAGCGGTTGTGTTTTATTTAGACCAAACAGATGTGATAAAGGTGTTGAACATATGAACTCAAATTCAAACGGGCTGTCTCCACGGAGACAAGCTTCGAATTCATCAGGCACTTCAGGAAATAGAAACAGCAAAGGGAAGCAGCCGAAGAAGAAGAAACGCATGAACGGGTTTGTAAAATTTTTTCTGAGTATACTGGTCATCGGCATTCTGGTGGGTGGGGGTTATTTGTACTGGATCTATAATCAAGTGGCAAATACAGGTGTAGACAAACCTGTTCCTCCTGGTATGTCGGCAACGACGAAGCCCCTTACGATGCTGCTGCTGGGTACGGACAATCGTCCCGAAACTGGTACGTTTTTATCTGATGTGGTTATGGTTGCTGCTCTCAATCCGAATACGAAAACGGCAACGGTGGTCTCCCTGCCTCGTGACACGCGTATTCAGCTTGATGGATATAAGTCCAACAAACTTAACGCTTATTATCCAAGGTTCAAAGCGCAGGAGAAGACCTCGGGCAAAAAGGCTGAGGATCAAATGAAGGATATGATGGGACAGTATCTGGGAGTAGATATCAATTATGCGACAGTAATCAACTTCCAAGCCTTTCGTGATGCAGTGAATGCTGTGGGCGGAGTAGATGTCACGGTGGATAAAAACATGTGTTGGCGAGACAAAGCTGACAATACAGATATTAATCTGAAGGCCGGTGCTCAGCATTTGGATGGTAAAGAGGCGCTCGATTTTGTACGTTATCGTAAATCCAATTGCACACCCAAGACAGCAGAGTCAAACGATTTTGACCGAAACAAAAGACAGAATCAGGTCATGAACGCGATGCTTGATCAGATGAAATCTCTCGGTGGCATTGCCAAAATTGGCAAAGTAATCAGTGCGGTAGATAAAAATATGACCACGGATGTGGAATCCGAGCAAATGAAAAACTTTATCGCGACGTATTGGAATATTTCCACCGCAGATGTACACTTTACTCCAGTTACGGGGGAGTGGAGAAGTCCTTATGTATATATTAATGAGACAGAATTGGCCAATGCCAAACAGGCGTTGCAAGATACACTTTCAGGTAAAGTGACGACGTCATCTCCCAAAGAATAGCAACCGTTTTGGGGATTGGAAGCTCGGTTCGCGGTGTGCTATAATAACATCAACCAAGATGAGAATTGCATAAAGAAGGTTAGGGGGCTGGTTGAATGTCCGAAGCCGTCACACAGTTAACAGAATCTCTTTTACAGCAATTTAAAGATGAGACCTTTGTGCTTCTTAACACCGTTGATGTCGAATCTGGGGGGCCGACTTCTACAGCTATCTCCTGGATTTATGCTGAAAATGCATCAACTTTTCGTTTGGCGATTGATCATCGTTCCCGTCTGGTAAAGAATATGATACACAATCCGCTGATTACGATTACTGTTTTTGGCGAAGAGATGGTGTATGCAGTTAATGGACGTGCTTCCGTGCGACAAGATCCATTGCAAGACGTACCCTTTAATATGTGCTGTTTCGACATTCGGATTGAAGCGGTGAGAAATGCCCTGTTCTATGGCGCTCAACTGTCCTCTGTGCCTCAATTTGTCAAAATATACGATCAACGTGCTGCGGAGAAGCTTGATGAGCAAGTCTTTGCAGCCATGAAAAAAGCCTAGTGAGAGATCACTGGGCTTTTTGTTGTCTTTTTTCTGATGTATGTTGCTGCATGTATTGATCTTGAGCGGGTTCATCCGGGTTTTGACGAACTTTGACGTCTTTTGGGAGCTGCGGAATGATGCGGCCTACCATATCAGCAAGTTCGGAAGCGAAGCCGGAAATTGGATGGCCTTTGCGAATATGCTCACCAATCTCTTTAATACGTTCGGTGACGTCAGCATCGGCGGTTACGATGGAATCTACACCTTCCGGATCTTTACGTAAAGCTTCTGCAACGGCATATTTAATGGTACCGACGCGTGCCCGTTCGAGATCACCGTCGACATCAATGCCGACAACGGCTGTGTTTCCGAGTATGACACAATTGGCATCCTGTACACCTTCAACCTGCTGGGCAAGAGCTTTGAGGTGACTCACTCGTTTTTTATTGCTCATTCGGCCCGCTTCGGTATCGTCCGCGACATTGAGGTCGTGAACTTCACCTGTATTTTCATTCAAACGATCGAGGCGCGAAGGATTCATTCGATCTTCTTGCTGCGTTGTTATGTTTCCTCCGTAACTTCTTGGATGCATCTCATGTGGCTCCTGTGAAGCGTTACGTGTAGAAGTATTACATCCAGTAAGAACAAAGATTAGAAGCAGCGTGCATATCCCCATTTTCATAAATGTTCATCCTTTCTTGGAGTTTTTCAGAATGGTTGACAATTATTTTGCCCTAGTCGAATACATTTATGTATGGGAGCATGATTGTCCATGCCGCTGCTGAAGATCACACGATCAATAAGAACTCGGGAATGTAGGGAAACGGAAGGCTCACACAGAGCAACTTCGTCATTCCCGAGAACACGTTCCAGCCCATGCCTTTAACGACGCCGCTTTGGAGGGGATTGAATGAAAAAGATTTTTGTATTGGATACCAACGTGCTTCTGCATGACCCCAATGCCATATTTGCCTTTGAAGAACATGAGGTAATCATTCCCGCGGTTGTACTGGAGGAGATTGACTCCAAAAAAAGAAATGCCGATGAGATCGGCCGTAATGCACGCAATGTGTCCAGACTGCTCGATGGACTCAGGGAACTGGGCCACCTTCATAGCGGTGTACCTCTTGCGAATGGAGGCAATCTAAAAGTTGAGCTTAATCACCGTAGTTTTGTGAAAGTGCAGGAAATGTTCGGGGAAGTGTCCAATGACAATCGAATCTTGGCCGTCGCGCTGAATTATCAGATTGAAGAGAATGAAAAAGAAGTGGTGGAGCGACAAGTTGTTATTGTCAGTAAAGACGTTCTGGTACGGATCAAGGCGGACGTACTTGGACTGATCACACAGGATTACTTATCGGATCGGACTGCTGGACTTAGCGAGTTGTACCCTGGATATACAGCGCTGAAAGTTCACCCGTCTGTCATTGATGAGTTTTACACATATCGTTTCTTGCCGATCAAACCGTTGCAATTGTCCTATTCTCTCTACCCGAATGAATTTGTCATTCTGAAAGATGAGATGGGTACGAACAAATCCGCTTTGCTTAAAGTGAACACCGAAGGTACAAAACTGGAGCCTTTGTTCCTCAGCAATGATAATGTCTGGGGGATCAGCGCCCGAAATGCACAACAACGGATGGCGCTGGAGCTTCTGCTGAACGACGATATTCCGCTTGTGACGATAACGGGTAAAGCTGGCACGGGTAAAACACTGCTCGCCTTGGCAGCAGGAT
>Ga0105246_10002879_pt1 | contig 10414 bp, 12 predicted proteins | sample KBSM64metaG_FD_99694 | JGI IMG/M metagenome (GOLD analysis project Ga0105246, IMG submission 99694) | Miscanthus rhizosphere microbial communities from Kellogg Biological Station, Michigan, USA - KBS M6-4 metaG | ecosystem: Host-associated > Plants > Roots > Rhizosphere > Soil | place... | reverse complement strand
TCCGGAACGGGATCGACTCCCACAACGCGCAGGCCACGATGAATTCCGATGCGGGCAGCGAACTGGCCTACAGGGCCCAGCCCGAGGACCGCCAGTGTGCCCCCGGGAGCAACGTCGGCGTACTCCACGGCCTGCCAGGCGGTGGGAAGGATGTCGGAGAGGAAAAGGTAGCGTTCATCGGGCAGCTCCTGGCCTACCTTCACCGGGCCGTAGTCGGCATACGGCACCCGCAGGTACTGGGCCTGGCCGCCGGGAACAGAGCCGTACAGTTCGGAGTAGCCGAACAGGGCGGCACCTGTCCCCTTGTCCCTGACCTGCGTGGTTTCACACTGGGACTGGAGCCCCTGCCTGCACATGTAGCAGTGTCCGCAGGAGATATTGAAGGGGATGACCACCCGGTCGCCTTGCCGAAGGCTGGTGACGCGGCTGCCCACCTCCTCTACGACGCCCATCGGTTCGTGACCGATGATGTCCCCCTTGTGCATGTACGGGGCGAGGACTTCGTACAGGTGCAGGTCTGAACCACAGATCGCTGTGGAGGTGATCCTCACGATGGCGTCCCCGGGATCCTGGATCACCGGATCGGGCACATCCTCCGCGCTCACTGAACGCTTTCCCTGCCACGTAAGGGCCTTCATATCCGCCTCCCGGTGTGCCGCGGGCGAGTTGCCCGTAATTCGACGCTAACAACTCCACAGGAAAAAAGTAAGCAAACTTATGACATTCCTTGTGGTGATGAGCCAACGCTCCTAGCGTAGGAAGGGAACTGCTTCTGCCCAGCGAATTCTGCCCAGCGAAAAGCGAGAAAGGACATGTCATGACGCTCTATCAGCCGGAACCTGTCGAGATTTCCACCCGGATGCGGCCCGGCGAATGGACCGAAGCCAGCCTGGAGGAACTGATTACCACTTACCGCGCGAAGATTCTGGCCATGGGCGCGACCGTCTATGAGGTGGTTACCGAGGTGGAGCGGAACGACGACGGCTCCGTCGAGGTGGCCGTGTCATGGGCGAAACCAGCAGTGGCGGATGAAAGCGTGGCGGAAAGTATGGGCGAGCCGGGCACAGTGCAGTCAGGCCCGTGATTCCAGCGCAAGCAGTCGGCCGATGACGCTCGAATGCAGGCTGGCCAGAAGCTGCCGCGGCCCTTCGTAGACCTCGATGGCACCCGCATCGGTCAGTTCGGCGGCGCTCCTGCCGCCACAGCTGAATCCGACCGCCGGAATGCCCAGTGCCCCAGCGGCCTGCATATCCCACACGGCGTCGCCCACGTACACGGTATTGGAAGCTTCAAGGCTGGCGGCCTTCAAAGCGGCGACCAGGATGTCCGGCGCGGGCTTGCTGGCCTTCGCGTCATTGGCGCTAGTGGCGGCGTGGATGAATGCGTCCGAATCCAAAGCCCTCCTGGCGGCCTCCAGGTCCTGTTTGCGCGCGGAGGATGCGAGCACAACCGCAAGCCCGCCTGCATGGCACTGCGCCAGAAGTTCCTTGGATCCGTCAAAAGGGCGTAGCTGCGTCCACCTCGCGGCGAAAAGTGCAGCATGGCTGGTGAGGATTTCGTCGTCGACGGCCTTATCGCGGCTCGCAGGGAGGAGGGTGTCCACCAGCCGCCCCCCGCCCATCCCCACGCAATAGTGGATGGAGGCCATGGGCACATCATGCCCCTGTTGGCGGAACGCCTGCCACCAGGCGAGCGTATGGAGGTAGGCCGAATCGACCAATGTGCCGTCCACGTCAAACAGGACCCCGCGCCGCCGCCAGGTGCCCGCCTGTCCGTCGCCGCCGAACGCCATCAGCTGACCGCGGCCCTGGCTCCTGACATCTTCCTGCCGCGGGGACGGGCATCCTCTTTGGCGGACGGCACCCCGCGCACGCCATCCCTGATGATGGATCCCGCCCCGTCGCGGCTGCGGTCACGAATCAAGCCTGTCCCTGCAATCTCCCGGGCCATCGCCACTCCAGCCACGGCGGCACGCTTGGTGGGAAATGTCACCGAAATGGCCATCAGGCTTCCTGATCCATCCAGCATCCTGATCCGGTAGCCACCGTCAGGCGCATCTACCAGTTCGAAATATCCGGCCATTACAACCACCTCCGTCTGTCACGGCGCAGTGCTTGTTGGAAGCGCTCATGAAGTGTTAGTAAGTATACTTACTTACTGCTCCAAGGAGAAGTCCTGCGCCCCCATGCACGCCTTACGTCACTTTTTCCCTCGCCGGAGGAATGGGCGTATCACTCCTGCGTACCGTATCGTGATGGAGCTCCAGGGCACTGGTCACCAGCCCGAAGTGGCTGAATGCCTGAGGGGTATTACCAAGCTGCCGGCCCGCCCTGACCGCCCATTCCTCGCTCAGCATGCCCACATCGTTGCGCAATTCCAGCAGGCGTTCGAAGAGTTCGGTCGCTTCCCGACGGCGGCCCGCGCCGAGGAGCGCCTCCACCATCCAGAAGGAACAGGCAAGGAATACGCCCTCGTCCCCCGGGAGTCCGTCGTCGCTCTCTGCTGGACGGTAACGCAGCACAAAACCGTCCTCGGTGAGCTCGCGCTGGATCGCGTCGATAGTCCCCACGACTCGCGGATCGTCCGGGGGCAGGAACCCGACCCGGGGAATGAGCAGGAGGCTGGCATCCAGTTCGGGACGTCCGTATGCCTGGACAAAGGTGTTGCGTGCTGCGTCGAATCCGTTGGCCATCACCTCGCGGTGGATGGTCTCCCGGAGCGCCTCCCACCGCTCAACGGGGCCCGGCAATCCTGACTCCCGGACTCCCTTCACCATCCGGTCGGCCGCAACCCAGGCCATGACCTTGGAGTGGGTGAAATGGCGGCGTGGGCCGCGCATTTCCCAGAGTCCGTTGTCCGGCCGGTCCCAGATGGTCTCCAGATGCTCCATCAGCGTCACCTGCAGGTCCCAGGCCTCGTCCGTATGTTTAAGCAGCGAATTGCGCGTCAACGCCAGGCAGTCGAGGACTTCACCCCACACATCGAGCTGGAGCTGCTCCGCCGCGCCATTTCCGATCCGCACCGGAGTGGAATTCTCGTACCCGGCAAGCCAGGGCAGCTCCATCTCGGGCAGCCTCCGTTCACCGTGGATCCCATACATGATCTGCAGGTCCGCGGGGTCGCCTGCCACGGCACGCAGCAGCCAGTCGCGCCACGCAGCGGCCTCGTCGGTGTACCCGGCCGCCAGGAGCGCCTGGAGCGTCATGGTGGCGTCCCGGAGCCAGCAGTACCGGTAGTCCCAGTTCCGGGGTCCGCCGAGCTGTTCGGGCAGGGATGTTGTCACCGCGGCCACGATGCCGCCGGTGGGGGCGTAGGTCAGAGCCTTCAGTGTCACCAGCGAACGTATGACGGCGTCCTGATAGTTTCCCTTGAAGGTGCACTGGGAGGCCCAGCTGCGCCAAAAGGCCAGGGTTGTTTCAAGCACTTTTTCGGCATCGACGCTGTGCGGGCGGGCAACATGGCTTGGTGCCCAGGTCAGCACGAAGGGCACACGTTCCCCGGCCCGGACAGTGAAGTCGCTGATGGTGCGCATGTTCTCCCCATGGATGGGCGCCTTAGTAACGAAATAGGCTGCATCCGGGCCGGCGATTGCGTGCAGGCCATGCTTGTCCCTGCGGACCCACGGAACTATGTGGCCGTAGTCGAACCTGAGTGCCAGCTCGCCGTACATCCTGACGCTTCCGCTGACGCCTTCCACGATCCGCACAATATCCGCCACCTCGTCGCGCGGGGGCATGAAATCAATGACGCGGACCGTCCCGTCGCGGGTTTCCCACTCAGTCTCCAGGACCAGTGTTCCGGGAACGTAGTCGCGTCGGGTGCAGGTGCCGCCCTCCGCCGGGGCCAGCAGCCAGCGTCCGGCCTCCGGAGTGTCCAGGAGGGCATTGAAACAGGCCGGGGAGTCGAAGCGCGGCAGGCAAAGCCAGTCGATGGAACCGGCCGTGCTCACCAGCGCAGCCGTGTGGAGGTCGCCGACGACAGCATAATCTTCAATTCGCGCCATCCCCATACACTGTCACATGATTCCGGGAGGCAGCTGGGCAAAGAGGTGTAGCCTGAAATCAGGGTAATGCAGCTGCCGAAACATAGTGGCACTGGCCGTCTGCCAAGCCGGGCGTAGGGTCCGGTTTGTGCCTGGTACAGCAAGCCATGTACAGCAGGACCGGAGGCATCCATGGAACAGGCTTCGCGCACAGGGTCCATCATGGAGAAGATCCAGGACCTCCTCCTGGACACCCAGGACGTTGAGGACTTCCTCAACGAACTTGCCCGTTTCACCGCCGAAAACCTCTCAGGGCCGCGTGGCGAAGTGCTCTGTGGCATCACACTGCTGCGGCACCGGACTGCAGCCACCGTGGCCAGCAGCAGCGAACGGGCACGACAGCTGGACGAGCTCCAGTACAACTACGGCGACGGGCCCTGCCTCCGCTGTGCCCGGCAGGGGGTGCTGGTGCATATCCCCGACTTCCAGACAGAGACCCTTTGGCCTGACTACTCGGCAACGGTACTGGAACACGGCATCCGCTCTGTGCTGGCGGTCCCCTTCGAACTGGCCGGCGATGAGGCCCGGGCAGGGCTCAACCTTTATTCGGACCGGCCGCATGCCTTCGATGCCAGTGCTGTGGAGCATGCAGTCAGCTATGTGGCACAGGCCTCTAAGGGACTATCCCTGGCCGTTCGGATCGCCCAGCACTCGGATGCCGCGAACAACCTCAAGGCAGCACTTGATTCCCGTACCGTAATTGACACCGCCGTGGGCATCATCATCGCCCAAAACCGCTGCAGCCAGGACGAGGCCATTGAGCTCATCAAATCAGCATCGAGCACCCGGAACGTGAAACTCAGGGAAGTGGCGGCCGCGATAGTGGAATCGGCCGGCGGTGGCCCGCTGAAGACCCACTTCAGCTGACTTGGGGATCCACATCGGCACGTCCGGCTGGAGCTACGACCACTGGGAGAACGTGCTCTATCCTCCCGGGCTTCCGGCCAGGGACAGGCTGCAGCACTATGCAGCCAGGTTCGGCACTGTTGAGCTGAATGCAAGCTTCTACCGCTGGCCACGGGACACGTCGTTCGCCAGCTGGCGCAGCCGGCTCCCTCCGGGCTTCATGATGTCCGTCAAAGCCCCGCGCGGGCTGACGCATGGCAGGAAGCTGTACGGACCGGAAGTATGGCTGGAGCGGATTGCCCGGTGCTGGCATGAGCTGGGAGACAAACGCGCCGTCCTGCTGGTCCAGCTGCCGCCGCAGATGGAGCGGGACGATGCCAGGCTGGACTACTTCCTCTCCGCTGTGCCAGGGTGGATCCGCGTCGCCGTCGAATTCCGGCATCCGAGCTGGGAGCACCAGGAAGTGTTCAGCCTGCTGGAGCGGCACCAGGCGGCCTATTGCATCATGAGCGGGGCCAACCTCCCGTGCATTCTGCGGACGACCGCTCCGTTTGCCTACGTTCGGCTGCACGGTCCGGACCACCAGCACCTGTACGGCGGATCGTATTCCGATGCCGACCTGGGCTGGTGGACGGACCGGATCCGCGAATGGAACGGACAGGGCAAGGATGTGTTTGTGTACTTCAACAACGACGGCGGCGGGAACGCGGTCCGGAACGCCGAAACCCTCCGCGGGTTCCTGGGCGAAGGTTGACGAAGCCATGGTGCTGCCGCCCGCCCGGCAGCCCACCGCACATCCGTCCGCGCTGTGGCAGAGTGGGGGGATGGACAGGGCCCCGGAAAACTCATCACACCATGCAGCGGGAAACGCGCCCCAAGGCACATCAGAGGACACGGCACGCAGCGCACCACCAAGCACAGCCGTCTCCGGTAACCACGCTTTCCGGCTGGCGCACCGGCTTTCCGACGTCGTCAACGGCGCCCGCATCCAGCTGGTCAGGCGCTGGAACTTCGTTCCCCAGACCATCGCCTACCAGGGCTATGGATCCACCGGCTGGGTCCGGGTCCTGGGCCGCGTTCTGTTGACCAGGAAACCCGCTCCCGGCAGCCACGCGGAGCACGCCGCCCGCAACGGCACACAGAACGTGCGCGGCTGGCGGGCCTTTACCAGTGTTCCTGTGCAATTCACGAATGTGCAGATCACCATCGGCGACGTCGTGACGCAGGTCAAGGCGGACCGGGGCGGTCTCATTGACACCGTGGTTGAGGTCCAGCTCTCCCCGGGTTGGCACACCGCAGTCCTGCAGGCAGAAGGCACCGAGCCGGCCGAGGCCCTGATCAGGGTCATTGCCCCCGACGTGAAGTTTGGCATCGTCTCCGACATTGACGACACAGTGATGGTCACCGCTCTTCCCCGCCCGTTCCTGGCGCTGTGGAACACCTTCGTGCTGAGCGAACGCGCCCGGATGGCCACTCCCGGGATGGCCGTCCTGCTGGACCGGCTGACCATTGAACACCCGGACGCGCCGGTGATCTACCTGTCCACCGGGCCCTGGAATGCGGCCCCCACTCTGGCGCGGTTCCTGAACCGCAACATGTACCCGGCCGGAGCCCTGCTGCTCACGGACTGGGGACTCACCCAGGACCGGTGGTTCCGCAGCGGGCGCGAACACAAGCACCTGAACCTGGAGCGCCTCGCCAAGGAATTCCCCGACATGCGCTGGCTCCTGATCGGTGACAACGGCCAGCACGACGAGCAGATCTATTCGGGCTTCGCCCAGGAGCACGCGGACAAGGTGGCTGCCATCGCGATCCGGCAGCTTTCCATCAGCGAGTCGGTATTCGCCGGCGGCCACTCGGAAACCGGCGACCACAGCGCCTCCGTGGTGCCGTGGATCTACTCACCGGACGGAGCCGGAATGGCAAAGCAGCTGAGCACCCTTGACCTCCTCTAAGACCGGAAAACTAGGCTGAGGCATCCAGCGCGGGGACGCCGTCGTCGGGGGCTTCTGATTCAACAGGGTCCGGTTCAACAGGGTCCGGCCCCATGGCGCGGGCGACGGCGACAACCGCAGATGCGGCAAGGTTCCGTTCCTCGATGAGTTCCTGAAGCCAGAAATAGGACGCCTTTGGTGTCCGTTCCAGGGTTTGGAAGTCCACGTGCAGCAGGCCGAAGGGCTGGTTGTAGCCGGCGGACCATTCGAAGTTGTCCATCAGCGACCACACGTAGTAGCCGCGCAGGTCGATCGCTTCGGCCTCGCCGCCCGGGGCCGTCGCCCGCAGCGCGGCCTCGATGTGGTCTGAAAGGTACTTCAGCCTCCGCTCGTCCGGGATGAAGGTCCTGTTGGTCGCTTCGTCGCGGACGATGATGTCCTCGAAGCTCGCGCCTCCTTCGGTGAGGATGACCGGCGGCAGGTTGGGATAGCGTTCGGCCATTTCCTTCAGCGCCACTCCCATGTAGTCCGGCTTGACCGGCCAGCCGTAGGCCGTGGTGTCCGCTTCCGGCCAGGCTTCAACATGGAAAGGGGTCCCGCCGGACGCCGCCGTAAGGTCGTCCCCCATTGCTTCCGCCATCCCGGCGGGAATAACACCCTCGCCGGCTCCTACCGCCACTTTGGTGGGCATGTAGTAGTTGAGCCCGTAGAAGTCCAGCGGCTGGGAGATGATCTCCATATCCTCGTCCGGATGCTCAAAGGAGCCAAAAAAATGTGCGGCCCGGATGAGGTCCGGATATCTGCCCAGGAGCACCGGATCCGCATAGAGCCGGTTCTGGGCGAGGTCCATAATGCCGGCGCTCAGCTTGTCCAGGGGATTGATCGAGTTGGGAACCATTGGCGAATACACATTCGTCATGCCGATCTCGCCGGGCACGCCCGCAGCCCGCAAGGCCTGGACGGCGAGGCCGTGGCCCAGCAGCTGGTGATGCACGGTGGGCAATGCCTTGAGCAACAGTGCCTCACCGGGCGAGTGCAGGCCCAGTGCATAGCCGTTGGTGGTGACGGTGGCGGGCTCATTGATCGTCACCCACCGTGCCACCCTGTCGCCGTAGGCTGCGGCGGCGATGGCGGCGAACTCGGCGAGGCGGTAGGCAGTGTCCCGGTTGAGCCAGCCGCCGGCGTCGTCCAGTGCCAGCGGCGTGTCCCAATGGTAGATCGTCATCATCGGGGAGATTCCGCTGGCCAGCAGCTCGTCGAGGAGCCGGTCGTAGAAGGCCAGTCCCGCGGGGTTCACCGGGCCGCTGCCCGTGGGCTGGATCCGGGGCCAGGACAGGGAGAACCGGTAGGAATCAACGCCCAGCTGCTTCATGAGGGCCACGTCCTCCGGCATGCGGTGGTAGTGGTCGCACGCCACTGCGGGGCTGCCGCCGCCCACGATGGCCCCGGGCTTAGCGGAGAAGACGTCCCAGCCAGCAGGACCCCGTCCATCCTCATCGAGGGCACCCTCGATCTGGAATGCGGCGGTACCCACGCCTAGCGTGAAGTCCGGCGGGATGAGCGCTGCCAGCTCCTTGGCGGTGATATGCATGGTGGAATCAGCCCCTAGTGACGGAGGAAAAGTTGCCGGCGGAGTCCATGACCCCGATATCCGCACCATATCCTCGCACGACTCCCGATCCTCCTGGCGTGAACATGGCCGGCTCCTTTGCTGATCTCCCCTAAGGGTAAGTCTCAGAATGGCATATGCCGGAGCTGCTGACGAGGGCACGGTTGCCACCGCTGCCGGCCGGTGGGCCAGGTTGCGGCGGGCCGGATATCACGGGTGGAGGACCAGGCTTGGAGTACGGGAAGCCGAACCCGTAGGGCTACTGTGTGCCGAACAGGAAGTCCTTGGCATGGGCAACGGCTTTCCGGAACGCGTCGTTCCGGAGGGTCACCAGGTGTTCGGTTTCGCCGTCTGCCGGTTCAAGGTAGCCGGTGTATCCCGGCCGGAGCACCCAGATGTCGCCGGCAGGTGGAAGATAGAAGACTCCGAACGAGCGCTGCTGCCGTTCTTCGACTGTCCACACCGGAACCACTGCGAGTGCTGCGCCGGTGGAGGGGTTGATCCACTGGGCGCGTGGAACCGGCTGCTCATAGGCTTCCGGATCGAGGAACGGGGCTGTTCCCTTGCCCCAACGCTCTTCGAAACGCTCATGGAATGTGGGAATCAGGTGGGAATCGTAGCGACGCCACTCGCTCATGGTTTTGTCCGCCTCCTTGCGGTTGTGACTGCCTCAACTGGTACCCGCATCACGCCCATGGCCCGCTTTCCCACCGTACCGGGGTGATCCGGATGGTGTCGCGGGCTGATCCTGCGGGTTTGCGTACTTTCCGGACCGGGAGGTTCTGCGGAGCGGCGCCACTCCTTGTCCGGCCCGACATGCTGCGGTCATAGGCTGCCCTCCGTTCCGGATCGCGGAGGACAGCGAAGGCCTGCATGATCTTCAGCAGCTCGGCGTTCTGGACCGCCCGATCCGCGCCTGCGCCTCCTGCCCCGGCGTCGCCGTCGATATCTGGATGGTGCGTGCGCATGAGTGCCCGGTAGGCACGCGAAATCTCCTGCTGGGTGGCGGTAGGCGCCACACCCAGCACGGCGTAGTGATCCTGGAAGGTGTCCATACCGAAGCCCTCAATCAAAGGACGGCAAGGGGCGCAGGCCGCGGGGTGCAAACCCTGCGCAGCCTGCGCCCGGAAGGAACGGCCTAGGTCGAGATCTCGTGCTGTTGGCCGTGCATGGTTTCGATTTCGATCTTGCGGGGCTTGGCCTGTTCCGCGACCGGAATCCGAAGTGTCAGGACACCCTGGTCGTAGCTCGCCTTGATGTGGTCCGTGTCCAGCGTGTCGCCCAGGATCAACTGACGACTGAAGATGCCGCGCGGGCGCTCTGCGGCCACAAGTTCAACGTTGGGCTGCGTGGGGTCCTTCCGCTCCGCCCGGACCGTCAGGACGTTGCGCTCAACGTTCAGGTCCACGGAGTCAATCTTCACGCCCGGGAGGTCAAAGGCCACCACGAATTCGCCATCTTCCTGCCAGGCGTCCATTGGCATGGCGGCCGGCCGGGCAGCTGTTCCGAAGACCTGCTGCGTGAGCCGGTCCAGCTCACGGAACGGGTCCGTGCGCATCAACATCATTTCCCACTCCTTCAGTTTCTCGATGTTGAATCCAGTCTCCATACCCACCCGATTATCTGTACTGGTGGATATAGATTTTTTATAGCACCCGTGCCAAAATGAAGCAAGACTGCAACCGCGGATTTTTGGAGAAAACATGACGGACAGTGGAGGTGGCCGGGTACCGGCTGCCAGGGCAGGGCAGGCGCTGTACGCCATATCGGTGGCGGCAAAGCTGACAGGCACCGGGCAGCAGAACATCCGGCTTTATGAGACCAGGGGCCTCATCACTCCTCTGCGCACATCCGGCGGCACGCGTCAGTACAGTGATTCGGACATCGGTGTTCTGCTCCGCATTGGAGAACTCCTTGGCCAGGGGCTTAACTTGGCGGGAGTTGCCAAAGTCCTGGAGCTTGAGGCGGCGAATGCCAAACTGC
>Ga0105246_10002871_pt1 | contig 10425 bp, 7 predicted proteins | sample KBSM64metaG_FD_99694 | JGI IMG/M metagenome (GOLD analysis project Ga0105246, IMG submission 99694) | Miscanthus rhizosphere microbial communities from Kellogg Biological Station, Michigan, USA - KBS M6-4 metaG | ecosystem: Host-associated > Plants > Roots > Rhizosphere > Soil | place: Michigan... | reverse complement strand
TTCGCCCTGGGGACGGGGGCGTCCCGGCTGGCATATCGAATGTTCGGCCATGGCGGGCGAATATCTAGGCGAGACGTTCGACATTCATGGCGGCGGCATCGATCTGCAATTCCCGCATCACGAGAACGAGATCGCCCAAAGCGAAGGCGCTCATCACGGCCACCCGCTGGCCAAGGTGTGGATGCACAACGGCTTCCTGCAGGTGGAGGGCGAGAAGATGGCCAAGAGCGCGGGCAATTTCTTCACCATCCGCGAGCTTCTGGCCGACTGGCCGGGTGAAGTGCTGCGCTTCAACATGCTGCGCACCCATTACCGCCAGCCGATCGACTTCACCTTGGCGGGCCTCAAGGAAAGCTGGAAGATGCTGGAGCGCTGGTATGAAGTGACCGAGCCCCTGGCCGATCCCGCGCCGGATGCCGCTTTCTTCGAGGCGCTGTCGGATGACCTCAATACACCCGCGGCCATTGCCAGCCTGCATCAGGCGGAGGATTTGGCGCTGGCGGGGGGGCTGGGCTTTCTAGGCTTTTCAAATGTACAACTGAAAATCGCCAACAAGACCACGGTCGATACCGTCGCCATCGCCGATGCCATCGCCGCCCGCAATGCCGCCCGCAAGAACAAGGATTTTAAAGAGTCCGATCGCATCCGCGATGAAATGCTGGCCAAGGGCATTGTGTTGAAGGACGGACCCCAAGGCACCACTTGGGAGGTCAAGCGGTGACACGCGAACGCCTCTTCATTTTCGACACCACCTTGCGCGACGGGGCGCAGACCCAAGGCGTCGACTTTTCCGTCGAGGACAAGCGCCAGATCGCGCTCGCCTTGGACAATCTTGGCGTGGATTACATCGAAGGCGGCTGGCCCGGCGCCAATCCCACCGACTCTGCTTTTTTTGCCGAGCGCCCAAAACTGCAAAAAGCCCGCTTCACCGCTTTCGGCATGACCAAGCGCGCCGGGCGCAGCGCCGCCAATGATCCATCCTTGGCGCCGGTGCTGGATGCGCCGGTGGATGCCATCTGCCTGGTGGGCAAGACCAGCGCCTATCAGGTGGAAGTGGCGCTGGAAATTTCGCTGGCGGACAATCTGGACAATATCGCCCGCTCGATGGAGGCCATCGCCGCCAAAAAACGCGAGCCGTTGTTCGATGCCGAGCATTTCTTTGACGGCTATAAGGCCAATCCGGATTACGCCTTGTCTTGCCTGCGCGCTGCTTATGAAGCGGGCGCCAAATGGCTGGTATTGTGCGACACCAATGGCGGCACCATGCCGGAAGAAGCCTATGCTATTGTCAGCGCGGTAAAGGAAAAACTGCTCGGCGCTGCGCTGGGTATCCATGCCCATAACGATACCGAACAGGCGGTGGCGGTCAGCCTTGCCGCCATCCGCGCGGGCGCGCGCCAGGTGCAAGGCACCTTGAACGGGCTGGGCGAGCGTTGCGGCAATGCCAATCTTTGTTCGCTGTTGCCCAATCTGCTGCTGAAGGAGCCCTTCGCGTCTCAGTTCGAGACCGGCATCGCGCGCGACAATCTCAAACAGATCACCCATGTCTCCCGGCTGCTGGATGAGATTTTGAACCGGTCGCCCAACCGCTATGCGCCTTATGTCGGGGCTTCCGCCTTCACCCATAAAGGCGGGCTGCATGTCTCGGCGGTCATGAAGAATCCGCAGACCTACGAACATGTGCCGCCGGAAGCGGTGGGCAACAAGCGCACCATGCCGGTGTCGTCGCAGTCGGGGCGCGCCAATGTCGCCGCCAATCTGGCGATGCAGGGCGACAAACCCGATCTCGCCCGGCTGCTGCAGGACGTCAAACACCGGGAGTTTGAAGGCTATAGCTATGACGATGCCCAGGCTTCGTTTGAATTGCTGGCGCTGCGCCAGCAGAAGAAGCTGCCGCGTTATTTCACGGTGGAACAGTTCAGCGTCACGGTGGAAAGCGTGCGCGACGAGGACGACCAGATGGTGTCGCAATCCCGCGCCGAGGTGGAATTGATCGTGGCGGGCGAACGCATCACCAGCACCGGCACCGGCAATGGTCCGGTCAATGCGCTGGACGCGGCGTTGCGCAAGGACCTGGGCAAATATTCGCCCTTCCTGGCCGATCTCAGATTGGTGGACTATAAAGTGCGTATCCTCACCACCGGTACGGAAGCGGTGACACGGGTGACGGTGGAATCCGCCGACGGCAAGGGCAATCGCTGGTCCACCGTGGGGGTTTCGGAGAATATCGTCGATGCGTCGTTCGAGGCGCTGACGGACTCAATCGTCTATAAGCTCTACCGCGATCACGCGCGAAGCTAGGATCTGGCGGGCGCGTTCAGCGCCCCTTCCAATATTTCCAGCGCCGCTTCCGCGCCATCGGCCAGGTAATATAGTTTGAGAACGGTTTTTTTCGCGAAGCCGGCTTCGATGGTCTTGTGCAGCATGGTGTCCAAGGCGTCGTAATAGCCGTTTACATTGACCACAATGATGGGCTTGGCATGCACGCCGAGCTGAGCTTCGACCGCAACTTCGAAGAATTCGTCAAAGGTTCCCAGGCCGCCCGGCAGGACGATAAAGGCGTCCGACATTTGCAGCATCAGCGTCTTGCGCTCCTGCAAATGCGGGGTGACGATCAGCTTTTCCTGCGGTGAAACTTCCGGCTCCAGCGCCTGCAGGAAGCCGGGCATGATGCCCTGGATGTCGCTGCCGCCGTCCAGGGCCGCCCGGGCGACTTCTCCCATCAGTCCAAGCCCGCCCCCTCCGAACACCAGGGAATAGCCCATTTTTGCGATACCGGCCCCGATCGCCCGCGCCGCCTCGCGATAGACGGGGTCTTTGCCGAAGGAGGAGCCGCAGAAAACACAAACCGCCGCGCCTGGCTTCTTGATGGTCTTGTTGTTTTGGGTGTTGTCCATGTTGCCAAAGGGGTTGCGCGGGCGGGCGCATCTACCTAAATCCCTATCTTCCTAGACGGGTTCGCCGTCTTTCGCCAATGGAGAATTAATGCCGCGCTGGTTGTGGATTCTGGGAGCCGTCGCCCTGGCCGCAATGCTCGCGGGATTTTTTACGTTCGGCAGCGGGAATATGGGGCAATAGGCCATGGCGCATCCGGTGGAAGAAGGCAGCGGTGCGCCGTCTTTCAAGCCCCTGTGGCGGTTGATGCCCTATCTTTGGCCCAAGGGCCGGCCCGACCTCAGGGCGCGGGTGGTGTTTTCCATCCTCTTCCTGATGTTGGGCATCATCGCCACCACGGTGTCGCAGCAGTTCCTGGGCGCGGCGGTCGATGTCTTCGGCACCACGCCCCAGACAGCAGTGCTGTGGGTGGTGATGGCGCTGGTGGCGGCCTATGCGCTGTCGCGTGTGCTGATGCAGGCCTTCGCCCAGTTGCGCGACGGTGTCTTCGCCAAGGTGCAATACCATGCCATGCGCGAGGTGGCGGTGGAGACCTTCGCCCATGTCCATACCCTGTCGATGCGCTTCCATCTGGAACGCAAGACCGGCGGCTTGTCGCGCATCATCGAGCGCGGCACCCGGGGCATCGACAATATCCTGTCTTTTGCCCTGTTTTCGGTGTTTCCCATCATCTTCCAGGTGCTGATTTATGCCGGGCTGCTGCTCTACACCTTCAACATCTGGGTGGCGCTGACCGCCATCGTGATGGTAGCGGCTTATAGCTGGTTCACCGTCGCCATCACCCGCTGGCGCGTCGCCTTCCGCCGCGAGATGAATCAGAGCGACACCGACGCCAACACCAAGGCGGTGGACAGCCTGCTGAATTTCGAGACCGTCAAATATTTCAACAACGAAAAGCATGAGACGCGGCGCTATGACGTCTCGATGGAGAAATATTCCAACGCCTCGATCCAGTCGCAGACTTCGCTTTCCATCCTCAACACCGGCCAGGCCGCGATCATCGCCATCGGGCAGGGCATCGTGCTGGTACTGGCGGCGATGATGGTCAAATCCGGCGAAGTGAAGCTGGGCCAGTTCGTCGCCGCCAATCTGATCGTGATCCAGCTCTATCAGCCGTTGAACCTGCTGGGCACGGTCTATCGCGAAATCACCCAAGGGCTGGTGGATATGGAATCCATGTTCCGGCTGCTCAACCAGCCCCGGGAAGTTCAGGATAGACCGGATGCCAAGCCGCTTCATGTATCGGGCGGAGAAATTCGTTTCGAAGATGTGGTGTTCGCCTATGATCCCGAGCGCATCGTGCTCAAGGGCATCAGCTTCACCGTACCCGCCGGCAAAACGGTGGCGATCGTGGGGCCATCGGGGGCGGGCAAGTCCACCATCAGCCGCATTCTCTATCGCTTCTATGACATCAAGAGCGGGAAGGTGACGATTGACGGCCAGGATATCCGCGACGTGACGCAGGAGTCTTTGCGCAGCGTTATCGGCATCGTGCCGCAGGACACCGTGCTGTTCAACGACACGGTGAAATACAATATCGCCTATGGCCGTATCGGCGCCAATGAGGCCGATATCAAGGACGCCGCCCGGCTGGCGCAGATCGACAAATTCATCGTCGAATTGCCGATGGGTTATGACGCCATGGTGGGCGAGCGCGGCCTGAAATTGTCAGGCGGCGAAAAGCAGCGTGTGGCCATCGCCCGCACCATTCTGAAAAATCCGCCCATCCTGTTGCTGGACGAAGCCACCAGCGCTTTGGACACCGGCACGGAGCGGGAAATTCAAAGCGCCTTGAACGAAGTATCGCGCAACCGCACCTCGCTGGTGATCGCGCACCGGCTTTCCACCGTGGTGGATGCTGATGAGATATTGGTGCTGGACCACGGCCAGATCATCGAACGCGGGCGCCATTCCCAGCTGCTGGCTGAGAACGGGCACTATGCCTCCATGTGGAACAAGCAGCGCGAAGCCGCTGCCGCGCGGGAGAAGCTCAAAGAGGTGGAAAACGATCCCGACGTGGCGCCGGGGGTTGCGAAGGCTACGCCGGTCTAGGCGGCGCGGTCCTTTTGTGTCGTGAGTTCGTCGCGCCTTCGCTCATGTACGTTTTCAGTACACTTCGCTCGGCGCTCCTGCTCACGCCTCAAAAATCCTCGCGCCGCGAGCCTATTTAGATAATTTCCACGCGATCAACTTCGACGCCTTTGTTACCCTGACGGGTCGAGTATCTGATGCGCTGGTCGGGCTCCACCACCTGCACCCCCGAACGCCGAAGCGCGCTGGCATGCAGATAAATGTCGCCGCTGCCATTGTCGGGCATCACAAAACCAAAGCCCTTCTGGTCATTGAAGAACTTGATCTTGCCTTCGACCATGGGACCGGACGGACCATTGTCGCGGTGGTGATAACCACCCCCGCCGCCAAATCCGCCGCCGCCGCCGAAGCGGTCACCTCCGCCGAAGCGATCACCGCGCGGAGCGCGGCTTGGCGCTTCAGCCGTGGAAATATCGACACTGTGCACGCTGACCACCTGCAGACCGCGGGGACTATCCGCCAGGTCGCAGACGATCGTGGTGCCCGGCTGCACATCGCTGTGTCCGGTCGCCTGTAGCGCGCTGGCGTGACAGAAGGCATCGCCGCCATTGTCGAGTGTGATGAAACCGTAACCCTTGGTGGCGTTGAACCACTTCACTTTGCCCTTCGCAGAGGCCTGCGAAATGGACTTATCGTTGCCATATGCCATTTGAACCGACGAACTGCCCCAATGCCGGTTGGACACCCCACGCCGCCCCGCGTCCCGGCCCGCGAGGGCAACTGCGACATCATGACTACAGAAACCTGCAACCCGCAACGGGGGTTAACGCAGAAATGTCAGTATCTTGCATGTTGCGGTGCAGCAAACCGCTTGACTTATGGACCGAATAGGCGGATACACCCGTCGTCCGCTGCGATCGCACCAGGCGTCCAAGGGTTTTGACCTGACGCTGCCCCGCCGGATCTTAGTTTGACCTCCGTTCCCTCCAGTGTGCGTGGAAGACGGCAACAGCCGTAACCCCGTGCCTTTTTTGGCGCGTTCCCACGGTTTTTAAGGACTTTTGTGACTGACGTAACTTTTGCATCGCTTGGCGTCGCCGAGCCGATCCTCCGTGCGCTTTCGGCGGAGAATTACACCCATCCCACCCCCATCCAGACCAAGGCCATCCCCGCCTTGCTATCGGGCCGCGATCTGTTGGGTATCGCCCAGACCGGCACCGGCAAGACCGCTGCCTTTGGCATTCCACTGCTGCAGAAACTGTCCATCGGCCATGTTCCGCCCCAGGCCAAACAGGCCAAGGCGCTGATCCTGGCTCCCACCCGCGAGTTGGCGGTGCAGATCGAAGAGAGCCTGCGCACCTATGGCCGTTTCCTGAACCTGAAGATGACCGTGATCCTGGGCGGCGTGAACCAGAACACACAGGTCCGCAACATGTCCAAGGGCGTGGACATTCTGGTCGCCACGCCGGGCCGGTTGCTCGATCTGGTGCAGCAGAGGCATATCAACCTCAGCGCGGTGAACTACTTTATCGTCGATGAGGCCGACCGCATGCTGGACATGGGCTTCATCCGCGATGTGAGGAAGTTGGTGGCCATGCTGCCCCGCGAGCGCCAGTCTATGCTGTTCTCCGCCACCATGCCCGACGACATCGTCAAGCTGACGCATGACATGCTGCGCCAGCCCGAGCGGATCGAGATCGCCCCCCAAGGCAAGACCGCCGACCGCATCACCCAGAAGCTTTACATCGTGCCGGCGCCGCAGAAGCGCCAGCTGCTCAGCGAACTGCTCAAGGATCTGGCGCTGAACCGGGTGATCGTCTTTACCCGCACCAAGCATGGCGCCAACCGCGTGTCCGAGCATCTGTCGCGCACCGGCGTGGTGGCTGAAGCCATTCACGGCAACAAGTCTCAGAATGCCCGGCAGCGGGCGCTGGACATGTTCCGCACCGGCAAGGCGCGGGTGCTGGTGGCGACCGACATCGCCGCCCGCGGCATCGATATCGACGACATTTCCCATGTGGTGAATTTCGAACTCCCCAATGAGCCGGAAAGCTATGTGCACCGTATCGGCCGCACCGCGCGGGCCGGCGGCGAAGGCATTGCCATCAGCTTCTGCGATGCTTCCGAAAAAGGCTATCTGCGCGACATCGAGCGGCTGATCCGCATGAAGATCGAGCTGGTGCCGCACGAGCTGCCGGAACTGACCGAGGAGCAGCGCCGCCAGATGGAAGAGCCGCGCCGTCCCCATGGTCATCGCCATGGGAAGCCGCATGGACACAAAGGCGGCGGTCATAAGCCTGGCCACGGTCATCATGGCGGCGGTCACCGCGAGGCCGCCGAGGGTCATAACCCTCATGCGCCTAAGAAGCGCAATGGTTCGCGGCCGCATTGGCATCGGTCGAAAGACAAAGCCCGAGGCAGCGCGGCCTAGTGCGCGGAGCATCGGCCAGATGAGCGAAGCGAAATCGTCCGGCCGTGCGATCATTCAAATATTTGTTGACGGCGACGCCTGCCCCGTAAAGGCGGAAGTTGAAAGAGTGGCAGCCCGGCATGGCCTGGCCGTCACCATCGTCAGCAATGGAGGCTTGCGCCCCTCGGCCAATCCGCTTCTGCGCCATGTCACGGTGGCAGAAGGGGCGGACGCCGCCGACAACTGGATTGTCGACCATATCGCGGCGGGCGATATCTGCATTACAGCCGACATCCCCTTGGCGGCGCGCTGCCTGGACAAGGGGGCGCGCGTGCTGGCCCCCAATGGCAAGCCTTTCACCCAGGACGGCATCGGCATGGCGCTGGGGATGCGGGAACTGAGCCGCCACCTGCGCGAACTTACACCCGGCGGGCAGACCCATCACTCAGGGTTCAGCAAACAGGACCGCTCACGGTTTCTGGGCGAACTGGAAAATTGCATCATGGCGCTGAAACGCGGGAGTCTTGCCAATGGCGCGCGAGCGGCTCTGACCTGATGCGCGGCTGATTCTTACGAGGCTTCCGAGCCCATTTTCCGCAGGTTAGCAGGTACCGAACCGCGAGGGCCGAATACGTGGTGTTAACTCCTATGGTGGAGTATAGAAAGGTTAATTGCCGCTAACACCTTAACCCCTGACAAAGCGTTCCGGGCTGGCCGGCCCAAAACGACCTCTGCTAACTGGAACTCATGACGAGCCAAGTTCGAATAAGCGGTCCGGCTAAGGTCTTTGGCGCATCGGGCCGGCGCGGCGCGATGCTGCCGGCGAGTCCACGTGACATCCTTTCCATTCCCGGGACCGCCCCCTTGGTGGTCTGCATCGTCGATGCGGAGGAAGAATTCGACTGGAGCAAACCCTTCGCCACCGCCAACAATTCGGTCACCAATATCGCGGCGCAGGAACGGGCGCAGGCCATTTTCCGGCGCTTCGGATTGGTGCCGACCTATGCCGTGGATTATCCGGTTGCCGCGCAGGAACAGGGTTACGGACCATTGCGCGATTTCGTCCAGGGCGGAGAGTGCGAGATTGGCGCGCAGCTCCATCCCTGGGTCACGCCGCCTTTCGAAGAGCCCATCGGTGAGACCAACTCCTTCGCCTGCAACTTGCCTTACGACCTGCAGGCGCGAAAAACGGAAAACCTCACGGCGATCATCGAAAAAAATTTCGGAATTCGCCCGCGATTGTTTCGAACCGGACGCTACGGCGCCGGCCCGGAAACCGTTCGTCTCCTAGAGCAATTCGGCTATGACATCGATTGCAGCGTCATGCCGGGTCCCGCGATCACGCCTTCCAGCCCGGATTTCTCCAATGCTCCGTCCCGCCCCTACTGGCTGGATTCCGGCAAACGGATTCTTGAAATCCCGGTGACCGCCAGCATGGTGGGACCGTTGCGCGTGTTTCGTGTCACGTCAAATCGCATCTTCACCTCTCCCGTCATCCGGCAGGTCAAGTTGCCGGCTATTTTGGCGCGGACCCGTCTTCTGTATCGCGCCCGGATCACGCCCGAGGGCAACAGTCTGGACGAGGCCAAGGAGTTGACGCGGACATTGTATCGCACTGGCCAACGCGTCTTCGCCCTCAGTTATCACAGTCCGTCCTTATCGCCGGGGCGCACGCCCTATACGCGCAATCAGGCCGATGTGGACAGGTTTCTGTCATGGATCGAAAATTATCTCGAATTCTTCACCGGCGAGATGGGCGGCGTTCCATCATCGGTGTCACAAATTCGCGATATGGCAAGCAAGGAGCCAAAACCCGAGCAAAGCATGATGCGGGCCGGAAGCCGTGAACGCCGCGCTGACGATCTGTCTCAGACACGGCACCGGATTTTCCCCGCCGGAAGCACGGGAGGGTTTGAAGAAAAAGCCGGTCCTGAAGCGGCGTCCTTGGCGGCGCCAATGCCCCGGATATGTGCGGTGATTCCGGCCCACAATTCTCAGGCGACGCTCACGCGTGCCCTAGATTCGGTGCGCGCTCAAACCTTGCCGGTCTCCCAAACCGTCGTGGTTGATGACGCCAGTTCCGACGCTACCGGCGAGGTGGCGAGAAATTATCCGGGCTTGAATATCGAGGTCGTTCGCCTGGACAAAAATGTAGGGGCGGCGGCGGCGCGCAATCGCGGCGTCACTACCGCGCGTACGGAGCTGGTGGCTTTTCTGGATGCCGATGATGAATGGCTGCCGACAAAGCTGGAAAAGCAGGCGGCGGTAATCACCGGCAACAACAAGGTTTCCTATGTTTCCTGTGGTTCCGATCTGATTTCGCCTGATGGCGTCAATACCGGCGATATTTATCGCGGCCAGCGCGTGGTTGCCGGCGAGCTGGCCTGGAAGGCGCTTCTTTGGGACAACTACATCACCACCCCATCGGTACTGGTTTGGCGTGACGCGCTGCTGAAGGCCGGCGGCTTCGACCAAGGCCTGAAAATCGCCGAAGACCAGGACATGTGGATACGGTTGGCCGAAAGCGGTGAGCTGGGCTATGTGCACGAAAGCCTGGTCCACGTGCATGAGCGCCGGAGCAGCCTGTCGGCGGGATCGTTCAACGACCAGCTGGCCTATACCTTGCCGATGATTGAAAGACATATCACGCGGCTTGCGAGCAAGCTCTCGCAACGCGAGATCAATAATATACGGGGCCGGCGCTTGCTCCGCCTGGGACAGCTTGCCTGTCACCGCGGTGCGTCCAGGGTCGGACGTTCTCTTATTTGGCGCTCGATCCTGCTGGGTTACAAGCCCTGGGAAGGACTGCTGTTCCTGGCAACAACCAATCCGCTCGCACTATGGCTGAAACAAGTACTCTTGCGCCGCTGAAGCGCTGGGCGCGCGGCATGGCGAAATCTGTGGCGGCCCACACGGGCAGCGTCAGGCTGTACCATCGCCTGCGCGACCGCGAGGCGCTGACGGTCATTATGCTCCACCGTGTTCTGCCTCGGGCGGCTTATGCAGCGGTGGAACCCGATCCCTGCTACACCATTTCGACGGAGCTGTTGAGAAGCTTGGTGGCGTTCTTGCGCGCCAACTATACCATC
>Ga0105246_10002861_pt1 | contig 10445 bp, 25 predicted proteins | sample KBSM64metaG_FD_99694 | JGI IMG/M metagenome (GOLD analysis project Ga0105246, IMG submission 99694) | Miscanthus rhizosphere microbial communities from Kellogg Biological Station, Michigan, USA - KBS M6-4 metaG | ecosystem: Host-associated > Plants > Roots > Rhizosphere > Soil | place... | reverse complement strand
TAACTCGCACGGCTCCATTCCGCCCAAGAGACGCCCTTGTCATACGCGCCAACGACCCACCGTTGAAAGCCGATCAGTTCAGGTGTCCGCACGAACGGCATCGGATACGGCCGCGCCCCGAACGCGCGTAACTGCTTCCGCCGATACTCACGGTCCGCTGTTGTTTCGCCCGGCCAGTAGCCGACGAGCATGTAGACCATGATGTGATCCGGCTTCACGCCATGCTTAACCAGCGCGTCGAGGCCGGCGAATAACGAGCGCTCGTCCTTCCGGTTATCCCAGGCGGTATAGATCCGCTTGACCTTCATCGAGTCGTCGCGGTAGTCCACGCTCGCGATCGCTGCGGCCGTCTCGTCGGTCAACATGCGGGCGTTGATGCCCTGATTGAACGAGACGCGAAAGCCACCGGCCTGCATCTCCGCGATCCGCGCGGGCCATGCCTTCTGGCCGAAAAAGTCGTTGTCGAGTAACAACACTTCACGAGGCCACGGGTCGCCGCGCCAGATGTCCGCGATGGTGCCGACCGCACGCACCTTCCCCTCTTTTTTCGGCACGCCGCAGAACTCGCAACTTAGGCGGCACCCGCGCTGCGTAAAGCCGAGAGACTGCCGCCATGTCGGATAGTCCGAGTAATCGACGGCCTGACTCGTGACGCCAACCATCCGTTCTAGGGATGTGATGAAGTTGTCATCGGGCCGGTCCCAGCCAGTGCCACCGAGGATGATGGCTGGATACACGACGGCCGCTTCCATTGCGAGCAGCACCGTGCGCTTGAAGATCAACGAACCGTAGACAGCATCCCAGTTCGGATCGTCGAAGCGCGGCTGAACACTCTTGCTGTTGCAGGCCATCCGCAACGTGACCGCATCGCCAGCGGCGCGATGATGCGCGGCCAGACGCATTAGCGCGAGATTCGGCAACTTGCCGTCAAGTTGCAGCAGCAGGACGACCTTCATCAGCCTACGCACTCCCCTTCGTTTCGACGCGGTAGGTCAGCCTGCGCACTCCCCCATTTGTGTCCGCGCGCCACAACTTCTTTTTCCTGTTTCCGATACCGGGGCACGGCGGGGCGGGGATCGGCACTCATCACAACCTCAAGAAAAGAAAGACGATAAGACTCATACGCGCGGGGACTGGCCTGTGCTGATGCCATCGGGGCGAGCTACCGCGTCCACCACCCGAGCCTGTTTCGACCATTCCCGAAACGCACGAGGCGGACGCCCGAGCAGCCAATCCATCAACGTGTAGCCATTCGCTCGCCATCCTTCGCGGTAGTACTTCCGCACATGCCGATAGAGCGAGGGGCGCCAACCACCGCGATAGGTGCCGCCGAACAGATACGCGACCCAGTACGGCCTAAACTTCATGGTTCACCTATCTCCGATTGGTCGCTGCGGTACGAGGGCAATGGGCGAGTCGCTCCCTGTCCACGCGCGTCAAAGCTTCTTTATGCATTTGGTGTCACACCCACCCGCACAGGCGATCTGCCGTCGGCCCTCCTGCCACCAGACTAACAGGACACAACAGCGGCACCGGGGACAGATCGGCTCCTCAAAGAGAGACGGCTGTCTCATGCGGGCAGCTCTGGTTGCTCCGCCGTCTCGCGCATCCACGCCCGATCTGGAGCCTTCGCGCAACAGGCCGAACACAGCAACGGATCAAGCGTTTCGAGACCGGGCCATTGCTTTTGGCCCATCGGAGACATGCGCCGGATCACATCCGGCTTGTCCTCATGACACAGTTCGCACTCCATCAGATTCCCCTTCCTGGATTTTCCTCAATGACCGCGGATGCCATGCGCCACTTTCGCCCGGCTTGGACAGCTCCTCCACCGCAGGAATGCCCGACTCTCCCGGTCCCGGCCGCAACGCGACGCGCGCCATGCGCCTCACCTCAGGGCTGACGATGCCGGCGCACAGTTCACGCAGCTCCATCGGGCTGAACACCAGCCAGTGACAGGGCAAGCTGTGAGCCTTCAGGTCCGCAGCACGGTCCAATGTCGCCTTGGCGTCCGATCGTCGTTTCTGGGGCATCCTCGTGCGTCTCATCGGCTCTCCTGCGGCGCCGCCCACGCCTGATCCACCCACCAGCACGTCATCGGCCAATCCTCGCCAGCCCAGCATTCCGATCCGTCGCGAGCTCGATCGCTTCAGCTACTGAGCGCACCGTCCGCACAGGCCATCCCTCGCCCTGGAACCGCACCTGCTCCGGCGTGGGCTTGCCCTTCAGCGTCTTCACCTCCACCAGACACAGGCGGCACCCATTCATCCACGGGGACCAGACCAACAAATCGGGGAAGCCCTCACCCACCGAGGCCAGTGAACGCACGAGACACCCGGCGTTCCGAAACGCCTTCACAATCTCCGCGTGGTTGGCGTCCACCTTCGCGGCCCTACGCATGCTCGTTAACCTGTTTTTGCTTCCAGTCTCGAGTCAACGGACTATCGACCTCGCTGATCCGGGTCATGTCAGGCCGGATGATCGGCCGCGGCGTCGATTCCTGCGGCTCGAGCTCCCCCGCCGGCACCGGCCCGTCTGCACACGTCATGCAACGATAGCGCTTGCGCGTGATGGCGACGGACACCAGCCGTTGCGCCCGCGTGCCGATCGGGAGCTCGGCCCCACAGTAGCCGCAGTGCTCCAGCATCTTCAGATCAACCCAGGTTCGCATGGCCGTCAGATACTGACCGCGGCCACAACTGTGCGTTGCTCAAGGCGTTCCGCCACTGGAACCAGATATTTACGAATCACGGCGGCAATCTCAGTGTCCGTATGAGGCTTGTGCGATTTCCACTGAATACGTGAGCCATCCTCGAGCCAGATCACAAAGTCGAACTCGCCGCGCTTCGGTGTGCCTCGTGGCATCGGTCACATATCTCCCTTCGGTCGTCCGCCCTTTTTGCCGTTCTCGCGCGCTGCTGCGGCTTTCGCGTCGCTCGTGCGACCCTTGCCGGCCTTCCCGCCCTTGCGCCCAAGCGCGACAGCGTGTGGGTTCTTGCGCGCCATTTAAAACAAGCCTGCATTGCGTTCGCAGGCTTCCTCATGGCATCTCGCGTGAACGGTATAGTCACCGTGCTGATAGATTCGGAGGCCGAAGTTAACTCGTTTCTTGCAGTACAGACACAACGATGCTGCACGCTCTCGAGCCTCGACACAATCAAGATGCTTGCACTGTCCAACACACGGCCCCGCCTTTGTTCCCGGTCTAGGCAAAATCCCAGCAGCCATAACCCACCTCCACAGTTACTATACCACAGCGCTTTGGGTTTGTCAAGTAGCTGGAATTCATAGCAGCCCTTCCCGCGCATCATAGCGAAGTGCTCGGATCATCGGTCCCTCTGCTGCACCCAGGTATCCCCGATCAGCACATAGCCGTAGCGAGCCATCAGCGCAGCGCCGTCCGTCTCCGAGAGCCGCTTGCAGATGTTGTCACGCCGGATGCCTTCCGCAGATCGGTCCTTGAGCGGTTCCGCGTCGAGCAGGGCGAGTCCCACGCCGTCCAAGTAGTCATCCGCCCGTGGCGTGGGCGCATCGCCTTTGTAGACGGGATGGCCTTTCATTGTGGCTTGGACCACATCGGCCGATAGTAAACATCCGGCAACCGCTCCTCTTTGAGACGCCAGTCTGTCTCGTCCCAATTCCCCTTGCCGTGATTGCACGCCTCACACAGAATTTGCAGATTCGATCGCACCATCGCCAATTCAGGATACAGACGCCGCGGCTTGATGTGGTCCACATGAATCCGCACGCCATCGTCAGGACGGGCACCGCAGCACTCGCACCGACGGCCTCTGGCAATCAGCACTTCCATCCGCAGTTTGCGCCACGCATAGGTCAACAAAAACTCACGCGACGTGACATCGACTGATGATTGACCCGCCACAATGTGATGGTCTCGTGCCTGTGGAACCGCGTCCGCAAACTCACGCACCATGACCCACTGTCGCCGTCTCGTCTTCGGCATGGGTTGGCCCAACACCTCTGCCACCTTCGCCGCAATCATCTTGAGACCGACGTTTCCACTGAGTTCAACTCGATGGGCTGCTGCCGTGAGGACCGAGGACTTTGACTTACCCTTCCGCTTCACGTTCTGTCTCCTACCCGGTTCAGGCTTCGGTTCTCGTCCGAGGGCAAAGAACCAGATCCCACGCCGCAGCGTGATTGTTCTCTGCCCCAAGCAGTGTCGCTATTCCCAGCCCAGGAACGGCCCCCGCCTCAGGCCCGCGCGATCACCATCCGCCAGAGAGTTCCCATCAGGGCTCTGACGGACAGGGCGATCCATCGCAACGGAAGGGCGCTTTCGACGGCCTCGCATGGCCGCGGTTGCTCTGCTGACGCCCTCTACGAACCCAGCATGGTCCGGCTCTGAGCAGATCCCCGAGTGCCGGCGTCTCTCGGCCGCGCACCGCTCGTGCCCATGAGGAATGCCCATGTAGCGCTCGGCACGCACCGGGGAAATTTGCTTTTGGAATGTCGTGCGGTAGAATGGCGGGTAACGGCGCCTGAAAACCGCCGCCGGATCGCCGACTACGCCTCGGCATTCAGCCCCACGCATTTCCCGGTGCGCGGGGCTTTTTCTTTCAGTCACGAACTTTACGCCTTTTCCGTTTCCGAAGTCAAGAGCCACGTCCAGAGCTTCATCAGCGTCTCGGCATCCATCGATTGCCCCGTTTCAATTCGCATCAACGTCGCATAGCCGATTCCAATCGACGGCGACAAATCACGGAGTGAAAAGCCGCGCACGGTGCGATACAGCCGCAGCATTTCCCCGAGTTTTGTTTGTCGCCGGATGCGTCCGCGAAGCGTAGAGGGGCGCGCGTTCATCTGTCAGCCTTTCCCCGTCGTTTGTCAACCCTGCCTGCGCCGAATGATTCGCTCTACCTCTGTCGCAACAACAAGGCCGCCATAAATGTCGAACCAGAATCGCTCAGAGGCACAGGAGGGATTATTGCCGCTCTGAACATGAACGACTGATTCAGCCAGTAACGCTTGCCGCGCCTGCTCGGCCTCTGCTAGTGAGTCGAACAATAAGGCCGTATCCAAGTCACCGGAGGTCCAATGGCCGAACATCCTGCCGAGAAATGACTGCGAATTGACATATTCAAGAACCCAAAATGATCGCGTCATCACTTGGTCTAGCGTCCTTCCACCGTCGCGATGACTTCTTGCGCGCGGCCAAAGGGACACGCGGGCCAGTGCCCGTTCTCGGGATGTCGCAGCACGCCGCGGTCACAAGCAGGGCAATCCTCGCCGGTCTCCGTGATGCCCTTCAGCGCGACCAGCAGCTCAGCACTAATGGATTTCAGACGTAGAATTTCGCCAGCCATCGCCCGACAACTTGAATCGTATTGACTCGGCGCTGTGACGACGTGCCGCAGTAGACCATCGGGCCACAGTTCATTAAACGACGTCGGCATCGGTGAACCCCCAATCGGTCGACGCGGTAGATCCAGTCGATGGAAGAGTCACAGACTGTCCACGCGCGACAGAGTTTTTTCTTCCGTCAGGCCACGCGGCGATCCGTCTCTGCCACGAGACACCCCGGAATGGAGTGGGTCGGCTTCCCTCAGACCCCCCAACCCGGACCGCCGCGCCCTGAACTCTAGGTTACGGCGCGTCGGGCGTTTCTGCCGCGATGCCTTCCAGCGCCGTCGCCGTGCTCTCCAACCGGGCATTCAGCGCGTCCGCTTCCGCCTGCGTCATCCCCGGTTCCGCCTTCAGGCTCCGAATGTCCGCCGCGATGTTGGTCGCCGCCGTGTTGATCCGATCGAGCTTGGCATTCGCGTCATCTGCTTTCGTCATCAGCTGCACTCCTTGCGCCTTGACGGCGCGTAATTCCGCCTGAATCATTTCTAATTGGTCACTGACGGCCCCGAGCAAAAATCGTTCGATGGGATTCATACGTTCGTCTTCAGCCGCCAGCCCGGTGTCTCGCGCCCGCAGGTTTGACACCGGATGTAGATCCGCCCTGCCCCGAAGTGGGTAATGTCATCATGCCCGCGAAACCAGCACACCGGGAGTTCCCGGCGCACCACCCAGCGACGATAGGGACGCAGGAAAAAGCGGATCATCGGGCTTTCCTCGCGCGTGTCTTGAGTGGACGCAGCTGAGAGAGCATCCGCAGCAGCCACGCGCGCTTCAGTCGCACCGACTGCGGGCTCACATTCGGCTCGCTCACCACGAGGTCAATCGAACCATTGTGCACGTAATACCAGACGCGATCGGCGATGAGATGCGTCGGCTGGCTCTGCCGTCCCCTGCTCATCGGATCCACTCCACCGGCTGCGAGCCGTCCAGATACGATTTGCCCTCGTGCGAGAACATCAGCCGCGCGGGCTGCGCAATCCCCAATTTGCCGTTCGTGACGTGGTGATGGCACGGGAAGTGACAGAGCAGAATGCCGTTCCGCACGTCATACCGCAGCGCCTTGTGCGCCCGACTCACGAGGTGATGCGCCTCGCCGCGAAGTGGAATCAGTTCTAGCGTCTTCTTGACTTTCTTCCCGCAACAGCGGCACTTGCCCTGATCGCGTTTGAAGATCGCAGCTCGCCAGACGTTGAGGGCGCGCGTGTCGTCCTTGTCGGCCTGGTCGTTCTGCTCGGCGCGGCTTGGGCCTTTCGGCACTGGTTGCCGTGGGCGCTCGGTCAGATAGGGGAGATCCGAGAGGCCCATTTACTGCCCCCGCTCCACCGCCGCCTGATACGCCGCCCGCAACGCCCGCCGTTCAGCAGCCGCCCGGCTCATCGCCGCCATGTCCTGCTTCAGCCCGTGCGCTTCCATCTCGTGCTGCGTCTGGTCGTAGTGCTCGAGCGCGGCCAGGATCCCGCCCCGGAAGCTGCACTGCCGGCACTTCAGACGGTAATCGGGGCTCATGCGGCCACCTCGTTCGGATCAGGAATGTAGATGCCCATCTCGGCGCCGAGTTGCTGCGCTCGTGCAATCAAATCGTTGAACTGCTCGACGCTGAGCGATGATGTGTGCCCCGGTATCGTTTTCTCTGTGCCGTCGAGCGCATGCACCGTGCGCGGGATCAGTTCCAGCGAGAGCGCGTCTTTCATCTCGGCCAACGAATTGCCGCAGTGCTCCGCGAACAACGGAATCACGATGCCGTGCCAGAATCTATTCTGAGCGTGACTTCGCTTGCGCTGTTCAATTTCGATCCGCAGCGTGACCGGGCCGTCCTTGAATTGCGTGAGCGCCCGATTCAGGTTCCACCGCTCCCGTCGTGTGAGCACGAGCTTTCGATCCTTGACCGTGCCGCCGACCTCGTAAAACTCGATCACGCCGCCACCACCAGCCCTTGCACGGCTTTTAGTTCCGTTTCGACTTCGGTCAAGAACAACCGTGCGGCGAGCTCGTAGGCGTTCAGGTCCACGTCAGCACGATAGACCCGAGCCATGAATACGCGCAACGGTTCTGGAAATCGATCATCGAAGCTCAGGAAGTCGCACCAGAGCGCCCCTGTAATCCACAGGTTGTGAGTGATCTGCGGCAGATAACTGCTCGGCACTTTATTGGCGCGCAGGTAGCCCAGATGGGTTGAGGACTTGGGACACTTCAACTCCAGAATGCCCTGGTAGCCTCCGACTTCTCCGTCAGGTGAACAGCCAGCCAGCAGATGATCATGCGCCAGAAAGCCCACGCCAGACGCCACAGTACCCGTCAGGGCCTCATAGGCGGCGAAGGCATCCGCTTCCTTGTCGATCCCCCGCTGCATCGCGGCGTTGACGTAGGCGTCCTCCTGGGACTGCCCGGTGAGCCGTTCACAGACAAGCTGGAGCCGCAAATCACGCCGCGCCGCCGCTTCCCCGCTCTTGATGGTCGCTAGCATGTCAGCGGCCCGAGAGCCGGTCAGCCGTCCGACCCTCGCGGCATACCACTCATCCGTGCGCTGGTCCGTGGTGAGAACCTTCACTTCTTCACCGCTCGTGCCTTCGCCTTCAGCGCCGTCCAGCCTACCCGGTCCACGCTCAAGAGCGTATTCCGATGCTCGATCGGCGAGGCTTCCCACGCCGCATCAAACGCCTTCTGCCCCTCTTCCGCGACCGCTTCCAGTCCAGCCCGCCACGCGGCAAACTCACCCGAGACCGTTGGCGCTTCTTCGCCCGTCTCCTTGTTCACGTCGCCATTGGACGCCGGGAACGCCGCCGAGAGCGCCGGGCCGCTGTCACCAGCTTGATCCATCTCTTCGCGGCTGTAGAGTCCAGCGAGCTGTTGCGGGAAGGCTTTGCGCAGCGCCAAGGCTTCCGCGCACTTGCCGAGCATCGTATGCGGCATCCGCCGCCACATCGGCGCATTGTCCGGGCAGTACTCCGCCCAGCGCGCCGTGGCCGAGTAGCCGAAGCGCTGGCCCTGCGTCATCCGATACACCGTGACGGACGCATGGAAATTCACATCCCCCGGTTCCGTGTCGTGGAAATCGGGATCATCGCTGCCGGCCATCTCCCCGCTCATCGCGGCCTGAGAGCGCATGAAATCAATCGACGTGACCGGCGTATACTTCCCGCCGCGCTTGGTGAAATGCAGCAACTTATCGAGTGGATGCACGCCGCGCCGCTGGCAGTCGAACAGGAACAGCTTCAGCTCGGCATCCGTCGCGCCGGCCGCCACCGTGCGACGCACCAACTCAAGCTGCTCGCTCGTGACATCGACAGGGCGTTCCATCAGCGAGCCGTTCATCACTCGCCCCCGTCTGGTGCAATGGCACCAATTACCCGCGCCCGATAGCCCGCCGCCAGAATCCGATTCATCGCGACGCCGGTCTGGAACAGGTGCTCGGCCAGGTCCGTCTCGTGCGCCTTCGGCTTCATCTGCCGGATCACGTCAATCGCCATCCCGCGATAGTCGCCCTGCTCGCTGTCCAACAGCGCATGCCAGTTCCGCGGCAAGCCATAGGCCAATCCGCGCACCTCAAATAAGGCGATCGCCAGTGCGTCAATCGCTGCGGATAACTGTGGACCGTTTCTGCTAGACTGTTCATTCACGTTCATGCGTGGCCCGCTCCTATCGGGCTGGGGTGTGAACACTGAAGCCTCGAGCGGTTATAACGCTCGGGGCTTTTCGTTTGCAGCTTTCGCGTCCTGATACTCCGCCAACTCCTCAAGCTCGCGCGTGACCCACGGCATCGGCTGCGGCTCGACGGTCTCCGGCACTCGCTTGGCCCAGATGCCCTCGCACACTTCGATCCACTCGCTTGCCGGTTCACAGATGGCGGGGCGCAGGTAGCTGGTCATGAGACTTGTTCCCCGAGCAGTGCATGGGTTGGTGCCCCGGTCAAGGCGCGAATCTTGATCATCACTGGCCGACTCGGAAACGTATTGCCGCTCTCAATCAGGGAGAGCGTTGAATTGTGGATGCCGAGCAGTGCCGCCAGTTCAACTTGGGTCATATCGTGCTTCGCCCGGTAGACCCGCAGGTAATAGCCCAAGTCGCGCCGGATAGGTTTTTGTTTCTGGCTCACGTAAAGAATTTACACCAACGCAATTATTCTGTCAAGCGCCGTCTTTTTCTGTGCTAGACTGCCGCCATGCTCAATCAATTCACGCGCTCCACCGTCGGCCAAGACCTGATCGAATACGCCCTACTCTGCGCCACACTGGCAATGGCAAGTTGGATCGCCTGGGGCACCTTCGGCCCCACCTTTGCGCGGGCCGTCAATGCTAGTTCACTGAGAACCGAGCAACTCAATGCCTGCACCCCGAATCCGCTCGGCGGCGTGCGCGGCGGGCAGTGTGAGCCGTGACAATTTACGTGATGCGGCTATGGCGTGATGGGATGGCGACTCCAATATGGAGCGGATCGTCGGTGCAGCGCGCACTCCACTGGATTTGTCTTACGACGGATCCGGGGCGATTGTGGATCGAAAGCGAAAAAGCGCCGAGTGTCCCGCTTGGACTTGATTGGCGACCCAAACAAATCGGCCGCTAATACGTCCCCCACGGCTTGTCTTTGCCCGTCAGTATCCGATGGTGACGCCGCAGCAGGTTCAGATCGTTCTCGCTGATGGTGGGTCGATCTTTGCCGAACGTGAACGAGCAGACATCGCAGGTCACGAACAGGCCATCGTCGGTTTCGGTAAGCAAGCTGGTCTCGCCACATTTCGGGCAGTGGAGATCCGGTGTCCCGATGTTCATCGTGCCCCCCGATGCGCGGGCGCCCCTTCCCGCACGAGGAAATACAGCCCCCGCCGGAGATGATTTTTCTCCCCGTTCTGCCACTTGCGCCGCACCCACGCCAGCGCCTCCGCCAGCGTGTCTTCGCGACAGACCAGATTCGTGTCGCTGCTCCGCCGTGTGTGCCGCATGACGGCGACCTTGGCCGACCCACGCGGCACAACCGCTCGTGGCTGGCGGGGCGTCTCCAGCCACCGATCCAGATACAGCATCTGGAGTTCAACATCGTCCCCGGCCGAGCGAGTCCCGGTCTCCAAGATCGCGATCCGCTGG
>Ga0105246_10002860_pt1 | contig 10448 bp, 6 predicted proteins | sample KBSM64metaG_FD_99694 | JGI IMG/M metagenome (GOLD analysis project Ga0105246, IMG submission 99694) | Miscanthus rhizosphere microbial communities from Kellogg Biological Station, Michigan, USA - KBS M6-4 metaG | ecosystem: Host-associated > Plants > Roots > Rhizosphere > Soil | place: Michigan... | reverse complement strand
TGAAAGCACGGCGGCAGACACGCCGGTCCTTGCCGATGGCTTCAGCTGTGCAATGCAAGTCAAGCAATTGGAACCGGAGCGTAAGAGCCTTCACCTCGCCGAACTCCTTGATCCGGGAAACACCGCCCCTGGCGCCTAGGCCGCAATGTGGCTGTGCAACCCCCGGCACCGGTTTCGTACTCGGGGCGTCATCCTCGAAAACTCCAGAACGACCGAGGCGCCATAGACACCTGTTGGCGCAGGGTTGCCGGGTTGTAAAACAAGGAGGCCTTGGGGCGGGCAACTTGCCCACCCCAAAGGCCGTTAGGCAGCAACGACGCCAAATACCGTCAGCTGATTGGGCTACACCGCGTCCCTTCACGAGTCCGTGGCATGCTGTGAGACGTTGACGAAAATCCTGGATTAGCCAGTCCAGCTCCCCGGATCCACGCGGAATGCGCACCCGGCCGGGCTGGCGGCAATGGCCGCCAGCCCGGCGTTGGGCATGAATTCCGCAGCGCGAACCAGGTCACAAGATGTCGAAGACGAATCCGAACTCGGCGGCACGGGCCTCGAGCCGGTACTTCTCAAGGACCCCCGGACCGCATGCCGCGGTACCAACACCGTGCACCGCGGCATCAAGGTAGACATACGTATCGCCGTCCGCGGCCAGGTCCGGCTGGTGCCTGGCGTCGGCCAACGTCCGCAGGCTGTACGGCCGCACTGTGAGGTAGCAGGACTCGGCATGCACGCCAAGGCCGCTGGAATCAAAGCGGAGTTCGGCGGTGTCCACAGCCCCGCGGGCTCCGGACTCCTGCGGGCGGACGTAAGGGACATCAAATTCATCGACCGAAAGGGAGTACCAACCCGTCCGGGCGCCTTGCCCCGTATCGGGGTAGGACTGGTGCGGCCCGTCGCCGAACCACGTGACGTTGCGGGCAGCTCCCGCCAGGACCAACTCGATGCCAATCCGTGCCCACGGCACTGGCCAGTCTCCGTCCGGCATGACCTCCGCTCGGACAGCCGCGCGGCTGCCACCTCCTTGCCATCGGAAGGTCACGAAGACACCGAACTGCTTGTCTGCTGCTGCGATCCGGGTCCGGACCACCAGCTCCTCCGCGCCGGCCTCGGTGGTTTCGGCAGCCAGTCCGATCAGCCGTGAATGCATCCGATCGAGGCCTGCCTCCCGCCACTGCTCGGCCAGGGGACGGGGATCGGGTTGTTCGAAGTCACCGCCGTTGTCGTTGTCCGTGTCCGGACGCCAAAGATTCAGCCGGAACTCCTTGACGGGCAGATCGCCCAGGGAGACCAGGCCCCCGCTGGCGCGATCAAAGCGTGCCGGCCCAATAACGATTTCCTGATCCGTGTCCTCAACCGGGGACGGGGAATCAACCGGGGGCAGCTTGGGCCGGTTCACCGCCCCTTGGCCCCAAGCGATCTCGTGTCCAGCAGGCGCCCAGGCCGTGTCATTCGCGAGGACTGCGCTAACGGTGAGCACCGCCGTCGAACTTCCCGCGGCCGCGAGCAGTCCGGCTGGCAGGGCAGCGCGCGCTTCCGCGCCCGGCCCCACAGCGTCCACCCCTGCGACGCCGGACTGGCGGATTTCGCCGTTGATTTCAAGCCGCCAAGGGAATTGCAGGTGGCTCGTATCGACGAAATCAAACTTGTTCCGCACGGCAAAGGAATTCCAATCCGAAGCCACAGCAATCCCTACGGGCTCGATGACCTTTTTGAAATCCAGGAGGCCAGGACGCGGGTTGAGGTCGGCGTCGACGAGTCCGTCGGTCACGAAATTGCCGTCGTGGACCTCCTCCCCAAAATCTCCGCCATAGACGAAATACTCGCGGCCATCATCGTCCCGTCGGGTAATTCCGTGCTCGATCCATTCCCAGACGAATCCACCCATGAGCCTGGGATAGCGCTCGAAAAGCTCCTGGTATTCGGACATGCCGCCCGGCCCATTGCCCATTGCGTGCACATACTCACAGAGGATGAACGGCATCGCACGGCGGCGGGCGTCCAGTTCCGCATTGTCCAAGGCTGGTTCAATTCCCTGGCCGATCAATTCCGTCTCCGCCTGGTTCGCGTACATCCGCGAGTAGACGTCCACGTAGGGGCAGGCCCAGTCCCCCTCGTAGTGGATGGGGCGCGAGGGGTCCCGGTCTTTTGCCCAGCGGGACATTGCCGCCAGGTTCTCCCCGGTGTGCGACTCGTTGCCAAGGGACCACATGATGACGCTCGCGTGGTTCTTGTCGCGCTCCACCGTCCGCCGCATGCGATCCAGGAAGGCGTCGCGCCAAAGGGGATCGTCGCTGGGATTCCGGGCCCACTGCGCTCCGTGGAACCCGTGGGTTTCAAGGTCGCACTCGAGGATCACATAGAACCCCAACTCATCGGCAAGCTCGAGGAAGGACGGGTGCGGCGGATAGTGCGAGGTGCGGATGGCGTTGATGTTGTGCTGCTTCATGAGGCGGAGTTCACGTTCCAGGCGCTCCGGTGTGACCACGCGCCCGAGGCGCGGATCGTGTTCGTGCCGGTTGACGCCTCGGATCAGGATCCGTTGCCCGTTCACCTTGAACTGGGCGTCCTCAATGGTGATCGTGCGGAAGCCCACCCGCACGCTTGCGGTCTCCCCTGGCGCCACGACCTCAGCGGAATACAGGCGGGGAGTTTCAGCTGTCCAGGGCTCGACGTCGGGAATGCGGACTTCCGTCCCGGCGGGCACTTCGATCCCCAGTTCCGGCACGCGCACGACGGCGTCAATCGCCTGGCCAGCCCGGGTCGCCTCGACCAGGAGCGTGGCTTCTCCGGAGGTGTGGTCGTATCCGGCGTGCGCGAAGACATCGTCCACGCCGTCGGCGGGACGGGCCTGCAGTGCTACATCGCGGAAGATGCCGGGCAGCCACCACATGTCCTGGTCCTCAAGGTAGCTCGCTGCAGAGAACTGTGCCACCCGAACAGCCAGGACGTTCCGGCCCGGCCGCAGCACCTCCGAAACGTCGAACTCGTGGGTCAGACGACTGCCGCGGGTCGTCCCGAGCAAGGTCCCGTTGAGCCAGACGGTGCCGGCCGAGTCAACCCCATCGAAGCACAGGACAGATGCCGGAAAGAACTCGGGGCCGGCGTCGAAACCCAGCAAATAGTCGCCGATCGGATTCGCGTCGGGAACATAGGGAGGCTCAACCGCGAAGGGGTACTGGACATTGGTGTACCAAGGTGCGCCGTGGCCCTGCATCGGCCAGCTCGAAGGAACCTCTAGTTCCTCCCAGCCCGCAGGCTCGCCGGACGTGCCAAGCTGCCAGCCGTCGGCGGGAACCTGCCGCGCGCCATCCCAGATGCGGAATCGCCACGTGCCGTTGAGCAGTGCCCGTGGGGCATCAGTCTTCAGGCGGGCGCGGGGAGGCTTGGTGTTCCGCGACGGGCCTCTGTCCGCCAGCTCCCCGACGTAGCTGGCATTCAGGTCCAGCTCACGCTTCGGGGCAAATGCCAACGTCATTCCAGATGCGGCGGTGGTAGGTTCATCGGCCAAAAGGAGTCCTCGATTCGAAAGTCTGTGAGGCGGCCTCCCTTTGGTGGGAGCGTACCGTCGACGGTTTCGTGAACGTTCACGAAACGCGTCCAGCTTATCGAAATTCCGCCCAGCTGAACAGGGCCCCGGACCCGTGGATTTCCTCCAGCCCGCCCTTGCCGCGCGCCACAAGGGGCATCCCCGCAACGCTAGGCGGAGCCGCGCAACAGGAGTTCATGGCGGATAACGCGCCGCACCTCCGGGGTTCCTGGCTGGATCTCACCGCTGAGGAGGCCGTCCAGGAGTTCGACGGCGGTCCGGCCGACCTCTCGCAGGTCAAGCCCCAGCGTGGAGAGTTCGGGGGTAAGGAGTTCGCCGAGGGGAATGCCGTCCATGCCCAGGACGGCGCAATCCGCAGGCACGTTTCGGCCGGCCCGGGCCAATGCCTTGAGTGCCCCGGCCGCCATGAGGTCATTGAAGGCGATGATCGCGTCGATATCGGGAGACCGTTCGAGCAGGGCTTCCACGGCCTCCCTGGCAGCAGCAGCGGAGTCACCGGCGGCCCTTACGACTGAATGGGAACCCGCGGACGGGGTCGACGTTCCCTGGGGAGCATCCGACAGGAGCGCGGCGAATGCCCTGCCCCGGACAGATAACCCTCGGCCCACCGGATCGTCAGTGCTGGCGCTTGCTCCCGCCCCCGGCCAGTCGATGTAGGCAATGTGCCGACGTCCCTGCTGGCGAAGGTAGGCGACAGCAACTGAGGCCGCCCGGGCGTAGTCAAATGCTATGGAGGCACCTGTGAACCCTTCGTCCGCGAAATCCAGTGCCACTAGTGGCCGGCCGGACATCAGGGCCAGCGCGCGGTCTGCGTCAGCGCCTAGATACCCGATAACAGCGTCCACTTGTGGAGCGAGCCGCTCCACGGCATCAAGAGCGCTTCGTCCACCGTGGCCGAAGTCGTCAACCACCACGTGCCAGCCCCTTGCAGTGGCTTGTTCGACGACGCTGGAGGCGAAAGCCGGATAGTACGGATTGCCTAGGTCGGGGATGGCCAGGCCTACCGAAACGTGGGAGCCCTGGACAAGTCCGCGAGCGAAGCGGCTGGGCGTGTAGTTGAGTTCGCGGGCAAGCTCGAGGACGCGTTCCCGCGTTGAAGACTTAATACCAGGCATACCGTTCATGGCCCGCGTCACCGTCTGGCGGGAGACGCCGGCGGCAGCGGCAACGTCAAGGATGGTTGCCGGCTTCGCGGTGCGGACGGCGGGCAAGGATCGGGACGCCTTCGATCCCATGGCATCGGAACTTACGGGCTTTGGACTCATAGACCGCAATTCTAAGTGCCGTCATCCCGGGGAAGGTGCGGTGGAGCCGCGGGTCACGAGACGAGGAGTGACGCGCCCAGCGCCATGCTCAGCCATCCGCGGTATCGGTCAGCAGCAGCAGGCGGCTCAGCCTAGGCATGGGGCGGCCTTCCCGCGGGGCGAGGAGCAGACGGGCCTCCTGTTCTCCTCCGGTGTTGAACGGCATCTCCCACACGCCGTCCGCCCCGGCGGTTACCTCCGCAGCCGTCGGGTGGTCGCCGCCGGAGAGGAGGAAAGGCTCCTCTTCTTCCCCGGGAACCCATTCGACGCGGAGGCTCGTGCCGACCGTCGTCCAGTCGCGCAAGGTGAGCGAGAGCGGCCCCTGGGGACGGAGCCAGCGAGTCCCGTCCGCCGTCAGGCCGCGTTCCGCGCGGGGAACGCTGACGTCGTGGTCGAGTTCAGGCTGCTGCTCCCCGAAGGTGATCGCGTCCACCACCCGGGCTTCAACGGCCGTGGACGCCCTGTCCTGCCCGGCCAGCGCGTCCCGGACCTCATTGACCTCGCTGCCGTCCTGCGCCACGGGCCAGGAGAGCCGGTACCGGGAATCGTGGATCCTGTGCAGGGGTTTCAGGCGGACCCTTTGCCCGTCCGCGGCGAGCATAGAGAGCCCCTCCCCCTCCTCGGGCGCTGCGTCCAGGCCGCCGGCGAGCAGCACCGGGGCATCGGCCATGGGCCGGAGCGGGCCGGAGGCGATGTGGGCTGTTCTGGCCCCGCCCGCCCGGTACTCCAGGCTGTCGTCGGGGATCTCCTCGGCCAGGACGGTCGGGCCGTATCGGATCCATGCCCAGGCGGAGCCGTCAGGGGCGGGGACCAAACATGGCTCACGCTCCAGGCTGAGCCGTATCTCCTCTGTGCCCTCCCAGCGGCGGCGCAGTCGCCACCAGCCCGTGCCGTCGTCGTCGATTCTTTGGCCGTCGCCCAGCACGGCGGCCGTCCCGCGCGCCCACTGCGGGACACGGATGGCGAGTGTGAACACACGCGGTTCCGGCGCCGTCACCCGGACGCGGGCGGTGCTCCCAACGGGCCAGTCTGAGTCGATGGAGATCTGCACGCCCTGTTCCTCCCAGCTGAGTTCACTGGCGAGGAGCCAGGTGATGCGGAGTTCGTCCCGCTGGCTGACGTACACGTGGGCCCCGTGCTTCGCGTGCGCCTCATAGCCGGAGCCCATGCAGCACCAGAAACCGTCCTGCTCGGGTGAATACACCCGGTAGTGGCCGGGACGGTGCGAGGTGAAGTAGACCAGCCCGCCGTGGTCCGGGTGCTGGGTCGAGAGCACATGGCTGCACTGGGTCACTTCGATGTAGTCCAGATAGTGGTTCTCTCCCCCCAACAGATAGAGCTCGGCTGCGAGCTTGACCATGTTGTAGCTGTTGCAGCTCTCCGGACCCTCACGGCCGAGGAACATCGGGGAGAAGTCGTCCCTGCGATGGAAGTGCTCCCGTACGCTGTTGCCGCCGATCGCGCTGCTGCGCCTGCCCGCGACGTCGTCAAAGAAGGCCTTGGCCGCCTCGCCGATGCGCGCGGTCCCCTGGTCTTCCGCACCCAGTTCGCGGGCCGCCCTGGCGATGGTTGCGTAGCCGACCACCACGGGGATCTGCGTATTGGCGTGCAGGCCGGCAAGGGAATCCTGGTCCCGCTCCCCGGGCAGGGCCAGCACCCGGGCGATGAGTTCCTCCCGGACGAATCTCTTGGCCAGGTCCAGGTAGCGGGTGTCCCGGCGGAGCAGTGCCAAGCGGGCGAACGCCTCGGTGAGGCCACCGAACTCCGTGACCAGCACCCTCTCCAGGGCCTCTTGGTCCAGGCGAGCCATGGTGTCCAGCCACCAGTTCCCCAGATCGTCCAGGAGCCGGTCCGCCGTCGCCGAGGAGACGTTGCAGGCGACGTCGATGAGGCCGGCCAGCGTCTTGTGCAAGTTGTACAGGGGGACCCAGCGGCCGTTGAGCTCGAAGGGCGACGCCGTGATCTCACCGCGGGCGAGCTCGTCCCAGAGCGCTTGCCCGCGGTGGACACCGCCCAAGTAACCCGTGCCGCCGGCCAACTGCGCTTCCCGCAGCACGGAGAGCATGCGTCCAAGCATCTCCCCCAAGCCGCGGTCGCCGTTGCCCGCCACAGCCAGGGCGAGGGCAGAAAGGACGTGACCCGCGGTGTGGCCATCGAGTCCGGAAGCCTCCCAGCCGCCGTAACCCTCCGCAGTAGCCGGCAGGCCGGCCTCGCGGCGGAACGGAGCCAGAAGGCGGTCCGGGTCCAGGCGCAGCAGCGCCTCACGGTTCACCCGCTGGGCATCAGCGAAGCGGCCCTCGCGGAGCCGAAGCTGCTTCAGGGGCCGGTACTCGCGCTTCATGGTTGTCTCGTTTCATGACAATGAAGGTCAAACAGGTACCCCATCGAGGCTGAGACGATGGGGTACCTGCGGCGGTATTCAATGCTCAGCAATTGAGGCAGGGCTTGCTGCCGGCGGCCGTCGCGGTGGCCACTGCGGCGGTAGCGGCTGCGGCCGCAGGCGCCTGGCCGGCCAGTGTGCCGCGAACGGTCGCGAAGGAGTGGGCCGGCAGGCGGAGCACCAACTGGCCTTCGCGTTCCTTCACGGCCAGCGGACGGGGCGCGACGGCGTTGGGATGCGCCGGCGCGTTGAACGCTGCGACGCTGTCTCCGCCGAGCACCAGGGCCTCCACGTGCTCCAACTCGCCGCCGCGCAGATCCAGGACCACCTCGCTCTCGTCCTCCAGCCCAAGATTGGCCACGGAGATGAGCACCTGGCCATCCTTGGTGCTGGCAGACGCAGTAAATGTCGGGAGCCGGGCACCATCCACCTCATGCGAGGCACCGGAGTCCACGTGCGTGTGCAGCACCGCGGCGTCCTGGTGACCGGCGTTCATGGCAAACACATGGAAGGTCGGGGTTTTGACCAGGGCGCCGCTCTCCGGATCGGTGAGCAGCATGGCCTGCAGGACGTTGACCGTTTGGGCGATGTTGGCCATCACCAGGCGGTCCGCGTGGCGGTGGAAGGAGTCGAAGTGGATGGCCGCCACCAGGGCATCACGAACGGTGTTCTGCTGGTAAAGGAAGCCAGGGTTGGTGCCGGGTTCCACATCCCACCAGGTGCCCCACTCATCCAGGACCAGGCCCACCGCCTTGTGCGGGTCGTAGACGTCCATCATGGTGGAGTGGGCGCTCAGCAGAGTCTCAATATGGTAGGCCGCCTTGACGGTCTTCCAGTACTCTTCCTCGGTGAATTCAGTGGCAGAGCCCTTCGCATCCCAGTGGCCGGACATGGTGTAGTAGTGCAGGGAGATGCCCTGGTACGGGAACGGCTTGCGATCCGCACCGCCCTTGTCCGGCAGCGCCTCCATCAGTGCCTTGGTCCAGGCCACGTCATCCGCGTTGGCACCGGCTGCGATCCGGTACACCTCGTTGCCGTTGTGGGAACGGACGAACGTGCTGTACTGCCGGGCAACATCTGCATAGGCCTCCGCACGGAAGTGGCCTCCGCACCCCCACGGCTCGTTGCCGATGCCGAAGAAGGGAACCTTCCAGGGCTCGTCCTGGCCGTTCTGCCGGCGGAGTGCCGCCATGGGTGAATCATCGGCGCGGGTGAGGTATTCGATCCACTCGCTCATCTCCTGGACCGTGCCGGAACCCACATTGCCGTTGACGTAAGCGTCCGCCCCGAGCATCTCGCAGAGATCCATGAACTCATGAGTGCCGAAGGAGTTGTCCTCCACAACGTCGCCCCAGTGGGAGTTGACCATGCGCGGGCGCTGCTCCCGCGGGCCGACGCCGTCACGCCAGTGGTATTCGTCGGCGAAGCAACCGCCCGGCCAGCGCAGATTGGGGATGCGAAGCTCGCGCAGAGCCCCCACGACGTCGTTGCGGATCCCCCGGGTATTGGGGATCTCGCTGTTCTCCCCCACCCAGAAACCGCCATAGATACAACGGCCAAGGTGTTCAGCGAAATGGCCGTAGATGTGGCGGCTGATGGTGGGGCCAGCGATGTCCAGATTGACGACGAGCCGGGGCGAAGATGCCATGTTCAAGATTCTCCAAAGTCTTTGAGTAGATTCAGCTGGTTGATTCCCGGACGATGAGCCGGAAGGGGGCCACGAGCTCGCGCCCGGGGCGGGGAGAACGGTCTTTGATCCGTTCGGTGAGAAGAGTGAGCGCCGTGCCGACCATCCAGTCATGGTCCGGGGCGATGGTCGAAAGTGAGGGAACGGAGAATTCCGCCTGCTGGATATCGTCGAAGCCGACGACCTTCACGTCCTCGGGGACACGGAGCCCTGCGTCCCTGAGGCCGGCGGATGACGCTCTCTTCAACTGTCTGGAGCTCGGTTTCCGGATGTCCGTACTGCCGTCATGACTTACCTCCAATTTCTCCTCCGATCCGGCAACCCTCGACAAATGGAAGCGCCGAGAGCCTTGCTTTTTGTGTTAGCGCTAACATAATCTATGTCAGCGTCTTACGGTTCTGCCTGGCCCCCTCCCCTCCTGCTTCGTCAAGGACACACCATGACTATCACCCTGGAACCCACCCCAAGCCTGCACCTCGTAGCCGGCAGCGCCGCCGAACTATCCATCCGGCTGGCAGAGGCCTTCGAGGCCCTCCTCCCCACAGCTATGGCCCTGGGAGACCACGGCATCCTGGTCACCCGCCTGAACGACCGCGAATACCTCGTGGCGCTGGATCCCTCAGTCCCCTTCGGCACCACCATCGAGCGTTGCGCCTGGGATCGCCCCGGGTCAAAATGAGCCGGTCGAAAGCACCCTGGCGATACGGGACGCCTAGCTGCTCGGGGCACCGATGGACCATGGAGTGCGCAGCGCACGCTCTGTGAGCAGCCGCCGCTCGCCGACGATGGTCACCTCAGCCGCCACAGCGGCCTCGGCTGCCGACGGACCGGCGATGAGGTGCAGCGGGCCGGGGTCGACTCCGAGCGCCCCGTATTCGCCGGTGACCGCGAGCCGGGCAGCGTCTACGTGGAAGGAGACCGTGCGCGATTCACCGGACCCGATCCGGATCCGGGCGTACCCGATGAGTTGTACCGCCGGGCGAACCACCGGCGCCGACGGGAAGGCCGCGTAGAGCTGGACGACCTCTACGGTGTCATCGCCGTCGTTGCGTATTGTCACGGCCGCGTCGAGCGAGCCGTCAGTTCTGAGGGTCGCTGCGGCGGTGATTGTTTCGTACGTGATAGCGCCCCGGGTGAGTCCGAAGCCGAACGGGTACAGCGGCGTGTTGTCCAGGGCGGTGATCCCCGGGTTCCAGAGCCCGAGCGCAGGCTGCAGGTACGTCGTCGAGGCGTAGGGATGCCGCGGGATCTGCACGGGCAGGCGTCCTGTTGCCGGAACGCGACCGGAGAGCACTCCGGCAACCGCGGCGGCGCCGTCGGCTCCGGGGAAGAACGCCTGGACGATGGCACGGGCCTTCCCGTAGGCGCCAAGGGCATACGGACGACCGGACAACACGACCAGGATAGTCGGCACGCCCGTGTCGAGGACTGCGGTGACGAGCGTATCCTGCCCTCCGGGCAAGCGAAGGTCCGTGGCGTCGCAGCCTTCGCCTGAGGTACCGTCGCCGAACAGCCCGGCAATGTCTCCGA
>Ga0105246_10002856_pt1 | contig 10455 bp, 10 predicted proteins | sample KBSM64metaG_FD_99694 | JGI IMG/M metagenome (GOLD analysis project Ga0105246, IMG submission 99694) | Miscanthus rhizosphere microbial communities from Kellogg Biological Station, Michigan, USA - KBS M6-4 metaG | ecosystem: Host-associated > Plants > Roots > Rhizosphere > Soil | place... | reverse complement strand
GCTTGTTGTCTTAAAAAATATCGCTTTTTCCCAAATCTGGTAGTTCCCACCTCATGATCCATGAGAATGCTACGTACTGATGTATTCGCTAAGCCATAAATATCTCCCAATAAATATATATCACTCCAGATTGCAGGATCTAATCGCGAGGACGATTCTGAGTGCTGTTTTTCTTCATGCCAGTCTGATACTCGCTTCTTCGCTTCATCATATTGGTACAATTTTATTTCCCTGCCATTTGTTGCTACGGCAGTAATCGATAGAACAGGTTCGAGGAGAATCTTTAACTTTCGAGCAGATGTTCCCTCCCCACTCTGCTTCAAATCCCGAATTGATCTAAAAAGGAGACCATCTCGCACCAGTGTTTGTACTGGCGGGCGAGACGATCTCGCAGTCGGTTCCTGATCTTTAATAAAAAGCACTGAAGTTTTTTCATCATGTGGTGCAGATGTCTGAGAAACAATCATGTCGGAAGGAGGAGGAACCCCCTTTTCTTGAGCAATAACTTTCGCTAATGCAACTGGTGGAGAATACCCATCTAATTCTTCCAATGGCCTTAAAAAAATTGGGAAAACTTCATTTCTCACCTTAACTCTTGGACGTGATGGAACTTGCCCTTCTTTGGTTGTTTCTGCTGATCTCACAAGAGTTGTTTCAATAGTTCTCAGAGCAGCCTTCGCTCCAGGTTGTTGATCAACCAATGAATAAATATATTCAATAGCGGGATTACGCACCGCTGTCTCTTTTCTCATATTTCGCTATGTAATGCGATGGTATTATACCTTGTTCTTATTGTTATTTGGAGACAATCTAGAACAGTTGACAGCCTCACACATTTTCTCTACTGTTAGTATATGGGCGATTCTTCTGAAAAAAAACTCTTCACTCCAAAAATTTTACTGATTGGAATTGTTTCACTGTTCGTTCTTTGTGGCATTTTTCTTTTCTTAGGTATTGCACAGAAAAACACGATCCCGCCAATTACACCTCCATCTCACATCCTCAATAATCAGGTTTTTCCTACAACACCTCCTGATAAACAAATTGAAGGACAAGTGGTCGTTAAGTTCAAATCTCAATATTCAACAGCGCAAATAGCAGAGCATCTCAAAATCTATAACGCTAGTATTGTGAAACAAATACAAGGGATTAACTATACCGTTGTTAAAGTACCAGCCGGGCAAGAAAATGCTCTTTTGGAAAAATTAAAAAATGATCCTTATATTGAAAATGCATTACCTGATTACACTAACCACACGACCTATGTACCAAATGACACAAATTTTACTTTTCAATATGGTCTTCACAATACTGGTCAAACAATTCTCAATGTCCCAGGGAAAGCCAAGGCAGATATCAATGTCGAACCAGCATGGGACGTGAGCAAAGGCAATGGTGTCAAAGTGGCAATTCTTGATTCTGGAATTGATCAGAACCATCCAGAATTAGCCAATAAGGTAGTTTTAACAAAAGTATTTGCCACTAGTGCTATTGATCCGAATGTTCAGGATCATAATGGACACGGGACACATGTAGCGGGCATTATCGCTGCTACGACTAATAACGGACAAGGTGTAGCCGGCACCTGTCCTGATTGTCAGCTCATGATAGGTAAAGTTGTGACGAATGACTCCAATGGAAATGCCACTGGCTCAACATCGGATATTGTTTCAGGCATAACCTGGGCAGCAGATAATGGAGCAAAAGTCATTAATTTGAGTTTGAGAACGACTACTTCAGGCTCAGCTCCTCTGTATCAGCAAGGTATAGACTATGCAAATTCCAAAGGCGTTGTCGTGGTAGTCGCTGCTGGAAATGACGCTTCCAATGCACAAGTCTGGCCAGCTGCAAATACAGGAGTTGTTTCTGTTGCAGCTACTGACAATCAAGATCAAATGGCTTCATTTTCAAATTATGGTACTTTTGTAAAAGTTGCTGCTCCGGGAGTTAATATTTTGTCCACCTTGCCGACCACTACCAATGCAAAGAAAATTCTTAATTATGGTTATCTGAGCGGAACTTCTATGGCAAGTCCTATGGTAGCCGGTGTTATTGGGTTACTTTGGGCTTCTCCTTACGGCACATCAAATACAGCTGTTATTAATCGTTTGTATGCAACTGCAGATAAAATTGCAGGGACAGGTACGAATTGGACTGAAGGAAGAATCAATGCAGGCAATGCACTTGGAGCCCTTCCTACCCCAACGCCAACGATTCCAGGGGGAGCTTTCCCTTCTCCACAGTGTGTTGGAGGTTCTGGAATCCCACCATGTGCAACATTTGCACCGACAATAGGCGTAACGCTAGATCCTTCTCCAACGCTTGTTGTATCATCCCTGACACCTTCTTCCGTAGCGACACAACCTGTGACTTCTCCCCAACCATCTGGATCAGTAGCACCAAGTACAACACCAGGTGAGCCCGGCGTTAATCCATGTTCTGGAACCAGCTCAGTTGCTTATGTAAGTGATAGCGAAAATGAAACTGCAAGTCACAAACATCACCGCAAACGCAGAGGTAGTGGTGGTAACGGCTTCTTTAGTCAGTTGTTCCGATACCTAATGCAGCTTCTTGAACGGCTTTTTCAGCTGATCCGAATCGGTACTCCCTGCTCAAATACAACACCTACCCCAACGCCCACACCAGCAGGAGAAACAGTCGTGCCCACAATTAGTGGGGTTGTCCTGGTATCTCCAAGTACAAATTAAGAAACAGCTACCATACATTAACTGCGCTCTGCCGTCTTGACGAAATCTCATCATTCTTTATAATAGAGTTAATGATCCTCATTGTAGATTTTGGTTCGCAGACTGCCCACCTCATCGGCAGACGGTTGCGCCAAATCGGTGTAAAAGTTAGCTACGCTCATCCTGAAGATGCTTTGGCTGAAGTCAAAAAGCAAAAACCTCAAGGCATTATTCTTTCTGGCGGTCCAGCAAATATTAGTGAAAACCCTTCTTTAACAGTAGATCCAGAAATTTTTAAATTTGAAACTCCTGTTCTGGGTATTTGTTATGGTTGGCAGCTCATTGCGCACCTTTTGGGTGGAAAGATTAAAGCATCGCGCAAAGAATATGGTCCTGAAGATGTGATTTTGGATCATCAAGATGGACTATTCAATTTACCGACAGAGCGCTTCTCAGCAATCATGTCTCACGGTGATACGGTGACAAAACTTCCCAAAGGATTTACGCAAATGGGACACACCAAACAAGTTGATTATGCAGCGGTTGCCAACGAACAAGCCAAAATATACGGCATCCAATTTCACCCTGAAGCACATCATACGCAATTTGGTTTGGAAATTTTAAAAAACTTTGCCACCATTTGTGATGAAACTATTGAGCCGCTTGCTCTTGATCCCCAAACAATTATCAAAGAAATCAAAGAGAAAGTTGGTACGAAAAAAGTGATCAGTGCTGTTTCAGGTGGCGTTGACTCAACAGTGGCGACATTTTTAATTGCCAAAGCGATTGGTCATAACGTCATACCCGTGTACGTTGAAAGCGGCTTGATGCGTGCAGGTACAGACGATCATGTGCGTTATATTTTTTCCAAACTTGTTGATTCAGAACTTATTATTGTTGATGCACGAAAACGTTTTTTGCAGAAATTAAAAGGCGTGACAGATCCTGAGCAAAAACGAAAAATTATTGGAGGCCTATACATTGAGATCTTCCAGGAGATAGCCACAAAACATAAAGACGCAACATTCTTAGGACAAGGTACAATTTATTCTGATGTTATCGAATCAAAAGGCTCAAAAAACGCCTCACACATTAAATCACATCACAATGTAGGTGGACTTCCCAAGGACATGAAAATGGAACTTCTGGAACCTCTAAGGAATTATTACAAAGATGAAGTACGCGAAATCGGTAGACTAGCAGGCTTGCCTGAAGAAATAGTGATGCAACAACCATGGCCAGGTCCAGGACATGCTGTGAATATCATGGGAGAAGTCACAGAAAAACGTCTGGCGCAGGTTATTCAAGCAGATGAAATAGTGACTGAAGAGATGAAAAAAGCTGGTCTTTATGAGAAGGTTTTTGAATGTTTTGCTGTCATGACAGGTGCTATGAGTACCGCCGTCAAAGGTGATGCGCGGGTGTATGCTGAAGTCGTTGCTATCAGATCATACGATTCAAATGATATTATGACTGCACAGTGGACGAGAATACCTCACGAAGTGCTCGCACAGATTTCATCTCGTATTGTTAATGAAGTCCCAGACGTCTCAAGAGTCGTCTATGATATCACCTCCAAACCCCCAGCAACTATGCGGTGGGAATAACTAGTTCTGTCTTCTTTTCTGCAAACGCTCATTTACGCGCAAATGATCCGGTAACTTAAATTGAAGATTATTAAATGTCTCCGGTGGATCTCCTGACAGTTCTATTGCTTTGAATCCCGCAACATACACAGGCCTTCCTTGGGAAGTTATATCTTTTAAAGACAAAACTGATCCTGCTCCAGTTTGGATCGGTTTTACATCACTTGCAACCTCCACTATTTGATCTGCTGGAACATTCGCAACTACATGTTTTAAATCTCCTGTAATAACTAAAGTACCATCCTCTCTTCTATGCAATATAGGATTCTTACTTGCTACATTTCGTACAGCTACAACTCGAACTTGTTCATGTTTACTTGCACCTCCAGGAGTAAGTTCATATATATGTTTTACAGTGGTTGGCTTTTCTGGTTCAATAACTGTATCAGTAATATTTGGCTCAATGATCTCTATAGTAGCATGATCCACAGCATGGAAACCCTCTAAAAGAGCTTGCACATCTAAATCTACTCGTTTAATTTCTCTTTCACCTGCCATAATCAAAAAAGTGATTCTACAGGAAAACAGCGGATATGGCAAATCGTAAAGGAAATTTTTTGGCTAAAAAAATGTTACAGTATATAAATCATGAAGAAATACACAAAATATCTAGCTACTATTTTCTTGCCTATTACTGCAATAGTACTGATTGCTTTACAAATAAAACCTCTCGGTTTTATTCTTCTTCTCATTGGCTCCCTCTTACTTCTTATATGTTCTAAAAAATTCCGTAAAGATATTGTGCTCATTTATATTAGTTTAGCTATACTTGGCATTACACCAATCAACACAGGAATTCAACCATTCCATATGCTTCTCATGGGTTTACTACTCAGTGCGGCGATTGCGATTCCTTATGTAATATCCCGATTTATAACCAAAGAGTATCATGTAAAATTTCCCTTTCGTTTCCATCGCAAATGGACTCGGCTTGAAGTAGTTTATATTTTGCTTGCCATTCTTCTGCCTTATTTTGTTTTCCCTTATGCTCTCAGAGAAACAGGCTCTTATCTTAACTGGACAGTAACTCCAGGAATTCTCAATTTGACGATTCTTTTTATCGGTACAAATATGCTAGGGATTTGGGACGAATTATTTTTTGTTAATACTGTTTTAGGCATTTTGCGAAATCATTTTTCATTCCCCATTGCCAACACAATACAAGCGATTTTATTTACTTCATTTTTATATGATTTAGGATTTCGAGGTTGGTTTTTTATTATAATTTTTTGCTTTGCACTCCTGCAGGGATACATGTATAAAAAAACAGATTCACTGTTCTATATCATCATCATTCACCTTTCTGCTGATCTTATTCTCTACTTCGCTCTTATTCAACTTCATCATCCAGACTGGTTAGCAATTTTTATTACTTAATTAATATTGTCTTTAGCTACAAAGTGTGATATACAATAAATGACTAGCGGAGGTTTATGAATGAGCATAAAACGACCACATCGTCGGGTTTTGAAAGAGCTGCATAGCTTTATTTCCCCTTCTCTCTCTCCTCCAACTCAGAAACTACGCGGTAGTGAAAAGAGTATGCCAGATGCCTACTCGTTTGCTGAAGCAATTATTGAAGCCGTCCATGAACCTGTTATTATTTTAGATAAGTCTTTAACAATTCTTTCAGCAAATAAAGCACTCTTCAAAAATTTTAAATTTCCTAAAAGTAAACTTTTGAGAACAAATCTGTTGGATTTTGCTGACCAGAGTCCTGAAATTAAACAATTAACTGAGAGACTACGTGCACTATCGACGCATAAGATTTCTTTTGATGAATTTGAACTCACCCATACCTTCCCCAAAATAGGCGAAAGGACTTTGCTCATTAATGCAAAACGCATAGAGTTCGGTGATTTCGCAACCGACTTTCTCCTTCTCGGTCTTCAGGATATTACTAAAAGAAAAATTATTGAACAGCAAAAAGATGATTTTGTGGGATATGTGACGCATGAACTAAAGACACCTATTACAACAGTGGTAGCTTTTGTACAAATTCTCCAAGGGTATCACGAAAAAACTGGAGATAAGCGGTCTCAATTTTTATTAGCAAAAATTAATAATCAAATGAAACGTCTTACAGGTCTATTGAACTCATTTACCAATGTGTATAAAGCGCAAACGAGTATTCTTGAATTTAATAAACAAAAATTTGATCTCAACACGGTGGTGCATGACGTGGTGGAATCTTTTCAATACATGTCTACAACCCACAATCTTATTGTGCAGGGAACTACTACAAAACCTATCCGAGGTGACAGGGAAAAGATATATGAAGTTCTGGTCAATCTTATTATGAACGCAATCAAATATTCTCCGAATGCAGATAAAGTCAAAATAAAACTTGAGGAATCTCCAACTCATATGACGGTCAGCGTAAAAGATTATGGCGTTGGGATTCCCAGAGAAGAACAACAAAAAGTATTTGAGCGGTTTTTTAGAGTGAAAAGTAAAATGAAGTATAAGATCGAGGGATTAGGACTAGGTTTGTATCTCGCAGCATCAATTATCAAAGGCCATAAAGGGAAATTATGGGTGGAAAGTACAGAAGGCAAAGGCTCGACATTCTTCTTCTCTTTACCGATTAACGACTAATGATATGGTCCTTTAAGATTTTCTCTTCCATACTTTAATGCTTTTGCCATCCAGATAAGTTCAGTATATCCCCTATTAATTCTGCGTACAAAACCATCATCCTTTATCTTACCTTCTTCATCAAAGAGATTCTGGACTTGAGGGAAATAAACATCTGAGAATGTGGCGACCATACCCATTTCCCGAACTGTATTCACTAGTGCTTCAATTGCTCTGGCTCCACCAAAAATTCCGTTTGAAACTCCTGCAAATGCTACTGGTTTATGAATATAATTACTCAGTTCGCTATCCAACATCCGCTTGAGAGTCCCGGGAAAACTATGGTTATATTCGGGCGTAACAATAAAGAAAGCATCTGCTTTTTGTGTCAGCTCCGTATAACGAGGATCTTTATTCTCAGGATCATTGCCGTCAAAAGGAAACGTATAATCGTTCGGGTCGACTAATTGAACTTCAATCTCCTCTATTGTCTTTCCCACTTCTTCAACAAGCTTTGCAGCTTTGAATGACTCACGTTTTGGCCTACTAGTACCAAGAAGAACGGGAATAAAGAGCTTTGACATACAGGTATAGTACTGCATTTTGCAACCTGTGTACACCCTTGACTTGCTATATATGAGAAATATTGAAATACTGAATGTATGAGTATTATTTCTCCTGAAACATTAATCCCCCCTTCTTCTGATCATAAAAAACTCTACATGATCATTGCTGTGGTCGTATTTGGAATAGTGGTTCTTATCCCGCTGCTTTTGGGAATTTTTACACCTACTTCATCCAAGAAAACTACAACAAATGCTGTGCAAACGACCAGTACACCCCCTTCTCAAATCACACAAGCAGTCCCGTCTGTTGCCGTAAGAACAAAATCTCTTAACCCTACTCCTGCAACAAATCAACAGACAGTCCAGCAGTACGCCCCTACGCCTGAGCCAACACTTAACTTTGATGCTCTTCTTCCAACAAAAATTGTGACCCCAACGCCAACACCTCTTCCTGGACCTTTTTATATCGCCAATGGAAAACAAAATGATCTGAGTATACGGCTTTACACTCCTGATATTACGTATGAAACCTATGAAGTCCAGCTTATCAATAATAGAACCCACGAAGTAAGACTGATGGGCTATACCTATCTCGATTCACCAGGCGATTCAGCATTTTTCAGTAATAATTATTCTGAAGTTATTTTTCTCGGTGGTAAAAAAACGAATACGCAAGTTATCTCTTTCTACTCAATTCCAAACAGAAACGTTGTCAAATCTATTACGCTTGATGATATGAAAAACACAATCCCTAATCTCCCACTGCAACCAACTGCAATCTTAAGTAATATGATTGTTTCTCCTGACGGAAAACGAGTTGCAGTATCCTATGGGAATACCTTTAGTGAAAAGATTATTGATTCAAACACGGTCATCATGATTATCAATCTCTCCACCAAAAAAATGCAGCTTTTGTCTGTCAAAGGGCTCACCAAAGATTGGAAAGACAATAATACACTCGAATATCAAACCAATAGTAGTGATCCCAATACCAATACAGTTCAATCTGTGGCTGTCTCCTCTTTCTAGTTCAGATTTTCATACTGTACCCTAACGTAGCTCTCAAACTACTATCACACACTTGCTCTAGTATTAAATTATGTAAGGGAGGTGAAAATATGGCAAACGCTAAAGCAAAAAGCACAGCAAAAACGCAAAAAACAAATCTGCACCAACCAAAGGCAGTCTTGCAAAAAGTAAAAAAAACAGTCACAAAAGCTGGTAAGAAGGGCGGTAGTGCTCAGATGATGGGAGCTACAGCTGGTGCTGTAGTCGGCGCAACTGTCGGAGGTATAGCTGGCGCTGTTCTTTCTGATAAAAAAACTCGCCGCGATATGGGACAAAAGATCACTGAATTTACTAGAACTGCAGTTGATAGAGTAGAAAAAATGAGTGATAAAGCAGTAGATGTTTCAATGTCAGCGAGAAAATCAGTCAATGAACTCGCTAATGATAGTGACACATTAAATAAAAAAATACAAAAAAATTAGTTATTAATTTTGAGTATTGAGAAGAATACGCGGGAATCTCTATAACATACCGATTCCCGCGATAAACTATACACTATAGATATTTCTTACTGTCGAAGATCTTATCTTTTTCTCCTAGAGGGTGTAAGCATAGCTTGAGCAGCATGTGCTGCTTTACGCACAGGTTTAAGAGTAACTGAGGCGATTTCGTTAATGCGCAGTTCAATAAACCTCTGTAATTCCCCCACTTTATTTTTTATAAAGAAAAGTAAAATAATAATCCCAATGAGTAGTATTACGCCCAAACTCATAAAGATAATGCCCATGAGATAAAATAAATGTTGTAAATCCATTGTTGACAATTTAAGCCGATAGATATAACTAAACTATAAAATCTTAGTAATAAATTTGAAAGAATAAAATCTTTTGATACAATAGACACATGACAAAACGAAAGAAAATTCTTGGAGTGACATTGATTCTTGTTGCATATATAGCTATTGCCGTCCTAGGCTTTTTTATCGTGTATTGGGTAAAAGCTGCCGGCACCAAACCACAATCTCACACAGCTTCAGTATCCCAAATTACTCCTGCTCCAGCCCCTTCTGGATATAAGGTCTATCAGAATTCCAGCCAAAAATTTTCAGTCAGTTATCCACAGAATTTGAAAGTTAAGGAAGCTGGCTATGGATTTGGTGTGAATACAATTGAAATGCGCAGTTCAGAGAATGCTAGTAGTTCCAGTGCGCCTGATATCCAGATTCTTACTGTTCCCAAAACTTTGGCAGCAACGATTGGACAGGACTTTGATTCATATTATCAAATGACAGATAACACTACCAAAATCATTAAAAGCCCAACAAGAAATAATGGCGACGAATCATTTACAAAAGTACGCAATAGAAATATCAATGGCCTACGCGGTGTAGAATATGCATCTGTTCCTTCTCCTAACCCAGATAAAGAGGAACCAGAAATCGGAGTTTTTATAGAGACAGGTTCGAATATGACAATTATTGCAACTGGTGAGGATGATCGAACAGAGCTTGAAAAAATGCTGACAACGTTTGCGTATCCTCAATAAATTATTCTTCTTTTACTAGTTTTAACTTATATTTTGGAAAAAATGACTTCTTCTCATGCTTTTCCTCATCATTATGCTGTTTCTTCTTTTTAGGTTCATAAAAAATTCCCGTGAACGCTCCCAGCGCAGCTCCAAGAAGAGATCCTCCAATGACATCAGTTGTCCAGTGCTCACCTAGGATAACCCGTGATAATAACATTGTCAGATCGTAGGCGACTAAAAGAGTAGTCAAAATGATTTTGGTTCGTTGAGAAAACCGATCTGTCTGCCACAACATAATAATCATCACTACCGAGATAAAAAGCGCTCTTCCTGCATGTCCTGAGGGATACGAGTACTCAGAACGTACATTAAATTGCGGGAAACCAGGTAACTGCTGCGAGCGGATCATAAATTGCATAGGCGGCGGATGATTGACAAAGTATT
>Ga0105246_10002854_pt1 | contig 10456 bp, 8 predicted proteins | sample KBSM64metaG_FD_99694 | JGI IMG/M metagenome (GOLD analysis project Ga0105246, IMG submission 99694) | Miscanthus rhizosphere microbial communities from Kellogg Biological Station, Michigan, USA - KBS M6-4 metaG | ecosystem: Host-associated > Plants > Roots > Rhizosphere > Soil | place: Michigan... | reverse complement strand
CGGGTTTCCCGCGCAACATCAGCCGCCTCTTGGTCTTCAAGCTCGGCGGCACCGCCAAGTTGCCGCCAGCGCCTCCGCTGGCCAAGCTGGTGCTCGATCCGCCGGCATTCACCGGTACCGCGGAGCAAGCGGCGCATGGCGCCGACGTATACGGCCGCTATTGCTCGGTGTGTCACGGCGATGCGGCGATTGCCGGCGCGCTCAACCCCGATCTGCGCCGTTCGGGAGCGCTCGGCAGCGCCGATGCATTCAAGCAGATCGTCATCGGCGGCGCGCTGCACGAAAACGGCATGGTCTCGTGGAAAGCGGCGCTGACCTCCGCCGATGCCGAGGCCGTGCGCGAGTACGTCGTTAAGCGCGCCAACGAGGACAAGGCGCTCGAAACGAAGGGTAAGACATAATTCGACAAGCGGGCGAGCAGATTCTAACGGTCGTTAGAATAATCGATGCCCGCCGCTCGGTGATCTGCTAAGACTTAGTCAAACAGGGAATCGCTTCGGGAAAGGAGCCTGTAGCCATGAATGAAGTCACCACCATCAACCGCACACAGCGCGATTATTCGGATGCCGTGAAGAAGGCGCTTGGGCGCAAACCGCAGCTCTACATCAACGGCGAGTGGGTCGACAGCTCGGGCGGCGAGACGATCGACGTCGAGGACCCGTCCTCCGGCAAGGTCATCTCCACGTTCGTCGAAGCGACCGACAAGGACGTGGACCGCGCGATCGCCGCGGCCCGCACTGCGTTCGACGACGGCCGCTGGCGCAACCTGCCACCGATCGCGCGCGAGAAGATCATGCACAAGATCGCCGATCTGATCGAGGCGCATGCCGACGAGCTGGCCGAGCTCGAAGCGATCGACGTTGGCAAGCCCAAGGGCATGGCAGGCGCCGTCGACGTGCCCGGCGCCGCCGCGCACTTCCGCTACATGGCCGGCTGGGCCGGCAAGGCTGGCGGCGAGACGCAGGCGCCCTACGCGATGCCGGGCGGGACCATGTTCGGCTACACGCTGAAGGAGCCAGTCGGCGTCTGCGCGCAGATCGTGCCGTGGAACTTCCCGCTGCTGATGGCCTGCCTCAAGCTCGCCCCGGTGCTCGCTTCGGGCTGCACCAGCGTGCTCAAGCCGGCCGAGCAGACCAGCCTGACCGCGCTGCGCCTGGCCGATCTGATCAACGAAGCGGGCGTGCCCGCGGGCGTGATCAACATCATAACCGGCTACGGCCACACCGCGGGCGACCGCATGGTCAAGCACCCCGACGTCGACAAGGTCGCCTTCACCGGTTCGACCGAGATCGGCAAGCTGATCAACCGCAATGCGACCGAGACGCTCAAGCACGTCACGCTCGAGCTTGGCGGCAAGAGCCCCGTCGTGGTCATGCCGGATGTCGATGTCGCAGAGACCGCCCCGGGCGTGGCCGGCGCGATCTTCTTCAATTCGGGCCAGGTCTGCGTCGCCGGCAGCCGGCTCTACGCGCACAAGAGCGTGTTTGACAAAGTCGTCGAAGGCATGGCGGAGACCGCGCACTTCTGGGCCCCGCGCGCCTCGCTCGACCCCGACGGCCACATGGGCCCGCTGGTCAGCAAGGAGCAGCACGATCGCGTGCTAGGCTATATCGAGGCGGGGAAGCGCGACGGCGCCAGCGTGCTGATGGGCGGCGACGTCCCCAGCAACGACGGCGGCTACTACGTCAGCCCGACGATTCTGACCGACGTGAACCCGCAAATGAGCGTAGTGCGCGAGGAGATCTTCGGTCCGGTCGTGGTGGCGCAGCGCTTCGAGGACCTCGACGAGGTGGTCAAGGAAGCCAACGACACGCCTTATGGTCTCGCCGCGGGCGTGTGGACCAAGGACGTGAGCGCCGCGGTGAAGATTGCCAGCCGCCTCAAGGCCGGCACGGTGTGGGTCAACACCCACGCGATGATCGACCCCGCGCTGCCGTTCGGCGGTTACAAGGAAAGCGGCATCGGCCACGAACAGGGCCGCCTCGGGCTCGAAGCCTACTTCGAGACCAAGTCGGTGCTGATGAAGCTGTAAGCGGCGCGATGACCGCCTACGTCCGCAACGCCTGGTACGTCGCGGCATGGAGCCACGAGCTCGAGGCGGGGACACCGTTCCCCGCCTCGATCCTCGACGAACCGATCGTCATCTACCGCGGCGACAGCGGGCGCATGGCCGCGCTCGAGGACCGCTGCGTGCACCGCCTCGCCCCGCTTTCGCTCGGGCGCTGCGAGGGTGACCGGCTGCGCTGCATGTATCACGGGCTGCTGTACGATCCTGACGGCGCGGTCGCCGAAATTCCCGGTCAGGAGCTGATCCCGAAGAACGCCCGGGTGAGATCGTACCCGATCGCCGACCGCCACACCTGGATCTGGGTGTGGATGGGCGATCCCGCCTTGGCCGACGAGGCACTGATCCCGCCCGCCGTGGGCCTGAGCGACCCCGATTACATCCTCGGACACGGCCATCTCGACTATGCGGCCGAAGCCCAGCTGATCAACGACAACCTGCTCGACTTCAGCCACCTGACTTACGTCCACGCCAACAGTTTCGGCGCCGGCCCGGAATTCGCGCAAAACCTGCCGAAGCTCGAGCCGCTCGATCGCGGCGTGCGCTTCTCGCGCTGGATGGTCGATACGTACGGACAATCGTCGCGCAAGTCGGCGGTGCCGATCGACAGCTACATGACCTATGATTTTCTTATTCCCGGCGTGCTGCTGATGTGGAGCGGGAATTACCCGCAGGGGACCGCGAAGAAGCTCGACTTCGCGGCGCCGGCGCTCGAGGATGCGCAGGCCGGCGTGACCTTTACCAGCCAGGCGGTGACCCCACTCGGCCCGAAACAGGCGCGCTACTTCTTCAGCTGGGGCCCGCGCCGCGGCCACGGCGACGAAGCGCTGCGCGACAGGCTACTGGAGCTCGCCGGTGTCGCCTTCGGTGAAGACAAAACGATGATCGAGGCGCAGCAGAAAGTCATCGACCGCTCGCCCGGCGTTCGGATCATGCCGACCGCGCACGACAAGGGAGTGACGATCTTCGCCCGGCTGGTAGAGCGCCTGGCCAAGGCCGAAGCCGCGACCGCCACCCTTCCGGAGAAAGTTGCTTGATCGACCTCGCCAAGATCCGCGCCATCGACGTGCACGTCCACGCCGAGGTCAGCTGCCACGATCCCGAAGACCCGGTGATGGCGCAGTTCTTCGATGCCGCCAGCGCCTATTTCAAGGCCCCGCGAGAGCGGCCGAAGATGCCCGAGATCATCGAGCTCTACCGCGAGGCAAACATCGCGCTGTGCCTGTTCACCGTCGATTGCGAGAGCGCGATGGGCGCCAAGCGGGTCAGCAACTACGAGGTCGCCGAGCAGGCTCAGAAAAACGACGACATCTGCCTCGCCTTCGCCAGCATCGACCCGCACAAGGGCAAGTACGGCGCCCGCGAGGCGCGCGACCTGGTCGAGAACCACGGGGTCAAGGGCTTCAAGTTCCACGGCATCGCCCAGAACGCCCACCCGGCCGACCGGATGGCCTATCCGATCTACGAGGTGATCAACGAATATAAGCTGCCGGTGATCTTCCACACCGGCCACTCCGGCATGGGCACCGGCATGCCCGGCGGCGGGGGCATGCGGCTGAAGTACGGCGAGCCGATGCTGATCGACGACGTCGCGGTCGATTTTCCCGACATGAAGATCATCCTCGCCCACCCGAGCTGGCCGTGGGTCGACCAGAGCCTCTCCATGGCGCTGCACAAGGACAACGTGTTCATCGACCTGAGCGGCTGGAGCCCGAAGTACTTCCCCAAGCAGGTGATCCAGTACGCCAACACCCAGCTCAAGCATAAGATGCTGTTCGGTTCGGACTTCCCGCTGATCCATCCGGACAAGTGGATCGCCGCGGCGCAGGACGTCGGCTTCCGCGAGGAAGTGATGCCGGGCATCATGAAGGACAACGCCGCGCGGGTCCTGGGGCTTAGCTAGTGCATTTCCACGGCCAGCACATTGTCGTCACCGGGGGGTCGAGCGGAATCGGCCTTGCCACCGCACAGTTGCTGGCGAGCCGCGGTGCGCGGGTTTCGCTGATCGCCCGGCGCAAGGAACTGCTCGACGAGGCGGTCGCCGGTATGGGTGAGCACGCGGCCGGCTTTGCCGCCGACGTTGGCGAGAAGGCCCAGCTCGTCGCCGCGATCGAAGCGGCGGCCGCGCACTTCGGGCCGATCCACGGCCTGTTCGCCAATGCCGGGCTGACCGGCGGCTTCACCCCGGCCGTGGCGTTTGATCCGGCGGTGTTCGAGCAGACCATCCGCGTGAACCTTACAGCCGTGTTCTGGGCGATCCAGAAGGTGCTGCCGGCGATGATCGAGGCGAAGAACGGCGTGATCCTCGTCACCGGCTCGATGGCGAGCAAGCGCGGGATGGCGATGAACCCGGCCTATGTCTCATCCAAGCACGGCGTGCTTGGACTGACGCGGGCGATCGCGGTCGAGATGGCACCGCACAACGTCCGCGCGAACTGCATCATCCCGGGCTTCATCAAGACCGAGGCGCTCGACCGCATCCCGCCCGAACAGAAAGGCAAGATCGAGCAGCGAATTCCGATGCGCCACATGGGCACATGTGAGGAACTGGCCGAAGTCGCCGCCTTCCTGCTGAGCGATGCGGCGAGCCACGTGACCGGCCAGGACTGGGCGGTCGATGGCGGCGTTCTGGAATCAATCGAGGTCTGACAATGGCACTGAAATACTACCACGCCGAACCGATGGCGAACTCGCTGAAGTCGATGATTCCGCTCAAGGAAAAGGGCCTCGCTTACGAGAGCGTCTACGTCGACTTGCACAAGTTCGAACAGCACCAGGACTGGTTCGTCGCGATCAACCCCGAAGGCCAGGTGCCGGTGCTCGACCACGACGGCACGATCGTGACCCACACCACGGTGATCAACGAATATCTCGAGGACGCCTTTCCCGACCAGCAGCCCGAGTCCGGCCCGCTGCGCCCGACCACTCCGGTCGGTGCGGCACGGATGCGCTACTGGAACAAGTTCGTCGACGAGCAGGTGATGAACTACGTCTCGATGCACGGCTGGCACCGGCTGGTGCGGGTGATCGCCAACTCGATCGAGAGCGACACGTTCGAGGAGCTGATGAGCCACGTGCCGCTGCCCGACCAGCGCAAGAAGTGGATGACCGCGCGCTCTGGCTTCGAGCAGAAGGACCTCGATAACGCGACCGACAAGATCGAGTACGCGCTCAACAAGGTCGAGAAGCAGCTCGGCGAAACGGCCTACCTCGCGGGCGATCAATACACCCTCGCCGATATCAACTTCTATTCCCACTGCGGGATGATGGCCAACCGGATGTTCCCGGGCCTTACCGTCGACGAGCGTTTCCCCAACCTGGTTCGCTGGCGCGAAAGCATTTCCGATCGTCCCGCGGTGCAGGAAGCGCTCAAGAGCGAAGATCGGACCCAGCCGGGCCTCAGGACCTGGGGCGGCGACGGCCGCGAGCACTCTTAAAGTTCTGGGGTCGCACCCAAAGGAGATAACGACGATGCGTGCCTGGATGCTCCCCGCCGGTTCCGACGGCTTCGACAAACTCTACCTGGAAGAGCTGCCCGACCCCGCGCCCGGCCCCGGCGAAGTGCTGATCCAGATGCTCGCCTGGTCGCTCAACTACCGCGATTTCGCGGTCGCCAGCGGGCATTACTTCGGCGGCGTGCTCAAGGCGCCGGCGATCCCGCTGAGCGACGGCGCGGGCGTCGTCGCGGCGGTCGGCCCCGGCGTGACCAAGTTCAAGGAAGGCGACCGCGTGCAGAGCGCGTTCTTCACCGCGTGGGAAGACGGCCCGCCCAAGCGGAGCATGGCGCTCGGCGACGGGATGGGCCCGGGTGTGCTCGCCGAGCTGGTCGTTCTGCCCGAGAGCGGCGTGGTGCCGATGGCCGAGAGCCTCGACCATGCCGAAGCCGCGTGCCTGCCGTGTGCCGGCGTGACCGCGTGGAATGCTCTCCACGAAGGACCCCGACCGCTGCGCCCCGGCGACAAGGTGCTGGTACTCGGCTCGGGCGGCGTGTCGATGCTCGCGCTGCAGATCGCCCGCGCAACCGGGTGCGAGGTCATCGCCACCTCATCGTCGGACGAGAAGCTCGAGCGCGTGCGCGGCCTCGGCGCGGCGCACACCGTCAACTACAAAACCACGCCCGAGTGGGGTCCGTGGATCGCGCAGAATCTCGGCGGGGTCGACAAGGTCGTCGAGGTGGGCGGTGCCGGTACCGCCGAGCAGTCCATGATGGCGCTGAGGACGCAAGGCGAAGTCGCGCTGATCGGCGTGCTCAGCCCAGAAGGCGCGCCCAACCCGCGCGGGCTGATGATGACCGCCGGCAGCATGCGAGGCATCTTCGTCGGTTCGGCGGCGATGGCGCGGGCGCTCAACGCGGCGATCGACGTCAACGGCATCAAGCCACTGATCGGCGCGCGCTTCAAGTTCGACCAGGCGAAAGAGGCCTACGCCCACGCCTGGGGCCCGGACAGCTTCGCCAAGACGGTGATCGAGCTTTAGTCCGCTTTGGATATAAGCATGCGGAGAGGTTGATTCAGATGTGGGAAGTACGCGTCACGCCGTCGGGCGATTTCGACAATCACGCGTTCAAGTCGAACCACTTCGAGGTCCGGCCGCTCTCGGCGGCGATGGGCGCGGAGGTGGTCGGGGTGCGCTTGCCCGAGCTGAGCGATGAGGCGTTCGAGCAGTTCAAGCAGGCGCTCTACCGCCACAAGATGCTCTACCTGCGGCACCAGTTCTTGACTCACGCCGAGCACGAGGAGTTCGGCGCTCGCCTCGGGCCGTTCGCCGTCGACGCTTACACGCAGGGGGTGCCGGGCCACCGCGACGTCCATCCGATCATCAAGGAAGCCGACACCAAGGCGGCGAGCCTGTTCGGCGGCGGCTGGCATACCGACAGCCCGTTCCTGGCCGAACCGCCGGCGATCACCACCCTGCGATCGGTCGAAGTCCCGCCGTTTGGCGGCGACACCAGCTGGGCCAACTGCGCCCTCGCCTTCCGTCATCTGAGCAAGACTTACCAGGACATGTTGCGTCCCCTGCGCGTCCACATGAGCGCGGCGAACAACGTGCTCACGCAGGAAAAGCTGCTCGGCAAGGCCATCAACTTCGCCGACAAGGAGCAATTCGAGCAAGGCCAGCGCGGCAGCTACCACCCGCTCGTCCGCACCCACCCCGAAACGGGCGAAGAATCGCTCTACATCTGCGACACTTATGCCGATGGCATCGAGGGCATGACCACCTTCGAGGCCAAGCCGATCATCGACTTCCTTGTCGCCCACGCCACCCAGCACGCCTTCTGCTGCCGCCTGCGCTGGGAGCCGGGCATGGTCGCGCTATGGGACAACCGCGGCACGATGCACCTCGGGCCGAACGACTACGATGGATATCGGCGCGAGATGTACCGCACGACGACCGCGGGCGGGGTGCCGGTTTAGCGCTTGGGAATGTCCGCTCACGACCTATTGCGGACATTCCGGATCATCCTGCACCGCCCAAAATGCGCGCATGCCCGTCATCCGGGCAAAGTGGGATCGAGAAGGTGGAACCCGATGTCGTCGGCGCCGCGAGCCGAGTTGCAGAGGACGACCACACCCATCCGCTTCTCGGGTTCGAATGCGATCAGCGCACGCGAACCCCCGGTTCCGCCGCCGTGCCAGACGATCGAGCGGTTGGTCGCATGGCCGATCTGCCACGCCAGCCCGACTTTGGTTTCCTCGTCCATCGTAGCTCGAGGCGCATGCATTGGCGCGAACAGCTCGCCGAACGGCTTTGAGTCGGTTTCGATGTTCGCAGCGAGGAACTTCACCATGTCGTTGGCTGTCGACTTCAACGCTCCCATCGCCGGCAGCGCTGGAATGTCCCAGCTCGGTGTCAACTCGCCCGCTTCGTCGTGACCCTGAGCGAGCCGCCTGCGTAGTTGCGGCCCAAGCGTCGCATGCGTGCTTCGCATGTCGAGCGGACGCAGGATTCGCTGCTCAAGCGCCGCCTCCCAGGTCCTACCCAGTCGGTGGCCGAGCGCGCGCCCCAAAAGGCCCATTCCAACGGCGGAATATTCGTACTTGCTACCGATGTCGCGAGGCAGCGCATAACTCGCAAGGAACTCGTCGAGCATCGCCGTGCTGTAGTCCGAATATGGATTGGCGATATCCTTCGGGTGGATATTGGACGGTAGCCCAGGAAGGCCGGAGGTGTGGGTAGCCAAATCGACCAGTCTGATCTGGCGTCCATTGCGCTCCGGTACCCGGACGTTCGCGGGCAAGTGCATGCTGACGGGATCATCGAGCTTCACCTCTCCGCGTTGGACCATGTCGGCCAACAGGGAAGCGGTCAGTGTTTTCGTGATGGAGCCGATCTCGAACAGCGTGTCGCCATCCAGTGGAAGGTCCGGACGCCCGGTCGTGCCAGCGGTGTAGATTCGTTTCATGCCAGAAACGTAGGTGGCCACGACAATGCCTTCGCACCGCTTCGCCGCCACGTAATCGTCGAGCAGCTTCTGGGTAGCCCGCTCGGGCGGAAATACGGATGGCGCGGCTGACACCTGCGCCGGAAACCCCTGTGCGGAGGCCGCGCCGGGTAGTGTCGCGACAAACGAAGCGGTTGCAAAGAACGCCCATAAACTCCCAGCCATCTCGACCTCACAAGTCGTTTCACGCTCTCGTTCGACTACGATTGTAAACGACTGTCAAGATCGGTCGCGCGGGGCAACCGTAGGTCTTTACGTTGGTCGCAAATCTCGGAGCGCGAATGTCCGCTTTCCACCCGTAGCGGAACAGCTGGCGACCCTATGCCCGCACCGAAAACAGCGTCGCGTCGCTGATCGCGTAGACCGCGCCGTCGGCGCCCACCGCGGTCGGGGTGTAGGCCTGGCCGAGGCCGGAGGTCAGTCGGATGCTTTGCGACAGGGTGTTGTTGGTCAGCTCCCAGCGGTAGAGTACGCCATCCTCGTTGTTGGCCAGGATCGACTTGGTCAGCGGATCGGCGGCCATCGTGTTGATGCACCATTCGCGCCGCCCGGGGCCGGTACCCTCCAGCGTCGGGCCGAGGATCGTCATCACTTCCTTCATCACCGTGACGCTCGCGATGATCGGGTCGGCCTGCGTCGCCTTGGGGTCGAGCACTGCGAGCCGGTTGAGGCCGTCGCCTGTGCCCGCACCTTCGTAATTGTTGTACTTCAGCGCCAGCAGATAAGTCGACGGGCCGCTGTACGAGGGGATCATGGCCACCGGGATCACGCTGGGCGACACGTCCCAGCCGAAGCTGCCCGGCGCGCCGGCCGAATTGAGCGCCGCGTCAAATTGCAGCAGCCAGCCGCGGGCGTTGTGGACGGGAAAGGCGTTTTCGAGAACGCCGAAATAGACATGCCCGTCGGGGCCGACGACCGGGCACGCCGTGCCGTCGTCGCTGACCCAGGCGTGCTTGCCGTTGTTGGGATCGACCAGCAGCGCCTTGGCTTTCGTCGCCAGCGTGGTGCTGTCGAGCGCCAGCAGATAGCCCCACTGGAAGCCGGTCACGTTGTTGACCGCGATATAAAGCGTGCTGCCGTCATTGGAGAGGGCCGGGGCGCAGTTCATCACCGGCTTGTCTATCGTGGTATCCCCCGCCGCCGCCTGGGCGCCGACCCAGGTGCTGGTGCCGTCGGGCGCGACGCGGGCGATGCCGCTGACGAGCCCCGCGGGGTTCGTTCCCGTGACCTGGAAGCCGAAGAACACGTTGCCGTTGGCGTCCGCCGTCAGCGGCGTGTTGATGAACACGCTGGCATCGAGCGCGGCCGCATTGGCGGTGTAAATCGCGGCGCCGTAGAACACGTGGCTGGCCGGCGCGCTGACGGCGGCGTCCGCATCGCCGCGCACCCAAAGCCGGCCGCCAGAATCGGGCGCGTATAGGCGGCCCTGCGGCGTGAGCAGCACGTTGTACGGCGGCAGCCAGTTATGCGGCGGGGTGGCGTAGCTGGTGTCCGCCGACCAGATCAGCGCGCCATTCGCCCCGTTGCGGCCTTCGACGCGATATCCGCTGGTGGCGCCCGTCTTCACCGGGATCGCAACGGTGTTGTTCGTCGTCACTACCGGCGTGCCGTAATGCGTCAGCAGAGCGCCGCCCGAAGTATATTGCGGTGCGAGGTCGACCTTCGACGACCACGCGATGCGGCCGAGGGCTTGCGCGGCGACCGCGCTCACGGCCGTGTGCTGTGCGTCGCGGCCGTAGCCGTACCATGCCGGGCCAGTCACCGGCGGCGGCGTGGGCGTTGGAGTCGGCGTTGGTACGGGTGAGGGCGTAGGCGATCCACCCCCGCCGCCACATCCGGCAACCACCAGAGTCGATGACAGCATCGCCAGCGTGTTGCGGCGGGAAACGAGCGTGAAGGTATGCGAAGCGGGTGGAATGCGACGACCGGTCATGACGCCAGCGACCCCT
>Ga0105246_10002853_pt1 | contig 10457 bp, 9 predicted proteins | sample KBSM64metaG_FD_99694 | JGI IMG/M metagenome (GOLD analysis project Ga0105246, IMG submission 99694) | Miscanthus rhizosphere microbial communities from Kellogg Biological Station, Michigan, USA - KBS M6-4 metaG | ecosystem: Host-associated > Plants > Roots > Rhizosphere > Soil | place: Michigan... | reverse complement strand
GTGGTGGTGGCGATGGGAAGTTTCTCGGCGCCCCTGCTGGCGGCGAACGGGCTTCGCATTCCCATCTATCCGGTCAAGGGCGTCTCCATCACATTCCAGCGTGGCGACTGGGACACCGCACCTTCCATGCCGGTGATCGATGACAGCAAGCTGTTTGGATTTGTCCCGATTGGCGACCGCATGCGCATATCCGGCTCGGCCGAGATCACCGGCTACGACACGACGCCGGCGCCCGCGCGCGCCGAAGCGATCATCGCCAATGCCGGTTACACGTTCCCGGAGATAAAGGACCATCTCGATATCGCCAAGGCCAGGGTATGGGCCGGATTGAGGCCGGTGAGTCCCTCGGGCACACCCCTGATCGGCGAGACAGGCATTCGCGGTCTTTGGCTCAATGCCGGACACGGCCATCTGGGCTGGACGCTGTCCTGCGGCTCCGGGCGCGTTCTTGCCGATATGTTTGACGGCCGCGAAACCGGTATTCCCCTGCCGCCTTCGCAAGGTGTGGTTGCCAGGCTCGAAACCGCGCACTGACATCACAGGGGGCGTCACAAAGGCGGGGCGAGCTTTCGCTTCTCCACTTCTGTTTCCGGATGTTCGCGGACGACTTCGGCGGCGCGCGCCAACCAATCCTCCTTGCCCGCGAGCTTCATCCCGCACAGGATTGCGATACCCAGGATCAGCCAGCCGCAAGCCACCCATGGCGACCAATTGTTCGGGCTGGCGGGCGGGGGTATGAAAGAGACATAGACGGAATAGACGAGGATCAGGCTGGTGCCCGCCGGAAACAGGAAATGGAGGATCCAGTTGAACTCGTCGCGCGCCTCGGTCCAGTAATAGCGGATGATACCGATATTGGCGATGACATAGACAAAGATGATCGCCAGCACCAGGACGAAGCCGATCAGGAAAATGAAGAACTCACGCGGACCCATCAGATAGGGAAAGAGGAAGCCCAACAGGACGGAAAGAATGGTTTGCGCGGTGACCGCCATGGTCGGCGTCTTGCGGCGCGGATGCACCCGGCCGAAGGCCGCGGGCAGGACGCCGCTTCGGCCCATGCCAAACCACATCCGGGTCGCGGTGTTCTGACAGGCAAGACATACGCCGATCGACGAGGTGATGATCGCCAGCAGCGTGATCCACCACAGGTTTCCCCATACGCGGTGGGCAACGACCAGCGCCGGCATCTCCGTTGACGAGACCAAGGCTTTTAGATTGTCGGTGCCCCAGCCCACGATCTGTCCCCATGCGGCGATGACCAGCATGACGCCGATGATCGCGATCGAAGCCATGATGGAGCGCGGCACATTGCGGCGCGGATTGATGGTTTCTTCCGCCAGGGGCACGGCACCTTCCCAGCCCGTCAAGCCTTGCACCGTGAGCACCACGGCCAAGACAAAGCCGGAAGCGGTTGCGATGCCGCCGGGATTGAATCCCGGAACAAAGGGCGCCGCGGAAAAGCCGCCCGGGCCGGGGTCGAGCAATCCGGTTATTCCCAAGGCGGTAACGATCAGGATTTCGACCGCGCCGACAATGACAATGAAGCGGATGGAAAGCGATATGCCGGCATAGCCGGCATAGGCCACCAAGGGGATGCCCGCCACCACCATCATCCACCAATGAAACCCGCTCCAGCCATAATTGCCTTGCAACTCTGCCTCGAGAATCTGCCCCAAAAAGGCGAGCGACGGTCCGGTCACCACGGGCGAATAGAGGACGAACATCCAGGCGGTCAGAAAGCCGAGCCGCGGACCCAAAGTCCGGCTGACATAGGTGAAATAGCCCCCGGCCGATGGAAATTTCCGCGCCAGCTGGGACAGGCAGATGCCCAGCGCCAGCACAATGGTTAGCCCGATCACATAGGCCAGGGGCGCCTGGGCGCCTGCGCTGCCTACAAGCGTTTGGGTGAAAGAGAAGGCCGCCATGGCCGGCGCGATATGGGTGACATTCTGCATGATGGCGCCGGCGAGGCCTACTGTTCCGGCCCGCAGCTCCGTCTCTGCCAAAGCGTCGCCGCTCGGCGGCCCGGCAGGCCTCACCGCACCAATGCTGGATTCGCGCTTCGTAGTCCCCTCCCTGTGGCTTGCGTCATCCGGGAATGCCGGTGACCGCCAGCTATGAACCCAGTCTAGCCGAATTTGCGGACAAAGTTCTCGCGGCATTCTCCGACCGCCGCCGCCGCTGCACGGCATTGGAGCACGGAAATGCGCGTCCACCGGCGGTTAGCCCGGTTATTGGCATTGCGGGCACACCGCGGCCAAAAACCTCCCCGCGCCGCCTCGACCTTTGCATTTATTCAACAAAATCAAAGCCAATCGCCTTCATCCGGCATACCTGTGGTGCGAATTCGTCCTCCGCGCTAGGCTAATCAATCGACTACTCGATGCGAACTGGTCTGGGGTTCGGTATGCGCAAGAGTATTCAGCACCGATCGATTGCCTGCATCCGCATCTCCGGAATCTCGTGCTTCTTTTCGGATAAGCGCCTTCAGGAGAGAGTCATCCGTCGGATGGTCTCTAATTTCGATTCACACCGGCAATTCCAATAAGGAGAACACACATGGCCCTCACCGAGGTAGTGCGCTCCCGAAAATTGCTTCTTGGCGCGGGAGCCGCCGCATTGCTTGTCACTCTTGCCGCGGGATTCCCGATTCTCAAGAATATCGCGTCGGCACAATCTCGCTCGGGTGTCATGGCGCCGAGGTTCGAAGTCGACCCACTGTGGCCCAAACCTCTTCCCAATCACTGGGTTCTGGGCTCCACGATTGGCGTCTGGGTCGATGCAGACGATCATGTGTGGATCATCCATCGCAGCTCCGCCACGCTTGCCGTCAATGAGCGGCCGCTGGAAATGAAGACAGGCGAATGCTGTGCCGGCGCGCCGCCGGTGCTCGAATTCGATCAGGCAGGCAACCTGTTGCGGCATTGGGGCGGGCCAGGCAAAGGCTATGAATGGCCGGATTCAAATCACGGGATCTTTATCGACTATAAAGGCAATGTCTGGATCGGCGGCAATGGCGGTCCCGACTCCCAAATATTGAAATTCACAAAAGACGGAAAGTTCTTGATGCAGGTCGGCAAGAAAGGCGCACGCCGCAAGGCGGGTGCTGTTGCCGGCCGCAATGAAGGAGACGTGGCAGGCTTTGCCGGCAACAGCAACGACCCGGTAAGCTTTGGCCGCGTTGCAAAAATCTTTGTCGACCCAAAGGAGAATGAGGCCTATATCGCCGACGGTTACCTGAACAAGCGCGTTGCGGTGCTCGATGCCGACACCGGCAAGATGAAGCGGTGGTGGGGCGCCTATGGCAACAAACCGGACGACACACCGCTCGCCGCCTATGACCCGTCAGCGCCTCCGGCGAAGCAATTCCGCAATCCTGTGCATTGCGCCGATATGTCAGTCGACCGGATGATTTATGTCTGTGATCGTGCCGGCGACCGGCTTCAAGTTTTCACGCCGCAAGGCAAGTTCGTCAAGGAAGGGTTCTACGAGAAAAGCACGCTGAATTCCGGCTCGGTCTGGGACATCGCCTTCTCGAAAGATCCGCAGCAGAAATATATCTTCATTACGGACGGCGTGAACGAAAAGGTGAAGATTATCGATCGCCAGTCGCTGCAGGAACTTACGACGTTCGGTGACGGCGGACGGCAGCCCGGCCAATTCTACGGTGTACACAGCATCGCGATTGACTCGAAGGGAAACCTTTATACGACCGAGACCTATGAAGGTAAGCGATTGCAGCGCTTTCTGCTGAAGGGCTTGGCCCCGGTGACAAAGATGAATCAGGGTGCTCCCTGGCCCTCCAAGTGAGGCCGGATACCTGGCGTTATGCGTAAGAGAGTGGGCCGGCTTGCTATTCTGTTACTGGTGGCGCTGAGTTTTGCAGCCTCCGCCGCGGCGCACGATATCCCGATCGATGCAATGGTCCGGATGTTCGTCAAGCCGGAGGGACACACGCTCCGCGTTTTGGTGCGCATGCCGCTGAAGTCCCTTGCAGATGCGGAATATCCCCGTAAAGAGCGCGATTTTGTCGATCTTGCGCGGATCGACCCCTTTCTGCGCGATGCCGCCAAGATTGCACTGCAGGATAGCCTGGACCTGTATGAGGATGGGCGCCTGCTGCCCGCCCCACGCATCGCGTCAACGCGCATGTCGCTCGATTCCGATCAATCCTTCATCAGTTATGCCACGGCCCTGGCCCATGTCACGGGCGCCCCGCTGGCAACTGCCGAAACGCTCTACTGGGAACAGGGAATTCTGGACGTGTTGTTCGAATATCCCATCCAGTCGGATCGTTCCTATTTCTCGATACACGCCGCCTTCGACCGGCTGGCCCAGCACGAGGTGACCACGGTCCAATTCATCCCGCCCACTGGACCTACGCGCGCCTATGAATTGCCCGCCGATTCTGGACTGGTGCGGCTGGAACCCAGCTGGTATCACGCCGCCGCGCGCTTTGTGATGATGGGCTTTCATCACATTCTGGGCGGCATTGATCATCTGCTGTTCCTGTTCTGCCTGATCATTCCGTTCCGCCGCATTCGCCCGCTGGTTGCCATCGTCACGGCTTTCACTGTGGCGCACTCCATTACCCTGATCAGTGCGGCCTATAACTACGGTCCTGCCGCCACCTGGTTTCCACCGCTCATCGAAACCCTGATCGCGGTCTCGATCTTCTACATGGCGTTGGAGAATATCGTGGTGACCAGCCCCAGGCGGCGCTGGATCATCACTTTTTGCTTTGGTCTGGTTCATGGGTTCGGTTTTTCCTTCGGATTGCAAAATACGCTCCAGTTCGCCGGTTCACACCTTTTGCTGTCTTTGCTGTCCTTCAACATCGGCATCGAATTGGGTCAATTGCTGGTGCTTGCTCTTTGCGTTCCACTTCTCAACTTTGCGTTTCGCCGCTTGGTGGCTGAGCGAATAGGCGTGATTGTCCTGTCCGCCATCATCGCTCATCAGGCTTGGCATTGGATGATTGAGCGCCTGGAAGTGCTGCGCCAATTTCCCTGGCCTGCGTTCACCCTTGCCGATGTGGTGAGCGGATTGCGCTGGCCCTTCGCCGCCGCCGCCGTAGCGGCTCTGCTATGGCTGGCATCGCTGGTGGCGCGCCGCTGGATGCCGGATCAGTTGCCAGATCGCGGGACTTAGGGCTTCGAACCGGTATTCCCACGTCGGCCCGACCTGCCAGGGATCGTGGAATCCGGCCTGAACGTGTTGCCTGACACCAGGCACGCAATGAGCTTCGGAATCGGATGTCCGCTATTGGCGCAAAGCGGCCGTTGCGTATGTCATGAAATCGGTGGCCTCACCATCCTGATGTTGTGGTCTAGATGCCCGGCTGTTCGCGGAAGGTGCCAAGGTCCTCTTTTGACTCAATGGGAACACTCTGCGGGACCGAAAATACTGCGCTTTTTCCTCAGGGAGGTGACTTCTTGGGCATTCGTGCTAATGTCGGCATCGGTTTGCAGCGCCAGTCTGGCTCCGCCCGCAAGGGTAAGGCAAAGCTGCAATAGATGGCCACATCCCCAATCCAGGGACGGTCGCGTGAGACAATGGAGCCATCTCTCTGTGACGCCGTCCGATGGAGTATTGGGAGATGATCACTATCAATATGTCCGCAACGGGCGCCAAGGAAGCTGTTGCCCGCCTGCGTAAATTCCTCGCGGCAGACGGAATAAACCTAAAACAGACCCAGGCCTACGAGGCATGCGCCTCGCGTGCAATGAATGGTCCGCTCGCGAAGCGAGTGAAGGCGCACCCGCCGTAGCCCGAAGGGCGAAGGCGGGCGTTCGGCACTCAAATCGGTCTACTGGACCAATTTGCCGCTTAGGCGGACGTGCCTCACTGCGGCGAGCTGCGGCTCGGCAGGCCCTCAGGTTTGGTGATTGCGCCGCTTCGCGCCGCGGGGCCGGGCCTTCGTTAGCCCCGTCGCGCCCGCTGCGATTGTTGCAAAACGATAATATTGGCTGCGAGCGTGAAAAGCCGGGCGGCCCAACTTGAAGAGGTGAAGAATTTCCTTCGCACGGCAGCTTGTTTTTCGACCCCATCCCATCTCGGCCCAACTCTATAGATCAGCCGATCACCTCGCCACACCTCGATAGCTTGCCCTTTGCGGGAGACTTCTCTGGCAGCAAAAATCGCAACCAGGTCATTCGGGCACTGCGCAAACATTATTAGGGACGACCGCCACCGACGCCCATATGTGCGGATTTCGTAAGAATACATGTGGATATTTTTTGAAGACCCCTAGAGGTGTAGATGATCTTCGAAGGGTATCGAATGCACATGAACCCTCGGTGAATGGATCCTGGGATGGTTCCATGTCCATGATGTTGGGAACTTGCGGTCACCGCCAGCGGCCGAGAATGATCTAGCGAAACAAAGCGCCCAGAGCCACCAACGTGACGGGCGAGAGTAACAGCGCCGCCGTACCGAGCGACATCTCAGATTTGGGTGTGTGGTGACTCGCACTTTGAGAACCCCAGGCTTTGTTGAAGTCGCCTCACATTCTCTTGGAGACATAGTCAAAGACCCAACTTAGCCCAACGACCGCGAACGGCAACAGAATGATGAACAGCAATATCGCCGTCGCTTTCTTTGAAAACCAGCTCGGCGCCTGTTCTCGTTTCGTCATAGGCAGCCCCCAAGGCCAACCCAACTTACCCAATTTTGACGGGGACACTCCCCTGGTGACACTGGGAATAGGATGTCGCCCGACAGGAACTCGGCGGGACCAGTTTGGTTGCAACTTTTTGATCTCGCAGGGAACGCGCCGAGCGGCGCGCTCCGGGCCACCGCTTGGTTGTCCTCGGAGAAGATAGATTGCGCCTCAACCGATTCCGAAAGCCCCGGAAGTGTTCAATTTTCAGAATCCTGGTTCCTAATCGCCTTGAATAGCGGAGTTCTTGGTGGGTGCCGTCTCAGTTCGATAAGCGCGGAGCGCGCTCGATTGAGCCTGCTTCGAACCGTGCCGACTGGGACATTCAGCGCTGCGGCGATCTGCTGATAGGTGCCGGTCACTTTGAGAATTTGTTGTTGAGAAGGCGGAAGATAAGCAAGCAGCTCTTTGTCGCCCGCTTGAACCGTGACACCGCGTAGCATCGGGCGTGTTGCATTTTCAGAGTCCACACCACGTTCAGACGAGCTTTGGAAGGCGTGTTGCTCGCTCTTGGTCAACTCAGACCTCCAGCGGCGACTAGTGCAAGAATGCTTACTCCGATAAGTGCCGCCACCACACCGATATTCAGCAAGGTTGCGCTCATGCTCTTGTTGGGATGCCAGGTATCGCGCCCACTATGCTTTGCATCGTCGAGTATCGGCATGACCTTCCTCCTGTGTTCTCCAGGTGAAAATCTCGCAACCACAAGACGAGTTCCAACAAGAATTGAAGCCAGATTGTACGGTTTAATACATTGAGTAGCTGGAGCTGGGTAAAAAGATCAGTTTGGCACTTGGGTGGGAGATCGGCTGACCGAACTGGAGCCGGCATTGGTCGCAATTCCTGGGGCGGGTGAAGGATAAAGGAGCGCGGTCCATATCGGGCAGTTATGACGCTCGCAGGAAAATCCACCAATGTTCGCTCGCCTCGTGACTCGCGAGTGGCTTGCCCATTCTTGGAGCCGCGGCTTGTCCAAGGATATGACACCCACCACACCGGCATCCTCAAGCTCGACCGCGACTGGAAAGTCGTCGCGTCGGTTGACTCGGGAAGCGCGGCGATCCGGTGTTCAATGCCGTTCACGATATCGCGGTCGGCCGCGATGGCTCAATCTATGCGGCCGAAACGCGAACCACGCGTGTCGTCAAGCTGCGTCCGGTAAATCGGTGATCTGACACGTTCGTCGCTTACATTGGGGAATGCCAATGAGCTCCGGCCAGGGAACATTACGCAAAATTTAGTACGCGCGCCGCGAAACCGGCAGGCCGTCGGCAAGGAACGCCGCTACATTTCCGCGCGACGGGCCTATGGACCGGTCAACATGTGTTTGTCCGACCGGGCGCGTCTTACAACAACTTGGGAGACCCTTGATGGCAAAGAATGACCTGGAAAAAGCACTGGCGCATGTCAGTCACGATCGTCGCGGATTCTTCAGGACAATGTTGATCGGGACCGGCGCCGCCGTGGCGCTTCCCCTGATGACGACCGAGTTGCTTGCGCAAAAGGAAGGTGAGGATCCCGGCCCAGGCGGCAAGTGCGACGATGGCCTGGTCGTGAGCAAGAAGACCGGGAAATGCAAGATGCCCAAGAAGGCGCCGGCTTCGCCGTAACCGAACTGCGTCCGTCATTGAAGAGAATCTCGTGAGGACAGCCATGTGCCCTATCCAGGGCATATGGTTGTTTTCCTGTGAGGGCCCAATCTCAATGCCCAATCCGAAAGTAAGCCCGGTCATTTTGCTGGCGCCGGTCGAAAAGGGTTATGTCGCTTACAATCCCGTCCTGGATCGCTTGCATCAACTCAATCCGACCGCCGCGCTGCTTGCGGAATTGTGTGACGGCCAACGCACCGTTGAGGAAATTCGCCAACTGGCCGGGCCGCTTTTGCCGGAGGGAAAGGCCGGCGAGATAGACCGCTGGATCGACGAGGGACTCAAAACCGGACTGCTCGTTCAAGAGGGCCCTGAAACCGCGCCCGTTCAGCAGCTCTCTGCCCCGGAGCTCTCCCTGCGCACCAAGCGTCTCAAGGAAAACGGAGAGGTGCAGGCCGCCCACCTGTGCGCCAAAAAGGCCATCGAGCTGAAGCCGGACGACTGGTCCGCCTGGTACGATCTTGGCGAGATAGCGCAATGCCTCGGACGCCGTGATGAGGCCCGCTCTGCATATCAAGTGTATTTCGACGCCAATCCGGACGATGGCGAAATCGAGCACCTGCTGATCGCATTGCGTGACGACGCGGCCCCACCACGCGCATCCGATCGCGCCATAAAGAAGATCTACAAGAATTTTGCCGCCAGCTACGAATCCCGGATGCTTGAGGATCTCAAATATGCCGGACCGGAATGGATGCTGGATGCAATCCGTGGCGCCGCGGGAGATTGTGAGGGGCTTGCCATACTTGATCTCGGCTGCGGGTCTGGCCTGGTGGGCGCGAGCGTGTCGAAGCGCGCGGCAGAATTGACCGGGGTCGACATGTCGCCGGAGATGATCGAATTGGCGCGCGCGCGCAATATCTATGACCGGCTGGAGGTTGCCGAAATCACCGAATGGCTTGAGCGCGACCAGACGCTCTTCGATCTCATCATCAGTTGCGACTGCCTGATCTATTTCGGCGACCTGGGCCCGATCACGCGCGCGGCCGCCAGGCGCCTGAAGCCGGGTGGTTTTTTGGCAATATCCATGGAGCGCGGTGACAGCTACCCCTATCACCTGACGGATACAGGCCGCTACACGCATCATCCGGACCATGTTCGGGATGTGGCGGCGAATTCCAATCTTAGGGTCGCGAAACTCGACGAGAATTTCCTGCGGATGGAGTATGATGAAAAGGTCATGGGCTTGTATGCCGTACTGGGCAAATGCCCCGAAGCTGGTCCCGAAAGGCCGGCGCGCCGCGATGAAAATGCAATGTCCCGCCTGTATCGTGATTAACCGCCCTTGTCTGCATTTGTGTATTGGGTCGCCGCTCTAGCCGTGCCTGTGTCCGCTTATGACCCAAAGCGGACATTGGTGACTCCATCCTCAAATCGGCATCTAGACTTCAATATCCGAAAAGCGCACATACGCGAGGGGGCGAAGTTGTCAAGTCATGGGGTAAACGATGATTAAAGTGAGCGTCATGTATCCCAATCCGCCCGGCGCATTCTTCGATCACAAATACTATCGAGATCGCCACATGCCACTCGTAAAAATACGAATGGGCGATTATTGCAAATATTATACGGTCGATATGGGCCTCGCTGGAGGAACACCTGGCTCTCCCCCTACATATATTGGGATGTGCCACATCTTCTGCGATTCGGTCGAGGCATTTCAGGCTGGCTTTGGACCCCATGCGCCGGAGATCATGGCGGACATTCCAAACTACACCGACCAGGTTCCAGTCATACAAATTAGCGAAGTCGTCGTGGGTAGCTAGGAGAAGTCTTATGGCGTCAATCTGGAAAGTTTTGCCATGATACCCTCGATGCGGCGCTCGCCCTCTAGTCGCCCAATCCGGCAAAGAATTAGACCAAGTCGAAACGGCCTCGCCTAAATCATAAAAACGGGCTGGCCGGCATTTTTTTTGAATTGCGGCTGTGAGGGCCGCCGGTCCGCCAATCGTCCGTGGCCCGGATTTGCTCTTCCGAGGGGCGGGCCTTGAGACGATCGATCCATCCATACGTCCTTAATAATGGGGGACCCATCGCGGCGCGCCAAGTTCCCGGCGGTTCATCTCCGGTTCAGCTTGGGCCGTGTTAGCCTCATAGCGCTGTTGGATCCGAAGGGCGGGACGGGGTGCTCAAAATCAGCCTGT
>Ga0105246_10002848_pt1 | contig 10466 bp, 7 predicted proteins | sample KBSM64metaG_FD_99694 | JGI IMG/M metagenome (GOLD analysis project Ga0105246, IMG submission 99694) | Miscanthus rhizosphere microbial communities from Kellogg Biological Station, Michigan, USA - KBS M6-4 metaG | ecosystem: Host-associated > Plants > Roots > Rhizosphere > Soil | place: Michigan... | reverse complement strand
GGTCGCCGACGCCGTGCGCGAGGCGGGCATCCCGGTCTTCGGTCCCGCCAAGGAGGCCGCGCAGCTCGAGGGCTCCAAGGCCTTCGCGAAGGACGTCATGGCGGGAGCGGGGGTGCCCACCGCACGCTCGTACGTCTGCACGACCCCAGAAGAGGTCGACGTGGCCCTCGACGCCTTCGGTGCCCCCTACGTCGTCAAGGACGACGGCCTCGCTGCCGGCAAGGGTGTGGTCGTCACCGGCGACATCGAGGCGGCGAGGGCGCACGCCAACTCCTGCGAGCGCGTCGTCATCGAGGAGTTCCTCGACGGCCCCGAGGTCTCCCTCTTCGCCATCACCGACGGCGAGACGGTCGTCCCGCTGCAGCCCGCCCAGGACTTCAAGCGCGCGCTCGACGGCGACGAAGGCCCGAACACCGGCGGCATGGGCGCGTACTCCCCGCTGCCGTGGGCGGAGCCGAAGCTGGTCGAGGAGATCCTGCAGACCGTCCTGCAGCCGACCGTCGACGAGATGCGCCGCCGCGGCATCCCCTTCTCCGGCCTCCTCTACGCCGGTCTCGCGATCACGTCGCGTGGCGTCCGGGTCATCGAGTTCAACGCCCGTTTCGGCGACCCCGAGACCCAGGTGGTGCTGGCCCGCCTGAAGACCCCGCTGGCCGGCGTCCTGCTCGCCGCCGCGAACGGCACCCTCGAGGACCTGCCGCCCCTGCGCTGGAGCGACGACGCCGCGGTCACCGTGGTCGTCGCCTCGCACAACTACCCCGGCACCCCCCGCACCGGCGACCCGATCACCGGCCTCGACGAGGTGGCCGCCCAGGACGCCCCGCACGCGTACGTCCTGCACGCCGGCACCAGGCACGACGGTGACACGGTGGTCAGCGCAGGCGGCCGCGTCCTGTCCGTCACGGCGACCGGCAAGGACCTCACCGAGGCCCGCGACCGCGCGTACCGGGCCGTCTCCCGCATCCGCCTCGACGGCTCCCAGCACCGCACGGACATCGCGGCGAAGGCGGCACAGAACGCCTGACCCACCGCGTCGTCCACACCCGCCGACGAACCCATCGGGCCCCGGATCCGTCTAAGGATTCGGGGCCCGGCGCGTGCGGGACCGGGCTCCGGATCGGGCTCGGGTTCGAGTTCCGGATCAGGGGCCTGATCTTTGCTTTCCGTCATCCACCTTTCCCCAAGGCCATTCCATCGAGTGACCGATACCCCATCCGGCTGACGTGGGCCGGGGCCCCAACTAGGGTGCGGCGCAAGCGGTCCGGCACTTGGCCCACCGGCATTGCGATGTCAGTGGCGGGTGCCACAGTGGGGGAGTGAGCAACGCCAGGACAGCCGCGCGACCAGGACAGCTTGGGAGGGGGTGAGGACCGGCCGTGACCGGTACCGGTATGGGTGTGGAAGCGGGCGCGCAGGCAGCGCGCTCCAGGGCCCTCGCCGTGCTGCGCATCCGCAGCAGGGCGCTGGCCGTCGCGCTCTTGCCTGCGGCGGCCGCGGTGATCCTGCTGGCCGGCGGTTCCACCGACCACCTCGTGGGCCCGTTCTGGCACGCCGCCCGCTGGGCCATGACCCCCCTCGCCGTCCTCGTCCTGCTCGCCGCGGCCGCCATCGCCCTGGTCGTCGCCCGCGCCCGGCCCGCCGTCAGCCCGACGGTCCCGATCGCCGAGGACTCGGCCCCGGACCTGTACCGGATGGTGCGCGACCTCGCCGACCGGCTGGACGTCCCCGCCCCCTCCGCGATAGCGCTCACCCCGGACTGCGACAGCTGGCTGGAGGACCGCACCCACCCGGCGCACGGCCCGCCCCCCGCGGCGGATCGCGACGAGATAGCGGGCATGCGGGGCGCCCACCGGCGCACGGCCGCCGCACCGGTCCTCGTCATCGGCTCCCCCTTCCTGTGGTGGATGCGCGTCGGCGAACTGCGCGCGGTCCTCGCTCCGGTCGTCGCCGGTACGGGACCCTCCGCCCACCCGGACATAGCAGCGGCCCGCCGCTTCGTACGGGGCCTGGACGCGGCCGTGGCCGTGGGCTCGACGCCCGGCCGCTGCCCCTTGACCCGCGCGGTGTGCGCGAGCGTCGGCTGGGTGGCCCGGCTGCTGCTGCGCAGCTGCCGGGAGCATGCGGCACTGATGGAGCGAGGCGTGGCGGCCGCGGCCTCCGAGCGTGCACAGGCTGTGGACTACGGCCTCAGGATCGTCGCCCAGGAACAGGTGGGCCTGGCCTACGCCGGCTGGGACCGCCTGCTGACCCGGGTCGCGCTGCCCGCCTGGCGGATGGGCCGCTGGCCCTCCCGCCTGGACGCGGGAGTGGTGGCGGCCCTCACCGAACTCTCCCGTCGCGACCGCCTGGCCGAGGGCTTCGCCTCCCGTCTGGGCGAGCGCCCCGCCTGCGACCTGCTGGAAGAGCCCGGCACGGTGGACGGCGCGGCCTCACTGCTCGCCGCCCGCCTCTTCCACGGCGGACCCGCCGAGCCCGGCCCCGACTGGGCCCCGGTCGACTGGGACGAATACCCGGAGGAGGTCGTGGACCGCAAATGGCGCACCGACGCGGCCCGCCTCCACCGAGTCCTCGACACCCTGGGCGTCAGCCACACCCCCGACCCCACCACCCAGCCTCCCGACGGCGCCACTCTCTCCAGAATCCTCAACCACTTGTCGACCCCGCCGTTCGGTCCCGCAGTCGCCGACGGCGAGCAAGCCCCACAGGGGCCACCTGCAGCCGACGACGAAAGCGGCACGGGTGGTGCGAGTGGGAACGACACGGCCGAAGGCGAAGCCGAGGCCGAAGAACCGGCAGAAAACGAACGCACAGCCACCCTCGCCGCAGGCCTCACCGCCGAGCTGGCCCGCGAGGAAGCCACAGCCACCCCCGCGGAGCGAACCGCCCCCGACGCCGCCTTCTGGGACGACGCCACGCTCCCCCTCTTCCCGCTCCAACCCCCGCGCACGGCCCGCGAGTTGCTCGCGGACCACGTCACCGCGATGGTCTGCTGCGCCGCCATGGACACCGCAGGCGCAACGCCCGGTCTCGACTGGCTCGACGGCCCGTCCCTCCTCATCAACGGCGAACGGGCCACGGATCTGACCCCGCGCGTCCTCAGCCTCGTCGAGGACGGCGACCCGGCCCCTCTGCGGGCCTGGCTTCGCGAATCCGGCATACGCCCCGAGAAGCCCGTCCGGCTTGTGTGACGGTCCCCGGTACCGGAACCCCGCATTCCACTTTCGGCCAATTCGCAACGAATAGTGACCACATGGGTGCGCAATGTGATGTGCTGGGACCGATCGAGCACATGGCAAGGGCTTACGGCACAAGCCAGGCACGCCAGGGCCACAAGCCAGGCACGCCGCACCATGCGACAGACACACCACGCGACCGCGGGGGATCGAGGGAGGGGAGCCGACCATGGGGCAGGAGCAGATCCGCCGCTGGGAATCCGGGGCGCTGGCGCATGCCGTGACCGACCCCTTCGGACAGGGGCCCGTGCCCTGGCTCCGCGGCAGCGAGACGTACTTCGACGACACCGGTCAGGTGGTCCCCTGGTACGTGGACGCACCCCAGCAGTCATCGCCGGGCGAGTCGCCGAACACCCCTCGGGTCCCGGCACCCCGGGCCGCCGGCGGCCCCCGCTCCGCGGACGACGTCCGCCGCCAGATCAAGGGCTTCATCTCCACCGGCGCCGTGGCCCCCGGTCAGGCCGTCGACTTCCACATCACGGTCGACCCGCCGCAGGAATTCAGCGTCGACATCTACCGCATCGGCCACTACGGCGGTGACGGCGCTGCCAAGATCACCACCAGCCCCCGTCTCTCCGGCATCGTCCAGCCCCCGCCGCTCGCCGCGGACCGCACGGTCTCCTGCCACCACTGGTGGCTCTCCTGGCGCCTGCAGATCCCGAGCTACTGGAGCATCGGCGCCTACGTCGCCGTACTCACCACGCTCGACGGCTACCGCTCCCACATCCCCTTCACGGTCCGCGACAACCACCCCGCGGACCTGCTCCTGCTGCTGCCCGACGTCACCTGGCAGGCGTACAACCTCTACCCGGAGGACGGCCGCACGGGCGCGAGCCTCTACCACGCCTGGGACGAACAGGGCCGCCTGCTCGGCGAGTCCGACGCCGCGACCACGGTCTCCTTCGACCGCCCGTACGCCGGAGCCGGCCTCCCCCTGCACGTCGGCCACGCCTACGACTTCATCCGCTGGGCCGAGCGCTACGGCTACGACCTCGCCTACGCCGACGCCCGCGACCTGCACGCCGGGCACGTGGACCCCACCCGCTACCGCGGCCTGGTCTTCCCGGGACACGACGAGTACTGGTCGGCCAACATGCGCCGCACCGTCGAACTCGCCCGCGAGAACGGCACGTCCCTCGTCTTCCTCTCCGCCAACTCCATGTACTGGCAGGTGGAGTTGGGCCCGTCCCCGTCCGGTGTCCCCGACCGCCTGCTGACCTGCCGCAAGCGCAAAGGCCCCGGCCGGCCCGTCCTCTGGCGCGAGATCGACCGCCCCGAGCAGCAACTGGTCGGCATCCAGTACGCGGGCCGGGTCCCCGACCCCCACCCCCTGATCGTCCGCAACGCCGACCACTGGCTGTGGGAGGCGACCGGCGCCCACGAGGGCGACGAGGTCGAGGGCCTGGTCGCAGGAGAGGCGGACCGCTACTTCCCGCGCACCCCGCTGCCCGAGCACGAGGAGCGCATCCTGCTCGCCCACTCCCCGTACACCGACTCCGAGGGCACCCTCCGCCACCAGGAGACATCCCTCTACCGAGCCCCCTCCGGCGCCCTGGTCTTCGCGTCGGGGACCTTCGCCTGGTCCCCGGCCCTGGACCGTCCGGGCCACGTCGACACACGAGTCCAGCGCGCCACCGCCAACCTCCTGGACCGAATCTGCAAACGTGACTGAACTCACGTAAGCCCACGTCACCGCCCCTTTCGAACCCACCCCGCTCCAAGGGCGATCCCCGGCATACGGGAGAATCGAGCCACTTGGACAGAACCACGGGGAGGAACCGTGTCCGGATTCGTAGAAAAGCCCGAGCCGATCCAGGTTCCGGGCCTGGTTCACCTCCACACCGGCAAGGTGCGCGAGCTGTACCAGAACGAGGCGGGCGACCTCGTGATGGTCGCCAGCGACCGCATCTCCGCCTACGACTGGGTGCTGCCGACCGAGATCCCCGACAAGGGCCGCGTCCTCACCCAGCTGTCCCTGTGGTGGTTCGACCAGATCGCCGATCTGATCCCCAACCACGTGATCGGCACCGACCTGCCCGCCGCAGCCCCCGCCGACTGGGCCGGCCGCACGCTCGTCTGCAAGTCGCTGCAGATGGTCCCGGTGGAGGCCGTGGCCCGCGGCTACCTCACCGGTTCCGGCCTGCTCGAGTACAACGAGTCCCGCACGGTCTGCGGCCTCGCGCTCCCCGAGGGCCTGGTCGACGGCAGCGAACTCCCCGCCCCGATCTTCACCCCGGCCACCAAGGCCGAGGTCGGCGAGCACGACGAGAACGTCTCGTACGAGGAGGTCGCCCGCCAGGTCGGCGCCGACACCGCCGCCCGACTGCGCCAGGCCACCCTCGCCGTCTACGCGCGGGGCCGCGACATCGCCCGGGACCGCGGCATCATCCTCGCGGACACCAAGTTCGAGTTCGGCTTCGACGGCGAGACCCTGGTCCTCGCGGACGAGATCCTCACCCCGGACTCCTCCCGCTTCTGGCCGGCCGACCAGTGGCAGCCGGGCCGCGCGCAGCCGTCGTACGACAAGCAGTTCGTCCGGGACTGGCTGACCTCGCCGGAGTCCGGCTGGGACCGCAAGAGCGAGCAGCCCCCGCCGCCGCTGCCGCAGCAGGTCGTGGACGCGACCCGGGCGAAGTACATCGAGGCGTACGAGCGCCTGACGGGCACGAGCTGGTCGTAGGACACGAAGAAGCCCCCCGGCAGAAGCCGGGGGGCTTGATCTGGAGCGGACGACGAGGCTCGAACTCGCGACCTCAACCTTGGCAAGGTTGCGCTCTACCAACTGAGCTACGTCCGCAGTGCGCCGTGGCGCGGAGCCAACTATACCCAACCCCGCTCCCGCGCGAGCCGCACCGCCGCATGCCGGTTCTCGGCTCCGAGCTTGGAGACGGCCGACGACAGGTAGTTCCGTACGGTCCCCTGCGACAGCGCGGCCCGCTCGGCGATCTCCGCGACGGGCGACCCCTCGGCGGCGAGTTCCAGCACCTCCGCCTCCCGCACGGTCAGCGGCGAGTCCCCGGAGGCGATCGCATCGGCGGCCAACTCGGGGTCGACGTAACGGCTTCCGGCATGCACGGTCCTGATGATCTCCGCGAGCCGCTGCGCGCTGACCGTCTTCGGAACGAACCCGCGCACACCTGCCGCAAGAGCCCGCTTCAGATGCCCGGGCCGCCCGTGACTGGTGACGATCAGCACCTGGCAGCCGGGTAGTTCGGCCCGCAGGGATGTGGCGACCTTCACACCGTCGGCGCCCGGCATCTGAAGATCGAGCACGGCCACATCCGGCTCGTGCGCCATCGCCATCGCCAGCGCCTCAGGACCGGACGCCGCCTCGGCCACGACCACAAGGTCGTCCTCCAGCCCGAGCAGAGCGGCGAGCGCGCCCCGGATCAGATGCTCGTCGTCGGCGAGCAGAAGCCGTACGACGGCGGTCATGCCGTGACCTCTTCCACACTCAGGGGCACCTCGGCCGTCACGCGGAACACATCCCCGCCGACCCGACCCGCCTCCAGCGTTCCGCCCACCGCCGACAGCCGCTCCCGCAGCCCGGCCAGCCCGGACCCGCCGCCACCCGCAGGATCCGAGGCCCCGTCGTTCTCCACGGTCAGCACCACACATCCCCCGTCGGCCTGCAGCGCTATGTCACATCGCACCGCATCCCCGTGGCGCAGCACGTTCGTCGTCGCCTCCCGCACGACCCACCCGAGCACCGACTGGACCCCGACCTCCAGCCCGCCGGCCTCCCCGCTCACCTCGCAGCGAATCCCGGCCGCAGTCAACACGCCCTGTGCACCGGCGAGTTCGACCCCGAGGTCGGCCTCTCGATACCCCCGTACGACATCCCGCACCTCCCGCTGCGACTCCTGCGCGATCCGCTGCACCTCGATCATCTGCTCCACGGCCTCGACCCGCCCACGCCGCGCGAGCTGCACGGCGAGTTCGCTCTTGAGCGCGATGACGGCAAGATTCCGCCCCATCACGTCGTGCAGATCCCGCCCGAACCTCAGCCGCTCCTCGGCGACGGCGAGCCGGGCCTCGGCCTCCCGGGCCCGTTCCGCCTCCCACAGGACGGACAGGGTCCAGGCGCCGCAGCGACTGGTGAACAGGGAGAAGACCACCCCGAAACCGGTCAGTACGCCGACCATGACGATCCCGGCGGGCTCCGGATCGGTCCAGGCGAACGCTGCCATGAGCACCACGGCGAGCACGGCGGCCCGGCGGAGGAACACCAGCATGGGCACGACCAGCCCGTACAGCAGCCCGAAGGGCATCAGCGCGGCACCGATGACCAGCCTGATCGTCACCGGGTCGGCCCCGCCCAGCGCGGCAAGCGCCAGGGTCAGGGCCAGCGCGAGGCCCAGCAGGACGGCGGCGGGGCGCAGGGCGCGGACCGGGAGTTCGGCGCGGCCCAGGTAGTGGTCGAGCACGGTCCGGGTGAGCCGGTTGGCCTCCACGCACTGCACGGCGCTCACCAGGAGGAGCAGGCCCGCGACGACCACCGACGCGGGCCGCCGCTCAAGCCCGCCCACCAGCGGCAGTGCCAGCCAGGACAGGGAGAAGATCCATGTCGAGGCATACCAGGTCACCAGAGTCTGCAACTCGACCCGCTCGGCCTTGCTCCGCTCCCGCCAGTGCCGCCGCTGCCACCCCCGTACCAGTCCCAGCACCACCGCTCCCCCGTCCGTCAGCGCCGAGGTTCCCAACGGAACCACCGCCGTACAGCAAACACCGCCACCACGGTCCAGGCCAGAGCGGTCACCACCGCGCCCAGCACCTCGTAGGCGCTCAACTGCCCGGTCCAGCCGCCCCGGACGAGCCGGATCGCGGGGGAGAGCGGAAGCAGTTCGCAGACGGAGGCCAGCCGGTCCGGCAGGAATTCGGTGGGGATCATGATGCCCGAGCCGAACATGGACACGAACACCAGCGGCGCCGCCGTGATCTGGGCGCTCTCCGTGGTCCTGGTGAAGGAGGCGGTGAGCGCGGCGAGCGCGGCGCACAGCACCAGGCCCGACAGGAGGCCGAGGATCGTGAGATACGGCGCCCGGGGCGCTCCCGCGTCGAGCAGCACCGCGCAGCCGACGCCGAACAGGACGGCCTGAGCGAAGCCGAGGCAGACGGCGGGCAGGGCGGTGCCGGTCAGGATCTCCGCGTCGTCGAGTTCGCCGGTGCGCAGTCGCTTCAGGACGAGCTCCTCGCGGCGGGCGACGTAGGCACTCACCAGGGAGGTGTACACGGCGAACAGGAAGGAGAAGCCGATCGCCGCCGTCAGCATCACCGTGCCGACGCTCAGCCCCTTCGCCTTCAGATCCATCTGGTCGACCGCAGGCCGCACACTGAGCGGCAGCGAAAGCGGCATCAGCAGCGCCATGACCACCGCACTCCGGTTGCGCCCGAGCAGAGTCAGCTCCGCCCGCGCCAGCGCCCGCAACCGCCGCCCGACCGGGCCGAAGACCACAGCACTCACACCGCCACCTCCTGCTTCCGCGCGATCCCCAGGAAGGCCTCCTCCAGCGAGGCCGACCGCACATCCAGGCCCCGCAGCTCCACCTGCGCCCCTTCGGCCCACACCAGCAGCCCGGTGGCCGCCCGCTGCAACTCCCGCGTCCGCAGCCGTACGACGTCCCCGTCCACCTCGTGCCCGCACACCCCCAGCTCACCGAGCGGCGGAAGGTCCCCCAGGAAGTAGCCGTCGGGCAGCCGGAAGGAGATCCGCGAGGGCCGGCCGGCGGTCACCTCGGCCGGGGTACCGGCGGCCGCGATGCGTCCGTCGTGCAGGATCGCCAGCCGGTCGGCGAGGCCCTCGGCCTCCTCCAGGTAGTGCGTGGTGAGCAGCACGGTCGTGCCGCCGTCGCGCAGCGCCCGCACCAACTCCCAGGTGTCGCGGCGCCCTTCGGCGTCGAGCCCGGTCGTGGGCTCGTCCAGGAACAGCACCTCGGGCTCGCCGAGCAGCGCGAGCGCCAGGTCCAGCCGCCGCCGTTCACCCCCGGACAACTGCTTCACCCGTATGTCGGCGCGTTTCCGGAGCCCGACGAGCGCCAGCGCTTCCTGTTCCGGCCGCGCCCCGCTCACACATCCCGCCCACATCCGCGCGGTCTCCGCGACGGTCAGCTCGGACGGAAACCCGCCCTCCTGGAGCATGACGCCGGTCCGCGGTCGTACGGCGGCCCGCTCCTCGTAGGGATCGTGGCCGAGCACCCGCACCCGGCCGCCGGCCGGCCGGGCGAGCCCCTCCAGCAGTTCGACCGTGGACGTCTTGCCCGCGCCGTTGGTGCCGAGCAGCGCGAAGATCTCGCCGCGGCCCACGGAGAAAGAGATTCCGCGCACCGCCTCGAACCCGCCCCCGTACACACGCCGCAGGTCAGTGACCTCAATCACGTGTTCGTGTTCGTTCGTGTCCATGACTTCAGCGTCCCGGCGAGGGGGACCCCGCAGCAGTGCGCGCTGTCATCACTCGGCATGACAAATGTCAGAGGGAGATCAGAGGGACGGAAGGAGAGACGCCGAACACGACGAAGGCCCCAGCCATAAGACTGGGGCCTTCGATCAGAGCGGACGACGAGGCTCGAACTCGCGACCTCAACCTTGGCAAGGTTGCGCTCTACCAACTGAGCTACGTCCGCATTGCTTCCGACCGGCTCCCACCGATCGGCGCGAGCACCAGCCTACCTGATCCACAAGAGTGGTTCTGACCGGCGGTGCAGAGCGGGTGACAGGAATTGCACACTGCGCCTTCCCCCTGGAAGGGGGATGTTCTGCTACTGAACTACACCCGCATGTACTCCGTGAGCCGGGCCTTTCGGCCTTGCCCCTCGGCGTGCTCCAGACTCTAGCTGACCAGGAGGGGTGCAGCGCAAGTCGGTTCTCCCGAGGGGCCGGTGACCGGTCGTCGGGCGGCGGCTACTGCGCCGCGCTGAAGGCCTCGTAGACCTTCTTGGGGATCCGGCCGCGGGCCGGGACGTCCATCTTGTTGGCCTGGGCCCAGGCGCGGACGGCCGCCGGGTCGGGGGCGACCTCCGTCTGCCGGTACGTCCGGCCCGACTTCGACCGCTTGCGGCCGGCCTCCACGTACGGCTCGAGCGCCTTACGCAGTTTCTTGGCATTGGCTTGATTCAGGTCGATCTCGTACGACTTGCCGTCGAGTCCGAAGGCGATCGTTTCCGCCGCTTCCGAGCCGTCGATGTCGTCAAAGAGAGTGACCACGACCTTCTGCGCCACGAATATCGGTCCCTTCGT
>Ga0105246_10002847_pt1 | contig 10476 bp, 8 predicted proteins | sample KBSM64metaG_FD_99694 | JGI IMG/M metagenome (GOLD analysis project Ga0105246, IMG submission 99694) | Miscanthus rhizosphere microbial communities from Kellogg Biological Station, Michigan, USA - KBS M6-4 metaG | ecosystem: Host-associated > Plants > Roots > Rhizosphere > Soil | place: Michigan... | reverse complement strand
TGAAGATCAAGCTCAAGGGCCGTCTCGCCTGGTACATGCACCGCGGCTACCACGGTCTGGCCATGCCGACCTGGAACCGCAAGGTCCGCGTCTTCGCCGACTGGACCCTCGGCATGTTCCTCAAGCGCGAGGTCGTCTCCCTCGGTGCGATGGAGCATCCTCGCGAGGAGTTCTACGAGGCCGCCAAGCCGGCCCCGGTCGCTGCCGCGCCCAAGGAGAAGACCGAGGCCAAGGCCTCCTGACCGGCTGCGGTCGCTGAACCATCCGAAGGACCTCCCGCCATCCGTGGTGCGGGAGGTCCTTCGGCGTTTCCGGGGGCTGTGTCCCCGGGCCCCCGATCGGCCGGAACGGCCGCGCCCGCCGGACTGACAACGCACAGCTGTAACGCGCACGGGGGACTGTGCAGACACTCCTTTTTGTTTATACGTGGTGTTGGACATTCCGGGAGTGCTGTCACGGAGGTGTGCGCCATGGCCGACGCCGCACTGCGGCTGAAGAGCCTCGTCGAACAGTTGCTGGGGATCCCGCTCCCGGTGCGCATCCGCGCCTGGGACGGTTCGCAGGCGGGGCCGCCGGGCGCACCGGCGCTGGTCGTGCGGAATCGCCGGGCGGTACGGCGGCTGCTGTTCAAGCCGGGGGAGCTGGGGCTCGCCCGCGCCTGGGTCGCCGGGGACCTGGACATCGAGGGGGATCTCTACGCCGCCCTCGACCTGATGTCGGAGCTCGTGTGGGAGCGCGGGGAGGACACCAGGAGCCTGCTGCAAATGGTGCGCGACCCCCAGGTGCGCGCCGCCGCCCGCGGCCTCGTGAAGGTCGCCGGGCTCCCGCTGCCGCCCGCCCCGCCCCGCGAGGAGGTCCGCAGGGCCCGCGCCCATCTGCACACCAAACGCAGCGACCGGCGCGCCATCAGCCACCACTACGACGTCGGCAACGACTTCTACGAGATCGTCCTCGGCCCGTCGATGGTCTACTCGTGCGCCTACTGGCCCAGTCCCGATGCCACCCTTGAGGACGCCCAGCGCGACAAGCTCGAACTCATCTGCCGCAAGCTCGATCTGACAGCCGGTCAGCGGCTGCTCGACGTCGGCTGCGGCTGGGGATCGCTGGCCATCCACGCCGCCCGCGAGTACGGCGTGCGCGTCGTCGGCGTCACGCTGTCGCAGGAGCAGGCCGCGTACGCCCGTAAGCGAGTCGCAGGCGAGGGGCTGACCGACCGGGTCGAGATCCGGGTGCAGGACTACCGCGACGTCCCCGACGGGCCGTACGACGCCATCGCCTCCGTCGGCATGGCCGAACACGTGGGCGCCGAAAGGTACTTGGAGTACGCCGAGGACCTGTACCGCCTCCTGAAGCCCGGCGGCCGGCTGCTCAACCACCAGATCGCACGTCGGCCGCAGCGCGACGAATCCTCGTACAGCGTCGACGAGTTCATCGACGCCTACGTCTTCCCCGACGGCGAACTCGCGCCCCTCGGCAGCACCGTCGGGCAGTTGGAGCGCGCCGGGTTCGAGGTGCGCGACGTGGAGGCGATCCGCGAGCACTACGGGCTCACCCTGCGCCGCTGGGTGGCCAACCTGGAGGCCGACTGGGCCCGGGCGATGCGGCTGGCCGGGCCCGGCCGCGCCCGCGTCTGGCGGCTGTACATGGCCGCCTGCGCCCTCGCCTTCGAGCGCAACCGCATCGGCGTCAACCAGGTGCTGGCCGTGCGGACACCGGAGGGCGGGGACTCCGGGATGCCGCTGCGCGCCCGTACCTGGGGGGCGTGAGTCCCGTACGTACGAAGGGGCCCCGTTCGGCGAGCGAACGGGGCCCCGACTCGGGTACGGCTACTCGGACTTGATCGCCGTCAGCATGTTCAGCCGCGCCGCCCGACGGGCCGGCCACAGGGCCGCCAGGACGCCGACCGTCGCCGCCAGCAGGAGGAAGACGGCCATCCGCGCCCAGGGCAGGACCAGTTCGTACGTCGCCATCTTCGTGCCGAGGAGTTCGCCGGCCGCCCAGCCGAAGAACACACCCAGGCCGATGCCGAGCACCCCGCCGAAGAGCGAGATGACGAGCGACTCCAGACGGACCATCCGCTTGATGCCCTTGCGGTCCAGGCCGATGGCGCGGAGCATGCCGATCTCCTGCGAGCGCTCGAAGACCGACATGGCCAGGGTGTTGATGACACCGAGGACCGCGACGATCACCGCCATGGCGAGCAGGCCGTAGAGCATGTTCAGCATCAGGGTGAACATCTTCGCGATGTCGTCGGACAGGTCCTGCTTGCTCTGGACCTTGATGGCCGGGTTGGTGCCGAGGGCCTTCTCCAGCTTGTCCTTGGTGGTGGCGGAGGCGCCGTCGGCCGTCTTGACCAGGACCCGCATGTCGCCGGGGTCGGTCATGTGCGGGGTGACGACGTTCTTGTCGAGCAGGATGCCCTGGATCAGGTCGTTGCCCTCGTAGACGCCGGAGACCTTCAGACGGGAGGACTTGCCGTCCTCGTAGTGCGCGGTGAAGGCGGAACCCGCCTTCCAGCCATGGGACTTGGCGGTGTCCTTGTCCACGACGACCTGTGTGCCGCCCACCTTGAAGGTGCCGGTGTCGACCTTGAGGTCGGTCAGTTGGGCGATCGCCGCGCCGTTCACGCCGGTCAGGGACTCGCCCGTGCCGTCGATGCGTGAATAGACGTTGCGCAGGGGGCTGGTGGAGGTGACGCCGCCGGTCGCGTTCAGCTTCTTGTCGACGTCCGGGGAGAGCTCGTTGCCGTTCGCCATGGAGACGACGTAGTCGGCCTTGATGGCGGACGAGGCCATCTTGTCGATCGACTTCTGCAGGCTGCCCGCCATCACCGTCATGCCGGTGATGAGGGTGAGCCCGATCATCAGTGCGGAGGCGGTGGCGGCCGTGCGGCGCGGGTTGCGCACCGAGTTCTGGCGGGCCAGCTTGCCCGAGGTGCCGAAGATCCTGAGGACCGGTGCCGCGGCCGCGATCAGCGGGCGGGACAGCAACGGCGTGAGGATGAAGACGCCGATGATGAGCAGGACCGCGCCGAGACCCATGGGGCCCTGGCCGTCCGAGCCGTCCATCGTCGTCGCCGCCAGGACGGTCGCGACGCCCGCGGCGCTGAACAGCGCGCCCAGCGTGTTGCGCAGCACCAGCGACTTGGTGGTCGCCTTCGCGTGCACGCTGCTCATCGCGGCGACCGGCGGGATCTTCGCCGCCCGGCGGCCGGGCAGCCAGGCGGCCAGCATGGTGATGACGACGCCGACCGCGAGGGCGGTCGCGACCGTGCCGGGCGTGATGACCAGCGGCCCGTCCGGGACCGTGGCGCCCAGCGTGTTCATCAGGGAGCGCAGTCCGGCGCCGATGCCGATGCCCGCGACCAGTCCGGTCACGCCGGCGACCACGCCGACCACGAACGCCTCGACGAGCACCGACCGCGTGACCTGGCGGCGGGAGGCGCCGACGGCACGCAGCAGCGCCAGCTCCTTGGTGCGCTGGGCGACCAGCATGGTGAAGGTGTTGGCGATGATGAACGTGCCGACGAACAGCGCGATGCCTGCGAACACCAGCAGGCCCTGCTTCAGCCCGCTCATCGACGAGGAGATCTGCTCGGGCTGGTCGTCGGCGAGCTTCTTGCCGGTCGTGGTCTCGACGAGCTTCGTCCCGAGGGCGTTGTCCAGTCCGGCCTTCAGCGCGGTCTGGGAGGTGCCGGAGGCGGCCTTCACATCGATCTCGTCGTACGTGCCGGGCTTGCCGAACAGCTTCTGGGCGGTGGCCGTGTCGTAGAGGGCGAGGCTGCCGCCCGCGGCGACGTTGCCGTCGTCGGTGGTGAAGATGCCGCTGATGGTCGGGGTCAGGACCGGGCCGTTCACGGACAGGCGGACCTTGTCGCCGACCTTGTACCCGGCGCGCTCGGCCGTCTTCGCGTCGATGGCGACCTGGTTCGCGCCGTGCGGCGCACTGCCGGACTTCAGCGGGTACCGGGCGTCCTTGTCCCCCCAGTAGTTGCCGCCCTGCGACTGGAAGCCGCCGCCGATGAGCTTGCCGTCCTTGTCGGCGATGGCGGTGAAGCCGTTGACGACGCCGACCGCGGACGCGGCCCCCGGTACCTTCGCGCTCTTGTCGAGCATGGCCTGGGTCAGCTCGGGCGTCTTGCTGATCGTGTTGCCCTCGTCCTCCTGGGACTTGGCGGACACGGCCACGTCGACGCGGTCGAAGCCCTTGGCCGAACTGTTCTGGTAGGCGTCGGAGATGGTGTTGGTGAAGACCAGGGTTCCCGACACGAACGCGACGCCGAGCATCACGGCGAGCACGGTCATCAGGAGCCTGGCCTTGTGCGCGAATACGTTGCGCAGGGCGGTGCGGAACATCAGCTCGTACGGCCCTTCGCGTCGAACTGCTTCATGAAGTCGAGGACCATCTCGGCCGTCGGGCCGTACATGTGGTCGACGATCCGACCGTCCGCCAGGAAGACCACCCGGTCCGCGTACGCCGCCGCCACCGGGTCGTGGGTCACCATGACCACCGTCTGCCCCAACTCCCGTACGGAGTTGCGCAGGAAGCCCAGTACCTCGGCGCCGGAGCGGGAGTCGAGGTTTCCGGTCGGCTCGTCGCCGAAGATGATGTCGGGCCGGGAGGCGAGCGCGCGGGCCACGGCGACGCGCTGCTGCTGGCCGCCGGAGAGCTGGGCCGGGCGGTGACCGAGGCGGTCCCGCAGCCCCACCATGTCGATGACCCTCTCCAGCCACTGCTTGTCGGCCTTGCGGCCCGCGATGTCCATCGGGAGGGTGATGTTCTCCAGGGCCGTCAGCGTCGGCAGCAGGTTGAACGCCTGGAAGATGAAGCCGATCTTGTCCCGGCGCAACTTGGTGAGCTGCTTGTCCTTGAGCGAGCCCAACTCGGTGTCGCCGATGCGCACGGAGCCGGAGGAGAAGGTGTCGAGACCGGCCACACAGTGCATCAGCGTGGACTTGCCCGATCCGGAGGGGCCCATGATCGCGGTGAACTCGGCCTGCCGGAATTCGACGGAGACCCGGTCGAGGGCGACCACCTGGGTCTCGCCCTGTCCGTAGATCTTCGAGAGATCCGTGGCTCGTGCGGCCACGGTGCTGGTGGACCGGTCGGCGACGGGTGTGGTGGTCACGGGCAGGAACTCCTCAGGGACGACGTCTTGAAGGGGACGTGTTCCATCGTGGTGGCCGGAGACTGCCGTGTAGTCAGCCGCTGTTCCGGTTCCCGGGGGCGACTTCGGAGGGACCCGGGTCCGCCGTGTCATACCTGGGGATGACGGGGACCCCTGACGCCCGTGCGTCGGCGGCCCCGGCAAGCGCTTGCGTCGAGAACCGGTGGAGCACCCTCGTTCGGGCGGTGAAATTCCGTCATTCCGCATGCACCGCCGACTGGCGCACGCAAGGCTATTGGCAAGTGCGGATGGCCCGTTCCATGGGCTGATGCACCCTCAGACGTCAATAAAATAAGACAACATCGGTCCCCCGTTCCGCTGTTCGGGGGATGTATCCCGATAGGCTCGGAACCTCGACGCGGAGCCCATGGCCTGCCCGGATGGTGGAATGCAGACACGGCGAGCTTAAACCTCGCTGCCCCTACGCGGGCGTGCCGGTTCAAGTCCGGCTCCGGGCACCACCATGTCGTCGATCCGTGGCGATCCCTGCACCCTGCATTGAAGACTTCACCGCGCGACCCGTTGACATCGGGCGTGAGCGGACGGAAACTCACGTCAGGAAATTGGTGAAGTAAATTTCACTGGACGAACTTGCCGCCACCGCGACGCCGCGACGACCAAAGGATGCAGGGATGCGCACCACCGTCGGCATCATCGGAGCCGGCCCCGCCGGCCTCCTCCTCGCCCGGCTGCTCCACAACGCCGGCATCGACTCGGTCGTGCTCGAGAGCCGCGACCGCGCCTACGTCGAGCAGCGCCAGCGTGCCGGGATCCTGGAGCAAGGCACGGTGGACGTGCTGCGCGCGGCCGGCGCCGCGGAGCGCATGGACCGCGAGGGGCTGCGCCACGACGGCATCGAGCTGCGGTACGCGAAGAAGCGCCACCGCGTCGACTTCCCCGCGCTCACCGGCGGCCGGTCCGTGATGGTGTACGCGCAGACCGAGGTGTGCAAGGACCTCATCGCCCTGCAGCTCAAGGAGGGCGGCCCGCTGCTGTTCGAGGCGGAGGCGCTGGCCGTCGAAGACGTCAAGGACACCGACGGCGACAGGCCGCGCGTCCGGTTCCGGCACGAGGGCCGCGAGTCCGTCCTGGAGTGCGACTACGTCGTCGGCTGCGACGGCTTCTGGGGCGTGGCCCGGCAGGCGGTCCCCGTCTCGCTGTCCCGTGTCTTCGAGCGGACGTACCCCTTCGGCTGGCTCGGCATCCTCGCCGACGTACCGCCCTCGCACGACGAGCTCGTCTACGCCCGCCACGACCGCGGCTTCGCCCTCCTGTCCATGCGCTCCCCGTCCGTCTCCCGCCTCTACCTCCAGGTGCCCGAGGGCACCGACGCCGAGAGCTGGAGCAACGAGGAGATCTGGGCCGAGCTGGAGCGCCGCTTCGAGACCGAGGACGGGTGGCGGCTGGAGCGCGGGCCGATCACCCAGAAGTCGGTGACCCCCATGCGGTCGTACGTCCATGAGCCCATGCGGTACGGCCGGCTCTTCCTCGCCGGGGACGCGGCGCACATCGTGCCGCCGACCGGGGCGAAGGGGCTGAACCTGGCCGTGGGGGACGTCGTGACGTTCGCGCGGGCGCTGACGCACCAGAAGGACACCGGTTCGGCGGAGCTGCTGGACGCCTACTCCGAGACCTGTCTGCGCCGGGTCTGGCAGGCCGAGCGGTTCTCGTACGACATGACGACCCTGCTGCACCGCGCCCCGGACGCCACGCCCTTCGAGGACCGGCTGCAGCTCGCCCGGCTGGAGCGCATCGCCTCCTCGCGGGCGGCCGAGACCGACCTCGCCGAGGGGTACACGGGCTTCCCGCTCCACTGACGCACGGACGGCCGGCGTACGGACGGCGTAAGGAGCTGATCTCCGGCGGGTTCCGGCCATGTCGCAGCTTGGTCATGAATGGGGCCCCGCGGTGAGGGGAATCACGGATCCGCGTAGCGTGTTGCGCACCACGACGAGGGAAAGATCCTCCCCAAGCACTAGGGTCAATCCTTTGCCTACCCATTACCCTTGATGCTCAAGGCCGCGCACGGCGGCCATGGAGGAGTGCAATGAGGAGCAGAAACCCGGTCTTCTCGCGACGGGGGTTCAGCCGCGACAACGGCTACGCGGGCTTCAACGCCGCGCCGCAGGCCGGGGGACCCGCCGTCGCCACGCAGGGCAACCCGTACGCCCAGCCGACCGGCAACCCGTACGCGCAGAACCCCTACGCCCAGCAGGACCTGCAGCAGGGCGCCCCGCCGCAGGCCCCGGCCACCACCGGCCGGATGACGATGGACGACGTCGTGCTGCGCACGGCGACCACGCTCGGCACGCTGATCGTGACGGCCGCGCTCGCCTGGGCGCTGCTGCCGGTCGACGACGCCCACATCAGCCGGTCCTACGGCATCGGCATCGGCGCCGCGCTGATCGGCATGGTCCTGGCGTTCGTCCAGTCCTTCAAGCGCACGGCCTCGCCGGCGCTGATCCTGACGTACGCCGCGTTCGAGGGTGTCTTCCTCGGCGTGGTCTCCAGCATCGTCGACCAGCGCATCGCGAGCGGCGCGGCCATGCAGGCCGTGATCGGCACGATGGCGGTCTTCGCCGCGGTGCTGGTCGCCTACAAGGCCGGCTGGATCCGCGTCAACCGCCGCTTCTACGGCTTCGTGATGGCGGCCGCGCTCGGCTTCGTGCTGCTGATGATGGTGAACCTGCTGTTCGCCGTCTTCGGCGGAGGTGACGGCCTCGGCTTCCGCAGCGGCGGGCTCGGCATCTTCTTCGGCGTCATCGGCGTCATCCTCGGCGCCTGCTTCCTCGCCCTGGACTTCAAGCAGGTCGAGGACGGCATCGCCTACGGCGCGCCGAAGGGCGAGGCGTGGCTGGCGGCCTTCGGCCTGACGCTGACGCTGGTGTGGATCTACATGGAGTTCCTGCGGATCCTCGCGATCCTCAACAGCAACGACTAGTCGCCGACGCTTGCGAGCCAGTCGTGAGCAAGGGGCCCCGGGTTCGGATCCCGGGGCCCTTTGCCGTCGTCCAGTGCGCGCCTAGAGGAATTTGCGCGCGGCCCTCCTCAGGTCGTACTCATGAACAATCGCCTTGGCATGGCCGTACGCCAGGTTGTGCTCGTGGCGGAGCCAGCTGACCTTCTCCTCGAAGTTGAAGAGAGCCGGGCCATCTTCGACGGCGCGAAGCCAGTCGGAGACTTCACGGCCGGTGCAGTGGGGGATGCGGGCGAGCAGGTTGCGATGGGTCTCCTCGGAGAAGACTTGGGACATCGGCGCCTCCGGACGCAAAGGGGATGTAAGCCGGTCCTTCAGGTCACCGTGCCTGAGCGTTCGCCCGTTGGCAACAGTCGGGATGCGACGCGTACGCTCCACTCCGTGGTTGATACGACGCCCTTGACTCGTGCCGTTGATCACTTTGCCGACCGTTTGAGGGCCGCACCTCAGAGTCGGCTGCAGCGGGGCGCTGCCGCCGAGGCTCTGCAGTTGGCGAGGGAGATGGCCCGGCGGGCCCAGGCCGTGGAGGAACCCGGCGTGGAGCCGCGGGAGATGCCCGACGCCGGGATGTTCGCCGCCGCCGACCAAATCACCGTCGCCGTGCATGACTTGGCCCTCGTGCTCAGTGACGAGGGCCAGGTGGAAGAAGCTGTGCGGTTGGTGGAGGAGGCGCAGAAACGCGCCGGGGTGTGACCCCTACAGGGACGCTATGACCCTGTCCGCCAGGATGTAGACGTTCTCCTCGCCGCACTCGAACGTCAGCGTGTACGCGCCCGAGATGCCCGAACCGCCCAGCAGGACCGGGGTTTCGCCCGCCCGCAGGGCCGCGGCGAGGCGTTCTGCCGTTTCGCGGTGGCCCGGGGTCATGCAGAGGGTGGTGCCGTCGGCGAAGACGTAGACGTCGAGGGTGCCCAGGGGGCCCGGGCGGACGTCGGCCAGTTCCACGCGGGAGGCGGCGAGTTCCTCGAGGGTGGCCACCGTGCGTTCGTGGTCGTTCACGACCGGTGACTGGACCGGGACGAAGTCCGGGTGGGAGGGGTGGCGGCGGCGGGCCGCGGCCAGTTCGGGAGAGTCCCCCGCGAACTCGTCGGCGTCCGCGGTCGGCTCGCTCACCGGCTCCAGACCCATGAAATCGGCCTGCCGGGGCAGGAACAGCTCGCTGTCCGCCAGGCCCAGCAGCGAGGGCGCGTCGGAGGCGTCATGGGCCTCCTGGGCGGCCCAGAAGGCGCGTGCCTCGGCCAGTTCGCGCTCACGCTCCTCGGCGAGCGCCTCGGCCACCGCGGCGCGTATGTCGTCGGCCTCCGAGGAGGGGCGGGCGGCCGGCACCAGACCGCGCGCGGTGCGGTGCTCGGCGAGCTGGGTGTGCAGTGCCGCGACCTCACGGCGCAACACCATGAGCGTCCGCAGGACGGCGACACCCACGGCGCCCGTGGCGGCCGTGATGACCAGCAAGGTGATCGGCATGGCGCTCACTGACGTACTCCCGGTTCAAAGTCGACCCCCGACTTCCTACATCAGCTTGAAGGGCGGACTAACCAGCTGTCAGTGCGTAACGTCACGAAACGGGCAGGACTTTGGGTCCGGGGTTTAGTGGCGCAGCGTCCTTGACCTGCGTAAATCCCCCTTCTAAGGGAGATAGGTCACATCCTGGGGGAGATTGGATCACAAAATGGCCCGGAGGGCCGGGGTTTCCCGGACTCCGGGCCATCGACTCACGGTGGGTGCCGTGTTGACTACCGAGAGGTTGCGGTCAGAGGGGTCAGAGGTTCAGCTGAGGCGCTCGATGACCATCGCCATGCCCTGGCCGCCGCCGACGCACATCGTCTCCAGACCGAACTGCTTGTCGTGGAACTGGAGGGAGTTGATGAGCGTGCCGGTGATGCGGGCGCCGGTCATGCCGAAGGGGTGGCCGACGGCGATGGCGCCGCCGTTGACGTTCAGCTTGTCGAGGTCGATGCCGAGGTCGCGGTAGGAGGGGATCACCTGGGCGGCGAACGCCTCGTTGATCTCGACCAGGTCGATGTCGTCGATGGTGAGGCCGGCCAGGCGCAGGGCCCGCTGCGAGGCCTCGACCGGGCCGAGGCCCATGATCTCGGGGGAGAGGCCGGAGACGCCGGTCGACACGATGCGGGCGAGCGGGGTGAGGCCGAGCTCGCGGGCCTTGGTGTCGGACATGATGACGACCGCGGCGGCGCCGTCGTTGAGGGGGCAGCAGTTGGCGGCGGTGACCAGGCCGTCCGGGCGGAAGACCGGCTTGAGGCCCTGGACGCCCTCCATGGTCACGCCCGGGCGGGGGCCGTCGTCCTTGGAGACGACGGTGCCGTCGGGAAGG
>Ga0105246_10002843_pt1 | contig 10487 bp, 10 predicted proteins | sample KBSM64metaG_FD_99694 | JGI IMG/M metagenome (GOLD analysis project Ga0105246, IMG submission 99694) | Miscanthus rhizosphere microbial communities from Kellogg Biological Station, Michigan, USA - KBS M6-4 metaG | ecosystem: Host-associated > Plants > Roots > Rhizosphere > Soil | place... | reverse complement strand
TCGGCGGCCTGAAGCTGTGGGGCAACGTCGCCTTCGTGCAATCGCGCTTCATCGACTTCAACTATGTCGACGGCAATGGGGACTTCCAGTCCTATTCGGGCAAGACGCCGCCGAACGTGCCGAGCTTCATCGCCAATGCCGGAGCGTCCTACCGCTTCAACACGACGCTGCCGGTGGAGATCGGCGGCCTCGTCCGCCACGTCGGCGATCGCTTCAACTTCCAGGACAATCTGGTCACCATGAACGCCTACACGATCTTAGACGCGTTCGCGTTCGTCGACATTCCAAAGGCCTATTTCCCGGGCGTCGAGCAGACCCGGATCAGCTTTCGCGTGAAGAACCTGACGAACAAGCTCTACGCCGCCTGGGGCGATCCCGGTTACACCGACCAGATCATCCTGGGCGCACCACGCAGCTATGAGGTGGCGGCTTCGTTCAAATGGTGAAGCAAGGGCGCCTGCCGTCACCTTCCCGAGACCAGATGCCGTTTCCAATCAATGGATGATCTGGCCGAGGAAATCCCTCGCCCGCTCCGTACTCGGCGCGCGGAAGAAGGTTTCTGGATCGGCTTCCTCGACGATGGCGCTGTGATCCATGAAGACCACCCGGTCGGCGATCTCGCGGGCAAAGCCCATCTCGTGCGTGACGCACACCATGGTCATGCCGTCGCGCGCGAGCTCCACCATGGTGTCGAGCACCTCCTTGACCATCTCCGGATCGAGCGCGGAGGTCGGCTCGTCGAACAGCATGATCTTCGGCTGCATGCAGAGGGCGCGGGCAATGGCAACGCGCTGCTGCTGGCCGCCGGAGAGCTGTCCCGGATATTTGGTCGCCTGATCGTGGATGCGCACCTTGCGCAAGACACCGATCGCACGCTCATGCGCCTCCGCGCGCGACAGGCCGCGCACCTTCATCGGGGCCAGCATGCAGTTCTCGACGACGGAGAGATGCGGAAACAGGTTAAAACTCTGGAACACCATGCCGACCTCGCGGCGGACGCTGTTGATATCGGCCATCCGGTCCGTCAGCTCGACACCATCGACGACGATCCGGCCGGCATCATGCTTTTCGATATGGTTGATGCAACGGATCAGCGTCGATTTTCCCGAGCCCGAGGGACCGCAAAGGACGATCTTCTCGCCGGTCGTGACACTGAGATTGATGTCATTCAGGGCCGTGAAATGTCCGAACCGCTTCACGAGGCCCTCCACGGCGACGATGGCCTGACATCGGCTCATCTCATTCACGGCGATCTCCTGAACCATCTTCATCTCCCAAAACAGCGCTTCTCGTACGATTCCCTAGCGGCGCGCGATGGCATAGCGCTTGCGCAGCAACGCGACGCCTTGCGAAGCCGCCGAACTGATGGCGAGGTAGACCACGACGACCACGAGATACATCTCGACGAGACGGCCGTTGAGCTGCGCGAGCTTCGAGGCCGCGCCGAGCAGGTCGGTGAGCGAAAGCACGTAGACCAGCGAGGTGTCCTGGAACAGGATGATGGTCTGGCTCAGGATGATCGGGCTCGCCACGCGGAGCACCTGTGGCAGGATCACGCTCCGATAGGTCTCGAAGGTGGACAATGCGAGCGCCTGGCACGCCTCGAACTGCCCCCGGTTCACGGCGCGCAATCCGACGCGGATGATTTCCGAATAATAGGCCGCCTCGAACAGGCCGAAGGTGATGAAGGCCGTCCAGGTGGCGCCGATCGGAATCGGGCGACCGTTGCCGGCGAGATGGCCGAGCACGATCGGCACCAGGAAGAAGAACCAGAACAGGACGAGGATCAGCGGAATCGAGCGGATCAGGGCGATGTAGCCGCGCACGACCTTCCCGATCACGGGCACTTCGAAGTGCTGTAACAGCGCAAAGCAGGTGCCCAGGATCATGCCGACCACGAAGGCTACCGCGGTGAGTGCGAGCGAAAACAGCAATCCGGACCAGAGATAGGGCCACGCCTGCAGAACAATCGAGAAATCGAGGCTGTTCATTTCACGACCTCCATCCCTGGGGGCAACGAGCCGGTGGGCTGGACATCGTCCGCCAGGCTCGGTTCGATCGCATCCTCCGCCCGCGCGGTGCCGGGGATGCGCACAGCCCTGTCGATCAGCGCCATCGCCTGGTAGGCGATCAGCGCCAGCGCGAGATAGATCAGGGTCGCAGCGCCGAAAGCCGTAAAGGTCTGGAACGTCGCCTCGCTGATCTGGCGCGCCTGCGCCGTGAGCTCCATCAGCCCGATCGTCAGTGCGACCGAGGTGTTCTTGTAGATGCCCATCACCTCGCTGGTCAGGCTCGGCACGATCAAACGCAGTGCCTGCGGCACGATGATATGGCGGTAGGTCAGATAGCCGGTGAGCCCGAGTGCGCTTGCCGCCTCGATCTGCCCTCTCGGCAGGGCCTCGATCCCGGCCCGAACCTGCTCGGCGATCCGGGCCGCGGTATAGAGGCCGAGGCACACCAGCGCCGGGACGAATGAACCCCAGGGCGGCGGAATCTGCTTGATGGCGTTTCCGAGCGCGGTCGGAACAATCTCCGGCAGGACGAAGTACCAGAGAAACATCTGCGCCAGGACGGGGATGTTGCGGAAGATTTCCACATACAGGCGCGCAAGCGCAGCGATGGCCCGGTTCTGCACCGTGCGGCCGATCCCGACGACGATCCCGATCGCAAAGGCAATCCACCAGCCGAAGAACGCCAGCGCCAGGGTCCAGCCGAGGCCCGACAGAAGCCAGTCGATATAGCGCTGGCCATCCGCCGTCTGTTCAAAAAGCACTGCGAACATGGCGAACCTCGAGGCTCCGGATGCGAGAGAGGATCAGCGTGCGGACAAATTCCCCGGTGTGATGCTCCGACTAATCGACCGCGTCGCTCGGATGAGCGATCCGGTCCCTGAGTTCGTCCGTCAGCGGGAAAGCGAGGTTTTCGCCCTTGGGCGGAATCGCCCGGGTGAACCACTTCGCATAGGTCTTTTCGAACTGACCCGACGCCATCTGTTTCGACAGAACGTCGTCGACGAGCGCCTTGAAGCCGGCATCGCCCTTGGTGAACATCAGGCCATAATAGATCTTGGCATAGCCCTCGGGGAGAAAGATCAGCGCATCCGGTTTGGGCGCGGCGGCCTTGAGGCCGGCAAGAAGGATATCGTCCTCCATGAAGGCGGCCGCGCGGCCGGTATTCAGCATCAGGAAGGATTCCGCGTGATCTTTCGCCTGGACGATGTTGAAGCCGAGCTGCGCCTTGGCATTCACGCCCTGCGCGAAGCCGACGGCATTGGAGCCCTGGGTCACGACGATCGTCTTGCCCTTGAGATCGCCGGCCACCTTCACGCCGCTGTCCGCCTTGACCAGCCAGCGCGGCTGGCTGACGAAGGTGGCGACCGAAAACGAGACCTGCTCCTGCCGCTTCCTGTCGTTCGCCGTACCACCGCACTCGATGTCGACGGTGCCGCTTTGGATGAGCGGGATCCGGTTGGACGAGTTCACCGGCGTGTAATTGACGGCGAGATTGGGCAGGTTGAGCTCCGTCTTGACGCGCTCGACGATAGCCGCGCAGAGGTCGAGCGAAAAGCCGATCGGCTTTTGATCGGGACCGAGATACGAGAACGGAATGGAGGCCTCGCGGTGGCCGATGGTGATGGCACCGCTCGACTTGATCTTGGCGAGCGTGGGACTGTCGGCCGCGATCGACGGTCCAGCGAGGATGCCGACGGCCGCAAGGCCGGACAGAACGCCCAATACACGCGCAAAACTCGTCATGTGCATCTCCCCTCTGAAGAACAGCCTAGGCGGCCCTGGACGACGGCTTCACGCCGCGCCGCTTGATGATGTCGATCAGGCGATCGACATCGGCGAAAATGTTGAACATCCCGAATGACACGCGAATGCCATCGCGCTCCGGCGATACCCGGATGCCATTCTGCTCGAAATGACCGAGCCATTCGGCCGCAGGGAGCGCGATGACGTAGATGTGCGGCGCGCGGTGCCGCCGATCGCGGGGACCGACAAGGCGAACGTCCAGCGCGTCGAGCCCCGCGATGAGATGATCGCCGAGATCGAGACAATGGTTCTGAATATTCTGCACGCCCAGCGCTTCGATCATGTCGAGGGAGGCTCCGAGCGCATGGATCGCCGGAAGATTGAAGTTGCCGAGCTCGAAGCGGCGCGCGGTCGCGGCGAGCTCGAGCTCGTCGGGCCGGGCGATGAGATCGGCCGGAACTTCCGCAAGGCTGGCGGCAGCGAGATAGGCGGGCTCGAGCTCGATCCTCGATTTGTCCCAATACAGGAGCCCGAGCCCCTGCGGCACGAGCAATCCCTTGTGGCTGCCCGATCCGATAAAGGTCGCGCGCATGGCTTTCGCATCGATCGGCACGACGCCGATCGCCTGCATCACGTCGACGACGAAATAGAGCCCCTTCTCGTCGCAGAGGGCGCCGATGCTTTCGATGTCGAAGCGATGGCCGGCGTGGAAGGTCACCTGCGACATCGAGACCGCCCGCGTGCTCGCATCGATGTACGGGCGAAGGCTTTCGGCGTTCACGACCTCCGTCATCGGCACGAATTCAACCGTCACGCCCTTGCGCCGCAGATTGAGGAACGCATAGGCGTTGTTCGGATGATCGCCGTGGATCATCAGGACCTTGTCGCCGGCGCGCAGGGGCAGCGCATTGGCGGCGATGTTCATGCTTTCCGAGGTGTTCTTGGTGAAGGCGATCTCATCGGCCGATGCGCCAAGAAACCGCGCCAGCTTCTTGCGGGTCTGCTCGACGCGGTCGAGCCACACGCTCTTGGGGCCGGCCGTCTCGAAGCTCTCGCTGAGGAAGAGATCGATCGCCGCCTTGACCGGGCGCGCGAGCGGCGTCTGGAAGCCGGAGTCGAGATAGGTGATGCGCTCGACAGCCGGAAACTCCTTCCGCACGGCATCGACGTCGTAATGGCGAGACATCCCACACTCCCGATGAGCGCGCCCGGCAGGGCTCCGGCTGCGCTGCACAAATCCTGATCACCTTTCGGCGACGCCAACGATATGAGCAATCTGCGGACGCGGCCAAGAGTAATTTTCATATTTCAATAGCATTTACTCCGAAAAATGATAATTATTTGGCTCGTCAATCGAGGACCGGCAGATGCAGCAAACCAATTCCGACGGACCACTCGACCGGGCATTCGCCATCGTTGGCCATGTCGCGGGTCAAGTCAGAGCTGTCTCGGTCGCGGAAATCGCCAATGCGCTCGCTCTCCCGCTGCCCACCGCGCATCGTCTCATCGGGAATCTCGAGCAGCGCGGGCTTCTGCAGAAAGCCCTGGGCACGAAGCGCTACGTGGTTGGCAACCAACTGGTCACGCTGTCGGCCAAAGTTATCGGCGCAGCTTTCCGGACCGCGCGCCGGCATGCCGTGCTCCGCGCAGTCGCGGCTGAAATCGGCGAGCAATGCGAGATCGGTGTGGTCCGAGGCAATGTCGTTGCCTATGTCGACAGCGTCCGCGTGTCGCAACCGCAGGGGCTTCAATTCAATCCGGGCGAAGCGGCACCGCTCCACTGCACGTCGACCGGCAAGATCTACATGAGCCGATTGCCGGAGCGAGCGCGCGAGAAGCTGTGCCGCGCACTCACGCTCACAGGTACACCGAGACGACCCTCGTCGACGTCGAAAGCCTGATGAAGGTCCTCGACGAGACCCGCAAACGCGGCTGGGCCAAAACCAACGAAGAATATGTGCGGGGGGTCGTCGGCTGCGCCGTTCCGATCGTGTCTCCGGATCGCGAACTGATCGCTTGCCTGGGCGTCTCCGTTCCCGTGGCACGCGTGAGCTTCGCCGAGTTGGATCGGTTCATAGCTCCCCTGCAGAAAGCCGCTGCGCTGCTATCGGAGACAATCCTCCAGGCCGACGAGGACGGCGCGAGCGATGCATCCTGATCCGTCTCGCCCGGTCCGGTCTGGCTTCGTTCCAGATCAGATCTTGGAGGCGTTCGCCCTCTGCATGGAACCGCGCGCTACCGTCTTGAAAGCCGAGGTCGATCTCACGTAAGGTCGTCCGCATGGGGGCAATGCAGACCCCCCATGAGACTTCGGTCCAAGCTCTGCGCAGCACGCACTTCGTGGAGCTTGCGCATGGACACCGAACAACACCTTCCTCTCCGATCCACCGTTGCCATCCTCTCACGCGGCGATGCCGCCGCGCGGGCGGATGCCACACCGCAGAACAGCCGTTTCGTCCGCGTCTTCGAAGCACTCGCCGCTATCGGCATCGAAGCCCGGCCGGTCATCTACGACGAAACCTTTGCCGACGCCGTCCGCGATCAATTGCTCTCGGTCGACGGCGTGCTCGTCTGGGTCGATCCGATCCACCAGGGCAAGACGCGCGCTGACCTCGATCCCCTGCTCCGCGACGTTGCGGCGCGAGGGCCGTGGGTGAGCGCACATCCGGACGTCATCCTGAAGATGGGCGTCAAGGACGTGCTCTACCGCACGCGTCACCTGGGCTGGGGCGCGGATACGCATCGCTATGACACCGCGGCCTCCTTCCGCGCCGAATTCCCGTCGCGGCTTCGCGCGAACGGCCCCCGCGTGCTCAAGCAAAATCGCGGCAACGGAGGCCAAGGCGTCTGGAAGGTCGAGGCCCTCTCGAACGCGGACACCATGGTTCGGGTGCTCCACGCGCAGCGCGGGAGCCTGCCCGAGGACATGCCGCTCGATGGCTTCCTCGCGCGTTGCGAGCCCTATTTCGGCTGGGGCGGCTGCATCATCGATCAGGCGTTTCAGCCTCGCCTGCCCGACGGGATGATCCGCTGCTACATGAGCGGCGCCAAAGTCGCGGGCTTTGGGCACCAACTGATCAAGGCCTTGATCCCGCCGCCGCCGGAAGGTGTGGACTCGCCCGAGGCGCAACCGGGCCCGCGGATCATGCACGGGCCCGATGCTCCGCAATTCCAGGCGCTGCGAAGGTCGATGGAGGACGAATGGACGCCGCGGATGGTGGAGACGCTCGACATCGATGAAGCGTCGTTGCCGGTCATCTGGGACGCGGACTTCCTGTACGGCCCGACAGATGCGGCCGGCGCCGACACATACGTCTTGTGCGAAATCAACGCGAGCTCCTGCTTCGCGATCCCCGAGGAGGCACCGGCGGCGATCGCGCGGACGGTGAAATGCCGCATTCTGCAGACTCAAGGCACCAGTTCCGGCAGATAAAAACCGGCGAGCGCGCAACATCATCTCGCACTGCGGCTCGGAGGCTGCTGCACCCTCGCCCAGCAGGCGATGGCGGGAGTTGTCACGCGACAGTAGGACGCAAGCGCGGATCGATGGCCCCCGTTGAAGCTGCGAGTCTCCAGAGCTATCGATCCGGGAAACCTGCTTCGATCGGGAGGAAGGCATGAGCACCATCAACGGTGGCTGTCATTGTGGCGCAATCCGTTATCAGGTCGAGGGCGAAGCGATCGTGCATGCGCTGTGTCACTGTCGCGATTGCAGACTCCACGCCGGCGCACCTGTGGTCGGCTGGACGATGTACGCCGATGATGCTGTCACAGTGACCAAGGGGGAGCCCAAGGTCTACAGCTCCTCGGAACATGGTCGGCGGCACTTCTGCGGCAACTGCGGGACCGGTCTGTTTTACGTCAATGCCAACATGTTGCCCGGAATCATCGATATCCAGAGCGCGACCTACGACGATCCCGATGCTGTCCCCGCGACGGTGCATATCCAGGTCGCCGAGCGCCTCCGCTGGATGGAGCGCGCGCACGAGCTGCCGACATTCGACCGCTATCCACCGCCGCCGTAGCAGCAAGAAGTGATACCGGCCGCGCAAGCATTCGGCGGGGAATCGCCGCGCTGAGCAATAAGCCTAGGGAGCGCAGAGATGACTTCCAAACCGTGGCTTGATTTACTGGGACTGATCAACGGCTTCCACGTGACGCAGGCGCTTCACGTCGCCGCCAAGCTTCGCGTTGCCGATCACCTGAAGGATGGCTCACGCTCGGTCGAGGAACTGGCCACATTGACGAACAGCCATGCCGGCTCGCTCTATCGGCTCCTGCGAGCACTCGCCGCAATTGGTGTTTTCCATGAGGCTGAAACCCGGACCTTTGCGCTGACACCGATGGCCGATTGCCTGCGTGCCAACTCTGCGACTCCCCTTGGAGCCTGGGCGGAATACGCCGGAAGCGACTATGTCTGGCAAACCTGGGGGAATCTCGAACACAGCATTCTGACGGGTGAGAACGCCTTTCAATACGTCCACGGCAAGGGAATTTGGGAGTATCGCACCGAGCATCCCGAACAAGGCGCTGTGTTCGATCGGGCAATGACCGAGCTGTCGCGTGGAAGCGCCGAGGCCGTCATCGCCGCCTATGATTTCTCCTCCTTCGGCCGCGTCGTAGACGTCGGCGGCGGGCGCGGATTGATGCTGAGCGCCATCCTGAGAGCCCACACTCAGATGCGTGGCACGTTGTTCGATCTGCCCCGCGTTGTTGCCGGTGCAAAGACTGTATTGTCCGAGCAAGGTGTCATCGATCGCTGCGATGTGGTCGGGGGAAGCTTCTTCGAGGCGGTGCCCGGGGGCGGTGACGCCTATGTCATGCGCGTGGTGATCCATGACTGGGAGGACGAAGAGGCCATCGCGATTCTGAAATCCTGCCGGCGCGCAATGGCAGAGACGGCAAAATTGATCCTCATCGAACGGATTGTCGCGCCCCCAAACGAAATGCCGGCAACAAAGTTCAGCGATCTGAACATGCTGGTCCTGCCCGGCGGGCGAGAACGAACCCGGGAGGAGTTTGGAACTCTCTTGTCAAAGTCAGGCTTCGAACTGACCCAAATTGCCCCTGCGGGCAACATCAACGTCATCGAGGCACGGCCACACGCGTAGCGGCGATGCTTCGCATTGCGTGATCCCTCACCTCTCAATGCGCCCCGCACCGGCAGTTCTCGTAATCGACGGGATCATGGCTGTTGACGATCCTCACGCGGTCGCCGTGGTCGAGCTTCAGCGCGCGCAGCCGCGCCTGGTTGGCGATCCGCTGCTTGCGGTCCATGTCGGCGCGGCGCTGGAAATAGCCGAGCACCAGCGGCATGCGCGGGGATGTCGCGAGCTGGCCGTGATGGAAATAGCTGTCGCCGGCATGCAGCAGCCATGTGTCGCCTGACCGGACCGCGATGCCGCAATGGCCGAGCGTATGGCCGGCGAGCGGGATCATCAGGATATCCGCTTCGCTGTCGCCGAGCGCCCGCACGCCCTTGAAACCGAACCAGTCTTCGCCGGCTTCGCCATAGAATGTCCAGCTCGGTCCATGGCTCCACTGCCCGGTGACATAGCGCCCTTGCGGGGGCGCCGGCTTGCGCTGCACCGCCATGTCGTATTCGGCGCGATGGACGTGGATCGCGGCATGGGGAAAGTCGGGCACGCCGCCGGCGTGATCGCGATCGAGATGGGTCAGCAGCAAGTGGCGCACGTCAGTGGGCGAATAGCCGAGCGCCTTCACCTGCTCGACCGCCGTCTCGGACGGGTCGAGCCGTGGCGCGGTCTGGCGCAACCAGCGCCGTCCGAGCCTATCAGGGGCTGCGATATCGCCAAGCCCGATGCCGGTGTCGACCAGGGCAAGTCCGTCCCCCGTTTCGATCAGCAGGCAGTGGCAGACCATGCGGGCGCGCTGGAACAGACTGCCGGTGCCGTTCACCAGGCGGCGGCCCATCGGGCACATCGTGCCGGTGTTGAGATGATGGATTTTCATGGAAGTCCTCGCCCGTTGCGACCAGGGCGTTCTTGCCATCGTCCGATCCATAGGTAAAATATTGAATATTGATCATATCTATAGGTACATACTATGGACATCCGCGAGCTTCGCTACTTCGCAGCCGTCTATCGCGCGCGCAACCTGACCGCCGCGGCGCGTGCCTGCTTCGTGTCGCAGCCGTCGATCTCGACCGCGATCACCAATCTGGAGGCCGAGCTCGGCACCACGCTTTTCATCCGGCACAAGAAGGGCGTCGCGCCCACCGCCTCGGCCGAGCAGTTTCACGCGCTGGCCCGCCGCATCATCGACGAGGCCGACGCCGCGCGCAGCCTGTTCAGAAAGCCGGCGACCAGGACGACGGTGACACTCGGCCTGATGCGCACGCTCGACGTGCCCCGAACGATCGCGCTGCTGAAGCCGCTGACGGCGCGCAGCGACATCGCGCTGCGCCTCGTCGGCAGCGACGAGCGCGCCGATGCGCGGATCATCTCGAAAACCATGCTGCGCGCCGACGAGCATTTCGTCGCGCTGTGGAGCGAGCGCTATGTCGCCGCCTTGCCGCCGTCGCATCCGCTGACGCTGAAGGACAGGCTCCGGACCGCCGATCTCGCCGGTGCTGCCATGATCGACCGCTGCCATTGCGAGCAAAGCGAATTCTTCGGCCGCGCCGCGCAGCGGCGCCAGAGCGCGGCGATCGCGCAATCGGAGGACTGGGCCATGGCGCTGGTCGCGGCCGGCGTCGGCATTGCCATCGTC
>Ga0105246_10002840_pt1 | contig 10496 bp, 27 predicted proteins | sample KBSM64metaG_FD_99694 | JGI IMG/M metagenome (GOLD analysis project Ga0105246, IMG submission 99694) | Miscanthus rhizosphere microbial communities from Kellogg Biological Station, Michigan, USA - KBS M6-4 metaG | ecosystem: Host-associated > Plants > Roots > Rhizosphere > Soil | place... | reverse complement strand
GCCGCGGCCACCGCTCCCTTGCCTTTGCTCGTGGCAATTTGGAATAGGTTGCGAGCGACCGTTGTGTTCGCCTCCACCGCGCCCCTGTCCAACTCCTCGCGATAATGCTTCTGCAGGGTATGCTCCGATATGCCCAGGGCCCGGGCCATATCCTCCTGCGTTATTCCATATCCGGTCATCTCAAGAACGATGCGGCGATCCTTGTCAGTCGGCTCATGTGCCGGTCGGCCAGCAGGCATAGACTTCCTCTCATCCGAAAAGGCGGGTTAGCCGCCGAGTTTATAGGGGGGAGTTATTCGTTGTCGCAAAATCGATTCGCCAGCAGGAAAAATCCCTACAAATGAGCCGCCCGCGAATGTCGCCCCCCCTTGCCGGTTATTGCTGACCACCCCCGGTGGCACGTAACAATGTTGCGGAGGGTCATAACCCCCGGATGGCAGCGGTGCGCCCCGGTGGTTGGCGTAGCTATCGAGCGCTCCAGGCTTGGCGATAGGCAGCTGCGTAGGCTGGATCGGCCAGCTTGATGCGGATTGCTTCGTATAGTTCGGAGTGTTGTTTGGTCAGGCGTTCGACTTGGCCCGTCCTGTTCTGGGCTGCGGCTATGGTGGCATCGGCCAGGGCCTCTAGTTGGCGCAGGTCAGCTGCTGCCTGCTCATTGATTGGCGGCATGGGTGACCCTATGGGTAGGGAGTTAGATGTGCGGGTGGGCTGCTTGGTGGGCGCCATGCCATAGGAGGGGTTATCCGCCCTCTCTGTATGGATGTCCGTCGTTTTACGATTGCAGAAAATAATGCGATTTAATTCGCGATTATCTCTTGCACGATGTGCAGCGCTGCACTATATTCAATTCATGAACACATACCGCATCACCGCTCAGTCATTCACCAGCAGCCAGCGGATTGCCAAGATGGTGCAGGCCAGCAGTGAGGCCGATGCATTCAGGGCAGTATCCCTAGAGTTGCATGCTGATGGGCGGTTCTATGTGGTGGACGTTCGCAAGGTCTAACCATCCGCACGCAATGCAGCGGCGGCAAATGAGGGGATACCCTGATGCACAAGACACCCAATTGTATTGTTCAGCTTGAGCGTTGCGGCATTAGCAGCGCCGATGCGTGGGCACTGCGGCGTATCGCTATGACCTTGCACCGCTGGCATGAGCTTGGGTGCGGCACAGGCGAAGGCCAGACCACCTACTCGATTGAGCGGGATGGGGACGAGCCAGACAGCAAGCCCTTCATGCGTATGCAGTATCCCACACGGAGCGGTTACGTCGACAGGCGCTGGCCAATTCCCGACCGTGAGGCTGGTGCACGCAAGCGCCTAGCGCGGATCATGGCGCAGTATCCCACCATGTCGGCATATGTGCAGGGTGACCCTAGAGGATGCGCTCTATACGTGCTGCGTGCTGGTGACGTGCCAGAGGGCAAGAGTGTGGATGGCTACTACAGCCGCGGCATCGCCGTCTACAAATAGGGAGGAATTCAGATGACCACTTACAACGGCCATAAGAACCGCAATTACTGGAACGTAGCACTCTGGATTGGCAATGACGAAGGCTTGTATCGCATGGCGTTAGACTGCCTGCGCATAGCGCGGACCAAGGATGAAGCGGCCAAGGCGTTCGTTCAAACCATGCACGAATGCGGCGTTAGCAAAACCCCGGATGGAGCGCCCTATAGCTTCTCGGCAGTGCGGGCGGCAATGGCGGGGCTTAGCTAGGGGGAAAGCCCAATGACATACGAGCCAACGACCCATCTTACCTTTGCGGTGAGGATCTTTGATAAGGCTCGCCTTCTCGCTACGGCAGAAAGCCTTCCCGATTATGACCCGAACGTCGATACGCCGTTGTTGGCAGTCATTCAGTCGAACATCGCGCCGCTGGATGCGGGCTTTGAGATAATCTCTATTATGGAGAAGGCAGAATGACCGCGAATATAATCAAGGCCCACGGCGGGCGAGCGAGCGCGGCGATATCTTGGGCATACAGATGACACCAGCGCAGATCAAGCAACGGCGGATCGCCTTAGGGTTGACGCGGGAGGATATCGCCGCATTGTTCCGCGTCGGTGTCCGCTCCGTCTATTATTGGGAAACCGAGGGAAGAAACGCCATGCCGTGGTCTGCACAGCTTGTGCTTATGGCAATGAGCGAAGTCCGCGGTTTCCGGGCGTTTGTCGAAGCTCACGAATAAACGCAAGAGTATTTCCCGATATTCGGCGAATTCCCCTTGCACAATTTGCAGCATTGCACTATGTTCAGTTTACCGAACAGACAGTGGGGATGCCCAAATGACACACACCGACACCACGGAGAACATTGCCCAGGAAATGAACATCTGGGTTAAGCGGGCAAGGGCTGATTATGTCGCAAACATCGGCCAGCTATCACGCGACGATATCCGTGACCTAGACGTCGCTGTGAAATGCGGCTTTCTGGTCAAGCATCGCGGCTACTGGAACACGGGCGTTTCCGAGGGTGGAATTGGTCCGCTGAAAACCATCTGGCGCGGAGCATAGAGAAGGAATAATCCAATGGCACGCAAGCGCCGTGATCCGCTCGCCGACTTCGCCAACTCGCTGACACCGGCACAAGTCAAGCGGCTGATACAGATTGCTGATCCACTCACTGATGAACAGCAGGAACAATTCAACAAGATGAGCGACGATGAGTTGCTCGCGGCACTGAAGGAATAGACCAATGACATCAGAAGAATTCTGGCTGAAGGCCGCTGGCTGGGGAAGTTACATGAACAGCTATGACCCTGGCGCTTGCCTATATGGCTTCGACGAACGCGGCATGGTGCAAAGCGAAGAACATAGACGCCTGTGCATTGAACATCTGGACAGCGATTGCCGCGGGGCCGCTGCCCTGAATGATGACCCTGATGCGGACAATCAGGAGATTGACGAACTGATTGCCTACCTGAAAACCACTCCATGCGAGGACTAAAGCAGACACCCAGCGCCGCCACGGTGGCGCTGTAGCCTGCTTTCGTCGCAGGACGTGGCAATGAGGCCACGTCAATCGAGGGGATACCCTGATGGCAAAGAACCCGACGGCACACCTACGCGCCCAATCCCGTGCGGCTAATCGCGCGGCAGACAAGCGTGAGGCAGATAACGCGGAGGCTTCATTCCTCTATATGCAAGAGCGTGGAGCGTTTGACGATATCGACCCTGACCGCAAATTTGCGCGGTATCAAGGCGATCTGCGCTGGCACGTCAACGGCCACGACGTTAGAGCTTCCGTTGAGTCGCTGCCATGGAACGCGGAGGCGCCGAAAAGGATTGTGTCCTTCACCGTATCATATACCCATGCGGCGGAGGGACGTTTTACTAAGCCGCGCTCGTTCCGCAGCATGTCGAAATTCATCGAGACTAAGCCGGCGTGGATTGAATCCCGCGAAATTCCTGTCCCACATTGGGACTACGATGGCATTGATCCATTGGTGGCCCGCGAGCCATGGGAACGTGCTATGGCCGAAAGGGCTTTGGACTGGGCACAAACTTGTCGCGAGTGGGACGCTCAGTCAAAGGCCAGAGCGATATCCAACGATGCAGGGCTGCGGGAAATGAACGACCACATGGAAATACGCGGTTATTACGATGGCTCAGACGATCTGCCGCTAGCAGCGTGACCCGGAGGGGGGGGTGGGGGGAGGGGCTACCCCCCCCCGTGTTTACGGGGCCCCATTCCGTGTTTACGGGGATATCGAAGAGGATTGAGCAAATGACCATAGAACACTACGAGCCGCATCGCATGTTGCGCGTCGGCGATCTGGTGGACCTTGCGGAAGATCCGTTCGCCGATCCTGACGGCGATGATCCGGCACTACAAATCGAGTATGCCGTTGTGTGTGAAATTAGCCGCGAAACGGAGGACTGCATCGCCATCGGTTTCGAAGGTCTGGATATTATTGGCTTTCCACCAGGGCACATACTGTTGGTTGGCGGACATGACAGCGGTTATGACGAAGAAGTCTCAGGTCATGGGTAGAGGATCGATCCTGGAAGCGAGGCAACATGACAGCGGACGAATTGCACGCGTTCCTGATCCGCACAGGCTGGCATAGCGAGACGTTGGCACAAGTGCTTGCCCGCGACCACAGGACGGTGCGGAGATGGCGCAAGGGGACGCTGGCCATTCCGGATGACGAGGCGCGATGGATCGTGGCGCTTGACGATTGGCTGGCCAGACACCCGCCACCGATGCGCAAGCTGTTTACCCTTTCCGTGTTTACGGGGGCGTGATGGCAGAGAATACCAAGATCGAGTGGTGCGACGCGACATTCAATCCATGGGTTGGCTGCACCAAGGTTAGCCCGGCGTGCGACCATTGCTATGCCGAAGGATGGGCGAAGCGCACCGGCCAAGCCGGCTTGTGGGATGGCGATCGACGTCGGACCAGAGAAGAGAACTGGCGGCAACCATTGAAATGGGAGGCCGCGGCCGAACAGTCGGGGAAGCGATCACGTGTATTCTGCGCCAGCCTTGCCGATGTATTCGACAACCAAGTGCCGGACGAATGGCGCGGGGACCTGTTCGAGCTAATCGATCGCACGCCTTCGTTAGACTGGCTACTACTGACCAAGCGGCCGCAGAATATCCCGCGGCTTATGGCCGCTTGCAACGCGTGCAACAATATCAACAACTTCCAACGGCTATGGCCGAATGTCTGGCTGGGCACCACGATCGAGAACAGAAAGGAAATGAAACACCGGCTGGATTATCTTCTGAATGTTCCAGCGACCGTGCACTTTCTGTCATGCGAACCGTTGCTTGAGCCGTTATGGCTGCCGCCGAAGGATTATTCCGCGCATCCGATTGACTGGGTCATTGTTGGCGGAGAAAGCGGCGGCCACGCTAGGACCATGGAAGCCAGCTGGGCCCGGTCATTGCGGGATCAGTGTGCCAAGCAGGAGATTGCATTCTTCATGAAGCAGATGACCCGACGGGTGCCAATCCCCGGTGACCTTATGGTGCGCCAGTTTCCGAAAGCAGAAACCGCATAGCCGGTGGAGAGACTCCAACACTGCGGCACGGCGCAGGCAACATGGCCAACCTCGCTACCACCTAGGTCCGGCTTAGCTTCAACCTTGTGGATGCGCAAACCTCTCTCCAGTAAATCTACAAAGGAAAGGTTGGCAACCGTGCACCGAAACCCCATTCCGTGTTTACGGGGGAGAAATAGGAGCCTACCCCATTCCGTGTTTACGGGGGAGAAAACAGTGCGACAGCTTGTCCTTGAGTGTCTGATCGAGCTGCCAGAGGACGTCCACGTCCTGGCAGATACCGTTCTGCTAACCAAAGAGCCGTGGGCAGCGATGCTGCGCGCATTGTCCGAGCAGAATATCGCATTTCAAGAAAAGCGGGTCATCATAGAAACGCGCGCCAAGCTGCCCGTTGCCACCCCAAGGCGGGTTCGAAAGCCCAAGGCGCAGGTGCAGCCTTCGCCGCAGATTTCTCTAATGCCCTTGGAACCAGATCATCCGCCCGAAGCGGCAGATTAGGCAGACCCATTCCGTGTTTACGGGGGCGGCGGAGGATATGGCCGCCGATACCGGGGGATATCGTATGGCGGGCAGTAGGTGTTCGGCGGGCACGGAATATAGAGCGTGGGCCACTGTTCCGGCTGCTGCTGAATGCAACGATCCCGCAATTCAGCGGTGCACGGCGGATACTCGGCGGGGCCAACGCCTACCAAAAGGACAGCGAACCAATGGGTCAGCGTGGCCAACCCCATTCCGTGTTTACGGGGTTCTCCATGCGCGTTAAGCAACGCGTTCGCTACCCGGGGGGAGAATGTCAAATGCCCGACTCGCTCGAGGCATCCGATGAGTTATGGTTGCGGGAGAGAACCATTGCCCTGCTGCAGTCTTACATCGCTCCGTGCGTCGTTGCTGACAGCCACCACATTGAGGACATGGCGCGCGCAAGACGGGTGCTGCGTCAGATGGGGGTTCGCCCGGTAACCGAGGTTACTCTGCTGGAGCGGATTGCCCACAAGGTCCTGCGTGACAGCAAAGCCATGATGTATAGCGATAGCGTTAAGGCGCCGGGATCGGTGAAAATTGTCGCTGCAGCTGATGCAGGTCACGAAAACAGCTCAGCAGAATTGGCGTGAACATACGCTCACGGGCATCGTCCTGCTTTTGTTGGTGCCAGAAGACCACGCCGAGAAAGATTACATTGAGCAGCACCAGCATGAGGAACTGCGCTGGCAGTGCGGTGGTAATCCGTCCGGCCAATCCGATCCAGCCGTGCTCCTGCTCGTTGTCGGCCATCTATTTTGGCAGCGGCGAAGCTTGGACGGCCGCCTGCGCCGCTTGCCAATTTGACGGCCACGTCTCGGGGTGCGGTTTCCCGGGCCGCCACAGCCGCATGTAGCAGTCCCACGCGTCCTGTTCGGTGGTCGGCACCGGATACGGATCGGAGTAGAGCAGCATGCGGGCGAACGTGACCGCCAACCGGTCATTGCCCTCGATCGTCCGCCAGCAAGCGGCTGGCTCGGGCCGAACCATCAGCAAGCCGCAGGCATGCTTAACCACGTCACAGGTCGCAGGATGGCTAAGCACGCCAGCCACACCACCGCCCTGCTCGAATTGCCATAAGCCACGCGCCGGCCCCGGCTCGGTGGCCGGATACGATTGATATCGGGCGTCGAGGTTGGGACCGGATTCCTGCATTGAAATGCACAGCAGCATGGTCCGCGCCGCATCGGTGACCGGCGGGCCGCTATTGCTGGCCAGCCACTTCAGGCAGGGATCGAGAAACCCCGCCAGGAATTCAGTCGGCGTCATTTAGCCAAGCTCACTTACCGCGCTTTCGCGTCGGCTTTTCGTCCTGCTTATCCGGCTTGCGGTCTTTTGCCTTCGGCGACGGCAGGCCACGGGACAGTGTCCGCCTCGGCTTTTTCTTGGCCACGGCCATCGCTATGCCTCCGGTGGTGGTTCTGCCGGCTGCTCGGTCGGCGCTTCCTGCTCGAGTTGCTCGGCCGCCTGGTCGATTTTATCGGCCAGTTCCCGCAGGCGTCTGGAGGCCTCGTTGGCAACCTTAACTGCAGCCCGCGCGGCGGCCTGGGTGGCATCTTCCCGGAACGTATCCAGGGACTGCTGGAATTGTTCTATATGGGCGTCGAGACTTGTGTCTGTATCCGACATATGTGTTCCCTTCAGTGCACAATGCGTTTCTGCCACAGCAGCATGTCGTTCATGTGCTTTTCGATGATGCTTACCTGCGCCGCCAGATAATCCACCATATCCGCAGCGTAGATCGTCAACTGATCCTGGTAGAGCGCCCGATCATGCTCGAAGCTTTCCGGGCGGATCGGCGGCTCGGGTGGCCTGGTGGGACGGAACCGCGGCATGACAGCCTCCAGACTATTCTGCGCTTATTCGCTCATGCGTCGGGCACGTTCGCGGTGGGTTTTCTGAATATGACACCTCGGGCACCTGGCCACCCCGTTGCTGAGAGCGAGCGCTAGTTCCGGCGCATCCCGCCGCTCGCGCACATGATCGGCATGCAGTTTGCCGCCACGTGGATAGCGGGGGTCGTGGTTAGGATCCTCGCAGCGGTAACCCGCCCGCTGAAGCACCTGGGCGGCCCATTTTCGATGGGCTTTGGTGTTGAGATACGGATCCACCGTGCCCATCGGGGGCGACCCCATGCCCATACGCTGCGTCGGGCGGGCGGTCAGGCGGAGCGGACGCGGTCGCATTAGTCCTATATATATTATGGCGTTGCTGGCGCCTCAATCGGTGATTGCTCGCCGATCGGCTCGATGGTGCCCGCGACAGCCTCACCCGCGACGACGTGCACGTCCAGGAGTAGGACGAGTTCCCGCATGCCATCGCCAAGGTCGGCATCGGCGGTGGCCGTGACCTGAGCATCCCCGGTGATACTTGGCGCCCCGATCAAGCACTTGGTGCTGTCGGCTGCGTCGACGGCAACAGAGCAAAGTGCTTCGTCGCTGCTGGCCCACGTGACATCGCCATCCACGACAGCCGGGTTGCCGTTCGCATCGCGATACTTCGCCTGCAGGCCGATTTTATTGCCGGATGAAAGGGTATAGGCCACCTTGCTTGCCTCCGATGTTACAGAATACGAACCGAAGTTCGCTGTGATGAGCACGTAACCAACTGGCGGCGGCGGTGCTAGATTCAGATTGAGATTTAGGTCCAGCGCGCCGCCAAACTGCAACTGGATCACGTTGCTCTGCGGCACCGCGCTCAATTTTAGAGCCATTGGCGCCTCATATTTTCTGAGATTTTCTGCTTGACCGACTCGTGAGAAAAATAGACGATTCGGCCGCTAGCAATCCTGCTGGTAACCCAGTTGATGAAAGCTCGGACGCAGCGTTTCCAAGACGATACTACGATTGTCGTCATTAACTAGGGCCGCATGCCACCCCCGGCAGCGGCCATTTTTTTGTTCAGCCCTTCAGCGAACGCACGATCTCTTCGTGCGCCCGGTCATCCCGCAGCGCATGGATCTCGTTCAGCAGCAGCTCCTCCGCCGCCTCCAAGCCGACGATAGACACCGCGATATTGCGCGCGCCGGAGATCACCGCGGCGGCCCGCTTCAGTCTATTATCGGCGATTTTTCGGAGATGTTTTTCGGCAGCGGCCCGAGCGATGTTCTTTTTTACATCGATTATTTTGGCCATTGGGCATTCTAACCCACAATTCGGAATCGCATTAGACGCGCATACCGCATGATGTCAAGGATTTGTGACGGATTTGCTAAAAGATGGCAATATCTAGTTTTGTGCGTATTATTTTGCGACGCGTGATATGCACCGCGCTGACGTATCGCGGTCATGTGCAGTAACGGCTTCGTTCGCCGCAGCCTTGCATACCTGCATCGACGGCATATCGATCACGACAGCAGCGCCGCTGCCACTGGCAAATGTGAAAAGCAGCACCAGGACCGCCGGGGTCATTGGTTCAGCTTCGCTTCGATGAACTCCAGATCCTGCACGAGGCTATCAAGCCTAATAAGCTCTTGCATGATCTTGATGAAATGGCCGCTGCCTTCGGTGCCGTAGCCCTGGACGCCCTCCTTGGTGCTTAGCCGAACGCAGATATCGAAACCCTCCTTGGCGTGGTGGTTCATGCTCTCAACCGCACCCTGGAGAGCCAGCCGTAATTGGTCCGGCGTCGCTGCACGCTTCCACCGCTGCATATTACCGTCACCGTGGTCCATCAGCGCCCCTCCCAGACAAAGCAGCGCGTGTTGGCATCGGTAAAGATGGTGCTGCGGCCCCAGTGGTATCCGGCGAGACCGGCAACACCGACGGAGAACAGCATGGTGCCGGCCACAATCGCCGCGACCCACCAGTCCCGCCGCGGCTCCCCGACCGGTCGGCGCGCCATCAGCGCCGCGGTGCAGGCAACCAGCGCTTGGGTGTGCTCCGATACTGGGTCCTTACCGGCGAGCCCTGCTTCCTTGGCGGTATCGCGCAGCCGCCGGATTAGCGGCATATCGAGGCGCTGCGTGCTCATCAGGCGGCTTCCGGCAGCGTCTCGCCCAGGATTTCATCGACCATGGGTTTGATGGATGACCCGATGAATGACGTGAGCACGGCGCGGTTCCAGAAATCCCGCGCGTCCATGAGCCATTTATCCACCTCTTCGAAGGTCTTCGGTTTGCCGTCAGCTTCGCCGTGATAGACCGACATCACCTCTGGTGGTAGGCGCCTGAACGGAAACGTCGGGAAGTCCAAGCCCGACACCAGCCGCCTGGCCCTACCGAATGCCTTATCAGGATCCCTTTCCCGCGGCACGACGCAATAGCTGAATACTACGATTTGTCTGGTAAACACCCCGGTGTCCTTAGTGGCGTTGAAATACGCCATGTCCTTCAGCGGCTCCGGACCGATGACGTGGATGGCGACCACTTCGACGCCTTCGTTCGCCAATATGTCGCGCATGCCAGGCAGCATGTCGTTCAGCTCATGGAATAGGATTTCGTCGGCGCCCATATCGACGATGGTGCTTTGCGCGCCGAGCACCGTCTCGTTGATCGCGGTCTGCAGGGCCAACTTACGGTCGCTAGGGGCGGAACTGAGCGGCAGCTTGGCGTCCTTGATATGGTAGGAGAGCGACGGCGCCTTATCGAGGTCCCAGGCGGTGAGGAATTCATTGCGTCGGCGCATTTCCTCGTATAGCGCGTTCGCCAGTGTGGTCTTGGCGATGCGGCCGCGCCCGACCGGGGCGATGATCATCCTAGGCCTGATGATTGGTTTCCTGGCCATTATCTGCCCTTCTTGGGTGCGAATATATCGGAGCTATGTGTCGCCGACTGTTCGATTGGCGGCCGCCCACGAAGTGCCCCGCGCGCGCGGCGGCGTCTCTCAACCTCCCGCATCCACGCCTGATAGACCGTGTTGGGGTATGGCGCCTTACGATTGGCGTCGCGGACGCCAAGATTACCCATCACCGTGGCGATCTGCGTCCATGTGCACTTTTGCTGGCGCCATTCCTCGATTTTCGCCAG
>Ga0105246_10002838_pt1 | contig 10501 bp, 7 predicted proteins | sample KBSM64metaG_FD_99694 | JGI IMG/M metagenome (GOLD analysis project Ga0105246, IMG submission 99694) | Miscanthus rhizosphere microbial communities from Kellogg Biological Station, Michigan, USA - KBS M6-4 metaG | ecosystem: Host-associated > Plants > Roots > Rhizosphere > Soil | place: Michigan... | reverse complement strand
GCCGGAACACCCAGTATGTCCAGGCCTGGTAGGCAATAACCAAGGGAAGCCCCACCGCAGCCACGATGCTCATCAGGCCCAGCGTGTAGTCCGAGGAGGAGGCATTGGAAATAGTCAGGCTGAACGCGGGATCCATGGTTGAGGGGATGACCACCGGGAATGCTGCACCGAAGATCGATGCCGTGGCGCACACCACGAAAGCTCCGATCGCGGCGAACGCCCGGCCCTCGGACCCGTTGCGGGCCCACTGCCAGGCCAAAACCACGGACACGACTCCAGCCACCACGATGGCCCAGGTCCAAGCCTTGCCGCTCAGGAACTGCACCGCAACCATCCAGGCGAGCATGGGCAGGACGGCAACCGGCACCAGCCGCACAAACCAGCGGCGGGCACGCAGCCGCACCCCGCCGTCGGTCTTCAATGCCAGGAAGGCCAGGGCGTGAACCAAGGCGAAGGCGACAACACCGAAGCCGCCCAGGAGTGCGTAGCCGCTGAACCAGGCGAACGGTCCACCGCTGCGGTCCCCGTTGGCATCCAGCGGCAACCCCGTGGTGGTAAGCGCCAGGGCTGCTCCGATGCCAAAGGCGGCCACAAAGGATCCAATGGCGATTGCCCAGTCCCAGGTGGTGCGCCAGCGTTCAGTGTCCACCTTGCCCCGGTATTCGAAGGCGACCGCCCGGAAGATCAACGCCACCAGGACGCACAGGAGCGGAAGGTAGAGTGCCGAAAACAAGGACGCGTACCAGAGGGGGAAAGCTGCGAACGTGGCTCCGGCTGCAGTGAGAAGCCAAACCTCGTTGCCGTCCCAGACAGGGCCGATGGTATTGAGCAGTACGCGCCTGTCCGTGTTGTTCCGCGCAAACAGCTTCATGAGCATGCCTACCCCGAGATCAAAGCCCTCAAGGAAGAGATAGCCGGTCCACAGTACTGCGATGGCCACGAACCAGATGGTTGGCAACAATTCCATGGTCTATTCCTCTGTTTCTAGTACGCGAACGCCAGGACGTCGTCGGCTTTGTCGGGGCCGGGTGCGCCGTCGTCGTTATTGTCACTTGCTTCATCCTTGACGCGATGCTCGCCCTTGGCATGGGCGAGTTCGGGCATGGCTGAGGCGACGCCGCCACGGACGTACTTGACCAGGAGCTTGACTTCCACCACCAGCAGGACGGCGTAGATCGCAGTCAGGACAACCAGGGAGGTCATGAGCTCGCCGGCACTGACACCGGGTGAAACGGCAGCGGCGGTGAACATGAAGACCTGGTCAATACCGTTCATGTCAGGATTTGGGGCTACGACGAAGGGCTGCCGGCCCATTTCCGTGAAGATCCAGCCAGCGGCGTTGGCCCCGAACGGTGCCAGGATTCCGAAGACGGCAAGGCGCATGAGCCACTTTGACCCCGGGACGACGCCCTTGCGGGTAACCCACAGGGCCACCAGCGCTGCCAGTGCGGCGACGCCCCCGAAGCCGATCATCATCCGGAAGCCCCAGTAGGTGACTTCCATGACGGGCACGTACTGGATTTCCTGGCCGGCCCGGTCGCCATACAGCGGATTGTCCGGCAAGTGCGTGCCGTACTTCTCCTTGTACTCCCCAAGCAGGCTGTTCACACCCTTCACTTCGGTGGTGAAGTCGCCCTTGGCGAGGAAGGAAAGGATCCCGGGCACTTCGATGACAGCCACGATGTCGTCACAGTTCTTGGCACCCAGGTTGCCGACGCTCAGTACGGAAAAACCGGTGCCGTCGTGGCATGCTGCCTCCGCGGCGGCCATTTTCATGGGCTGCTGCTCGAACATGAGCTTGCCTTGCAGGTCTCCTGTGAGGGCGGTGCCGGCGAAGGAGATCATCGCCACCACGGCGCCGATCCGGAGGGAACGCATCCATACGGTGTAGTCACCCTTGTCGCGGCCCGGGATGTCAGCTTCTCCGACAACCAGCCGGCCGTCCGCGCCAACCACGTCAATGCCGTCATGGCGGCGGCGCCACAAGTGGTACCAGGCGATGCCGAGCAGGAAGGCACCGGCAACACCAAGGGCACCGAAGAGAGTGTGCGGTACGGCAACGAGTGCAGTGTTGTTGGTAAACACCGCCCAGGCATCCGTCATGACAGGCCGGCCATCCACCATCTCAACGCCCACAGGGTGCTGCATCCATGAATTGGCCACGATGATGAAGTAGGCGGAGAAGACGGAACCGATCACGGCAATCCAAAGGCATGCCAGGTGGACACCGCGTTTGAGTTGCTTCCAGCCAAAGATCCAGAGTCCAAGGAAGGTGGACTCTACGAAAAACGCGAGAAGGGCTTCGAGGGCAAGCGGTGCGCCAAAGACATCACCAACGAACCGGCTGTATTCGCTCCAGGCCATGCCGAACTGGAATTCCTGGACGATGCCGGTTGCCACACCCATGATGAAGTTGATGAGGAAGAGCTTGCCCCAGAACTTGGTCATCCGAAGATACTCGGGCTTTCCCGTGCGGTACCACAGCGTCTGAATGACGGCCACCACCAGGCCAAGGCCGATAGTAAGGGGCACCATCATGAAGTGGTAGACGGTGGTGATCCCGAATTGCCAGCGTGCGATTTCCAAGGCGTCCATGGCTGTCCTTTGTCCGGCGGCCCGAAGTGCGGTGTACTTACTTCTACGTTGTGTAGAAAACTAATTCTTCTACACAGTGTAGAACAAATAGCCGAACCACATGCCCATTCTTCAAGTGGCGTTACACACCCGCAAGGGTGAATCGACGTCCGCGGCGCGCCGATAGTTCTACCTCACGTAGAATGAAGGGCTGAAAAGCGGTAGATTTGTTGTGGAATGTTGGATCATCGCTCCCGGGTTGCGGCTTTTGCCACCGGGACGCGGAAGGTAGGGAAGTATTGATGGCGAGTCTTGGGGAACTGGAACGGGCAGTGATGGACCTGCTCTGGGCGGGCCAAGAGGCTGCAACTGCCAACACTCTGCGTGACCTTCTCGCGCAGGACTCCGAAGCCGGGGACGGCACAGCAGGACACCAGGGCAAGGACCTGGCAGTGACCACAGTCCTGACCGTGCTCTCCAGACTGGAGAAGAAGGGCCTGGTGGAACGCGAACGCGGGACCCGGCCACACCGCTACCAGGCCGTTTCGAGCCGTGCGGACCACACCGCGGAACTCATGCACGAAGTCCTTGGCTCGGCTCCCGACCGCGAAGCGGTCCTTGCCCGCTTCATTGGCTCTGTCTCCGAAAGTGAAGCCGCTACCCTGCGCAAACTGCTCGGCTACAATTAGCCAGTATGTTCTGGACCTCATACTTCCTGGCGGTCCTGGCATTGATACTGGCGTGGCCGGTACCCGTTTTGCTTTCGCGCGCGCAGTGGCCTGCCCGCTCCCCCTTCACCGCAATGGTCCTCTGGCAGGCAATTGCCCTCGCAGGTGGCCTGTCCATGATCGGCGCAATGCTCGTCTACGGACTGGAACCGATCGGCGAGAACCTCCTCGCGGGGCTCAGGAGCCTGGCCGGCATGGTTTTCAACAACGAGCCAACCACGGCGCTGGGCTTCTGGCACCTCTTCGCCCTGTCTGCGGCCGCACTCCTAACGGCGCACCTGGTCTTCACTCTGCTCTTGACCTACTACAAGATTGAACGGCAACGCAGGCGACACCGCGAATTACTGACTCTTCTGGCATCACCCTCGGACGACGGCCCGGGCACCGTAGTGATCAACCACGACTCCCCTGTGGCTTACTGCTTACCCGGCGGCGCGCGCTCGGTGACAGTCTTGTCCGACGGCCTCATGGCTGCCTTGGAACCTGCGGAGTTGCGGGCTGTGCTCATCCATGAAAATGCCCACCTTTCCCAGCGTCACGATCTCCTGCTCTGGGCGTTCGCAGCATGGCGGCAGGCACTCCCCTGGTTCCCCACCACACGGCTTGCCCAGACAGCCGTGAACTCCCTGATCGAAATGCTGGCGGATGACGTCGCCCTCAGGACCGAAAGCAAAGGCACCTTGATCAAGGCCATCGCCATTGTCTCCAGCGGGTCCTCAACGCCAGGGCGTGGCGGCCAGGCACTCAGCCCGCAGGCACTCGGCGGCGGGGGCGCCGTCGTCGAGGGTGGCAGCATCAGCGCCACCGGCGGGGCAGATTCACCCCGCACGACGGCGTCACGCGTCAGCCGCCTTCTCTCGCCACAGCCTCCACTCGCCACGGCTCTTCGCGCCCTGGTGCTGGCCACCTCAGCCTTGCTCCTCGCTGTCCCCACGGGGCTCCTTATCGTCCCGGGATTGCTTGGTTAAGGACGAAGGTCCGCGCTGGCGGTGTTGTTTCATGGCGGTGTTGTTACATTGAGGGGCGTGAACGTCGATAGGTCACGCTTGAGTGCAGACATCTCCCCCAGCCACCGATGGCCCCTCTATGCGGCCGGCTTCACCACCGCTTTTGGCGCCCATGCCGTAGCCGCCGGACTTGGCGCCGAGAGCGCGGACATCGGTTTGAGCCTGCTTGGCCTGGGCGTCCTGTTGGCCCTGTACGACATCGCGGAAGTCTTCCTCAAACCGGTCTTTGGGGCCGTCAGCGACCGCATCGGGCCCAAACCCGTGATCATCGGAGGGCTCCTGGCCTTCTCCGCCGCGTCCCTGATCGGACTGTGGGCTGATGAACCCCTCATGCTGGCCGCAGCGCGTCTTGGCCAAGGCATGGCTGCTTCGGCGTTTTCACCGGCATCTTCTGCCAGCGTTGCCAGGCTGGCGGGCAAGCACACGGGACGCTACTTTGGCCGTTACGGCTCATGGAAGGGCCTTGGATACGCGATCGGTCCTCTATTGGGCGCTGTCGCGATCATCGCAGGCGGGTTCAGTCTGCTCTTCCTCATCCTCTCCTTATTGGGCTTGGCAGTAGCCGCGTGGGCGGCCATCTCGGTGCCGCGCCTGGTGCCCCTGCCCCGACCCAGATACACCATCATTGACGTCTGGAAGCAAAGTACCGAGCGATCATTCCTTGGACCTACCGTGGTGCTGGCGGCCTCGACTGGCGCCTTGGGGGCAGCAGTAGGCTTCCTCCCGGCGCTGGCGGCAAGGGAAGGGCTCGGCACCGCCGGCAGTGTCGCCGTCGTCACGGTATTGGCCTTGGCGTCATCCCTGGTCCAGCCAAGGATCGGACGATTGCGTGACCGGGGAGTCCTCGCAGACCGACCAGGCATGGTGGCCGGTCTGCTCGCCATAGCCCTCGGCGTACTCATCGCGGGCCTTCTACCCGGAGCAGTGGCCATGGACGGTGCAATTTCCATGTATCGCGCCGTGCCGATCTACTGTGCTGCCATTTTTATCGGCCTGGGAATTGGCATTGCCACCCCACTGGCCTTCGCGCACTTGGCCGATGCGACTCCCGCTGAACGCCTCGGCCGCACCATGGGTTCGGCCGAACTTGGCCGGGAGCTTGGCGACGCCGGCGGCCCCTTGTTGGTGGGCGGGGTTGCCGTAGCCGCGGGTCTCCCTTGGGGCCTGGGGACGCTGGCTCTGGCCGTAGGAGCAGCGGCCTTTGCGGCACCAGCTTCGGCGGCTTCGGGCTCCGTTACGAAACCAAGCCGGAAACCGCGGGTCTGAACCTAGGCGTCGATGCGTTCCCGGTCCAGCGTCGCTGCCCCTGCGATGATGAATTCCTTACGGGGCGCGACGTCAGAACCCATGAGGAGATCGAAAACCTCTTCCGCACGCTGGGCGCTGTCAATGCCCACCTTCCGAAGGGTCCGGTGGCGCGGGTCCATGGTGGTCTCGGCGAGCTGCTGCGCGTCCATTTCGCCCAGGCCCTTGTAACGCTGGATGGGCTCCTTATAGCGCTTGCCCGCCTTGGCCAGGTTGGCCAGGAGAACGTGCAATTCTGCCTCGGAGTACGTATAGATCATCTCGTTGGCCTTCTGGCCCGGATTGATGACCTCCACGCGGTGCAGGGGCGGAACTGCCGCGAACACCCGGCCCGCCTCGACCATGGGCCGCATGTAGCGGAAGAAGAGCGTCAGCAGCAGCGTGCGGATGTGCGCGCCGTCGACGTCGGCATCTGTCATCAGGATGACCTTGCCGTACCGCGCTGCATCGAGGTCGAAACTCCGGCCTGAGCCTGCGCCGACAACCTGGATGAGTGCAGCACATTCTGCGTTGGAGAGCATGTCCCCTACCGACGCCTTCTGGACATTGAGGATCTTGCCTCGAATAGGAAGCAGGGCCTGGAAATCCGAAGACCGGGCAAGCTTGGCGGTACCGAGCGCGGAGTCACCCTCAACGATGAAGAGTTCGGATCGCGCCACGTCATCAGTGCGGCAGTCGGCAAGCTTGGTGGGCATCGAGGAGGTTTCCAGTGCGTTCTTTCGGCGCTGGGTCTCCTTGTGCACCCTGGCCGAAATGCGCGACTTCATCTCCGCAACGATTTTTTCCAGCAACAGCGCCGACTGTGCTTTGTCATTGCGGTTGGCAGAGGACAACCTGCTCGAAATTTCCTGCTCCACCACCTTTGCGACGATGGCGCGAACAGCGGACGTGCCAAGGATTTCCTTGGTCTGGCCTTCGAACTGTGGCTCGGCCAAGCGGACGGTGAGCACAGCGGTGAGGCCGGCCAGGACGTCGTCCTTCTCGATTTTGTCGTTGCCCGCCTTGAGCTTCCTGGCGTTCGTTTCCACGGCCTTACGGAAGGTCTTCAGCAGGGCTGCCTCGAAGCCCGCCTGGTGCGTGCCACCCTTGGGGGTCGCGATGATGTTGACGAAGCTGCGCATCGTGGTCTCGTAACCGATCCCCCAACGCAAGGCAATATCGACTTCGCAGTCGCGTTCAACTTCGGCGATCTTGCTGTGCCCGTTTTCGTCAAGGACAGGGACCGTTTCCTTGAACTTCCCCGAACCGTGGAGACGCCACACGTCAGTCACTCCGGAGTCGGCCGCGAGGAACTCCACAAATTCCGAAATGCCGCCGTCGTGGTGGAAGACTTCCTCGTGCACACCGTTCTCACCAGGAGTGCCCGCAAGCTTGCGCTCGTCGCGGACCGTGATCTTCAATCCGGGGACCAGGAACGACGTCTGGCGTGCACGCGAGGCGAGGTCATCGTAAGAGAACTTGGCATCGGGAGTGAAGATCTGGCGGTCGGCCCAGTACCGCACCCTGGTACCGGTGACGCCGCGTTTGGCCTTGCCAACCACGTCCAGCACAGAGTCTTCAACGAAAGGCTCGAAGGTCGCGTTCGGGCTGGGCTTGGCGCCGGCATCAATGAAACGTCCCGGCTCACCACGGCGGAAAGACATCTGGTAGGTCTTGCTGCCACGATCGACCTGAACATCCAGCCGGCTGGACAAAGCGTTGACCACGGAGGCGCCCACACCATGGAGGCCACCGGAGGCCGTGTAAGAACCGCCGCCGAACTTGCCGCCTGCATGCAGCTTCGTAAAGACAACCTCGACGCCGGAAAGTCCCGTCTTCGGTTCGACGTCTACGGGGATGCCCCTGCCGTCGTCATGGATTTCGACCGAATTGTCAGCATGCAGGATGACCTTGATGTCATGTCCGAAGCCGGCCAAGGCCTCATCAACGGCGTTGTCGATGATCTCCCACAGGCAGTGCATAAGGCCACGGGAGTCGGTGGAACCGATGTACATGCCCGGGCGCTTGCGAACGGCTTCCAGGCCCTCCAGGACAGATAGATGCCGGGCGTTGTATTCAGAACTCGGTGCCACTCGCGGTGTGCTCCTTCGGGGTATATCTCAAGGCAAACACTGCCCATCTTAGGCTAGTCGCGGTCCCCCATCAGCACCGGTTGCCACTCCCGGAAACCGGCATTCTACTTCGTTACGTTACGCACATGTGATACGCGGACAGCGAAAGTGATCCATCCTTGCCATGGTTCTGCTCCGAATACTGGTTATATGGATGTACAGAACTACTAAGGAGGCCGACATGACAACAGCAGTTGCAGACCGCACACTGAACGCAGCTGACCGATGCGATCGTTGCGGGGCTCAAGCATATGTCCGCGTTGTACTCGAGTCCTCCGGCGGTGAGCTGCTGTTTTGCGGCCACCACGCACGCGCAGTTGAGGCCACGCTTCGGCCCCTGACCTCCGACTGGCACGATGAGACCGAGCGCCTCAACGAGAAGGCACCCGTTCCGGTCGATTAGACAGGACTGGCGGTAAGGCTGGACACTCTCCTGCCACATTACTTCGAGCAAGAACAGGGCTCCTCCCATCCGGGAGGGGCCCTGTTTAGTTTGAAGCCAGGATCGCTTTTTGTTGAATCGGGAATCGCAAACAAAGCCAGGATGCCCCACACAGTAACGGCCCGATCGGATACTCCGACCGGGCCGTTACGGTTTGACTGTGGACTCTTTAGTCCAGATAGTCCTTCTTTAGTCCAGGTAATCCCGCAGGACCTGCGAGCGGGATGGGTGCCGCAGCTTGGACATGGTCTTGGATTCGATCTGGCGGATGCGCTCACGCGTAACGCCGTAGACCTTGCCGATTTCGTCTAAAGTCTTAGGCTGGCCATCGGTCAAGCCAAAGCGCATTGCTACGACTCCGGCCTCGCGCTCGGACAGTGTGTCCAGAACCGAGTGCAGCTGCTCCTGGAGGAGCGTAAAGCTCACGGCATCAGCCGGAACAACAGCTTCAGAATCCTCGATGAGGTCACCGAACTCGGAGTCGCCATCTTCACCCAGCGGCGTGTGGAGCGAAATCGGTTCACGGCCGTACTTCTGGACCTCCACGACCTTCTCAGGCGTCATGTCCAGTTCCAGCGCCAATTCTTCAGGCGTGGGTTCACGGCCCAGGTCCTGAAGCATCTGCCGCTGGACACGGGCGAGCTTGTTGATGACTTCCACCATGTGCACCGGGATGCGGATGGTGCGGGCCTGGTCAGCCATGGCACGCGTAATGGCCTGGCGGATCCACCACGTTGCATACGTGGAGAATTTGAAGCCCTTGGTGTAGTCGAACTTCTCCACGGCGCGGATGAGGCCCAGGTTGCCTTCCTGGATGAGGTCCAGGAAGAGCATGCCACGGCCTGTGTAGCGCTTGGCCAAGGAAACAACGAGGCGAAGGTTGGCTTCGAGCAGGTGGTTCTTCGCCCGCTTGCCATCGTGGATAACGAATTCAAGTTCACGCTTGAGCTTCGGATCCATGGAACCGTCGTCAGCGTTGATCTTTTCTTCGGCAAACAGGCCGGCTTCGATGCGAAGCGCCAGATCGACTTCCTGTTCAGCGTTCAGCAAGGCGACCTTACCGATTTGCTTCAGGTAGTCCTTGACGGGGTCAGCCGTGGCACCGGCCGACATGACCTGCTGGACAGGGGCGTCGTCGTCATCGGCGTCCGAGTAGACGAATCCGGATCCGGAGGGCGCTGCCTTGTCTTTGCCGGTTGCGGCGCCGTCCTCGACATCGTCGTCTCCGACTTCAACTTCCTCAGCTGCTGCGGGATCGAAATCTTCGTCCTCGACAGCCACTTCTTCGGTGTCGGCCTCGGAGTCCGAAGACTTGTTCGCGGCTTCGGCCGCGGCCTTGGCGCCGGGCTTGGGTCCACGCTTCTTTGGTGCCGGCTTGTCAGAGGTGTCCTCTGAGGCCTTGGTGGCAACACGTGTCGCCGCACGCTTTGCCGAAGTGGCCGCCTTGTTTTCCTCAGCGGACAGTTCGGCCTGGGCGGCGGGTTCCTTCTCGACGGAAGACGGGGTCACAGAAAACCTTTCTAGCGGCGGTCTGTGGAATCACCATGCGGGCAACACCACTATGACCCTGTCAAGTCCGCGATCAATTTCAAATGCGATCGCCGTCTGCAGAGTCACTAGGTACAACTGCCAACGACACCGTAATGTTCCCGGATTCCGGGCTCATTGCGGGCATTCAAACGCGGACCCAACCGGGTCTCGGCATCCATTGTCTCACGGTTTTATGAATCCCACGCTTGATGAAGCGTAAAGGCTACTAATGGCTACCGAAGGGATCCTTTGTAGGTTCCCCATGCGGACTCGGGACGACTTGCCCAGGCGCAGATGCTTCCCTGCCCCAGAATCTCGTCCAGCAATTCGGCGAGCCTGTAGCCGGGGCTGGCCGAATTGGCGCGCATAAGGCAGGCGTGTGCAGAGGACCCACTCCCCTTGCACCAGGCAATCCAGCCTTGCAAGGTCAATGCAGCAGCAGCAACTTCCCCCATTTCTCCTTGGACGCACAGGTGCGACAGGACGCGCTGCAAGGCATCAAGCTGGCCCCAGTCAGGAATAGCCGGTTCGACGCCTAGAAGGATGTCTGCGTAGGCAAAGATGCTGAGCATCCCATTCGCTTCAAAGGCCGTCCCAGCCCCTTGGTGGGTGTCAGCTGGCGGGAGTGCCAGCTCTCCGGCGTCGAAGGGAAGTGCGCCAGAGTCGTCGTCGGCACTGCATAATCCGAACGCTGCTGCCCCTGCCTTCGCGGAGCCGGTTCCAGCTGCTGCCATGATCATGACAGCGTCCCGCCATGCAGGAACACCGAGGGTCGACCTGAGGAAACCCGCGAGTTGCGGGGTC
>Ga0105246_10002835_pt1 | contig 10508 bp, 9 predicted proteins | sample KBSM64metaG_FD_99694 | JGI IMG/M metagenome (GOLD analysis project Ga0105246, IMG submission 99694) | Miscanthus rhizosphere microbial communities from Kellogg Biological Station, Michigan, USA - KBS M6-4 metaG | ecosystem: Host-associated > Plants > Roots > Rhizosphere > Soil | place: Michigan... | reverse complement strand
GGGCGTCATCGGAGGTCAGCAAGCTGTAGTCGGTATACAGACGTGCGTTACCGGCGTGGTAGTTGCCGGTCCCGAGATGCGCATAACGCACGATCTCGCCCGCTTCGCGACGCAGAATCAACATCATCTTGGCATGGGTCTTGAAGCCGACCACGCCGTAGATCACCACTGCACCGGCGGCCTGCAGACGGCTGGCCAGTTGCAGGTTGGACTCTTCGTCGAAACGCGCACGCAGCTCGATCACCGCAGTGACTTCCTTGCCGTTACGCGCGGCATCGACCAGCGCATCGACGATTTCCGAGTTCGCGCCGCTGCGATACAGCGTCTGGCGTACCGCAAGCACGTGCGGGTCTTTTGCCGCCTGGCGCAGCAGGTCGACCACTGGCGTGAAGGACTCGAAAGGGTGCAGCAACAGGATGTCCTGTTTGCTGACCACGCTGAAAACGTTTTCGCTGTTCTGCAGCAGCTTGGGAATGGCTGGCGTGAACGGCGGGTATTGCAATTCGGGGTGGCTGTCCAGGCCGGTGATGCTGAACAGACGTGTCAGGTTGACCGGACCATTCACCTGATACAGCTCGGACTCGTTCAGGTTGAACTGCTTGAGCAGGTAGTCCGACAGGTGTTTCGGGCAGGTATCCGCCACTTCCAGACGTACCGCATCACCATAGCGACGCGAGAACAACTCGCCACGCAGGGCGCGCGCCAGGTCTTCCACATCTTCGGAGTCCAGCGCCAGGTCGGCGTTTCGGGTCAGGCGGAACTGGTAGCAGCCCTTGACCTTCATGCCCTGAAACAGATCGTCAGCGTGGGCGTGGATCATCGACGACAGGAACACGAAGTTGTCGCCAGGCCCGCAGACATCTTCCGGCACTTTGATCACACGCGGCAGCAGACGCGGCGCGGGAATGATCGCAAGACCGGAGTCGCGCCCGAAGGCATCGATACCTTCAAGCTCGACGATGAAGTTCAGGCTCTTGTTGACCAGCAACGGGAACGGGTGCGTCGGATCGAGACCGATCGGAGTGATGATCGGCGCGATCTCGTCGCGGAAATAGCGTCGTACCCAGGCCTTGAGCTTGGCCGTCCAGTGACGGCGGCGAATGAAGCGGACCTGATGTTTCTCCAGCTCCGGCAGCAGAATGTCGTTGAGAATCGCGTACTGACGATCCACGTGACCGTGTACCAGTTCGCTGATCCTGGCCAGCGCCTGATGCGGCTGCAGACCATCGGCGCCCGCCTGTTCACGGGCAAAGGTGATCTGTTTCTTCAGGCCCGCAACACGAATCTCGAAGAACTCATCGAGGTTGCTGGAGAAGATCAGCAGAAACTTCAGCCGCTCCAGCAATGGGTAGGACTCATCGAGCGCCTGTTCCAGAACCCGGATATTGAACTGCAGTTGCGACAGTTCACGGTGGATATACAGGCTGCTGTCGTCCAGGTTCGGGGCGACGATAGCGGGCACCGCAGCGGCGGGTGCCTCGATGGCCGGGATTACTTCGATGTCAGGTTCGACCACGGGCGTTGCCTCCGGGACATCGACTTGAACAGCGGCTTCGATGAGTGCTTCGGTATTCATGAATGTTCCTGTGAGGCTATTGCCCCTTCAACAGTTGAGCGGCGCGGACAGCAAAGTAGGTAAGGATGCCGTCGGCACCGGCGCGTTTGAAGGCAGTGAGGGATTCGAGAATCACCCCTTCACTCAGCCAACCGTTCTGGATTGCGGCCATGTGCATCGCGTATTCACCGCTGACCTGATAAACAAAGGTCGGCACTTTGAACTCATCCTTGACCCTGTACAGAATGTCCAGATAAGGCATGCCAGGCTTGACCATGACCATGTCGGCGCCTTCGGCAAGGTCGGCTGCCACTTCGTGCAGGGCCTCGCTGCTGTTGGCCGGGTCCATCTGATAAGAGGCCTTGTTGGCCTTGCCCAGATTCAGCGAAGAACCCACCGCGTCACGGAACGGACCGTAGTAGGCACTGGCGTACTTGGCCGAATAGGCCATGATCCTGACATTCACATGCCCGGCCAGCTCCAGAGACTCGCGGATGGCCTGAATGCGACCGTCCATCATGTCCGACGGCGCGACCACCTGAGCACCGGCATCGGCGTGCGACAGCGCCTGCTTCACCAGCGCGTCGACGGTGATGTCGTTCTGAACATAGCCCTCTTCGTCGAGGATGCCGTCCTGACCATGGGTGGTGAACGGGTCCAGCGCCACATCAGTGATGACGCCCAGCTCCGGGAAACGGTCACGCAGGGCGCGGGTCGCGCGCTGGGCGATGCCGTCCGGGTTCCAGGCTTCGGCACCGTCGAGGGATTTCTTTTCCGGCGGTGTCACCGGGAACAGCGCCAGCGCAGGGATACCCAACGCGACCCAGTGTTCGGCTTCCTTGAGCAACAGATCCACACTCAAGCGCTCGACGCCGGGCATCGAGGCGATGGATTCACGACGGTTTTCACCATCGAGGACAAATACGGGAAGAATCAGATCGTCGACAGTGACAACGTTTTCACGCACCAGCCTACGGGAAAAGTCGTCGCGGCGATTACGGCGCAGACGAGTGAGAGGAAACAGGCGGTTGGCGGGGGTAAAGCTCACGGCGAGACTCCTGAGCCCGCTTACGCGGGCAAGCGCGACAGTTATAAGCCGCCATTATGACCAATGTGTGACAGTCATGGTTCGACCTGCGACTGCACGTCGCGGTCACGGCCTTCAAGGGGATACGACCATTGTGGTTGCAAGAATCTTTAACGTCGAGACACATATGGACACTTTCATGATTGCCTTGGGCGCGTTAGGCTGCGCGTTCATTTCGCCAGCATCCAGACAATGCTCCAGAATTTCTTGAACGAATTCGGCTACTTTGCCCTGTTCCTCGGCACCTTTTTTGAAGGCGAGACCATTCTGGTTCTTGCCGGATTCCTGGCGTTTCGCGGATACATGGACCTCAACATCGTCATCCTCGTGGCCTTTTGTGGCAGTTATGCGGGTGACCAGTTGTGGTATTTCATGGGGCGCAAGCACGGCCGCAAGCTCCTGGCGCGCAAGCCTCGCTGGCAACTCATGGGCGACAAGGCCCTGCGGCTGGTCCGCAAGCACCCGGATATCTGGGTATTGAGCTTCCGCTTCGTGTACGGGCTGCGAACGGTCATGCCCGTGGCCATCGGCCTGTCAGGTTATCCACCCGGGCGTTATCTTCTGCTGAACGGTATCGGCGCAGCTGTCTGGGCTGCGGCGCTGGGTTCGGCTGCTTACCACTTCGGCGCGGTTCTCGAAGGCTTGCTGGGCAACGTCAAGAAATATGAACTCTGGGTGCTGGGCGCGCTGGTACTGCTGGGGCTGGCCCTGTGGATACGCAGACGCATCAAGAACGCCCGCATCGCCCGTGAAGAGCGTGCAGAAAAGAGCCGCTTCTGCGCATCGGCAGCGGCCTCCGACCTGGAAACGCCGGTCACCGTGCCCGTCGATCTGACGAAAAAGTCCGACGAATAAACTCCCCCGTACCTCTCCCGAGCGCAGGCTGACAGGCCTCGCTCGGCGACAGCGCACAGACGCTGCCGACCTCGCGACCACCACCCTCCCCATGCACCTTGTGCGCAGCCAGCAATCCCTCAACTGAACACTCGGCCCGCAAAGCGATCAACTGAACAGACAAATTAAAAGAAGCCTTAGGTTGCTCAAGCACAAGGAGCCGAAATCGATGCAGAAAAAAGTGGCTGTAATCCTCTCCGGCTGTGGCGTCTACGACGGTGCCGAGATTCACGAAAGCGTTCTTACCCTGTTGCGCCTGGATCAGCGCGGTGCGCAGGTTCAGTGCTTCGCGCCTGACATCACTCAGCATCACGTCATCAATCACCTGAGCGGTGAGGAAATGCCCGAGTCGCGCAATGTACTGGTCGAGTCTGCGCGCATTGCACGGGGCGAAGTGAAAGACATCCGCGAGGCGAATGCCGAAGACTTTGACGCCCTGATCATCCCGGGCGGTTTCGGCTCGGCAAAGAATCTTTCCGACCTTGCCCTGCAAGGCCATGCCTGCCAGGTCGAAGCCGGGTTGCTGGAGCTCGCCGAGGCGTTTGCCGAAGCCGGCAAACCGGTCGGGCTGATCTGCATCACCCCGGCACTTGCGGCCAAGATCTATGGTCCCGGCGTGACCTGCACCATCGGTAACGACCCTGAAACCGCCGCGGCCATCACCAAAATGGGTGGCAGTCATTCAGAATGCGCCGTCGATGACATCGTCGAGGACGAAGCGCGAAAACTGGTCAGCACGCCTTCCTATATGGTCGCCAAAAGCATCAGCGAGGCGGCCTCGGGCATCAATAAGCTGGTTGACCGTGTGCTGGAGCTGACTCACGAGGGCGATGCCTGACCGTCGCCCTGTCTGCAAAATACCGCCCGTCAGGCGAGCGGTGTTTTGCAGGCCGACCTTAGTGATCCATCCGGGCTTTATGCTGTACTGTACGCATGAACAGTATACGAGTAATGCCAGATGTCCAGCCTCTATCCGGTTCGTGGCCGAGGTACTGCCAGCAATCCGCATAACCGTTTCGCACCCAGTCAATCAGTGGCTGAAGACGATGGCTGGTATCAGGAAGTGCCACTCACGCAAGGCACCCAGGTCACCAGCGAAACAGCCAAAAGCATAATCACCCGCAACAGCTCGCCGGATATCCCCTTTGACAGGTCGATCAACCCTTACCGGGGCTGCGAGCACGGCTGCATCTATTGTTTCGCCAGACCCAGCCATGCCTATTGGGACATGTCTCCCGGCCTGGACTTCGAGACCAAGCTGATCGCCAAGACCAACGCGGCGGCGTTGCTCGAGCAACAGCTCTCCAAACCAGGCTACCGCTGCGCGCCCATCACCCTCGGGGCCAACACCGACCCCTACCAGCCGATCGAACGGGAGTACCGCATCACCCGGGCGACGCTTGAGGTGTTGCTGCGCTATCGGCATCCGGTCAGCATCATTACCAAAGGCTCGCTGATCCTGCGCGACCTGGATCTGCTGGCAGAAATGGCCAGGCTGCGGCTGGTGTCGGTCTTCATCAGCCTGACGACGCTGGATGACGAGCTCAAATGCATCCTCGAACCCAGGGCAGCGGCGCCCAAGGCTCGCCTGCGGGCCATTCGGGCATTGCGTCAGGCAGGTGTCCCGGTCGGCGTGCTGTGTGCGCCGATGATCCCGATGATCAATGACAGCGAGCTGGAGGCACTGCTGAGCGAAGCGAAGGCTGCGGGCGCCCTGAGCGCCAGCTACGTCATGCTGCGCCTGCCGCTGGAAGTCGCGCCGCTGTTCGACGAGTGGCTGAAGACACATTACCCGCAACGCGCCGATCATGTGATGAGTCTGATTCGTCAAAGTCGCGGCGGAGCTGTGTACGACAGCACATTTGGGTCTCGAATGCGTGGCGAAGGACCGTTTGCCGACCTGCTGGCTCAACGCTATGCCTTGGCAATCAAACGACTCGGATTGAACAAACGTGGTGGATTTGCACTCGATTGCGATGCGTTTTGTCCGCCGGGAGGACAAATGTCGCTGCTGTGACGAACTTGGTACTATCGTGCAAACCCGCGTCCCAGAGCCATCGCATTCAGTTTCGTTTAAGCTTCGGCGATTAGTCTGTTACTCGGAGTGTCATCAGCGATAGCGCTCAAGGGATTTGTTCGTGATGCCCTTCAGAGAGGGATCACATCCGGCTCTGGTCAAACAGGCATGAAGAATCCACATCAATTCGTCAGAGAGGATGAAGACATGACAGACATCGGTAAACAGCATTCGGCTACGTCGTCCAGCACATCAAGCCATTCAGACAGCGCCGACGTAGCGTTGAAACATATCGTCGATGGCTTTGTACATTTCCGTAACGAGGTCTTCCCCCAGCAGGAAGAGCTGTTCAAGAAGCTGGCGACTGCCCAATCGCCACGGGCCATGTTCATCACCTGCGCCGACTCGCGCATCGTGCCCGAATTGATCACCCAAAGTTCGCCTGGCGACCTGTTCGTCACGCGTAACGTCGGCAACGTCGTCCCGCCGTATGGCCAGATGAACGGCGGCGTGTCCACCGCTCTGGAATACGCAGTGGTTGCACTGGGCGTGCAGCACATCATCGTTTGCGGACACTCTGACTGCGGCGCCATGCGCGCAGTGCTCAACCCTGACAGCCTGGACAAGATGCCTACGGTAAAAGCCTGGTTGCGTCATGCCGAGGTTGCCCGCACGGTAGTCGAGCAGAACTGCAGCTGCAGCGGCGAACTGGAAACCATGCAGGTCCTGACTCAGGAAAACGTGATTTCCCAGTTGCAACACCTGCGCACCCACCCTTCGGTCGCAGCAAAAATGGCCAGCGGCCAATTGTTCATTCACGGCTGGGTCTACAGCATCGAAACCAGCGAAATCCTGGCTTATGACGCCGAGCTCGATCGTTTCATACCGCTCGACGGTTCGGGACCGACGCCGATGGCTTCACCGAAAGCACGCTTTTCAGCCGACTGATCACCAGTCCGACTGACGGCAAGCCCTTCTTTATCAGCTGATGGCGGCTGCGCAGGATGCGCGTCGCCCGTCTTGCCTCGTCTGAAGAATTCCGGAGAAGCGTCATGGGTATTACAGCATTGAAAACCGCTTTACCACGGGAGCTGCTCGCTTCCGTGGTCGTGTTCCTGGTCGCCCTGCCGCTGTGCATGGGGATCGCCATCGCATCCGGCATGCCTCCGGCCAAAGGTCTGATCACCGGCATCGTAGGCGGGCTTATAGTCGGCTGGATAGCCGGTTCTCCGTTGCAGGTCAGCGGACCCGCAGCCGGTCTGGCAGTACTGGTTTTTGAAGTGGTACGCGAGCACGGCATGGCCATGCTGGGTCCTATTCTGGTACTCGCCGGGTTACTTCAGCTGCTGGCAGGTCGATTCAAGCTTGGCTGCTGGTTCCGGGTCACGGCGCCTGCGGTGGTCTATGGCATGCTCGCCGGTATCGGCGTGTTGATCGTACTGTCACAGGCACACGTGATGTTCGACAGCGGTCCCAAACCTTCCGGGCTGGACAATCTGATCGCCTTCCCTTCCACACTGATCCAGGCCTTCGGACCAGGCACCGGCATGCAGGCCGGTATGCTCGGTCTGGGCACCATGCTGATCATGTGGGGCTGGGAAAAACTTCGTCCGCAGTCTTTGCGCTTCGTACCCGGCGCGCTGCTGGGCGTGGGTATCGCCACCGGCATCAGCCTGTTCATGGCCTTGCAGGTCAAGCGTGTCGAAGTGCCTGACAACCTGGCCGACGCCATCGACTGGCTTCGCCCGGCCGACCTGATGAACCTGGCCGACCCGGCCATTCTGGTTGCCGCTATCGTTGTGGCGTTCATTGCCAGTGCCGAAACGCTGCTCTCTGCCTCGGCGGTTGACCGCATGCACAGTGGCCAGCGTTCGGACTTCGACAAGGAACTCAGCGCTCAAGGCGTGGGCAACATGCTCTGCGGCGTGCTCGGTGCGTTGCCGATGACCGGCGTTATCGTGCGCAGCTCGGCCAATGTCCAGGCCGGTGCCACCACGCGCTTCTCGACGATCTTCCACGGCCTGTGGCTGCTGGCGTTCGTGTTGCTGCTGTCGAGCGTACTGCAGAGTATTCCGGTCGCGAGTCTGGCTGGTGTGCTGGTTTATACCGGTCTGAAGCTGGTCGATCTGAAGGCGTTTCGTGGTCTGGGTCGCTATGGCCGGATGCCGATGTTCACCTATGCGGCGACTGCCGTGGCGATCATCTTCACCGACCTGCTGACCGGTGTACTGGTCGGTTTTGGTCTGACCCTGGTGAAGCTGGCGTTCAAGGCTTCGCGCCTGAAGATCAATGTGGTCGAACTGGCGGGCGAGAAGGAATTCGAGCTGCGTCTGGTCGGTGCCGCAACGTTCCTCAAGGTGCCGGCGCTGACTCAGGCACTGGGCACTATTCCGCAGGGCAGCACGGTGCATGTGCCATTGGGCAATTTGTCCTACATCGACCACTCGTGTCTGGAACTGCTGGAAGAATGGGGTCGTTCCAATGCCGCTCATGGCACCCGGTTGCTTATCGAATCGCGTGGCTTGAAGCGTCGTCTTGAAGGGCGGATCTACACGACAACGGGGATCGGCTCGGGCGCCGCCTGACAGTCGCTACCCTGTTATCACAGCTCTGGGACATGTGAGCCGGATGGGTCTTCGCGTAGCAGCGGAGCGATATCCGGCTCCTTCCATTGCGGGCGAAGACAGTGATTCGGGCCTCTGAATCAGACCGCGGAGCGCTCCAGCTCCAGGCCGACGCCCAATTGCCGTGACAGGCTTGGCCAGCGCTGCCAGGCCGCACCCGTTTCAGGGCTGATCAGCTTCTCGCGGTAGGCCTCGACCGAGTCCAGCGCGAAACTCTCCTCATCAAGCAGCTCATCGACAGCATGGTGAACCGCTTCGTCCAGCTGGTTGGCAAATTGCTCGCCGATCAACTGGTGGGCAATCACGCTGGCAACCGTGGTATTTGACGGTATCAGCGGCTGACCGAAATGCTTGATGTACAGGTCATTCACTTCCTCGACCAGCCGGTGGGCCAGATAGGCCTCGTCCAACAGGCTTTCCAGGCCTTCATGCCCATCCATGATGGAAGGCGGGGCCGCGAAAAAATGCTCGGCGATTTTCAACACCGGCTTTATCTGCCCTTCGATCCCGGCGTGCAGCGCGACCTCATGGGCAGCGTCCAGCAGATCGGGGACCAGATCGATGTAGGCCGTGACGAAACGCGTCAGTACGTCTTTCGCGTCGACTTCCGGCAGGTGGATGGCGGGATGAAGATGTGGGAGCTTTTGTTCCAACTGTTGCAGCAAGTGGCCGGTCCGGGCCTCATGTTGATGGGCTAGTTGTATCTGCTCGCGCAATGCGGCGGTGTTCATGGCTGCTGGGACTCCTTGAGGCGTCAGACCCCATGGTTCGTTGATGGAGAGTCATACGTTAGCTTGCTTAACTAAATGCTTAAGACGGTTTTGCTATATGCAACTCACATTTAGATACATTTGCGCTATCAGGGCATATTTTGCTCAACTTTTGACCGAAAACGACTGCCTTCCCCCGGCGATGCGGGTGCGCTGCAGTTCGCGTTTTGAATAAGCAGGCTACTCTGAAGTCGCCCGCAGCTCTTTCGACACGCTGTCAGACATAAAAAGTGAGCCACGCATGAGCCAGCCTCTTTTGTCCAAACAGCTCGTTCTGCGTTTGACGTGTTTAATAGTGATCATGTTGATGTGCGGATTGGCATTGCCGTCGCTTTACGGCGTGCTGACCGGACACAACGACAATGGCGTAGCGGGTCAGGACGCTTCACGCCAGATCGATGTGCTGTTCACTGCCGGCAATGCAGCGGGGATGACCTGGGCGTTCTACCCGCAGTCGCGCCAGATGCAGGTCCATCCCGGAGCGCTCAACGAGATGATCTTCATCGCGCAGAACCCGACCGACAGACCGATGAAAGCCCAGGCCGTACCGGGTATTTCGCCCGGAAAGGCCGCAGCGTGGTTTCACAAGACCGAATGCTTCTGCTTCACCCAACAGACATTACAGCCGGGCGAGCACATCGAGATGCCGGTACGCTTCATCGTCGACCGTGACATACCCGAGGATGTAAAACGTCTGACGCTGGCCTATACGCTGTTCGATGTCACCACGCCCTAGATCTAGGCTCGGTGCGCAATATAGGCCATCATCCCCGGCCGCATGCCGATCACTACCCGCGCCGACACCATGACCCGTACTCAGAAAACCGTTTTCATTGTTGCTGCCATTGTCGCCCTGCTTCTGGGCGTGATCCTCAGCCAGGTGCTGACTGGCCGCACCCCACAGGACCAGGCGGCGCTCAACGACGCCGGTATTGTGCTGCTCCCCAAAAGCCGCCAGTTACCGGCCCTGAGCATGACCGACCAGAACGGCGTGGCTGTAGCGCTTGATGGCTTGAAAGACCAATGGACGTTGATGTTCTTCGGCTACACCTTCTGCCCGGACATCTGCCCCACGACCCTGGCGCAGATCAAGCAGATCAGGACCGAGCTGCCCGAAGAGACAGTCAAGCGCATGCGGGTGGTACTGGTCAGCGTCGACCCGAACCGCGACACGCCGCAGCAGCTCAAGCAATACCTGGGCTACTTCGACCCGCAGTACATCGGCCTGACGGCGCCTGTCGCTGATATCCAGACACTGGCCAATGCCGTGAGCATTCCGTTCATTCCCGCAGACACCAGCAAAGCGAACTACTTCGTCGATCACAGCGGTAATCTGGCTTTGATCGGCCCGGATGGTACGCAACGAGGCTTTGTCCGCGCACCGCTGAACAATCAGAAGCTTGTGAAGCAATTGCCGGGGCTGCTGGAAAGGGATTAGGGCCTGTGAGATTCCTGCGGGAGTGACCGGGGCGGCGATCCGCATTGCTCACGAAGACTTGGTCCAAACGCTCTATTTTCTGGAGGCTTTAACGGCCTCTTCGCGAGCAAGCTCGCTCCCACG
>Ga0105246_10002834_pt1 | contig 10510 bp, 8 predicted proteins | sample KBSM64metaG_FD_99694 | JGI IMG/M metagenome (GOLD analysis project Ga0105246, IMG submission 99694) | Miscanthus rhizosphere microbial communities from Kellogg Biological Station, Michigan, USA - KBS M6-4 metaG | ecosystem: Host-associated > Plants > Roots > Rhizosphere > Soil | place: Michigan... | reverse complement strand
GCTTTGCCACTCGGGGCGGCGACGCTGACGAGATCGAGTTCGGTCCGATTGTCGAGCTTGGCACCGGCGATCTCCTGCTGACATTCAATCCGATTTTCGGGGCCCAGGTCGGCGAAAATCGGGAAACTGACGGACTCGGTTTCGAATATGGCTGGCGCGCCGAATATGACTTCGCCAAGCATTGGGGAATCGGTGTCGAGATGTTTGGCGAGATCGAAGATCTCGCCAATGCCGGCTCCTTCGATGACCAGAACCACAGCATCGGCCCGACGTTGTTCTGGAACCCGGGTAGCGAAGAGGAGGAGGCCAAGGGAGGTGACGAGGACGAGGACAACAATAAGGTCCCGGGTCGTCCGAACATGGAGCTCTGCTTCAACGTCGGCGTTCAATTCGGCCTGACCGACGTCACCTCCGACGGCGCGCTGAAATTCCAGGGCTCGCTAGCGTGGTGATAATCAGTGCGCTCCGTCTAGGAAAAGCGGCCTCCGCCATGCGGGCGGTGGCGGTTTTGGGCTTGACGAAGGCCTTGCCCCGCCGCCATCTGACGCGGCGCCATGGTGATCAAGGTTCTCGGTTCAGCGGCCGGCGGCGGCTTCCCGCAGTGGAATTGCAACGGCCGCAACTCGGCGGACGTGCGTAAAGGCGTGGCTGGACTTGCGCCGCGCACGCAGACTTCAGTCGCTGTTAGCGCCGACGGCCGCCAATGGGTTCTGCTCAACGCCTCTCCCGACCTCAGACAGCAGATCAACGACACGCCGGCGCTTCATCCCGACCTGCAAGGAGGCGCGCGCAACAGCCCGATCAAGGCCGTGGTGCTGACCAATGGCGATGTCGATGCCATCGCGGGGCTGCTCACGCTGCGCGAAGGCCAGCCCTTCACCATCTATGGCACCGCCCGCGTGCTCGACGTGCTGGCCTCGAACAGTATCTTCAAGGTACTCGATCCGAAGCTTGTGAAGCGGGTCAGGATGGAGCTTAACCGCCCGTTTGCGGTCGAAGGCCCCTCCGGTCCGGTCGGGATCGAGATTGAGGCTTTCCCCGTGCCGGGCAAGGTCGCGCTTTATCTTGAGGATGCAGCCGCCGGCGCCGGTCTCGGCACGCGGGAAGGCGACACTGTCGGCCTGAAGGTGACCGACTCAGCCACCCGGCGCTATTTCTTCTTCATTCCCGGCTGCGCGCGACTTGACGATGCGCTGCGTGCGCGACTCAAAGGAGCGTCGCTCGTCTTTTTTGACGGCACGCTCTACACCAATGATGAAATGATTGCCCAAGGGCTTCTCAACAAGACTGGCGAGCGCATAGGCCATATGAACATGTCGGGCCACGAGGGCAGCCTCGAGCAATTTGCGCCGCTCGATATCGGACGCAAGATCTACATTCACATCAACAACTCGAATCCGGCGCTGCGCGAAAATTCCCGCGAGCGTGCCGCGGTTGAGGCGGCCGGTTGGGAAGTCTCCTATGATGGCATGGAGATAAGGGTGTGACCTCATGTGCGGTATTGCCGGTTTCCTCGAGTTAGAGCGTCGCCCCGGCACGCAGGAGCTCGAGGCGATTGCCGGCGCCATGGCGGCGAAACTCGCCCATCGTGGACCTGACGCGCGCGGCATTTTCGTCGATGCCGATGCCGGTATCGGTTTCGGTCATACCCGCCTTTCCATCATCGATCTATCTCCAGCCGGCGCGCAGCCGATGACATCCTCGTGCGGGCGCTACGTCATCACCTATAACGGCGAGATCTACAGCTGTGACGAGCTCAAGCCAGAACTTGAGACGCTCGGCCACCGCTTCAGGGGCCACTCCGATACAGAGATCATCATCGAAGCAATTGCCGAGTGGGGTTTGCGCGCCACCGTCGAGCGGCTGATCGGCATGTTCGCCTTCGCGGTCTGGGATCGGAAGGACCGGCGATTGAGCCTCGTGCGCGACCGGCTCGGCATCAAGCCGCTTTATTGGGGTCGGCAGAACGGCCGCATCGTCTTCGCCTCGGAGCTCAAGGCCTTCGAGGTGCTCCCGAACTGGCGGCCCGAGCTCAATCACGATGCTCTCGTGTCCTATCTCAGATTCGCTTACGTGCCGTCTCCACATTCCATTTACCGCGGAATCAACAAGCTCGCACCAGGTCATGGGGTAACCATCGAGGCTGATAGCAAGGCTGAGACGTGGGCCTATTGGAGGCTTGGCGACGTAGCGGAGCGCGGGAAGCGGGCCCCTCTCGATGTAAGCGATGAAGAGGCCGCGAACGCGTTCGAAGCACTGCTTGGCGATGCGGTGCAGCGGCGGCTCGTGTCAGACGTGCCGCTCGGCGCGTTTCTCTCTGGCGGCATCGACTCCTCGACCGTTGCGGCAATGATGCGGGTGAGAAGCAACGCAGCCGTGCGGACCTACTCGATCGGCTTTGCCGAGAAGGGCTACGACGAGGCGCCACATGCCAAGTCGGTCGCCCGCTATCTCGGCACCGACCATACGGAGCTCTATGTTTCGCCGCGTGAGGCGCAGGACGTCATCCCCGCGCTTCCCACGATATACGATGAGCCCTTCGCCGATTCCTCGCAAGTACCGACCTATCTTCTGTCGAAGCTCACGCGTGAGCACGTCACTGTGGCACTGTCGGGCGACGGAGGCGATGAGTTGTTCGCTGGCTACACGCGGCATCGCTTCGCGCAGCCTTTGGCATGCCTGCCTGAAACGCTTGGCCGTGGCCTTGCCTGCGGCTTGAGTCTCGCCGGGCCGTCTCTGTGGGACCGCGTGTTCAGCCTGCTTCCGGCGCGCCGACGGCCGTCGCTTGCTGGCGACAAGATGCTCAAGACCGCAAGCATGTTGCGCGAGGGCGGCAAAGGGGCCTATCGCAGCCTGGTCAGCGCGTGGGACCGACCCGAGAGCATCGCGAAGCTCGGACGCGAGTCGAGGGGCCCGATCTTCGACCCCGCCGTTGCCGCCGCTCTGCCCGATGCGCTCGACCGCATGCAATATCTCGACACTCTGACCTATCTCCCGGACGACATCCTCACTAAGGTCGATCGCGCGAGCATGGCGGTCGCACTCGAGGTGCGAGTGCCGATCCTCGATCATCGCGTGGTGGAATTTTCGTGGCGCCTTCCGCAGCGATTCAAGATGCGGCGCGGCAGGGGCAAATGGCTGCTGCGGCAGGTGCTCTATCGGCACGTGCCGAAGCAACTGGTCGAAAGACCAAAGTCCGGCTTCGCTATTCCCATCGCGAGCTGGCTAAGAGGCCCACTCAAACCTTGGGCCGCAGAGCTTCTATCGGAAAAGCGCCTGGTCGAGGGCGGCCTGTTCGATCCGGCGCCGATCCTTGCGCGCTGGCGTGAGCATCTCGATGGACGCCGCAATTGGCACGCTTCGCTCTGGACCGTTTTGATGTTTCAGGCCTGGCGCGAGGCGCGCGGAATCTGAGTTAGCCGGCGCGCGGAGTGCGCACGTCGCCGAACGCCACGACATTATCGACGCGCGCTTCGCCAGCGGCCTTCGCGGCGCCGCCCGCGGCGATAGACCAATAGGCGGCGAGGCGCTCGGCGAAAGGCCGCGACCGCTCGGCAAAGAGCAGCTCGCCTTGCTTGCTCGCTTCCTTGCGGAGCGCCTTGTGGCGTTTGCGGCAGCGCTTCAGGAAGGCTGCCGTCTCTTCCTGCGTCCCAAAGACCATGGTGGGCGTCGAGATGAGCCGGCTCAGCAAGGAAATGTCGTGGTCATCGCCGAGAATTTGCGACAGCGTGCGCGCCGCTTCGGCTCGGGCGGTGAGCTCGGATGGAAAGCACGGCGCGAGCAGTTGCATCTGTCGCCAATGGTGCTGCACGCCCTTCCGCCAGTCATGCAGATCCTCATCCCGGTCGCTGGCGAACCCATGCTGAAAGGCTTTGCGGGTATCGCGGTAGCAAAGCCTCAAACCCTTGGCGAGTGAGCGGAAGTCATCTGGATAAACCGCGAGCCCGGCAAATGCGGGCCGAAGCTCCAAGAGGTCGCGCATCGCGTCCGACGCAGCGCTCTTCTCGAGATTCTGCTCGGCGGCGTGACGCCGCTTCTCCAGCCACGCGCGCAGCGAATGGATCGGGCCCACACCAGGACCGGCCCCCGTTTCACGGTGCAGCTTATCGACCGCATCGATCAGAGCATGCGCGTCGCGTGCAGCCGCGAGGCCGCGGGCGATAGTCGTGAGCTTGTCGGTCAAATCGGCGAAAGCAGGCTCGGGCATGCCGGGTCTGGCAAGAAGGAGGAGCGAGCGCAGCCGCTTGAGACATTTGCGGGCGTTGTGGACACCGCTGTGGCGCTCGGGAGGCGTCGACAGGGCGCCATGCGCGATTTCAAGCTCGGCGAAGGCCACCTGCCGCAGGGCCTCGCTCATCGGCTTCGCCGGATCGAGACGATAGGTCATAAAAAGCCCTCGCAGGCCGCCCGTCCACCCGGCCTCAATGATCCCCGGGCGAGGGGTGCGAGGTCAAGCGCCATTACCCTGTGGACGTTCTGTGGAGAAGTTCGGGCATCGCGAGGTGGCCGAGAGCCAATTTTGTGTCCTCTGCTCAGGATCTTCGCTTGTCACAATGTCCGTTATGACCGCCACGGAGTCCGCGCCTGCCGCGAGCACCACGGGCGCCCTTTGGGCTGTAATGCCGCCAATTGCCACCAGCGGGCAGTTGATGAGCGACCGCCATTCGGCGATTCGGGGAAGGCCTTGAGGACCCCAGGGCATGACCTTCAGCGTGGTGGCATAGATCGGGCCTAAGGCCACGTAGTCAGCCTCGGCGGCGAGGGCTCTCTCGAGTTCCGCGTGATTGTGCGTGCTGACGCCGATCTTGATGTTGGCTCGCCTGATGGCTGGGAGATCGGCGGCGGCCAAGTCCTCCTGGCCGAGATGAACGAAACTCGCGCCGGCATCGATCGCCTCATGCCAGTAGTCATTAATCACGAGCTGGCAACGACGCGCTGCGCAAAGAGCAATTGCGTTCTGGATCTCTCCGCGAAGAACTTCTGGAGTCTTATCCTTGATGCGGAGTTGCACGAGCTTGATGCCGGCGGGAATAAGCCGGGCAAGCCACTCCGTGTCGGGAACGATGGGATAGAAGGGATCGAGGCTGAGCACGGGGCGCCCAAACGATCACGTCGTCAGGAGGCGTGGTCGATCTTGAAGAACGGCGTACCTGCTACTGGCGTCGAAGGCGAAGCCATGTCGCGCGGCTCGATCAACCCAGCCTCGAAGGCGAGCCGCCCAGCCTCGATCGCCTTAGCGAACGCCTCAGCCATCTTGGCGGGATCGCCGGCCTTGGCCACCGCGGTATTCAACAGCACGGCGTCGTAACCCATCTCCATGGCCTCCGCCGCGTGGGAGGGTGCGCCGACACCGGCGTCGATGATGAGCGGAATATCGGGGAAATAGGCGCGAAGCGTCTCGAGTGCGTCCTTGTTGATCAGTCCCCGCGCCGACCCGATCGGCGATGCCCAGGGCATTAGGACCGTGCAACCGGCGGCAACCAGACGCTCCGCCGCGCTCAAGTCCTCGGTGGTGTAAGGCAACACATCGAAGCCATCGGCCGCCAGCACCTGCGCCGCCTCGACGAGGCCGAATAGATCGGGCTGAAGCGTGTCGTCATTGGCAATCACTTCGAGCTTGACCCAGCTCGTGCCGAACAGCTCGCGCGCCATCTCTGCCGTGGCGATCGCCTCTTTGGCGGTATGGCACCCAGCAGTGTTGGGAAGCACGCGGCAGCCGAGTTCCTCGATCAGGGCCCAGAAGCCCTGGCCCGTGCGCGCCCGCGCCGATTCGCGCCTGAGCGAGACCGTCACGATCTCGGCCTGTGACGCTTGGACCGCGCGCGTTAGTACTTCTGGCGACGGATAGTGTGCCGTGCCGAGCAGGAGCCGCGAGGTGAAGTTCTTGCCGTAGAGAGTAAGCATCAGCCACCTTGCCTCGGTGCGACGATTTCGATCTCGTCGGCCGGCGCCAATTGCGTCGCGCCGCGGCTGCTCGCGGGGACGAAGCTTCCGTTCAGGGCGGTCGCGATCTTAGCTTCGGCAAAGCCGAGGCTGGCGCAAAGCTCATCGAGCGTCACCGCCTCCGTGGCGAAAGGCTCACCGTTGAGCAGGACCTTCAAGAAATACCTCCGGTTCGATGATGCCGGTTTCGATATGGCTCTGAACAAGCTCGGCCAGAGCGGGCGCAAGCAGAAAACCGTTCCGGTAAAGACCGTTCACGTAGATATAGCCCTTTGCCGCGATAATCCTAGGCCGATTGTCGGGAAATGCGGGCCGCGCACCAGCGCCTTGCCGCACGATCTCGGCCTCGGCGAAGGCCGGGTCGAGTGCGTAGGCTGCAGAGAGCAGGTCGAGTGCCGAGCGGAGCGTGATCGGCCCAGTCTCCTCGCTCTCGATCACGGTGGCGCCGATCATGTAAAACCCATCGCCCCAGGGCACGACATAGAGGGGAAAACGCGGATGCAGCAGGCGGATCGGCCGTGACAAGCTGACGTCTCGGCTCTTGATCAGGATCCTCTCGCCGCGCACGCCGCGAAGCGTCGGCAGTGCATCCCGGGCGGCAAGACCCCGGCAGTCGATGACGATGTCGCTGCCTTTGGCAACTTGGCCTTCGCCGAAACGCAAGGTGACTCCTGCCGCCCGAACCTGCTGGAGCAGGAAGTGCAAGGCGGACTCGGTCGCAAGGTGGGCTTCGTCAGGGTAATAGAGCGCGCCGGCAAAGCGGCCAGACAGCGCAGGCTCTAGGGCGGCGAGCTCCTCTGCAGAGAGGCGCTTGTGACCGCCTGTCATGCGGGCGAAGCGGTCAAGCTCGGCCCGGTCGCGGTTAAGCGCCGTGACCAGCGTGCCGTTGACGACCGTGCCGGGATACGTTGCCTGCCAAAGTGCGATCCCGCGCGTGCCAAGTGCGCCGATCAGCGCTTCCGATCCTTCCTCTTCGCAGCGCGGCGCGAGCATGGCGCCGGCGAAGACGCTGCACGCGTCGGCGAAGGGGGTCGCCGAGCGCTCGTACAGGGTGACGGCGTGGCCGGAGCGGGCGAGCGTCAGCGCCTGCCACAGGCCAACGACACCGGCCCCGCGAACCGCGATGGATTGCTTTCGGGTCGTCATCAATCGCCGAGCGCGACGCCTTCGCGGCGCGGGTCAGCCCCGCCCTCGAGTCCGTCCGGCGTGACGGCGATGATGTGCTCTCCGCTGGTGAGTTCCATTCGGCGCACATCATGACCCATGGCGGTCAGGCTTGCCGCGAGCTGATCCAGTTTCGGCCCGGACTCGACCAGGACGGGTCCCTCGGTGCCGCCGAAATTCGCAAGCGCACTTGCTTGCGTCGGATCGAGCCGCCAGTCGACCAGCCCGACAATGGTCTTGATGTTGAACAGGATGATCGCAGGCCCGCCAGGGCTACCGAGCACGTAGCGGAGAGCGCCGTCGCCGCTTGCGAACACAATGGTCGGGTCCATTGCGCTTCTCGGCCGTTTGCCGCCCTCGACACGATTGGCCACCGCGCGGCCCTGCTCGTCGGTGGGAAGGAAGGAGAAATCGGTGAGCTGATTGTTTAGCAGGAAACCGCGCACCATGGTTCGCGAGCCGAAGGACTGCTCGATGCTCGTGGTCATCGAGAAGGCGTTGCCCGCGTCGTCGACGATGGAAATCTGACTCGTGCCGACGCTCTCGGTGGTGGCGTCACGGCCGAACGCGCCTTGGCGCTGATTGGGTGGCGTGCCTGCACTGATATGATCCTGTGCGCGGGAAGGATTCATCAAGGCGCGGCGTGTGTCGAGGTAGCTGGGATCGAGCAGGCCGCTCAGAGGCACGGAAACGAAGTCGCTGTCGGCGAGATAGAGAGCGCGGTCGGCGAAGGCGAGGCGCTCGGCTTCGGCAATAACATGGACGGCCGTGGGGGCGAGCGGCATTGACCCAAGATCGTACGGGCCGATCAAGTCTAGGACTTGACTCACCGTCACCCCCCCCGAAGAGGGGAGCCCGGCGCCGCACACGCGATAAGCCCGGTAAGGCGCGCAGACCGGATCGCGCTCCTTGGCGCGGTAATTCGCCAGATCCTCAGCGGAAAGCTTGCCGCGCTGCCGCGGATCCTCTTGCACTGCCTTGACGATGTCGCGCGCGATCTCGCCCTCGTAAAATGCCTTGGGGCCGTCGTGCGCTATGATCTCGAGCGTGCCGGCAAGCGCGGGGTTCACAAGCTTGTAGCCGGTGGGCCACGGGCGGCCCTGCGCGTCGAAGAAATAGGCGCGGGCTTCTGACGTGAAGCTTTGCGGCCCGGTGTCGGCGAGCACCTTGGCGAGACGCAGCGAGACGGGGAACCCTTCGCGGGCAAGCGCGATGGCTGGCTGGAACAGATCGGCCCAAGGCAGTTTGCCATATTTGTCATGGGCGAGCTTGAGCGCAACGAGCACACCAGGTGTGCCGACTGAGAGGCCGCTCGCCATGGCGGCATCACGGGGAAGGGGCTTTCCGTCAGACCCAATGAAAAGCTCGGGCGTTGCAGCGGCCGGGGCTGTCTCGCGGCCGTCGAAGCCCGCGAGCTGTTTCGCCGCCTGATCCCAATAAAGGATGAAGGCGCCGCCGCCGATCCCCGATGACTGCGGCTCGGCGACGTTGAGCACCATTTGAGTCGCGATGCCGGCATCGACCGCGCTGCCCCCTTTGCGCAAAATCGCGAGTCCTGCCTCGGCGGCGAGTGGATGCGCGGCGACCACCATGCGCCGCTTAGCCTTAACGAGCGGCTTCGGCGTAAAGCCGCTCGGAGGCTCGGGCTGCTCGAAGGCGTGCAGCGGCGGCGCGCCGAAGGCGAGAAGCAGCGCGAGGGTAACGGCAGCAAGTAAAGGCTTGCGGTTCATGGCCAGCAGCATAGCGGCTTTCGCTGGGCTGGCCACCCCGGTTCGGCTAATGGAAGTCGCGGGATCGCGGGATGATGCGCTCGGTGCGGGGATGACGCCGTGGATGCCAGCGTGGGTGTCCGCGTTCTTGCTTGCGCTCGCAAGGGTCCTCGCCGCTGGCATGCTTGACGTGATCGCCGTGGGCGATGGGAAGAGGAAGCTCGTCTGACTTGTCGCGCCAAGACCCAGGCTCAGGGCGGCGGATCTCATCGGCATTGGCGAGCGCGACGCTTAAATTCTCGCCGTCCTCGGTGAGGAGATGGAGCCAGTCGCTGCGATCCTCTAGCCGCTCTGCGACCACATGGATGATATCCTCATGACGCTGCACGCGGCCATGCAACACCACGAGCCGCGCGCCCATCACCACCTTGCGCTCGCGCTCGAGCACGTTAGGCCAGATCACCGAGTTGGCGACGCCGGTCTCGTCCTCGATGGTCATGAACACAACACCTTGCGCGGAACCCGGACGCTGCCGCACCAGCACGACGCCGGCAACGCTCACGCATGCGCCGTCGCGGGTCTGCTTGAGATCGGCGCAAGAGAGAATGCGCGATGCCGCTACTTTAGTGCGCAGGAAGCTCATGGGATGGGCTTTGAGCGAAAGACGAAGCGTGCGGTAGTCATTCACCACGTGCTCCGACAATGGCATCAAGGGCAGCAGCACCTTCTCTTCATCGCCGGCCTCGGCAGTCGCGGCATGATCGAACAGCGGCAGTGGGCTCTCCTTCGGAAGCCCGCGCACTTCCCACAGAGCTTGACGGCGGTCGAGCCCGAGCGAACGAAAGGAATCAGCAGCGGCGAGCTTCTCAATGCTCGCGCGGCTGATGCCGCTCCGTCGCCATAGGTCGCACACGTCTTCATACCTTCCCCTGGTGGGGAGGTCGGCTTGCTGTGGTGCAAACAGATGGGGATTGAGCTCGGCGGGGATGCCGTTGCGCGCTGAGACGAGACGCTGCACCTCAGCTTCGCGTAAGCCATCGATCTGGCGGAGACCTAGACGCAGCGCAAAGGCGCCATCTCGCGCCTCCTCGAGCGTGCAATCACACAGGCTGTGGTTGATGTCTGGCGCGCGCGCCTCGACGCCATGGGCACGCGCGCAGGCCACGATCTGCGCCGGCGCATAAAAGCCCATGGGCTGCGAGTTGAGCAGCGCCGCTGCAAACGCTGCGGGGTAATGGCATTTGATCCAGGCCGAGACATAAACGAGGTGGGCGAAGCTCGCAGCGTGGCTCTCGGGAAAGCCATATTCGCCGAAACCCTTGATCTGGTTGAAGCAGCGCTCGGCGAACTCTGCCGGATAACCGCGCTCCGTCATGCGGCCGACCATCTTCTCGCGCAGGCGATCGATGGTGCCGCGGCGGCGGAAGGTCGCCATGGCGCGGCGAAGCTCATTCGCCTCTGGGCCGGAGAATTTCGCCGCAACCATAGCGAGCCGCATTGCCTGCTCCTGAAAGAGCGGCACGCCCATGGTCTTGCCGAGGACTTGGTTCAGCTCATCTGCTGGACCATGGTCTGGGTGGGGCGATGGGAACCCGACAGGTTCGTCCCCGCAGCGGCGGCGCAAATAGGGATGAACCATATCGCCCTGGATCGGCCCTGGCCTCACGATGGCGACCTCGATGACGAGATCGTAG
>Ga0105246_10002832_pt1 | contig 10513 bp, 6 predicted proteins | sample KBSM64metaG_FD_99694 | JGI IMG/M metagenome (GOLD analysis project Ga0105246, IMG submission 99694) | Miscanthus rhizosphere microbial communities from Kellogg Biological Station, Michigan, USA - KBS M6-4 metaG | ecosystem: Host-associated > Plants > Roots > Rhizosphere > Soil | place: Michigan... | reverse complement strand
TCCAATCGTCGGCGTTCACGCACCCGGCCGCAGTTTGCTTCGACGTAAGCGCTCCCGGCGATGGGGTCTGTGTGGTCGGACAATAGACCCAGGTGCTGGAAGTATTTCCCGTCGAGCCGTAGCCATAGAAAAAAATTACATCGTCATCAGGATCGTAAACACCAGAACCGGCAAGGTGGTCGGTAGGATGATGCGCAGGTGCGGCCTTTGCCCAGACATCACTTGAAATATTAGGATTCAAGGTTAAGTAATAAGTATCGTCGGGATCGATGCCTTGGCAAATCCCTCCCCACAGCCACAAGACTTTGCGCTTGGTATCGACCGCCATATGACCGTAGGGATGACGGTCTCCCGGCCAACTAGAGGTATCACCGGGGCAGGCGCTGGAAAGCGTTCCGTTTCCTCCCAGTCGACTCCAGCTGTTGCTGCTGGAATTGTAGAAAAAGACGTCCGACGAGTAAATGCTCGTCGAGTTTCCTTCGATGCCGTAGTGGAACATTTGTTGCGAAACCGGATCGAAGACCAGCTTCCACCACTGGTTGATTCCCGGTAATCCGGGTGTGTAGTTGGCATTCGACCAAGTCTTTGTCCAGGTGAAGCTTCCCGCTGGGCCCGGGGCGGTAGCTGTGGCGGTGAATGTAAGAGGGCTGCCGGCCAGCGTGCCGGAGACAGCCGTCACGATATTCGCGCCTTCGATGGTACCTAATGTCAGAGTGGTAGAGGCCAACCCTTGCGCGTTGGTTGTAGTTGTCTGCGCCGAAAGAAAACCTCCTCCAGCGATTACCGAGAAAGTGACGGGAACTGCCGCGACAGGATTACCATTCGTGTCGGTTGCCCTTACCGTAAACGGAGAGGGAAGCGCCTTGCTCACTGTTCCTGTCTGGCCATTTCCGCTTACGGCCGACAAATTGGAAGCGGTCGATGCCAAACTGGTACCGGTTGCGGCAAAGGTGATTGGACTTCCCGCCAAACCGGCAGACACAGCCGTTACCGTATTTACTCCAGCGCTGGGTCCCAGCGTCAATTTGCTGGAAGCCAAACCTTGCACGTCGGTAATGGATACCAGCGTCGAAAGTGTGCCTCCTCCGGCTGTAACGGTAAATGTGACACTAACTCCAGCTACCGAACTACCGTTTGCATCGATCGCCCTAACTGTAAAGGGTAAGGAAAGTGCTTGGCCAGCGGTCCCAGTCTGACCGTTTCCGCCCACCAGCAAAATACCAGTCGGCTGGGTTGAGGGCGTGCCTCCCAAATAGGCTTTTATGCTGAAGTTCTGGGCTGTAAGGCCGGTTTGTCCGGTGTTCACCGTTAGGGTCTGTGTGGTACTGGTAGCGCCGGGAGCCGGGAGATTTGCCACGTTCTTCGCCGCGAACCAGGGCATCTGTGTTCCGGGATTGCCCGCGAAGGTGTTTGTATTGGGATTGAAATTGAGCCAGTCTACCAGCTGTTTGGTTCCCCATTTGATACGGTAACTCTGCGCTCCTGCCGGCACGGTCCAGGAAAGTGTGTACGAGCCGCCGCCGTTGTCGGAAAAGTTCGTAAGTGGAAGCGAGCTGAGACTGGGAGAGCTGGGGTTATTCAAGATGGCAACTACGTATGGCAGCTCGTAGCCCTGAAAGTCAGCCGTGTTCGTTCCGGCACCCGCCATGTTGTGAATGGCATTGATCGTAAATTGCTTGACCCATCCGCCAGTTGTTCCCTCGGTCAAGTAGCGGGCTATGAACGCATAGTTAATGCGTTGAATGACATCGTTGTTTGGGTTATTGTTCAAACACGCATTGGCGGCATCCAAATTAAGTGTGTATATAAATCCCTGAGTGCTCCACTGCGATGTCCCGTCGTCCACCCATCCCTCTGAAAGCACCCAGCGGCCCATGCCATAAGCCAAATCTAGCGAATTCCAATACTCGGGCCAGGAAGAACCAGACACGGTTCGCACATCTAGGACCCCTTGTATCAGAATTGGTACCATCCAGGTCCTTTGGCCGCGCATGTTCAAGCTGGCACCCGTGCAATCCATGCCGGTGTAACCTTGAGGTCCCCAATGAACTCCACGCGTCAGGCTAGTACCAGCGGCATCGTCGACTACGCTGCATCCCGCCGGATTACCCGATAAGCAAAGGGATGGAGCCACGCGAGTGGTGTACAGAGTCTGGGCGTTTGTGAGGACGGCGGCGGCATCGCTGTCTCCGAGGTCGCTCAAGAACTTGAAATAATGCGCGTAGTTGGACAGATTCGCTCCGATGGCTCGCGTATCCCACAGCCCGTCTCCATAGCCCGTTTGATACAGGCCTGTGGGAACGAACCAGTCCTTTCCCCCATCCACCAGCGAATCCTTTATGCTTTCATCGCCCGTGAGGAAATAATAGTACATTTCTCCCCACATATGATTGTGCTCGGTCGATTCGCTCATCCAATTGATCTCGCGCATCGCCAAGCTGGAATTGGCTGATGATGCGGTTGGTTGCCCGTAGCGATCTATTTCCGCTGGGTGGTCACGCCAACTGAACCCATCGGAATGGGGAAAAAGCTCTCGCTGATACTGATAGAAGTGCGCGGAGTTGAGCCATCTGCCGGTATGACCCCTCGCGAGAAAGTTATATAGATCGCCAAAGCGAAACTCCTCTTGATTCCCACCTCCTCCGTCATGCCAATAATAGTAGCGCCAAACATCCGGGACAATGTCTTGAATACAGCAGGCCCGGCTGGCGCCGATTGTCGCTGGGTTGGCGGCGCTCGCGGTGGCGGCCAGCCATCCGTCGACTAGACTTGGGTCTGCGATGGGATACGGAAATACGTCGGTCGCGTTGTAATAGGAAATGGGTGCGCGGGCGACTAGGTAGTGTTGAAAGCTCAGGAACTCACCCGCTAGAGACGAAGGAGTGGAAGAGTGGAAGTTGAGATACACATCGTACGCGCTGTACTGCGGCCAAGCCTGATAATGAGGCTGCGTGTTTTGCCGGGCCCAGATCCCGATCCGGACGTCCGTGCCGCCGCCGTTAAATTCTAGGGATTTTGGATACAGGGCGCCTATCTGATACACGCCGATCTCAACCCCTACACCAGCGCCGTTGCTTATATCTCCCCAGCCTTGCACCGGTTGGGCGCTTGTTCCCGCCAAGGTATCGGTGCCGTTTTTGTTGATCCTCCACCCGCTATCGGTTGTGAAGTCGATGCATTGATCGCCCCCGCACCAGGAGCCATATTGCATCGGCAAGGACTTTCCTTGATAGAGATAAGCGGAGTCAGACCCGCTTACTGAGCCCGTCGAAGGTGTGCTGGTATTATTCGCAAAGGTGTAGTTTAGGACGCCTGAGAGTTTCGGCGTTACCCGAAGTTCGTACGATTGATAGCCCTTATACGCGGTGGCGAAAGTATTGGATGTACCGTAATCCGCATTCCGCAGTGTTGATGTAACTTTAATGGAGTTCTTGCCTTTATAAAAGTACATCCGTACAGTGAAGGCCATGTAGGCGTTTCCGGCGGCATCCACGTGGCTGCCGGTTGCCTTAATCACAGTGCGCGCGGGTCCATTTTCCTCGATGATAGCGGTGGAGGCTGAATCGTTTGCGGATGAGTAAACGGTCGTGCAAGGCGGGCACGTAGTTTGCCCGGGTGCCGGACCATTCATAACTAAACCTTGCGATGAGCCGCTGGCAACAACCGTCGTGGTTCCGACAACCACTTGATCCACTACATTGAAATTGGCCTTCCTAATCGTGAACGTGGCGGCGCCAGTGGCTACAGTTATGGTCGATCCATTGTCGGCCGCTAGGTTCGAACCCCCGAAATTGCCGGAACCGCCGCTGGTTAGCCTAATCGACGTGTTGAGTTGACCGGCAGTCACGTTTGCCTGAGTATCGACCAAGACCCACTTGATTCTTCCCGAAGGCCAGCGTCCTAACACCCTGAATTGACCTAGACTTGCGCCCGCGAGTGTGAGCTGGTTCACGTCTGTGATTCCCGTAGTGGGATCATCCGGCAAGGGAACGCCAACTGTGACCGGGTCAGCGGTTCTGGTAACTCCAGGCACACTGCCCGGATAGAGCGCTTCTTGTATCGTCAGGGGTACATTGACGGCCGGCCAAACGGGAAGAATGAAGCCGATGTTCAAGATCCAGAAAGCTCTGTTCATCGCAACAAATTCCTTCGGCCGTGCCATTGCCCTAAATCGATTCGCCCTGGGGGGAACGGTCAACGGGAAACGCCCACCTTTAAAAGTAGTACTAGAGGGTGAGCCAAGCCTAACTCTTCGTTACTCCTTGTTGGTACTTATCGGCATCTGCTGCGATATTCTCCGTAGAACCTCTTCCCTTTTTTGACCTTAGATCAATTGCCGGATGCGGTAGATCGTTTTTGCCTAGTAACCTGAAGATCGTCAACGACCTGATTATTCAGGGGGCGCCGCCTTGGGCTCGGCTATCGAGACCCCACATCATCCTCCCGTATTCCTCCACCAATATTCGCCTTTCGTAACGGCAGACGGCCTCAGTAGTGGCCGTGATGACGGCTTGTCCCTTGCTCCAGGCTTCGAATGCCCGGACAAGCATAGATTGGATACCCGCCTTGTCACCCGGCGAAGCCCACAGACCGGTGTTGGTTTCCCTCAGTACTTGGTCCACTTCACTCCCCGCAGGTGCGATTGCGAGAATCGGTTTTCGAGTTGCCATGTACTCATAGAGTTTCCCGGGCACGCTGATTTCGTTCGTCATCGTCAGTAGCAGAAAATCCGTCTCCTCCATAAATTTCAGGGCGTCATGTTGAGGCATAAACCCTAGAATCTTGATGTCGGCCCGGCGTCCTTCAAGCAGGGCCTGTTCGGAATCGGCAACACGCCCGACGAAACGGGTCTCAATTTGGGATCGTGTCTCTTCAGGCAACCCGTCGAGCGCGTCCAGATAGAAGCGCGGGGATGCAGTCTTATAAACCGTACCCACATGAGTGACGACCATCCGCGCCGATGCATGTGGCCGCGGTTGGAAGCTGGCAAATACGTCCGCATCATAGCCATTCGGAATGACTGCAAATTTGCTATCCGGTTGGCCCGGATACCGATGCCTAATCTCGGCACAGGATGAACGGTTGACGGCAACCACGAGGTCCGAGCTCTCAACCGCCTCCCGCTCAATGGTTTCGGCACGCCGGCGCGTATGCTCACTGTTCTGAAATTCGAAATCTTTTAAGTAGAAACTGAGCCACTCATCGCGAAAATCGCTCACCAGCAGTAACGATGGGAATTCGCGCTTGAGAGCCGTTCCCAAGACCAGCGCGGAAAACGGCGGCACAGTGATCAGAACAAACTTGATATCGTGGCGTTTGATGATCTGCCGGGCCTTCCGGAGAGCGAAAGGCACCCACAATATCTCCGGCTCTGGAGAAAGCGCTCTTTTCCCTAAACCGATCAGGTACCGTTTCCACGAGATCCGCGCCGCGGTATTCCGAGCCACCTTCCTGTTAAGATTTTTGCTGGTCGCGAGCATGGCCCATAATTTCTGGCGAATCGCGAACGGAATTTCGGGAGTGAACGCCGTGTGTACCTTTACGAAAGAAGGAATCTGCCGCACGAGATCAGGGTCATAGACAGGGCCACCGGCATTTGTCGCTTTGAGTACATGCACTTCGTAGCCGCATGCCGGAAGGTATTTAGCAAGACTGAGGGCCCGCTGAACTCCAATTCCGCCAACCGGCGGAAACAAATATGAGACGATAAGAATCTTCGAGTGAGTCAGGGAAACCTCCGCTTGCATCGCAACGATCAGTCCGTCTCTCCAGTAAATGTGTTCGGCTACGCCGGGGGCGCATCTGCGATCGCGCGCCGGAAGTTTGCGGACAATTCCAGTTGTATCACGGTTTTGAGGATTCCTTATGATGATGCGCCCGAACAGCGAGCGCCTGATCACCTGTTAACTCGGCAACAACGTTCTAGTGGGAACGGATCCCGCAAAGATTCATGCGGCCGCTCTCTCCGCGCTAAAACGGCGAAAGAGTCAAGTCCACCATTTCCGAAGAATAGGACGGCAAAGAACCCTCTCGAATTGGGACGGTCCTGCTTGGCAGGAGGGGTCAATCGCGTGTGCTGCATCCTCGATCGAGTTGTATGATCGTGGGTGAGCGGTTGACGTCGCGGAGGTTAGGTGAATGCAGCATCGCCTTTACGTAAGTTTCCTATTTGTAAGTTATGCTGGTGGCGCCGTGCTCCACGTAGGTCCGGGCCAGCAATATGCGACGCCGTGCCGCGCAATAGCGGCGGCTTCCTCGGGCGACGAGATCCAGATCGATGCTTCCGGTAACTACGATGGGGATGTATGTGGCTGGAGCACCAATCAACTGACGATTGTGGGTGTTAAGGGACGTCCAAAAATAGACGCTAAGGGCCGGAATGCTGCCGGCAAGGCGATTTGGGTTATCTCAGGCAACAATACAACAGTCGAAAATATTGAGTTCACGGGCGCCCTCGCACCGAATCACAACGGCGCAGGCATCCGGCAGGAAGGCGCAAACCTGACCGTACGCCGTTGCTACTTTCATGGCAATGAGGAAGGAATTCTTGCCGGAGACAATCCGCCAAGCCAGATCCTGGTTGAGACAACGGAGTTCTCTGACAATGGGTATCACGACGGACAATCGCACAATATCTATGTCAATCACATCGCCCAGTTCACCCTTAGGTTCAGCTATTCCCACGACTCCATTTCCGGGCATTTGGTGAAGTCGCGTGCTTTAAACAATTTCATCCTTTACAACCGGCTCACTGGCGAATCCGGCACCTCCAGCTACGAACTGGATTTACCGAATGGAGGACGTTCTTATGTCATCGGAAATTTGCTACAGCAGGGGCCGAGGACGGAAAATTCGACCATCGTTGCGTACGGCGAAGAAGGCCTGACAAATCCTAATAGCGAACTCTATTTCGTCAACAACACACTGGTAAACAACCGTGGGAATGGCACTTTCATTGCCATAGGAACTGGCGCAGCACCGGTCCTCATTCAGAACAACATCTTCAGTGGAGCTGGCCTGCTGATAGATCAGGTCGCTGCACGCCTGTCTCACAATCTGGCCGGCGGCGCACTTTTCATTGACCCCGGAAATTATGACTATCGCCTTCAGTCGAGTTCCCCGGGCCGGAACTTTGGAACCACTCCCCAGACGGCAAACGGGTATTCCCTCGTGCCGGCCTACCAATATGTCCATCCCGCCTGTTTCGAATCGCGGCGGACATCAGGTGCCGCCATGGACGCGGGTGCTTTCGCGTTTGGCGCTAGCGGTATTGCTTCCACATGCCCGAGTGCCCACTAAAGGCCAGTGTTCCTACTAAGCATATCTTTGTCAGGACCGGCGTAGCTTTCGGCGGAGATGGTTTAACGGCCGCTCGACGAAGTAATAGGATGTCAGAGCGAAAGAGACTGCTAATAGAATGTTAGTCGGAAAACGGCATATCGCCCAGGATAAGTTTCGGTTGAGAAACGGCTGCTGCCACAGATATAAAGAGTAGCTAGCTGCCCCAACGGCAACCATCGGTTTCAGCGCCAGGAAGGTATTGACTCTCGATGCGGTCCATGTGCAGCGATGGACAATGAAGGCTACGAGCAAGCCAATGACCGAAGGGCCGAAGATGATCCCCACCAAGTAGAGTCGCAGCCAATTGAAAGCGAAGATCAAGATCACCGTAACAGGAACAAACCAAGAGTTTGCAACGATGGTCTTATACCATTTGCGAGCTTGCAGGTAGTCCCCTCCAATGGCTAGCAAGCATCCAAATGCGAGCGAATCTGCGACGCACGGAAACATGGAGCTGGGCAGGTGCTGCTGGAGTGCGAATACCCGTGCGACGGGAGAGAGAAAGATCATACCGATCGCCACCCATCCAGAGCGGCGAACTCCAGCGACTACCAGAGTTAAGGGCCATAGTAGATAGAATTGCTCTTCCACCGATAGCGACCAGAGGTGTCCAACATACCAACTAAAACTTGTCCTGAAGTTGATCGTGTACGTCAAAGCACCTGTGAGGTCCCCGGCATGCAGGTGGATCCACCCGAACCTTTGAATGGCTGCGATGAAAAAGATATATAGATAAAACGCTGGTGCCAGACGGAGTATGCGACGCGCGTAGAAAAGGTGGAGCGAGATCGATCCGAACTGGCGTTGTTCACCTATTAGCAGCCGGGTGATTAGGTACCCGGAAATTACAAAAAAAATGATCACACCAAGATTGGCATAGTCTCCCAGAACAGGACTGAGGTTGATCCGGGGGAAGCCCTGTGTGCCATTGACATGTCCAAGCAAGACAAAGGCAATAGAAATCGCTCTTAACCCGTCGAGCGCGGCCAATCGGCTGCCCGGATTTGTGTGTCCTAAAGTCGGTATTTGTTCGGATGGCGCGCCGGTGGGCATTTTGAGGTCACAGGAAGCTTTTCATCAAATTCGCGTAGACTACAGGCGCGTTGCAGGCGATTGGAGACGCGGCCTCTCCCTGGCTACGCTTCGCGGCTTTATCATCAGTGACTGCGTTCGACGAAACCCGGGCCAATAGCTCTAAGACGGAAACTTCTGGGCAAGTCCAGTTGTAGCACGTCCACGAGTCTGAACCACGATGAAACTATTACTGGTTGCCGGCGCACGATCCAGCGTAAGGAGGCCAAAGAGGAAATAACAGAATACTCAGCCAGATTTGGCCATGTTGCGAAACTACAGTAGAGCCGAACCGAATCGGCCCGGGGCGAAACGCATCGAGAGACAGCACGCCATATTCATCATATTCATAAGGATAAGGAACGAACGAGAAGAACATGGCAGCCACCCAAAAAGCGTAGACGAGCAGCTCCGTCCGCATCCAGTAACGGAAAGTGCGCCCCAGTCCAGTCGCGAAACATTGTTCAAGGTTAGTGCGTGGGCGCGCTCTGAAGGAAATCGACAAGATCCAGATTCGACACTCAACAACACGAATGTTTCGATCATTGGATGGCCTGCCTCGATTGTTTCAGCCAATCAAAACGAGGATTTCAAGATCGTTGCGAACTCATTCGGCGTCCGGTAACGCCGCCGCTGTGGGGCTGTTCGCCATTGTAGTCATCTCGCCAAGGTGTGACCTTGGCCCACTAAACCAGCGAATAAAGTGCCGGAGGTTCTTCGGTCTTGACGATTGATCGCTCTGGACGCCCCGGAAGTCAAGCGGATTCTGCGATGAACAAAGGCCCACAGGCGGGCTCGCCCACTTGCATCCAAGTGCGTGCATCTGCCTAGTCTGTAAACGATGGCTTCATCGTTGCGGTCACCACAGATCTACCATCAGTTGCAGGAGTTGGACGAGGGTTTTGCCCAAGTGAATCGAGCTCTAAATAGGATGCGATCGATTCGCGGCTTCCATACCGCCGAACTTTCTCGCTACAACGAGCTGGCGGCGGAAGCGCGCGCCGCGGCATTGTCGTATTTACTCGAGATCATCGGGGAAGCGGAATCGAAAGAAGCCGGCCGTTTGTTTCGTTCTCGCCGGCGGCGTGAGACCCGGCAGGACGACGCATGAGCGGTGCGAAGTTAGCCTCTGACCTCCAATCGTTGCCCCGCTTCAAACAGTTCGGTCTGCCGGCGCCAGTCTGAGATCGAAGCCAGTCGCTGCAGAGATCGTTCGGTAACAAAAACGGCCTCGGAAGACGGAAGGAACAACAACTCCTCCTGAATCGCAGGCGCCAGGTTGAGGAGATTCATGATCTGGCTGATTCGAGCGCGCGTCACGGATGCGTACTACGCCAGTTCCGCATAGTTCGCCACCGTCCCGTCTGCGATCAAACCATCTAATCGGTGGGCCATCGCCAACAATCGCGCCACGCTCGCCAGTCGGTCTGGACGGTGCCCTCGAAGACTCGAGTCGTTGCCCGTGGAACGCGGGGGCTCAAACAGCCGCGTCGACAGTGGCACCGATAGTTCCTCAAGGGGTGCATCCGTGCTCTCGGTCTTTCGACGCAGCGTTAACTGCATTGTGATCATATCGAACGGCGTCAAAAGCAACTCCCAGGATGCGGCGCTGCTCGGTACGCGACATCCTGCTCCAGTCCGCCCGATTTACCTGTAACAGGATGCGGAGATCGTCATGGGTTGCTACTTCGGCAAGCCCGTACAGCGTTTCTACAACCAACGGCTCGATCTTCGACGCCATCACGCTCTGTCGCGGACAAGCTTAGGCTCCCCGTTTCTGGGCGGTGAAGCAGACATAATAAGGATGCTTCCGGCCGTTTTTGTGGGTGTGGCCGGGTTGCATTCGACTCCACAGACCCCACATTCGAGGAGCCCTTCTAACAAGGACCCTTGCGCTCTTCGTTCCGCGGTCTCGGCTCCCCGCTTGCGAACGTTCAACAGTTGACCGGCGCCTTTGAAACTTTGGGGCTGATGATAGCCTCATGCTCCCCGGGATAGACCGTACCTTGGTGCTTCACCTGCCCGATGTAAGTTACGTTGGTGAGCAGGCGTACCAGAGCTGGCCTGTCAAACGCCTCGCCTGGGTGCAGTTTTCCTTTTC
>Ga0105246_10002831_pt1 | contig 10517 bp, 8 predicted proteins | sample KBSM64metaG_FD_99694 | JGI IMG/M metagenome (GOLD analysis project Ga0105246, IMG submission 99694) | Miscanthus rhizosphere microbial communities from Kellogg Biological Station, Michigan, USA - KBS M6-4 metaG | ecosystem: Host-associated > Plants > Roots > Rhizosphere > Soil | place: Michigan... | reverse complement strand
ATTACCGCCGGTCGGCGATATCCATCTGACAGGTATCGTTAACGTCGGCGGTTTTATGGAATACTTTGTGCTTCAGAACACACGGCTTAGTCTCGTTATGCGGATGTCTGAAATTATAGCAAGTAGTCTGTATTCGGCCATTCGGGAATGGCATACTCGCTCTACTCTGCTTGCTGTGCCAGAGTAATAGCTTCCTTCTCCTCTGGGGAAAGTGTATACGTCGACTCTCCCCCTTTTAGAGGTTTCGCATATACATATGAACCATCACGATTGAATAATCCCGTAAGAACCATACCGTCCTGACTTTCATTAATCATGGCTATCGAAAAGCTCAAGTCGCTACCCCGCTCTCCATAAGCGTTGTATCTTTTCACGCCGACCTTGCCCTGAATACGAGCCAGCTTCTGCAATGCTGTTTGCAACTGATTCGTTTGCAGCTTGTGTTCGTCCTCTATACTGTCCATCTGAATCTTCAGATTGATCAACAGGGACTCCAGATCCTCTACACCACTGCCAGCCATCATGGCTTCGTATTTACGTTTAAACTTCCGTAACTTTGCCCCTTGAGCAATACTCACGATCAGCAAAATCACCGTAAGCAATGCCAATCCGCCAATAATCCACAACAGCTGTTCCAGAATCAGCTCATTTAATTCAGCCATGTAAGTGCAACTACCCCTCTATGTTTTTGATCAGATTCACGTCTGTCCGTAGTCCTTAGCTTCTATTATAAATCAACCCGTTATTCAAGGAATTAATCATATATTTCCATTTTAAATAACAGACGTTGAAGACTTTTTGTTACTCCCTACTTCTTTACTGTCAACTCAGTAATAGCCCGAATAAGTTCATCGACCTCTTCATGGGTAGAATTGTATCCAACGCTTGCTCTAACGGCTCCGGTAGCCGTTGTACCAGCAGCTTCATGTGCAAGTGGAGTACAGTGGAAGCCCGAGCGGACAGCAATACCATAGTTCCGATCCAACTGAAATGCCAACTGAGCTGAATCATATCCCTCAATTATAAAGGATACTAATCCTGTTCGTGGTTGTCCAATGTCTGGACCCAACATTTGAATGCCCTTAATGGATGATAGCCCGTCCATCATATGCTGTGAGAGTTCCCATTCATGCTTGTAGATTATAGTCGGTGTCATAGCGAGTACATGTTTCACCCCTGCTCCCAATCCAGCAATCCCTACCGTATTAGGAGTGCCTGCTTCATATCGATCTGGACGCACTTTAGGCTGTTCAACAGCTTCGGATTGGCTGCCAGTGCCTCCATGAAGCAGGGGCTGCACATCAAGCTCAGGAGCAATGTACAGTCCCCCCGTGCCTTGTGGGCCCAGTAAACCCTTGTGGCCTGGAAAAGCAAGCAGATCAATGCCTAGTCGCCCTACATCAACTGGCATGACTCCGGCGCTCTGCGCAGCGTCTACCAGTAATAGAGCTTGATATTTTCGGCATAGTTGTGCAATTTCTTCAATTGGCATAATACTGCCCAATAGATTAGAGCTGTGTGTGCACACAATCAAACGGGTATTTTTCCGAAACATCTGCTCCATCTTTTCCAAATCCATAATCCCGGAAGAAGTAACAGGCACATAATCAACCTCAATCCCCCCCTGTCTACGAAGGAATTCCAAGGGACGTCGAACTGAATTATGCTCAGCCATTGTGGCTATGACGTGATCACCGTCTCGGAGAACTCCTTGAATTGCAAGGTTAAGGGCTTCGGTCGTATTGGAGCCAAATACAATATCATTTGGATTCTTAATACCAAACAGAGTTGCTAACCCTTTTCTCGTTTCAAACAAAACCCTGCTAGCTTGCACAGCCATACGATGACTCCCCCTACCCGGGTTAGCACCGGCTAATTCAAGGGCATTCATCATCGCCTCACCAACAGCAGGTGGTTTAGGCCAAGACGTTGCTGCATGATCCAGATAGATTAGTTTCTCCATCTTCTTACCACCTCTGCTTATAAGGAATAATTGCAGGTTTTGCCCAACAAACAAAGAATGACATATCGTTTCTCCAGGACACAGAGGCGATATGTCATGACATGAGTAGCTCTGCATGTTGTAATGATCCATCCGAGGTGTTATTGCAACAGTTCTAATAAACGTTCAAGATCCTGTTTGCTGTAGTAGTTGAGCTCTATTTTTCCTTTATCTTTCTGGCCATGTTTGATTTTCACTGTCGTTTTGAACCGTTCCCGCAATGATTCCTCCAAGGTGTCGATAAAAGGATCTTTCTTTTTAAGCTTCGTTTTAGCCTTCTCACCTGTTTTGGAACGATCCAGTTGTTGAACCGCTTCCTCCAGCTCACGGACACTCCATTGCTGTTCAATAGATTGTTTAGCAAGTTGCTTGACCAGAACTTCATCTTTCACACCCACGATGGCTCTAGCATGCCCCATCGATAATGTTCCACGTGAAACATAATCTTTCACTTCATCTGGTAAAGCCAACAGTCGCAAGAAGTTAGCTATATGGGAACGTGATTTGCCTACCTTTACAGACAGCTCTTCCTGAGTCAATGAGAATTGATCCATTAAGCCCTGATAGGCTACTGCCACTTCCATTGCATTCAGATTTTCACGCTGCAGGTTCTCGATTAAGGCAATTTCCATCACCTGTTGATCATTGAATGTACGAACAACAGCCGGAACGGTAGCGTTACCGCAATACTGTGATGCCCTGAACCTGCGCTCGCCTGCAATAATCTCATATCCCCGAAGTACAGGACGAACGATAATGGGTTGAATCACACCATGCTGCCGGATTGATTCCGCCAGTTCATGTATTGCTTCCTCATCAAATGCTTTACGCGGCTGATAAGGGTTAGCCCGCAGTTGGCTAATCGGGATTTCTACGACTTTATCGTCGTCATTAATTGAAAGCGAAGGAATGAGGGCATCTAGTCCTTTTCCAAGCCGCTTACTCATAAGAAATCACTTCCTTTGCGAGCTCTAAGTACACTTCCGCTCCTCGGGAACGGGGATCATACGTAATAATGGATTGCCCGTGAGAAGGTGCCTCACTAAGCCGAACATTACGCGGAATAATGGTCTGATACACTTTTTGCTGAAAATACTTCTTCACTTCTTCGATAACCTGGATGCCGAGATTCGTCCGAGCATCAAACATCGTCAGTAACACACCTTCAATCTGAAGCGAGGTATTCAGATGTTTTTGTACGAGTCGGACTGTATTCAGCAATTGGCTTAACCCCTCCAATGCATAATACTCACATTGAATCGGAATAATCACGGAATCAGAGGCAGTCAGTGAGTTGATTGTCAACATACCGAGCGATGGCGGACAATCAATCAGAATATAATCATAATTATTTCTAACGAGTGCAAGTGCCTTTTTCAGGCGAACTTCTCGTGATATGGTGGATACCAATTCGATCTCGGCTCCGGCAAGTTGGATCGTTGCAGGTATGATATGAAGTCCTTCAATCTGTGTCTCTGCAATCGCTTCTTGGGGAGGCACATCATTAATAAGAACATCATATATACAATTCGCCACATCTGCTTTATTAATCCCGACTCCACTCGTTGTATTCCCTTGGGGGTCAATATCGACAAGCAGTACCTTTTTCCCGAGTGAAGCAAGTCCTGCACCCAAGTTAACGGATGTCGTTGTTTTCCCCACACCGCCCTTTTGATTTGCTACGGCCATAATCTTAGACAATACCTTCACCTCAAATAAATTAGGAGTCTTTTCTTGTAGGTTGTGAGTTACAGTTAATACTAAGCAGGCGACCATCCGTCCACACGAACAACAACTACCGTTTCCTTAGCAAAACGATTTGTTCCCTTCACGTCACATGACAAAACTGACTGTATAGACAGAAAAAGCGGCCATTGCCGCCTTAAGCTTCAATTATTTGCGTTTTGGAATATGAATAACGATTTCGTAATGATCCTCATGATCAGCTTCTTTTGTTTTAATATCCATACCCGAACCTGTTACCATATCGATGGACTGACGAATCGTGTTCAGTGCCAGCCTTACATCTTTGGTAAAGGATATACGTTTGGACTTTTTGATTTTAGTAGCTTCCTTATAAAAAGCAACACGTACTTCCGTCTGCTTCACATTCAATCCCTTGTCGATAATCTCGCCCAGCAATTTCAACTGTAGCTCTTCCGTATCCAAAGATAACAAAGCTCTTGCATGGCGTTCAGATATCTTCCGCTCCATCAAAGCTGTCTTCACACCATCAGGAAGTTGTAACAACCGAATTTTATTGGCAATAGTAGACTGACTTTTGCCAAGTCGTTGAGCAAGACTCTCCTGTGTCAATTGATGCAGATCAATCAACTTTTGGTAAGCAACCGCTTCCTCGATGGAGGTTAAACCTTCACGCTGCAAGTTCTCAATCAAAGCAATGGATGCTGCTTGAGAATCGTTGAATTCGCGCACGATGGCCGGAATGTGTTCAAGGCCCAGTTTGCGAACAGCACGCCAGCGGCGTTCCCCAGCAATAATCTCATATGATCCATTCCGAACACGAACAACAATGGGTTGGATGACACCATGTGTTTTGATCGTTTGCAACAACTCGTCAATCTTATCATCATCAAAAATAGTACGGGGTTGATATGGACTGCTCACAATTTCATTAACCGGGACCTGTTTAATCTCATCTCCGTTATTGCGTTCCGCCAAACCAAACAACTTCGAAAATTGTTCTTTCATTCCGTAGATTACCACCTAGTTTCGTAATAGCTCCCACATATCAGCAGGTGCTTCTTATTCCATAAGCGAGACAACACTTCCATCGTTCCTGAAATAAGTTATACCATTCGTATGACTTGCTGCGTAGCAGCAACAAATACTTCACTATCTATTAATATGAACTAATCTATGATCACTGTTTGCGCAGAATCCGATACTTCTATTCTATCATCTTTTTCACCATAATCCTATGTTTACCTATTCTTTAAAGACAGCAAATTTTCCTGCTTTTCTTTCACATTGATCGGGAAAATTAGAAAGAATAAAGCATCATACCAACCCTACACTCTATTATTTGCAAAGAGCATTCACAGAAAAAATGATTCTGATTGCATATCAGTTGAACTAAAGGTTTTTACACGGAACGATTTGATATCAGAAGAAATTCTAATCGCTGTTTTTCCTTGATTTATTTGATTCCCTTTCCAAAGGACAAATTCGGTGATAACGAAATGCCTAGGCTTCCGATACAGCTTCCTTCTCAGAAAGCTTTTTGGTTCGCTTTTCAGGTTTTTTCTAACCTCTCTGTTCAACCATTTGAACAACGCAGTAATTTACTTTATTAGCTAACGCATCATATAAATCATCTAAATTCTGATTTAATCTCAACTACATCGATGCTGCTGGAGCAAAAATAAAAAAAAATCAAAGAGGATGTTTCACGTGAAACATCCTCTTTGTATATTGCTGTTCTATATTCAACATGTTATTTTGTTTTATCTTTATGCCCTAATACTACACGAGTGGAGTTTTAAGTGGTGTTCCTGGTTTACGAGGATACTTATGTGGTGTCTTATCAAATTTTTGAATCAAAATGATATGACGTTCCGATTCCTCCACCGGTAGTTGGAATGGATGAACAGCTTTCACCCGTCCTTTTAACTGATTAAAACTAAACTCTGCTTCCTTCATCTCAACCCGTGGGTCCCCGCCCTTCATCGCAGCGAACATTCCGCTTTTACGTACAAAAGGAAGGCAGAACTCATTCAGTACCGCCAGCTTGGCTACTGCACGGGCAGTAACCAGATCATAGCTGTCTCGATATCCTTCTTTGCGCCCCAGCTCTTCAGCACGACCATGAATCAGTTCTACCTGCTCAAGACCAAGTGTATCGACTACATGCTGCAAGAAACCAATCCTTTTATTTAACGAGTCAATAATCGTAAGCTGGATATGGGGGAAACAAATCTTCAGTGGCAGCCCCGGAAATCCTGCTCCTGATCCGATGTCAGCCAATTTATTTACTTTGGTCATATCCGTATAAAATGCTAGCGATACTGAATCATAGAAGTGTTTCGTATACACTTGCTCCCGATCTGTGATACCGGTCAGATTCATTTTTTCATTCCAGGATACAAGTTCTTTATAATATAGTTCGAATTGTTCCAGCTGAAGTTCTCCTACTTCTAAACCGTGCTCTTTCAAGCGCAGCTGCAACTGCTGTTGAATATCGTCCATTATTGTCCCCTTGCTGCGGTAACGCGGTTATAATGCTCCAGGTAGACAAGCAAGATGGAGATATCAGCAGGCGTTACACCCGCAATACGAGACGCCTGACCAATGGAGATTGGGCGGATTTTCGCCAGTTTCTGCTTGGCTTCCATCGCAAGACCATGAATCTCATCATATACGATCGTGTCTGGAATTTTCTTTTTCTCCATTTTCAGCAAACGTTCCACATGGATCAATTGCTTCTCAATATAACCCGCATATTTAATTTGAATTTCAACTTGTTCCTTCATATCAGCGGTCAATTCCACCTCGGAAGGAGAAACTTGCTCAATCCAGTCATAGCCAATCTCCGGACGACGCATCAGGTTCAGTAATGTGCTTCCATCCTGGATTGGCGTAGAACCAATCTCTTCCAGTTTGGCATTAACTTCAACAGGGCGTACCTTGGCATCTTTCAAACGTGCAATCTCCTGCTCGACTTTCGCCTTTTTATCCAGGAAAGATGCATACCGATCCTCGGTTATCAGTCCAATGTCATGACCAATCTCCGTAAGACGCATATCTGCATTGTCATGACGGAGCAGCAAACGATATTCAGCACGAGATGTCAGCAAACGGTAAGGCTCATTGGTACCTTTGGTAACGAGATCATCGATGAGTACTCCAATGTAACCTTGGGAACGATCAAGCACAATAGCTTCTTTGCCCTGCACTTTACGTGCTGCATTGATACCAGCCATGACCCCTTGTCCAGCAGCTTCCTCATACCCGGATGTACCATTGATCTGACCGGCTGTGAACAGTCCTGGCAGACGTTTTGTTTCCAGAGATGGCCACAATTGCGTTGGTACCATCGCATCGTATTCAATGGCGTAACCGTTACGCATCATTTCCACTTTTTCCATACCTGGAATTGAACGAAGAACAGCCAGTTGTACATCCTCTGGCAAACTTGTAGATAGACCTTGTACGTAATACTCAGATGTATTTTTACCCTCCGGCTCCAGGAAAATTTGATGCTTCGGCTTATCGCTAAAGCGTACGATTTTATCCTCAATGGATGGGCAGTAACGCGGCCCTGTTCCCTCAATTACGCCAGAGAACATCGGTGCACGATGCAGATTATCATTAATAATTTGATGTGTCTCTACAGATGTGTATGTCAGCCAGCAAGGCAACTGCTCGTTAGTAGATGATTTTGTCTCATAAGAAAAGAACTTCGGCTCATCATCACCAGGCTGAATTTCGGTTTTGCTAAAATCAATCGTATCCTTATGCACACGTGGTGGTGTACCTGTTTTGAAACGTACCAGCTCGAAGCCCAGCTCACGCAAATGCTCCGACAACTTCAAGGATGGCTGTTGATTGTTGGGTCCGCTCTCGTACATCAACTCGCCCATAATGACTTTACCGCGCAGATATGTGCCTGTTGTCAGCACTACAGCTTTGGCACGATATTCTGTACCTGTTTGGGTGACAACTCCGACACACTGACCGTCCTCAACAATCAGACGATCCACCATACCCTGACGCATGGTCAGATTAGGTTCTTTCTCCATCGTTTCCTTCATTGTGTGCTGATAAGAGAATTTATCCGCTTGCGCTCGTAGCGCATGAACTGCAGGTCCTTTACCTGTATTAAGCATCCGCATCTGGATAAAGGTTTTGTCAATATTCCGTCCCATTTCCCCGCCAAGTGCATCAATTTCCCGCACGACGTGTCCTTTTGCCGGTCCCCCAATCGATGGGTTACAAGGCATAAAAGCCACCATGTCGAGGTTGATCGTAATCATCAATGTTTTGGAGCCCATTCGAGCTGCCGCAAGAGCTGACTCTACCCCGGCATGTCCTGCTCCAACGACAATGACATCATAACGGCCGCCATCAAAAGCCATGTTATTACCTCCTTATTTTGCTTCTATCATCTATATCAAACCAACACTTCCTGGCAACAACATCATTCCATCCTTTGACAACGGGCAGAAATTGTACCTTCCCATCATACACAACCATTTCAATGAAAGAAACGGGATAATGATTTACTTTCCTAGACAGAACTGGGAGAAAATCTGATCTATTAATGCGTCATGTGCTGTATCTCCCACGATCTCTCCGAGCTGTTCCCACGCCAAACGAACATCGATCTGGATCATATCAATCGGAACAAATTGATCCGCAGCCTCATACGCATCTACCAGTGATTGTCTCGCCTTTTTGAGCAAGGCAATATGACGAACATTGCTGACATAGGTCAAATCTGCAGATTCCAGCTTTCCACTGAAGAACAATGTGGAGATAGCATCTTCCAATCGATCAACACCCTGATCATCCTTCACCGACATTGGCACAAGCCGCTCCTCGGGAATATATCGGAGCAGCACGTCACGGTCTACCTGTGGCGTTAAGTCCATTTTATTCATAATGATAATTGATTGTCTACCGCGGATTTGTTCCAGCAATTCAATCTCATCTTGATGAAGTGGCTCAGCAGCATTCACAACCATCAGAATCAGATCTGCGTCATTCACAGCGGAACGCGAGCGCTCCACCCCGATCTTCTCAACCACGTCCATCGTTTCCCGAATACCGGCTGTATCGAGCAGTTTCAAAGGAATATTGTTTATTGTGATGAACTCTTCAATGACATCGCGTGTCGTTCCTGGAATATCGGTAACGATTGCCCGGTTATCCTGAGCTAACGTATTCATTAATGAAGATTTACCCACATTAGGCCTTCCGACGATCGCTGTCGTAATACCTTCACGTAATATTTTTCCTTGTTCCGCTGTAGCCAGTAATTTGTCGATTTCAGTCATAACTTCACTGGATTTTTCTTTAATGAAGTCGGACGTTAATGATTCTACATCATGTTCAGGGTAATCGATATTCACTTCAATATGAGCCAGCGTCTCTACCAACGTATATCTCAAATCACGTAGCTTGGAGGACAATTTACCTTCTACCTGCTTCAGTGCTACCGAGAATGCACGATCAGATTTCGAACGAATCAGATCCATGACTCCTTCCGCTTGGGACAAATCGATTCGCCCATTGAGGAAAGCCCGCTTCGTAAATTCTCCCGGTTCAGCCAAACGAATATTGAGCTGCAATAGCAGATCCATCACCCGTTTAACGGACACGACACCACCATGTGCACTAATCTCAACTACATCCTCTGTAGTGAATGAACGAGGTGCAAGCATTACCGTGACCAATACCTCTTCTACTTTTTCGCCACTATTAGGATCTATAATATGACCATAATGAACCGTATGGGATAATGCCTGGGTTAGAGGCGTTTTGCTGCGAAAAATCTTCTCCGTTTCGGTCACCGCATCCGGCCCACTGACACGAATAACCGCAATGCCGCCTTCACCAACCGCCGTGGATATGGCTGTAATCGTATCGCTAATCATTGTGATCTCTCCCTACTCTCTATATTGAAGTTGTCATCCAACCCATTCTGGGGAATGCCAACACATATTCAACTCTATTGGTGCACTATCTATCTCATATGCTTCGGTACGAAAAAAGCAATGGCTTCTGCACCGGGCAGGCAGCCATTGCGTCTTCAATTGCGTGTTATTTCAACGTAATAACCACACGCCGATTGGGCTCCTCGCCCTTACTTAACGTTTTAATCTGCGGGTGATTTTGCAGTTTGGCATGAATCACTTTACGCTCGAGCGGAGGCATCGGTTCTAGCACAACTTCCTTGCCTGTACGGATCGCTTGTCCGGCTAACCGCTCAGCCAGATCTTCAAGCGTTTTCCGTCGGCGCTGACGGAAGTTTTCTGCATCGAGCACAATGCGTACGAAGCTTTCCGAATAACGGTTGGCGACAATATTCGTCAAATATTGAAGAGCATCCAGCGTCTGTCCACGTCTACCAATAATCATACCGAGGTCTTCCCCGGAAATATTGAAGATGTGTCCATCCCGATGTTTCTTGATATGCACTTCCACATCCAGACCCATACCTGCCGCAACCTCTTTCAAAAACGCAGCCGCTTCTTCATAGGGATTATGGACTGCTACACCCTCAAGTAATGCATCAATCTCAGTTTCAGGTGTGGCTGGTTTGATCGGCTGAGATACAGCTTCAGGCACAGGCAACAGTTTCACTTCAACTTTGGCAGCCTTCACCCCGAACAAACCCAGGAATCCTTTTGACGGCTGCTCTAACACTTGTATCTCGACCTTGTCCCGGCTTACGCCAAGCTCAGCCAATCCTTGGTTTACAGCATCTTCAACGGTTTTTCCTGACGTAATGACTGTGGTCATTTCGATTTTTTGGCCCCTTTCGACCCTT
>Ga0105246_10002828_pt1 | contig 10519 bp, 9 predicted proteins | sample KBSM64metaG_FD_99694 | JGI IMG/M metagenome (GOLD analysis project Ga0105246, IMG submission 99694) | Miscanthus rhizosphere microbial communities from Kellogg Biological Station, Michigan, USA - KBS M6-4 metaG | ecosystem: Host-associated > Plants > Roots > Rhizosphere > Soil | place: Michigan... | reverse complement strand
GCGTCTCCACACGCGCATCGACGAGCGCTCGGCAGGTTTCCTCGCGTTGGGTCTGACCAAGGTCAATGCGGCCGCAGCGGTCATGTGCACGTCGGGGACCGCCGTCGCGAACCTCCACCCGGCGATGCTCGAGGCCGTCCACGCCGGTGTGAACCTCGTCGCGGTCACCGCCGACCGCCCGGCTCGCCTGCGTGGCACCGGCGCCAACCAGACCACCGACCAGGTCGGGATCTTCGGATCCCTCGTCCGCACGGTCGACCTCGTGCAGGGCGACGCGGCGGAGCTGGTCCCTCTCGGCCACGGCGACCCGGTGCACCTCAACGTGCAGCTCGACGACCCGCTCGTGCCGCCGGACCGGTGGCACCCCGAGCTCACCCCCGGCTCCGGGCCGGCACGAGCGGTTCCGGGCACCTTGACCGAGATCACCCTCGGGCCGCGGACGGTCGTGGTCGCCGGTGACGACGCCGGACCGCCCGCCCGACAGCTGGCCGAGCGCGCCGGCTGGCCGCTGCTCGCCGAGCCGTCCAGCGGGTCGCGCACCGGCACCCATGCCATGCGCACCTACCGCCTTCTCCTCGACACGGACCTCGGCGCCGAGATCGAGCGGGTCGTCGTCTTCGGGCACCCGACGCTGTCGCGCCCGGTCTCCCGGCTGCTGGCGCGCGACGACGTCGAGGTCTGGAGCGGCCCCCCCGGATGGGGGACCTGGGCGCGCCGACCGTTCACCGTCGACCACGACTTCCACCACCTCTCCGTGCCGGAGGGCACGGACACGACGTGGCTCGACCGGTGGCGGGAGGCCGACGCGCGCGTCGGCCGCGCCCTCGACGCGTTGCTCGCCGCCCAGCCCGCCCTCACGGCGTACGACGTGGCCGGCGCGGTGGCGCGAGCGCTCCCGCGCGAAGGGCTGCTCGTCGTCGGCGCGTCCAACCCGGTCCGCGACCTCGACCTGATGGTCCCGCGCTACCAGGTCGGCGGCCGCCGGAAGGTGATCGCCAACCGCGGTCTCTCCGGCATCGATGGCGTCGTCTCGACGGCGGTCGGTGCCGCCCTCGGCCGTCGCTCCACCCGCAGTCTCGCCCTGGTCGGCGACGTGACGTTCCTCCACGACAGCAACGGACTCGTCCTCGGCCCGGACGAGCCTCGCCCCGACCTCACGATCGTCGTCACCAACGACGACGGCGGCTCGATCTTCGCGACCCTGGAGCAGGGCGCCGAGGAGTACGCCGACCGCTACGACCGCCTCTTCGGCACCCCGCACGGCGTCGACATCGCCAGCCTCTGTGCCGCGACGCGCACCCCGCACCTGAAGGTCACCGGCCGGGTGGAGCTCGAGCACGCCCTGGCGACCCCCAACGGCGGGATCGAGGTGGTCGAGGCCGTCGTACGCCGTGACGACCGGCGCGACCTCGATGCCCGCATCCGTGCCCTCGCCGGCGACGACTAGGGGGTCACGGCTTCGCAACAACCGTTCCACGCCGTCCGGGTGGCCGCCATCATCTCGGCATGGACGCTCGTCTCGGCACGGCTACGGTGCTCGTAGGCGCCGGCCTGCTCGCCGGCTGTTCCGTCAACTCCGACCACGACGCATTCGACGACTCGGCCACCGCGGTCCGGGCCGGCGATCCGGACTACGCGCTGACCCAGCTGCGACACGGCCCCGTCGGCGACTACGGCGTGCTCCCGACCAGCCTCGCGGAGTCGCTGCCGAATCATCGGCTGAGGCTGCGCGAGACCGAGGACGTCGCGTCCTTCTCGGATGCTCTCGTGGTCGGCACGGTCACGCAGGTGACCAAGGGGAACGGCGTCATCTGGCGCGACGAGGACGACTACACGACCGTCGGCTACGACGACCCGTCGGCCGACACCCGGACGGCGGTCGTCACGATGACGATCGACGACGCGACGGGCGACATCGCACCTGGCACGGGCAGCATGAGCTTCCGGGTGCTGTCGCCCTTCCGGGCCGATCCCGACAGGTTCGCCGAAGGACTCGCCGGCCTCGGTCGCATCGCGGTGGTGCTCGATCGCGACCCGAGCAAGGTCGAGAGCACCCCGTGGCGGACGATCATGGACGACCGGCTGATCGGCGTGGTCGCGGCCGACGGATCGCTGACCCTGCCGGCCCTGCCCCGCGGGTCGTCCTTCGCCGGCGACATCCACACGGCGGACCAGCTGCTCGCCGCCGCCCGCGGGCCGGTGACGACGGAGTCCGTCACCGTGCCTTGACCGGGCCGGCGCAACCGTGGTCAAGACGCGGGTCGCCGCGGCGAGGCACCATGTCCGCATGACCGTGGCCGCCGACACCTTCGCCGAATTCGTCGACGGGCTCGCGGCGGCGCTCGACGACCACGAGGTGACCGGCGAGGACTGGGCCGCACGCCACCACTTCTCGCGCTACCACTTCGACCGGATGATCAAGTCCGTCGCCGGCGAACCGCCCCAGGCACTGCGTCGGCGCATCCTGCTCGAGCGCGCGGCGTACCGGATGATCACGACGAGGGCGCCGATCCTCGACATCGCCGTCGAGGCCGGCTACTCCTCGCACGAGGCGTTCACCCGGGCGTTCACCAAGGCGTACGACGTGGCCCCGCGCGAGTGGCGCAAGAAGCCGGGCCACATCCAGATCGGCGAGGCGAACGGCGTGCACTTCATGCCGCCCGCCAGCATCCGGCTGCCCTCCCGCGACGTCGTGCGCGGCCCCGACCTGCTCGAGAAGATGGTCGCGCACCACGTCTGGCTGACGGGCGAGATGATCCGCGTCGCCGGGTACCTCACCGACGACCAGCTGGACGAGACGCTCGTGGTCGAAGACGACGACGACGAGGGGCAGACCATCCGGTCGCTGTTGAGCAGGCTCGTCGGCCAGATGGGCATGTGGAACGCCGCGATGGCGACCCGCGACTACGACTGGAGCGTCGAGGAGCACGAGTCGATCAGCTCGATGCGGCGTCGCCTGGGCATCGAGGGCCCGCGCTACCTGGCCCATGTACGCGAGGTCTGCGACCAGGGCCGGATCGACGACACCTTCGTCGACGCGCTCTGCGAGCGCGCGGAGGTGTTCACCTACGGCGGCATGATCGCCCACGTCCTCACCTTCGCGGCGTACCGCCGGACGGTCGTCGTCCTCGCCCTGACCCGGCTGGGCCACGACGAGCTGGGCTGGGGCGACCCGATGAGGTGGGTCGCAGACCGGGCGTGATCCGCGTCGTCGCGGGCGCACGGCAAGAATGTCCGAGTGGAGATCGCCTTCGAGCTCGTCGCGCTGGCGGTCGTCGTGCTGGCCGGCACGGCGCTGGCCGAGCGCGTGCGCTTCCCAGCGCCGCTCGGACTGATCGTCGTCGGGGTCGTCGCGTCGTACGTCCCGGGCGTCCCGACCGTCCACCTGAGTGCGGACGTCGTACTGCTCGGCCTGCTGCCGCCGTTGTTGTACGCCGCGGCCATCCAGACCTCGCTGGTCGACTTCAACGCCAACCGCCGGCCGATCCTGTTGCTCAGCGTCGGCCTGGTCATCTTCACCATGATCGGCGTCGGCGTGCTGGTCCACGCCCTCCTCCCCGGCATCGACTGGTGGGCTGCGATGGCCATCGGCGCCGTCGTCGCGCCTCCCGATGCGGTCGCGGCGACCGCGATCGGACGACGGATCGGGTTGCCTCGCCGGATCGTGACGATCCTCGAGGGGGAGTCGCTCCTCAACGACGCGACCGCACTGGTCGCCCTGCGCACGGCGATCGCGGCCGGTGCCGGCAGTGTCGAGACGTGGCGCGTCGGCACGGACTTCGTGGTCGCCTCGGTCGGCGGCGCAGCGATCGGGTTCGCGGTGTTCCTCGTGATCGCCTTGATGCGCCGCCACGTGACCGACCCGATCCTCGACACCGCGATCTCGTTCGTCGTGCCCTTTGCGACGTACATCGTCTCGGAGGAGCTGCACTCGTCGGGTGTCGTGAGCGTCGTCGTCGCCGGGCTGCTGCTCGGTCACAAGGCGCCGGTCATCCAAACGGCCCAGTCGCGCATCGCCGAGCGGATGAACTGGCGGACGATCGCGTTCTTCCTGGAGAACGCCGTCTTCCTGCTGATCGGTCTCCAGGCGCAGTGGATCCTCCAGGGCGTCCGGGACGGCGGCACCTCCACCGCCCGCGTCGTCCTGGTCTGCGGGCTGACCCTGCTGGCCTGTGTCGTGCTCCGGATCGTCTGGGTGTTCTTCGCGCGCTACCTGCTGGTCCGACCCGGACCCGACCCGACGACCGGTCAGGTGCCGCCGGCGTCGTTCACGTTCCTGCTCGGGTGGGCCGGCATGCGCGGGGTGGTGACGCTGGCCGCGGCGTTCGTGATCCCGGCCGATGCGCCGTACCGCGAGGTGCTGCTGCTGATCGCGTTCACGGTCGTGGCCGGCACGCTGTTCATCCAGGGCCTCTCGCTGCCCTGGCTCGCCCGCCGGCTGCGCGTCCCGGCACCCGATCCGCTCGAGGACGCGCTGGCTCGTGCCACCGTGCTGCAGCAGGCGTCCAAGGCCGGGTTCAAGAAGCTGCACGAGCTGGAGTACGACGACCGCCACGGGGTCTTCGCGCTGCTCAAGCAGCGCATCGAGCAGCGCAACTTCGCGGCCTGGGAACGACTCGGCACCGTCGCCGACCAGGAGGCGCCGAGCGAGCTGTACACGCGGGTCCGACTGGAGATGATCGCCGCCGAACGCCAGCGGGTGCTCGACATCCGCAGGTCCGGGACCGTCGCCAGTGAAGTGGTCAGCGACGTGTTGGCGATGCTCGACGTCGAGGAGTCGATGCTCGACATCAGCCAGGAGAGTCGCGAGGAGATCCGGCTGACCGCGGCACACCGCCGTACCGGAGACTCGTGCGCGGACCTCGATGCCTACCCGGCGATCGAGACGGTCGCGGACCCGGAGTGCGGTGACTGCCTGCGCGAAGGGACGACGTGGGTCGCGCTCCGCCAGTGTCTCGAGTGCGGAAACATCGGCTGCTGCGACTCCTCACCCCGCCGCCACGCCACCGCCCACTTCCATGAGAACCAGCACCCGGTGATCGAGTCCGCCGAGCCCGACGAGGACTGGCGCTGGTGCTACGTCCACCACGCCACCGCCTGACCGTTGACCCGTCCCAAACTCTCCGTTGACCCGTCCCAAACTCCCCGTTGACCCGTCCCGAATCCCGGGTTTCGGTACGAGTCGACCTAGGTTCTGGACGGGTCGACCCAGGTTTTGAGACGGGTCGACCCAGGTTTTGAGACGGGTCGGCGGTGGTTAGGGTGGCGGGGTGCGGATCACCAAGTTCGGTCATGCCTGTGTGCGGCTCGAGCACGAGGGGAAGGTGGTGGTCGTCGACCCAGGGATGTTCACCGACCCCGAGGCGGTCGACGGAGCGGATGCGGTGGTGATCACCCATGAGCATCCGGACCACTACCTGCCCGACCACCTCGCCGGCACCGACGCACCCGTGTTCACGATCGCGGCGGTGGCCGCGAAGATCCGCGACGACGCCCCGGCAGTCGCCGAGCGGGTCACCGTCGTCGCGCCGGGCGAGTCCTTCGATCCCGGCATCCCGGCGGAGTCGGTCGGCGAGCTGCACGCCGTGATCCACCCGGACCTGCCACGCTTCTTCAACTCGGGCTACCTGTTCGACCTCGGCGGTACGACGGTCTACCACCCGGGCGACTCCCTCACCGTTCCGGAGCAGCGGGTCGACGTACTGTGCGTCCCCGTCTGCGCACCCTGGATGCGTGCGGCCGAGGGTGTGGACTTCGCCCGTGCGGTCGGTGCACCCCGCAATCTCGCGATCCACGACCGGATCTACTCCGAGGCGGGTCTGCGGATCGTCGACGGTCACTACGGCCTGCTGCTGCCGGAGACCTCGACGTACCAGCGCATCGCCGACGGAGCGGACCTCGACTGACGCCGAGTCGGTACGGCGTGCCTAGCGAACCAGCAGGCAGAACGGATGTCCCGACGGGTCGGCGAGCACGTAGAGCGGCTCGTCCTCGTCACCGGTGCGGTCCAGCACGATCCGCGCGCCGAGGGCGATCGCCCGGTCACGGTGGCGAGCGAGCTCGGCCGAGCTGCTCACGCTGAGGTCGAGGTGCATCTGCATCGGTACGTCGTGCTCGGGCCACGTCGTCGGCTCGAGCCGGTCGACCTGCTGGAAAGCGAGCTTCCGCCGACCGTCGGAGTCGACGAGCACCAGCCAGTCCGCATCGTCGACGGCATCTGCCGACGGCTCGTCGCCCGGGCGGTACTGCAGCCCGAGCAGCTCGCGGTAGAACTCCGCGAGCCCCCGGCAGTCGGTGGTGTCGATCGCGGTGTGCATCAGCCAGGGGTACTCGTCCATGCCGGGCACGCTAGCCGGGCAGTCCGACGTCAGTCGGCGCCGAGCGAGTCGCGCACCGGCACGAGCTTGGCCTGGGACTCGGCGAGCTCGGCCTCCGGGTCGGAGTCGGCGACGATGCCGCAGCCGGCGAACAGGCGCACCGTGTTGCCGGCGAGCTCGGCCGAGCGCAGGGCGATGCCCCACTCCCCGTCGCCGGTGGTGTCCATCCACCCGACCGGGCCGGCGTACCGGCCCCGGTCCATCCCCTCGATCTCCGCGATCAGGGCGACCGCCTCGGTCGTCGGCGTGCCACCAACGGCCGCCGACGGGTGCAGGGACGCGGCCAGCTGGAGCGACGACACGGTGCTCGCGTCGTGGACGACGCCCGCCACGTCGGACGCCAGGTGCATGACGTTGGGCAGGTGGAGCACGAACGGCGTCTCGGGCACGATCATCGAGGAGCAGTGCGGCTCGAGCGCGTCGGCGACCGACCGGACGGCGTACTCGTGCTCCTCGTGGTCCTTGCTCGACCGGGCGAGGGTGGCGGCCTGAGCGAGGTCACGCTCGTCGTCACCGGTACGTCGGATGGTCCCGGCCAGCACCCGCGAGGTCACCAGCCCGCGCTCGCGGCGCACCAGCATCTCGGGGGTCGCGCCGAAGAGGCCGTCGACGTGGAACGTCCAGCACATCGGGTAGCTGGTCGCGAGGCGGTTGAGCGGCCAGCGGACGTCGATCCTGCCCGCGGCGGTGGCGACGAGGTCGCGAGCGAGCACGACCTTGCCGAGGGCGCCGGCGGTGATCCGGCGCACCGCCTCGGCCACGACCGCCATCCAGTGCTCGCCGTCCATCGCGCCATCGCTGAAGACGACGTCCTCGGGCGCCTCGGCGGCGCCGCCCTGACCGGAGTACGACGCGCCGTCGACGAGGGTGAGCCAGGTGCGGCCGGCTCGACGGCCGACCACCACCCGCGGAACCGTCAGCACGGAGTCGCCCGGGTCGTCGGCGAACGCGAAGGAGCCGAAGCAGACCAGACCCGAGCCGGGTTCGTTGACGTCGTCGCGGATGTCGGCGCGGGCGACCGTCTCGGTCCACCACTTGTCGGCGTCGGAGAAGCGAGTGAGGCCGCCGGGTCGGATCTGCGCAGCGACGCCCCACCCGACCAGGCCTTCGTCGCGGCGCATCCAGGTCACGGCGTCGTCGGCGGGAGGGAGCAGGGTGAGCAGGGGGTGGTCGTCGTCGATCTCGGTCGTCCGGACCGACAGACCGGGTGACGCGGGCAACGCCGCGGGGCTCGTCACAGTGGGGAAGCGTACCGGGCGTCGGACGTCGACGACGCCTCGACGGGTACCGCTGTCGCCAAGGTCACGACCAGTAGACGACGACCTTGTCCCCGACCTGCACCTGGGAGAACAGCCACGCGATCCCGTCGTAGTCGCGGATGTTGACGCAGCCGTGCGACGCGCCGTTGTAGCCGACGGTCGCGAAGTCCGAGGAGTAGTGCACCGCCTGACCTCCCGAGAAGAACATCGCGAACGGCATCGACGAGCCGTACAGCTGCGACACGTGGTCGGCGTCCTTGAGGTAGACGTGGAACAGCCCTTCGCGCGTCGGGGTGTCGTTGAGGGTCGAGCCGAACCGCGCGTCGAGCGTCTGCAGCACGTGGCCGCCGACCACCCAGCGCAGCGTGCGCGAGGTCTTGTCGATGCACAACACCCGACCTGTCAGGCAACGCGGGTCGAGCCGGCCGGGGGAGGGCAGCTGGTTGTGGAGCTCGGCTGTCGTCGGCGTGGTCGTCATCGCGTTCAGTCGGTCCAGGGTGCGCTGGTCGACCGCACCGGTGACGGGGATGGCCCGCTTCGCCTGGAAGCCCTTCACGGCGGTGACGGTCTGCGAGTCGTAGGTCCCGGTGACGTCTCCGAAGTACCACGCGATCTGTCGCAGGCGCGCCTGGATCGCGCGTACGTCGTGACCGCTGTCGCCGGACTCCCAGAGCGGCTTGCCGGCGTGCAGCACGTTGAACATCGCGTCGTGGGTAGGCGTGGCCGTCATCGCCCGCAGCTGCCTCCAGGTCCTCGCGTCGACGACACCGGTGCGGTGCAGGCCGTGCTTGCCCTGGAAGCCCTTGACCGCGGCCGCCGTGGTCGCGTCGTACACGCCGGTGGTGGTCTCGGGTAGCCACGCGAGCTGGGACAGCCGCTGCTGGAGCTCGCGGACACGGATGCCCTCCGCTCCCGGCGTGAGCACGTTCGCGTGCGCAGGGCGATGGGTCGGTGACGACGTCGGCGTCGTCGGCGTACTCGGCGTACTCGGCGTACTCGGCGACGTCGGCGAGCTCGTGGGGGAGGAGGGCGTCGACGACGCCGGTGCGCCGGGCAGGTCTCCGGACGACGCCACGGTGCGACGGTGGTGGTCGTTCACGAGCCGGCCCCCGGCGTACGCCGCACCACCGAGCACACCGATGACGAGCACCAGCGTCAGCAGGATCTTGAGGACCTTCATCATTCTCCTCCGGGGAAGTCCACGGCTCGGCGGTCGGGCGAGGCGCGGCGAGGACGCCCCAGTCTCGATCCTGAAGACGCCGAAACCCGGCATTTGGTTGCTGTCGCGACGCGTCGTCGATCGTGCGCTCATCGCACCTGCACAGCGGCTGGACAGCACCGAGCCCTACCCTCGTGCCGTGCCCCGCGCAGACCTGGACAAGCAGCCGAGCGACGTTCGCCGGATGTTCGACGCGGTCGCGGAGCGCTACGACGTCACCAACGACGTGCTCTCGCTCGGGCAGGACCGGCGCTGGCGCGCGGACGTCTTCGGCGCCGTCGCGCCGCGGGCCGGTGAGCTGGTCCTCGACCTCGCAGCCGGCACCGGAACCTCCAGCCAGCCGTTCGCCGACGCCGGCGCGAACGTCGTTCCGTGCGACTTCTCGCTGGGCATGCTCCGGGTGGGCAAGCAGCACCGGCCGCAGCTTCCGTTCACCGCAGGTGACGCCACCCGGCTGCCCTTCGCCGACGGGGTCTTCGACGCGGTCACCATCTCGTTCGGGCTCCGGAACATCGTCGACCCGCTGGCGGGGTTGACGGAGATGCGGCGCGTGACGCGCGCGGGTGGTCGGCTGGTCGTCTGCGAGTTCAGCCACCCGACCTGGGCGCCGTTCCGCACCGTGTACGTCGAGTACCTGATGCGCGCCCTCCCACCCATCGCCCGCGCCGTCTCCTCGAGCCCGGACGCCTATGTCTACCTGGCGGAGTCCATCAGGGCGTGGCCCGACCAACCGGCCCTCGCCGCCCTCATCGCCGAGGCGGGCTGGCAGCGTCCGGAGTGGCGAAACCTCTCCGGCGGCATCGTCGCCCTGCACCGCGCCACCGCGTGAGCCGGCGCGACTCGGGCCACTCATTTAGGGCACATCTGGCTTCACTAAATGCCCAGGTGAGAGGCCGTTTGCTGGTCCCGGGACCCGGAGATGCACACCCGATGGTGGCGTCCTAGACTGGCCGACGGCCGGTTCGTGAAGGCGTTCACAAAGCCACAATCTCGTGACGCGGAGCACGGACGGACACCGCGGCAGGGAAGGAAATCTGGATGGAGCTCTACACGCCCGTCCTGGTACTGGCGGCGATCGCGGCGGCTTTCGCGATCTTCTCGGTGGTCATGTCGGCAGGGGTCGGACCCCGACGCTACAACCGGGCGAAGCTCGACTCCTACGAGTGCGGCATCGAACCCACGCCGCAGCCCGTGGGCGGCGGCCGCTTCCCGATCAAGTACTTCATCGTTGCGATGATGTTCATCGTCTTCGACATCGAGATCGTCTTCCTCTATCCCTGGGCCGTGCAGTTCGACGCGCTGAAGGCCTTCGGGCTCGTCGAGATGGTGCTGTTCATCGCCACCGTGTTCGTCGCCTACGCCTATGTGTGGCGGCGCGGCGGCCTGGACTGGGACTGAGGTAGCCACTCCATGGGTCTCGAAGAGAAGCTTCCGAGCGGCGTCCTGCTGACCACCGTCGAGGGCGTCGCGGGCTACATGCGCAAGGCCAGCTTCTGGCCCGCGACGTTCGGCCTGGCCTGCTGCGCCATCGAGATGATGACGACCGGTGGCCCGAAGTACGACCTCGCTCGGTTCGGCATGGAGGTCTTCCGGGCCAGCCCGCGCCAGGCCGACCTGATGATCGTGGCCGGCCGGGTGAGCCAGAAGATGGCTCCGGTCCTGCG
>Ga0105246_10002827_pt1 | contig 10519 bp, 10 predicted proteins | sample KBSM64metaG_FD_99694 | JGI IMG/M metagenome (GOLD analysis project Ga0105246, IMG submission 99694) | Miscanthus rhizosphere microbial communities from Kellogg Biological Station, Michigan, USA - KBS M6-4 metaG | ecosystem: Host-associated > Plants > Roots > Rhizosphere > Soil | place... | reverse complement strand
CATGGGCGCCATGTGGGGGCCCGGATCCTCCCTGTGGCGGGTGGGACCCAGGTGATGCACGGCGGTGGCCTCAGCGTGGGGTGCGAGGCGGACCGGCGTCTTGAGCAGTTCCGCTCAAGGTGGACATCCGCTCCCTCCTGTTCGGTTGGGAACGCAACCGACTTTCCGGGGGGAGGGGGTTGTTCAGCGAGTCGAATCGGGGGGCCAATCAAAATTCCGAGCGGCTAATCAACGCGTTCACCACCTGTGCGAAGTTGATTGATCACACTCGGTGGCGGAAATCCCTGGAAAATCCCCCGCCCCACACCATGAACGTCACGGTGCGGGGCGGGGTGGGACGGGGGCGGAGTGGGGCGAAGGAAATTACGGCCCGGCACTCAGCGCGCGGAAGCCTAGTTGAAAGTCCCCTCGAACTTGCCGAAGTCGGGGTCACCCTTGACGAGGCCCACGTCGTTGAGCGGGCCGTCGTCGGGGCCGTCGGCGAGGGCCTGGGCCGCGCCTCCCAGCAGGACTGCCCCGGCGAGCGCGATGGCGGCCAGCACGGCAGATGCACGCATAAGCGTCTCCTTCGGTAGGTGTGTGCTTGCCGGAGGTATGCCGCCCAGCCGCAGTGCGGGAAGCGCCACATGGCCACAAGCACCCGAATGCGGCACACATGGCGTCACCCACATCGGCGTACGAGAAGACATGACAAAGCCCCCCACCTGCGGTTCTCCGCCGGTGGAGGGCTTGTCGCCGTGGCTGTCGACCGGTGTCGGCGCTGTCAGGTCGCCGACCGGACGGTCAGATGCTGGCGTTCACACCGACCTGGTGCGGGAGGGCGCCGAGGGTGCCGCCGAGGCTGCCCAGGGCCGTCGCCTTGAGGGCGTCCAGCTCGGCCAGGGCGTCAGCGCTGCTGAGCGTCGTGTCGCCGGCGGTGAGGGAGATCTGCGGGCTCAGGCCGCCGGAGACGCCGTCGAGCTCGGCGTCGGAGATCTCGGCGGTCTGAACCTGGGGAGCGGAGTTCATGGGGAAACTGCCCTTCGCATGGATGTGCCAGAGGGGGGAGCGGCCCCGCGGGGGACAGAAGGCGGGGCTCGGTGCGGAGGATCAAACCACGGAGCGTGCCCGGCATCCAGTGCGAAGGCGCCCGGAGCTGGGCTGTTGAAACGGTCGGTCACCGAAGCGTGTGGGCATGCACACGAATTGGGGGCAGCTTCTCTACACCGGGCGCCGCACAGGAAGGCGACAGCTATTGCCCCGGCTGCCGCGAACAGGACAACTCCGCATCAACAGAACCCACTCGCGTCGAGGTTGCGCACGCTTGCGCATTCACTGTGCAGATTCGGTCACGGATGCATTCGCGCCCCTTTCAGCACCTTGTCCACAGCGTTCTTCGGGCCGTGGACCGCCATCCCCACCAGGTCCAGATCAGCCGTCCCCACGGCCCGTACCGCCGCCCGGTTGTCGCGGTCGTTGCCGGTCGTGAAGAGGTCGCTCGTGAAGATCGCCCGAGGGAGCGCCCGGGACAGCGCCCGCCCGTGCGCCGCCGTCAGCGTCTCCTTCGTCCCCTCGAAGACCAGCACCGGCTGGCGGAACATCGGCAGGTACTGGACGCCGTCCGCGTCCTCGTACGGCTCGCCGATCACCTCGGGAACCGCCGTCCCCAGGCCGCTGACCAGGAACGCGGTCACGTTCAGCCGCTGCCAGGGCTCCAGGTCCTCCCGCAGCAGGACGGCGATCTTGGTGTCGAAGCGCATCGGTTCAGTGCTCATGCATCGAGACTGCCGACCGTCGTACGACCTCGTCTTGTACGTTCTTTGCATGGCCGCTCAGCGCCCCCGGCAGGAGGTCTCCGCCTGGCGCCCCCGGATACCCGGGGTCGTGGAGGTCTTCCACGCGCACTTCACCGAGTACGCCTACCCGATGCACGTCCACGAGGCGTGGACGCTGCTCATCGTGGACGACGGCGCCGTGCGGTACGACCTCGACCGACATGAGCACGGCACCCCGCACGACACGGTCACCCTCCTCCCGCCGCACGTCCCGCACAACGGCTCCCCCGCCACCCCGCACGGCTTCCGCAAGCGCGTCCTCTATCTCGACGCCACGCACCTGCGCGAGGACCTCATCGGGTCCGCCGTCGACCAACCGGACCTGCGCGATCCCGTGCTGCGGCGGCGTGTCGGCCAGTTGCACACCGCCCTCGCGCACGCCGGGGACGAGCTGGAGGCCGAGAGCAGGCTGACGTTCATCGGGGAGCGGCTGCGCTCGCAGCTGCGGCCGAACGCCGGCGCCGACACCCCCCGGCCCGATCCCGCCCTCGCCCGCCGCCTGCGCGAACTCCTCGACGAGCGTGTCGTCGACGGCCTCACCCTCGACGAGGCCGCGGGGCTCGTGCATGCCCATCCCGCCCACCTGGTACGGGCGTTCAGCACCGCGTACGGCATCGCACCGCACCAGTACCTGAACTCCCGACGTGTCGACCGCGCCCGCCGGCTCCTGCTCGACGGCCGGTCGCCGGGGGAGGTCGCGTCCGCCACCGGGTTCTTCGACCAGTCCCATCTCACCCGGCATTTCCGGAAGTTGGTGGGGGTGACCCCGGGGCGTTATGCGAAGAAAGTGTGACAAGGACACCCTTGCTCCACTCGCGGCCGTATCTTCCGGCTCATGGACTGGCATGAGTGGCACCACGCGTACGACTCACCCGACTCCTATCTCGGCCGGCGCCTGGCCCTCGTCCAGGAACGCATCCGGCTCGCCCTCGACGAGGCCCCGCCCGGCCCGCTCACCGCGGTCAGCCTCTGCGCCGGCCAGGGCCGCGACCTGATCGGTGTGCTCCACGACCACCCCCGACGGGCCGACGTCCGAGCCCGGCTGGTCGAACTGGACGAGCGCAACGTCACGGTGGCGCGGGCCGCGGCGCGGGCCGCGGGGCTGCCGGACGTCGAAGTCGTCGCCGGGGACGCCTCGTTGACCGACCACTACGCCCCTCTCGCACCCGCCGACCTCGTGCTCGTCTGCGGGGTGCTCGGCAACCTGGTCGACGCCGATGTCGAGCGGACGATCGACCACCTCACGCAACTCTGCCGACCCGGCGGCACGGTCGTATGGACCCGTACCCGGCACTTCGAGCCCGACCTGGTCCCCCAGATCTGCGCCTGGCTGGAGGAACGGGACTTCAAGCAGCTGTGGGTGTCCGACCCCAGCCTCGGCCACGGCGTCGGCTCCCACCGGTTCACCGGTGAGCCCCGTCCGCTGAACCCCGGACAGCGCATGTTCGACTTCATCGGCTACGACACCCTCCGCCGGAGCTGGCCGGCGGCCTGAGCCGGCCTACAGCTCGCGCTGCGCCTCGTAGAGGTTCCGCGGCCGGACCTCGTCCGTCGTGGGATACAGCTCCAGCCGCGCATGCAGGTCCCCGGTGAAGTCCGGCACGTCGGTCTGGTCGAACTCCGTGACCTCGTTGACGCCGATGGTCGCGGAGTACGGCGCGAGTCCGTCGATCTTCACCAGGCCCGCCCTGCGGTTCGTCACGCGGACGTTCCAGTGTGTGAAGCGGGCGCCGTAGAGGGGACCCGCGTTCGCGTCGCCTCCGTGGCGGCCGTTGTTGTTGACGGTGATGTCGGTGCGGACGTTGGCGAAGGGCAGGCCCCGGTGGGAGTCGAAGGTGCCCATCTGCAGGTCGCCGCGTGACCAGACGTTGTAGGAGGACAGGCCCTCGACGTTGATGCCGTGCAACTGCGTCCCCTCCGGGGCCGGGACCGTGCGCTGTTCGATCGTGAAGTCCTCGATCAGGTTGTCGTGCGAGCCCTCGCGGCAGAAGTAGGGGTGGTGTTCGCCGCGGCCGCCGACCTTTGTGCGGCGCAGGGTGCAGGAGGACGCGGCGACCAGGCCGAAACCGTTGTCGACGTTGCGGACGGTCACGTCGTCCACCCAGCAGTCGTACGCGCACTGCAGCGCGACCCCGTTGTAGCCCTTGTCCAGGAGGTGCGGCGACTGGGGGGTGTCCATGACGTCGAGGGTGAGGCCTTCGACGCCCGCTCCGGTCAACTCCCGTGCGTGGGTGGTGAATTGGGGGTTCCATTCGGGGCGCAGGTCGAGCGGGAGCGGGCGCTCCAGGGTGACTCTGCGGCCGCGGACGCGGGCCACCCGGACCGGCCACTCGTAGGGGACGTACGACAGCAGCTTGGTCTTGTCCTGCCAGTAGTACGCCGCCGGGCCGGGTCCGCCGCCCGACATGTGCTGGAGGAGGGTGTGGCCGGCGTCGTCGGCGATACGCAGGAGGACCAGGCGGCCGGGGTGCAGGCGTGACGGGTCGGCGACCGTCACCGTCCAGTCCCCTTGTCGCGCGGGCTGCACGGCCGTCAAGGGCTCCCACTCGTCCCGCCTGTTGCCGGTCCAGCCCTCGAAGGGCCAGGCCTGAGCCCTGATGGCGGCGACCAGCGAGTCCCAACGGGCCTGTGGCGCCAGCCAGATGAGGCCTCCGGCCCAGGACCAGGCCGACTTGGTGCCGCCGTACCGGGAGCCGTAGACACCGATCAGCTCGGTGAGGCTCTTCGTCGCGTACAGCGTCGTACGGCCGCTTCCAGCGCCACGCAGCACGACGTTGTCGTACCCGATGTGGATGAGGCCGTCGATGCGGAAGGTCCCCGGCGGGATGACGACCGTGCCCCCGCCGGCCTTCCCGACGGCGGCGACGGCACGGTTGATCGCGGGGGCGCAGTCGGTCGAACCGTCCGGCTCGGCGCCGTGGTCGCGTACGTCGGCCACGACGGGGCGGCGGGGGAGGCGCACCGCCCCGCGCAGGCAGCCGGCCCGGCCGACGTACGGGATCTGCGGGTGGGTGAAGGGAGTACGGGTGAACTCCCGCCAGATGCCGGGGACCTGACTGCCGGTCGGGGCGGCGGAGGCGGTGGTTCCGGTCGCCGCGGCGGCTGCCACAGCCGTGGCGCCGGCGAGAAGGCTCCGTCTGGTCATGCCCTGGTGCGCCGTGCTCATTCCGTACGTCCTTTCCATGCGACTCTTCATGGATGTGAACGACGTTCAGATCTGCGTCGGCCGTGAGCATGCCACGAGCGTCGGTGGTCGGAAAGGGGGTGCGCAGGAGTTATTCGGCAGAGCGCTGGGTCAGATGCGTGAACGCGTCCAGGTTCCGCGTCGACTCACCCCGGGCCACCCGCCACGCGTACTCCTTGCGGATCGCGGACGCGAAGCCGAGTTCCAGGAGTGTGTTGAAGCTGCCGTCCGCCGCCTCCAGGACCTGGCCGAGGAGGCGGTCGATCTCGTCGACGGTGACGGCGGAGAGGGGGAGCTTGCCCGCGACGTAGATGTCGCCCAGCTGGTCGACGGCGTAACTCACGCCGTACAGCTTGAGGTTGCGTTCCAGGAGCCAGCGGTGGACGCCGGTTTCGTTCTCGTCGGGGTGGCGGATGACGAAGGCGTTGACGGAGAGGGAGTGGCGGCCGACTAGGAGGGAGACGGTCGTCCTGAGCTTGCGGGTGCCGGGGAGCTGGACGACGTAGTTGCCGGGGGCGGGGCTCTCCCATTCGAGCTCGGCGTCCTTGAGGACGCCCTCGATCACCTGGGCCGCTTTCTCTGCATCAGCCATGGTGGGAGCGTACGCGACGCCGGTACGACTGCATCGCGGCCGTGTAGACGTCCGCCGTCGTGGCGGCCGCGGTGTCCCAGCCGAAGGACTGCGCGTGCCGGGCGGCGGCCGCGCCCATGCGGGACGGGAGCGTCGGATCGTCGGCGAAGTCGGAGAGCACGCGCGCGTAGTCGGCCGGATTGTGGCCACGTACGAGGAAGCCGGTCTCCCTGTCGCTCACGGCCACCGGCAGCCCGCCGACCGAGGCCGCGAGCACCGGGGTGCCGGCTGCCTGCGCCTCGATGGCGACCAGACCGAAGGACTCGCTGTAGGACGGCATGACGAGGACGGACGCGGCCCGGAACCAGTCCGCGAGCTGGTCCTGGCCGACCGGCGGGCGGAAGCGCACCACGTCCGCGATGCCCAGGCGGGACGCCAGTTTCTGCAGGCCCTCGGGCTTGGCGAGGCCGCTGCCGCTGGGGCCGCCGACGATCGGTACGACGATGTTGGAGCGCAGCTCGGGGCGCTCGTCGAGGAGCACGGCCACGGCGCGCAGGAGGATGTCCGGCGCCTTCAGGGGCTGGATGCGGCCCGCGAAGAGGGGGATCAGGGCGTCCTGCGGGAGGTCGAGGCGGGCGCGGGCGGCTGCGCGGCCGTCGGCCGGGCGGAAGCGGTCGAGGTTGACGCCCGGGTGGACCACGGCGACCTTGCCGGGGTCGGCCGAGTAGTGCCGTACGAGCTCGTCGGCTTCCTCGGCGGTGTTCGCGATGAGGCGGTCGGCCGCCTCGACGATCTGGGTCTCGCCGATGACGCGGGCCACGGGCTCGGGGGTGTCGCCGTCGGCCAGGTTGGCGTTCTTGACCTTGGCCATGGTGTGCATGGCGTGGACCAGGGGGGCGCCCCAGCGCTGGGCGGCGAGCCAGCCGACGTGGCCGGAGAGCCAGTAGTGGGAGTGCACGAGGTCGTAGTAGCCGGGGCGGTGGCCCGCCCAGGCCTGCATCACGCCGTGCGTGAAGGCGCACAGTTGGGCCGGGAGCTCCTCCTTGGCCAGGCCCTCGTACGGGCCCGCGTCGACGTGGCGGACGAGGACGCCGGGGGCCAGCTCGACGGTCGGGGGGAGGGCGGCCGTGGTCGCGCGCGTGAAGATCTCGACCTCGATGTTGATCGCGGCGAGGCGCTGCGCGAGCTCCACGATGTAGACGTTCATGCCGCCGGCGTCGCCCGTGCCGGGCTGGTGGAGCGGGGAGGTGTGCACGGAGAGCATGGCGACGCGGCGGGGGCGGCGGTGCAGCCTCAGCCGCGGGGGCGTTGCCTGGGAGCGTCGCCCGAGCCTGCTGACGTACTGGCTCACGTGGCGGTCCTCCTTGTGCGGGCATGCCGGGGGGAGGGTGTGGGGCGCCCTCCAAGGGGGTGCAACATCGGGGGGAGGGCTCCCATTCCGGGGGCGGGGATTTTTGCCTGGGCATTACCGGGGGTCGCTCAACTGTTCGGGGCTTGGGTGCGTCGAGGGCTTGGGTGCGGATGCCTGCGGCGGCCTGTGCGGGTGAGTGGGGGTGTGCGTTGCGCACCATTCGTTCGTCGTGGGTCGGGGCCGCGCCGGGGGTGTCCGTCCTCGGTCGGGCGGTTGCCGTCTCTTGGTGCGGTGGTCGGCGGCGGACGCCCGCCGCTGCGGGCGGACACCCCCGGCACGTCCCCTGCTCGCCGTTGCGCCAGTGCGGGGCCCTTTACCCTCGTACGCATGACATCCCGCGCCCGTCCGGTGGGAACCGTGACACGCGGGACCACCAATCCCAATCGGCTGCGCCGCATGGACCGCTGGATCGCGGCCATGCACGGCGGCGAGCTGCGCCGTGCCGTGGATCCCGTCGCCGTCGACCTCGGCTACGGCGCCGCGCCCTGGACGGCCGTCGAGCTCCTGGCCCGGCTGCGCACTGCGGCGCCCCGGGCGCGCGTGGTCGGCGTCGAGATCGAACCGGCCCGGGTGACTGCGGCGAAGCCGTACGAGCGGGAGGGGCTCGTCTTCCGGCACGGCGGGTTCGAGATCCCGATTCCCCAGCGGCCTCATCTCGTACGCGCCGCCAATGTCCTGCGGCAGTACGACGAGGCCGAGGTTGCCGCGGTGTGGCAGCGGCTGTGCGCCCGGCTGGCCCCGGCGACCGAGCACTCCCGCGGGGGGCTGCTGGTCGAGGGGACCTGCGACGAGATCGGGCGTCGGCATGTGTGGGTCGCGTTGGGTCCTGAGGGGCCGCGGACGGTCACCTTCGCCACCCGGCTCGGCTCGCTGGACCAGCCGTCGGATCTGGCCGAGCGGCTGCCCAAGGCGCTCATCCATCGCAACGTTCCCGGCGAACCGGTGCATGCCTTTCTGCGCGACTTCGACCGCGCCTGGTCCGCCGCCGCGCCCTACGCCTCCTACGGCGCCCGCCAGCGCTGGATGCGTGCGGTACGGGATCTGACGGCCGACTGGCCGGTGACGGACGGGGCCGGGCGGTGGCGGCAGGGCGAAGTGACGCTGACCTGGGAGGCGTTGGCGCCCCGCGGCTGACCGGCCCTCACCCCTGACCTGCGGGGAACGATCTCCGTGAGTCGTTCGTCACAAAGGCGGGGAGATCGCGTACAGCGGGGAGGAGGGGGGAAATCCGACTTGCGTGCGGCTCTGTCACTTTGCGCGTCGGCGTGGCACGATCCCCCAGGCGTCGTAAGTTACTGACGGTAAATCAGGTTTGGGGGTAGCGGTATGGGTACGGGCAAGCGCGGCCTCATCGCGATGGCCGTGACCGTGGTCTGCGCGGTCACCGTGCTGGCAGCGCCGGGCACGGCGTTCGCGAATGCGGGCCGGACGCCCTCCCCCAGCACGTCTCCCTCCCCGGACGCCTCCGCGACTTCCGCGGCCGGCAAGGACCTTGAGGCGATCCGCGAGAAGCTCGACCAGCTCTACCACGACGCCGCCGTCGCCACGGACTCGTACAACGCGGCCGAGGAGAAGGCCAAGCAGCAGTCCGCCGCGATCGTCGACCTGGCGCAGAAGATCGTCAAGGGGCAGCAGAAGCTGGACGAGTTGAAGCAGCGGGCGGGCGCCGCGGCCGCCGCCCAGTACCGCACCGGCGGACTGCCCGACGAGGCGCAGCTGCTGCTCAGCAACAACCCGCGGCAGTTCCTCGACGGAGCGGGCCGGGTGCTGCAGGGCGAGCGCGCGACCAAGGGCCTGATCACGGAAATGACCCGCACCCAGCAGGACTTGAAGCAGTACGCCGCGGACGCCGCCGACCAGTGGAAGAGGCTGGAGGCCAACCGCAAGGCGAAGGACGCCGCCCGAAAGAAGATCAAGAAGCAGATCGCGGCCGCCGAGACGCTCGAGAGCCGGCTGGAGAAGAAGGAGAAGGAGCGCCTCGCCAAGCTGGAGCAGGAGGCCGCCCTCGAGGCACAGACCGCCTGGCTCGACTCCGGGATCCTCGACGAGATCAACGGCAAGGCGTCCGAGTTGGGCAAGAAGGCGGTCGCATACGCCACGGCCCAGATCGGAAAACCGTACGAATGGGGCGCCGAGGGCCCGAAGACGTACGACTGCTCCGGGCTGACCTCACAGGCCTGGGCGGCTGCGGGGCATGGCATCCCTCGCACCTCGCAGGAGCAGTGGAAGCAGCTGGAGCACGTCGACATCAAGGACATGCGGCCCGGCGACCTCATCATCTACTTCGACGACGCCAGCCACGTCGGGATGTACATCGGCGACGGCGCGATCGTGCACGCCCCACGGCCCGGGCGGACGGTGACGATCACGGGCGCGGGGTCGATGCCGATCCTCGGGGTGGTCCGGCCGGACGCGTGAGGACGGGCGGTTCAGGGACATATGAGGGCGGGTGGGGCGCACGCGTGAACCCCGTCACGTGACCCACTGCACCCCGAACACCCCGGCAAACCCACGGCGGACGTGACGTTCGTCATTCGTGACCCGTGCCCCTCCTGTCCAACTGCGGTACGGATCGCGGCATATGACAGTGGCGCCTGGCCAAGCAGCGTGTCTCACGCCATTCCTTTACGGCGCCGGCACCCGCTATGGTCCCCGTCGGTGGATCGAGATCTCTCGCTCCGCGTGCCCTCGGGGGGAGGGAAGGAACTCAACAAGATGCCCGTACCCATACCGCGGCAGAGAGCGATCCCGGCCGCGGAGAGTGGTCAGGCGCAGGCCGCGCAAGAAGGCGGCACCTCCACGAAACAGACCCCGCCCAAGGAAGCCACGGTCGACAAGAACGCCGCCACCACCACAAACCTGACGCTGCTGCTGATCGAGGACGATCCCGGCGGCTCCACCGTCATACCCGAACTGCAGGACTCGGCCGGACGTCCGATCCGCGTCCGCACCGCCCGCAACCTCACCGAGGCCGCGCGGCTGCTGACCGACGACGTCCACTGCATCCTGCTGGACCTGGCGCTGCCGGCCCCCGGCCGCAGCGATGACGACGACGAGCTCGCCGTGCTCAAGCACGTCCTGGAGCTCGCGCCCCGGCACGCCGTCCTCGCGCTCACCGCGTCCGGCGACGCCGAGCGCGCCGCGGAGGCGGTGCGGGTCGGCGCCCAGGACTACCTCTTCCGGGACGAACTGGACGGCCGCCTGCTGAGCCGGGCGATCCGCTACGCCGTGGAGCGGAAACGTTCCGACACGGCCGAGCGACGGCTCGCCGAGGGCCGGGTGCGGGCGCAGGAGAACCGGCGCCTGGAGCGGGGGCTGCTGCCCACGCCGCTGCTGGAGGGCTCGTCGCTGCGGTTCGCCGCACGGTACCGGCCGGGGCGGTCGCGGGCGCTGCTCGGGGGTGACTTCTACGACGTCGTACGGACGCCGGACGGCACCGTGCACGCCATGATCGGCGACGTCTGCGGGCACGGCCCGGACGAGGCGGCGCTCGGCGTGGAGCTGCGGATCGCCTGGCGCGCGCTCACCCTGGCGGGGCT
>Ga0105246_10002821_pt1 | contig 10532 bp, 9 predicted proteins | sample KBSM64metaG_FD_99694 | JGI IMG/M metagenome (GOLD analysis project Ga0105246, IMG submission 99694) | Miscanthus rhizosphere microbial communities from Kellogg Biological Station, Michigan, USA - KBS M6-4 metaG | ecosystem: Host-associated > Plants > Roots > Rhizosphere > Soil | place: Michigan... | reverse complement strand
TTTGACGCCGATAACCGATGTTCGGTTCACCTGCTCAGACTCGGACAAAAGTGGCTTAGGGCATGTCGAGGTGGGTTTTGTAGGCGGTGTTTTTGTTGGTGTTCCATCCTGCGATGATGCCGGCTCCGAGCATTTGGTCGCTGAGGCGGGCGAAGCGGTATCCGGGGTCTGTGTCGAGGGCGAGTTGCATGTATTGGTGTGCTTTGGATCCTCGGCCTTGCCACCAGTTGATGTAGCCGATGGTGGTGAGGATGGGGGCTGCGTGTTGGGTGCTGGTTCTTGTGTAGGCGTGGAGGAGGAGTTGTTGGGCCCATTCGATGCGGGACCATTTCGGTGGGGTGTTGGTTTGGGCGAAGAGGATGTGTTGTGGTGGTTCGTCGATGCCGGGGATGTCGGCCAGTAGCCGGTCACGGATGTGGGGGAACTGGAAGTTCGCGATGAGGCTGAGGCAGTCCTCGTCGGTGGGGAAGTCCCTTGATTCGAGCATCCTTATCCAGAGCCGGCTCGCTTCTCCTGCAGCGTCGTCGGGGTGCTGTGTGCGGATGGTGTGCATGCGTTCTTCGACGGCGGTTGATTTGGTGGCTTCCTGTGTCGCGGTTGGGAGCATGATTCGGTTGGTGGGTTCGATGGTGCTGCCGCGGTAGATGAATTCGGCATTGACTCGGCTGTATTCAGTGGTGCTGATTGGCAGGCTGATGTCCTGGCCAGGTTCGGCGTCGTAGGGGGAGAATGTGTCGTCACCGACAAAGATCCCGTCTCGGATCACTATCCCGTTTTCTGCCAGGACTCCGGTGAGCGCGGCGATAGTTGTTGCGTGTGGTTTGGGTTGCCCTGGCTCGTAGGAGCTGGAGGTATAGAGGGCGAAGATGATGCTCGATGCGCTGGTGTCGTTGGTCAGGTAGCTGCTTACGGTGCGGGCGTAGGGGAGTTCGTTTCCTGGCTGGCGGGGGAGGTCGATGCGGAGGGTGGCGCCGACTTTGTTGTTGTCTAGGGTGATGCAGACGAGGCTTTCCTTGGGCCAGAAGCCGAGGGTGTGGCCGATGAAGCTGAGTAGGTCTGCGGGGTCTTTGATGGTGAGCTCATTCATTGTCCTGTTCCTTTGCCATTGTGTCTTTTCTGCGTTCGTGGGCTCTGTGGGCCGTTCTGATAGGGGACCTGTCCGCTGGGAAAGGGGCTGGAGTGCAACTTGGGGGACCGGGGCAGGGCCGGAAAGTTCGGGAGGAGAGAAGCGACGCAGGAGCGCCGAGCGAAATTTCAGGATCTGTTCCGGCGCGTGCGCCCTGGTTGCGCGAAGGACCCGCCCAGCGATGATCGGAATATCAGAATGACAAACAGCGGTGTTGCTTCTGGACATTCATAGGCGGACGTTCCCTCGACGCCATGACGCCAGCGGCGCCTGTTCTTTGGACTGACCCACAGCAGTGGTGAGGGGTCTGGGCGCCGGTTGCGGGTACGTCTGGGTCAGCTTGTGCGCCTGGCCTCGAAATGTGCAGCAGCCGCTGGCGCCCATTTCCATAAGCTACGGTCGTTATCGGCGTCGTTGAGATTACCGATGGGAGGGCCAATACGGTGAACCTGGAAGAGTGATGTGCAGGTTCTGTACAGGCAGACATATGCGCCGTTATCGGCCATGCGTGTCGGAGGATTTGTCAGCCATTGCGCGGCCGCTGACGAGACGGCTTTTTGGCCGCACGCCGGAGGAGACTTCGTCGGCAAGGTGCAGTTGGAAGGCATTTGCGCCCTTGGCGCTGGCGTTACAGACACGATCAACAACATCGACTACAACGCGATGTTCAATGCCGCCTACACACAGCAATGCCGGATCGTTCATGTCATGAGCGACACCGTTACCGCATTCCTGGGTCTGGACGATGAAAAGCAGTTCACGATCCTCAGCGAGGCCATCGACCCCAAGGAGCGTCAAGCCGTGCACTTCACAGCGGTGGCTACGATGTTCGGCTCATTGGTGCTCGAATCTCTCCGAGTGGGTACACCTGGTCTTGCCGAGCTTGATGGTCTATCCGATACGTTAGGACTGCCTCTCAACATCCGTGATTGAGGGCGACGCCCACGTCCGACCTGTGTATGGAGGGCCAGTCGCTCATTGGCAGGTTCCCCGGCCCATGCAAGTCCATGAGGGATCAAAGCGAACAGCCAGCTCTCACGCCACAAACCATGGATTGGGATATTCCCAATCCACGATAGAATGAATGTTATGGAAACTGTAGGCACCCGAATTCGTCAGCGCATCAGCGAGCTGCAGCTTGGCGTCCCTGAGAAGGACATCGCAGCTTCGATTCGTATGGCTCCGGACGTGTTCTCACGTTCCCTCAACGGTAAGCGGTCGTTTACGAGCATTGAGCTGGCACAGCTTGCCGAGCGCCTTTCAACTTCAATGTACTGGCTGGCGACCGGTGAAGCCGACCCTTTTGAGGCCCGGATCGCGGCACGCCACCAGTACAACTTTGAGGCCGGCAGTTACGTCAACGAGAAGGACGATGACACGAAGGCCGTTCTGGAGAATCTAGAACTGGCTTATCGGCAGGTCTTCCAAGGCCGCAACGACGAGCCCACCAAAACAGCCACCGCCGAAGAAGTCCTAGAGCTGTTGGGGGAGGACTTCGTGTGGAACTTCGTCTCCAGAATCGAGGAGAGACTTGGTATTGATGTAACGCGCGTTGAAGGTATTAGCTCGGCTTACTCCGTGCGCGCCGGTGGCCGATACTGCATCGTGATCCCGCGCAGTAGCAACTGGTTCCACCAGAACAGCTCCATGGCCCACGAACTTGGACATATCTTCCTGGGCCACTTCAATGCCCGTGACGAGGGCGCCGAGGAATCCAAGGAAATACCAGCGTTCGACTTTGCCGCGCAGATTCTTCTGCCTGAGAAAACTATGCGCACGTTCGATTGGTGGACGACAGGTCAATCCAATGTCATCAACTTCCTCTGGAAGCACGGCGTATCCACGAAATACCTGTCGAACCGTCTTCGTAAACTGGGGCTCCGGGTTCGAAAAGAAGTTTGGGACCTTCTCGACCTTTCCACGTTCGACGTTTTGAACCGTCCGCTGGAAGGCAAAACGTTCACCTCGATCGCGGTCGCCGTGCGGACTCAACGTGCAGCCGAGCGGCGGTTCCCGGACGCGTTGGTTGCCGCCCATATGGATGCCGTCGCCGTGGGGAAGGCCCCAAAAGAGACCCTAGCGTGGATGCTGAACGTGGATCCCGAGACCATTGAGGTGCATCCGCCTCAAACCGATGCAGTAGACCTGGATGACCTCGCAGCGACGTTGGGCTTGGCGGCAAAGGCTTGAGCCGTCCGCTGTTCCTGCCGGACAACACGGTTCTAGTTAATTTTGCCCGGATCGGTCGCATGGACCTCCTTGAACTTGTGGCGGCGGGTCGCGCCACTTGGTGTTACACGGTGTCCCAGGAATGCGCCAAAAGTTCGCGTGTAACAGGACTCGAGCAGTTGTCCTTGGCACCCCAAATTTTTGGCGAGCCACTTATGCTTGAAACTAATGCGGAATACCGGGACACCCAGACCTTCCGGGCGCAACTCAGCAAACCAGGGGACCGGAGCAGCGCCAACCTGGGGGAGGCCGAAAGCCTGGCGATCATGACCAACCGTGGCCTCGGGGCGACCTTCGTAACCGACGACAACGGGGCTTTGGGGTTCGCCATCACCCACAGCATCAAGCATCTGACCACATGGGATCTGTTGAAACTGCTGGTCCGGGCGGACAAGCTTACGCGGGACGAGGCATGGGAGTACGTCGTTATTCTCAAGGGCCACCACCGGCGTTATATGGAGCTTCGGGCGCAGACCTCCTTCTTCGCATGGCTCGAATCTCCCCTTGGTTTGCGTTTCAGTCCCTAAGCCCAAAAGACGCCGGCCTATTTCTGCCCACCGAAAAGAACCCATAACTGTTGAAATGGCGACCTTCCGGTCATCGACACTGAACGTGGTAACGTCGGCACCCTAACTCTGGTGCGCAACGTCGGAATTAGACTCGCAGACCAGCAGGGTTGGGGCCATCTCGCCGTGCTCATCTTGGAACGCGTTACCCTTACGCCGCCGGACTTGCAGTGCTTGCCAGCAGTCTGGGTAGACCCGATTTGCCTAGCATCAGTGGCCAGAGGATCGCAGCAGGAGCGTGGTTCGCGGGTACGCAGTGCCGTCCTTGCGACACAATGTGCCTCATTTACGGCGCCGGGGTTCCTGTCGGTTTGAATGTTTTCTATGGGGCGAAATAAAGCTGGGAAGCCGAAGAAGCAGCGACGAAGTAATCTGGACCGACTAGATCCATTGGCGCGATCGCTAAATATTTTCGATGCGGACGAACTGTGGGTACATCTGTTCGCGGCGGCTTCATCGCCGTCGGCGCGCCACCGTTCCGCCTCGGTTGGCAGCGCCTTGGCCGCCGCGCTCCGTGCTCGTTCTGTCGCGCCTACCGGCCAGTCGAATCCGCTCCCGCAGATCCAAGAGATCGTCGATCAAGCAGCCCAAGCCTCCGGAATCAATTACATGCAGGAAGACTTCATTCCGAAGGATCCATCCGAGTGCTTGGTTGTCAGAGTCGGCGACGCTTTAAGGCATTCTCTGCCCGGATTCACGGAGCGTCCTATTGCGGACCTGACTCGTGCTCTGCGATTAGCTGAAGCACTAGATCCATTCCTCCTAAAGAAGCATGGATTTGGTCTGTCGAATGTCATCCGAGTGGCGTACGACTGGGGGGACACCGCGACAACAGCACTCATGTGCTCCTTTGTCCCGGCTCCGAACCTACAGTTGGGGGATAAGGTCGAGGTTCCGACCGGGGAGGTGCAAGCCGCCGTAAGCCTTACGTCTCGGGAACCATTGATGACGGGAGAGCTCACGGAGGCCGATGCCGCAGCTCTCGAGTGGATGACTGCTTCCTCCGACAATGCAAAATTTGATGCCTTAAGCCCGACAAGTCCGTTTGGTCGGTATTTGCGGTACAGGACAGCGGGACTTCCGGACCGGTGGTTGCCGCCCACTTATGTGGCTGAAATTGTGGGTGCTGCAGTGTCCGAATTGGTGTCTACGGTGGACCGGACTTCAGGCGCCAGGACCGCCATGCGCACTTCTAGCCTTAGTGCGACACGGAAAGCTCTCTGGCGCTTTACTCGATCCCTTTACGGCACTGCAGACGGAGAAGGATCCGTGCCGCTGACCGGAGAAGACATCCAGTGGGTGCTGCCGGTAGACGCCAACACTGCCGTTGCTGTTTCGATAGTGCAGACCCAGGACATGCTGCCCCAAAGTCAGACGTTTGGTAGCGAAAGACTCGCTAAGAACGCCGCAGGCAGCAGTGGCCCAATTACGGTGAAACTTGCAGGTGGGGGCTCAGTGACGCTCCCGCCCAACACTGAGATTGTTCCACTCGTTGTTTTCTCTGGCCCGGCTCATCTCGCCGTACCGCAGAGGAGATTTTCAGCAAGAATGGCCCTGGAAGATCTCACGTGGATTGCTGAGACAGCAGAAGATGCAGACGACCTGTATCTATTCTGCCGAGACCTGAGCGATCCCAACTTTTCGTCGACTTTCGGATGGGAGGTAATAAATTACTGGGAACCTTGGCGATCTAACGGAAAATCCTTCTTTGTCGGCGGCGTAACCCCATCGTTCTTCTACTTCGAAGCCCACGCAGGAGACGCCGAGTGGGAGCGCGCAGCCAAGCTCTCACAGCTTGAGGAAGCGCTGCACGCTGTCGCGCTTCCCCCGCTTCGGCATTCGCAAGTCGCCGAGGTCTCTTCGGCAGGAGTGGCAACTATAGCGATCCAGAAGCAGGATATGTCGTATGACCCTCGCCTCGGCCTGCAGCACGCGCCCTCGGTGTTGGGATGGTCTCTAGCGCTTACGAATCCACCAGTAGCGATCACTCGATCAGATCAGTCCTGGAGCCCGTCGGAGCATTACGACTTTCTCTTCGACTTCAGCGGTGGCCTGGTTTTTGGTTTTGACGCGGTTCAGGAGGTGTGGGAGCGAGCGCACAGGAAATCGACCACGGCCGGCTATCGGGTGGAGCTTCAAACGCTCAAACCACCTGAACGTACCTCACCTGAGGATCCGATAATTAGAACAGCGGTTATTGACGAGCCTCAGGCAAATGGCTCTCGAGTATTCCAGTGGACTATCGACGTCGAGAAGTTCATAGAAGCGGCAGACGGTGATGCACGAGCCGCAAACCGAATAACAGCAGATGCCTTCATTTATTTGCTTGAGGCAATCGTTCTTGACCCTGACGAACTTGCGGAGCTCAGAGAAGAATGGCTGACTGGCAGGCCCTTTCTGATTCTGGAGACGGCTAGCTCGAAGACTGCTCTCAACTACCTGCCCTCACCGTGGAAGCTGGACCCTGCTGACGAATCGGGCACTATCGCTGCTTCGGCGCGAGCACTTAGTGTCAGTGGTGTCGAACCTGGCACGTACCGGGGAAAGGCTGCTAACGATCTTGTGCAGCAACATCTAGCACCTCTTGCCCTCGCTGCGCTCACCGACCGGATTCGACCTCACGATCAGCGGGAGTTGATCGAGATGGGGCTGGAGCAGCTGAACCGCGTCATGGATGATGGCACCAGGCAGCGAGGGGACCTCTATCGGGTGGCTGCCCACCTTGACGTCAGTTGGGATCCCGAGGAACGAATGGCTGAAGCCATGGGCGCCACGCTCATGCTTCGACAGTGTAACGAGATCATTGTTGAAGCAACGCTGCGGAGTACGGCTCAGGACGTGTCAAGGGAAGCCATAACCAACAGAAAATGGAGTGGACTTCTGGCAGCAGCCGACGCTTACCGGACCATGACTACAATCAGTGAGCGCCTGCATCATCAGGTTGCCCCTTTGTGCATCGAGATCACCCACTCGTACGAAATCAAATTCGTAGACGACGACCTGCCCGCTCCGGGCTCATGGTTGCTTGACGCGGAAGCACTAGACAAAGCTGCAGCCAGAGCCGGCCTCTATTCAGGGCCGTCCTTCGAGAGAGATTCGCCTGCCTCGCTTAACGATCTCGATCAGGCCATGCTGAGGGCCGAAGGCGCAAGCATGGGTGACATTTTTCATGTTCTCGAATCATTGGTCCGGTGGCGCTTTTTTCCGTCAGACAGTAGCGTTGCAGCGGTTCCGGAAACAGAGTTGCTGGACTGGATCTCCGCCGAAGTCGACCACGGATCCGATGCGCAAAGGCAGCGATATCGCCGAGCGCTTTCGCTTCTTACCTGTGCACCTGAGAAGCTTCAAGAGTCTGCCTGGGAACCTTGGCAGACGAGGACGAGGCGGAATCGTCTTCTGGCGCAGCCGATTGTCCAAAACAGCAACGGCAACTTACTGGTTGCGCCGCAGTACCTCAGGACAAGTCTCAGCATCTATTGCAACCATTTACGGCAGGGCCTATTGCCGTGGACTGCGGGAATCCCCTCCGAGGTTGCCAAGGCTCTTGAGGGGATTAGAGACCTGCGCAACAAACAATTCGAAAGGACGCTTGAAGAGGAACTTCAGGATCTCGGGTTTGCCACAATTGCTCGGGTGAAAGCTGGAGATCACAAGCGGCTAGGAATACCAGCGCTCACGACGGAAATCGACCTTATTGCTGCTAAACCAGGCGAAGACACGATTTGGCTCATTGAAGCAAAAGATCCTGCGACCGTGCATGCCATAGCTGAGACTGCCAGGCAATTGAGGACCTTCTTCGTCGATTCCACAAACTCGCGAGGCAAGACAAAGCCGTGCTACGCGACGCAGTTGGCGCGCAAGAACGCAGAACTGGAACCCTTTACTGATCAAGTCGCCGCTAAGCTCAGGCTCGAGCGTCTTACAGACGGCTCCTCCTACAAGCTGTCCACATTGTTCGTGACTCGCAGAGTTTCCGCCGTCGGTTTCGTGGGCTCTAGGTTTCCTGTAAAGACACTAGACGAGTTCCTGCATCCCTGGTTGGTAAGTAGGTGACGTGCTCTCCATCAGGTCTTCTGAGGGGAGCGTCTTAGCAGGCGCCGCGTTGGTCTCTTGGGCTTGCTAAGAATGTCTCGATCGCGCGCCAACTGTCCACCCGTGAGGAGCTGAGCATCGTTGTGGGGAGAGGTGCCACTAGGTCCGTGTTTGCTGCTTCTGGGAAGGCCTCCACCGCTGTTCGTACGCAAGTCGGCGTTCTTGGCCGCGGTAGTGGACGTAGTTCAGGACTTGATGGCTAACTGCGTTTCCGAGAAGTTTGATGTTCTCGTCGCGGAGGAGCTCTATAAGCTAGTAGGCGCTCGACAAGTCGGTTTTCAGTTCCTCCACCCATCCAAGGATATTGAGGTCCCAGATCGAGCCGCGTAACGCAGTTGTCTGGCAGCGACGAGTAGCTGAACGTAGGCTTGTTTGCGTTCGTCCGGCGCAGTCTTTGCGGCGTCGACCGCCCGTGCTTGGTCCCGGTCCTTCACTAGGTCCCGGTCCCTGTTCACTATTTCCGTGAAGTAGGTGGGCGGCGCTCCATTGTCGGGGTAGGACGTTCCGTGGCGATGCTAGTCAAGCTGACATTGCTGGCCCACGAGCACATCAAACCCAGCTCCCGGTAGACGTTTAGACTACTTCGCTTGAGCCCTATTTCTTCTTGGATGAGCAGAAAAGTTTCTTCCTACGTTCCCTTGATCCTAATTCTTGCCGGTGAAGCTATTGAAGAGTTGGGTGTGCGCTCGGGCTTCAGGTTTCCCTTTGAGATTTCTGAGAGCGTTGACACTGGAGCGTAATCGATGTGTCCAACCACGAATGCGTTGTATATCTCTTCGTTAGCCTCGGTCTGCTTTTTCCCAGCGCCTCGGAGTAAGAGGAACGAGGCAAGTACGACACCCGACCCCAGTATGAAGGCAAGTATGACTTGCTGCTCGCTAAGAAGGCGGCAGACCAGCACCACCGCGAGGGCCACAGTCGGAAGCACCAAGGAGGCACGAAAGGCTGCTTCGGACTTGGCCTTATCGTATTGGTCGTAAGCCTTATCGTGCTTTGAGTGTAGCTGCACGGCCAGGATATCGAGGTCGTCGATCAGCGAAGTAACGATGCGGTTGTGAAGATAAGCTTCAGTGCGTCTGTCATCGATAATTGCAGAGAGCTTATCCGTCGAGACCTCGTCGGGAAGAGTTGTCTTCACCACAAAATCTGACGGAGCTTTGGCTATTGCGCCTTGTATTTCTGTGGTGAGCTTCTTTGAAAGACGTTGGTAAGTGGTGCGAGATATCAACAACACCGGCTGCCCTGGTTGCCATTTACGCTCGAGCAGGAGGTACATCACAACTCGGTCCAGAGACAACACAAGTCCGAGTATGTAGGCAACGAAAGCAATGACGCCTAAGGAACCGGCGGTCCCGATGTAGTCAGCGAGACGTCGTATGTTGCCAGTTAGCGAATCCCCTTGATCCACATTGGCCACCGCGTTGGCGAAAATGAGCCAGATGCAAAAGAGCAGCATCATTCCTGACGCGAGTGAGCTCTTCATATCGCGCAGGTTTGTCAGGAAGGACAGCAAAGGTTGGTTCTCCTATGTTGTTCGGCGTGGAGCAGGTCACTGGCAGCACATTGAATCCACGCACATGGATGACCGCAGACGGCCCAGTCGTTGCGGTTGGAAAGTGCCCCTGCGGTCTTTCTGGCCTCGACAAGCATAAGACTCAGCATGGCAACAATGTTCAGCCCATTGACAGTAGGGGCGAAATGTCAGGGCAGGCGGGGGTGCTTCGGTCATGCTGTCGCCTGCCGGGCCTCAGGCCGAGCAAAAGCAAGCCGTTATTCGTGTTGGTACTCACCTAGGCGGCTAAAGAAGCCTCAGCACGGATGATGACATTCTGAAAGTCTTCTGACGGCAACGACTTCCGGCTCGGGAGCCTCGATATTGTGACTCGTCGCACGACATCAGAAGTAGCGGGTAACGATTGGCAATAGAAGCCTGTTACAGATGGTGGTCTCAACCCGGTGCATGGCTGGGAGAAGGCGATCACGCTCACCTTAGGTGCGTTGCCGATCCTGCCTGGATGCAGGCCCTCTATCACCCTACCGAGATCCCTGCCCCGGCTCGACTGGTCTCCCGGCTGGAGGCAACCGCTTGCCATCTGTGGCGTCAATCCGCAGCCCGAAGAAGTACGTGATGAGGGGTTCGGAATGTTTGTGCTCAGTCAGGACGCTACTTGGTGGAACCGCCATGGATGGCTGAAAGGAGGAAGTCTCATGAATGCTTATCGCTCCGCGACGATCCGCTCTGTTGGCACCCGACGAGTGCCGGTGGCGGGCCTCGGTGTGCCGTGGGATTCTTCGACTGCAACTCGTGCTTACTGCCACTCGCTGCGCGCAAAAAGAAAGTGTGGACAATGTCCACACTTTCCACCTCGGACTGCCTAGTAGGCCGCCGGACTGGCCCGGATTCCGCATGTTTCCGCGAGTTCCCAGTGTTTCCTAGGCCTGGAATCCCGTTCGAGTCCCACCTCGGGCACGGCATACCCCCTCGTCAGAGGGGGTTTTTGCTTTAACGTGTGTACATT
>Ga0105246_10002816_pt1 | contig 10537 bp, 7 predicted proteins | sample KBSM64metaG_FD_99694 | JGI IMG/M metagenome (GOLD analysis project Ga0105246, IMG submission 99694) | Miscanthus rhizosphere microbial communities from Kellogg Biological Station, Michigan, USA - KBS M6-4 metaG | ecosystem: Host-associated > Plants > Roots > Rhizosphere > Soil | place: Michigan... | reverse complement strand
CGGCGTACGCCTCGTCGCCACCGGACAGCCACGACAGCCCGCATCGCTCCTCGGAGCGGGCATCGGGAAGGGTCTCGCGCAGGGCGTCGCGGAACGCCGTGAAGCCGGGGCGCACCGAGCGCTCGATCGCGGCCCGGAGCTCACCGCGGAGGGCGTCGGCGTCCACGCCGTCCGGGACCTGCACCGCGGAGACGGCGGGGTCGGCGTCGACAGGGGTGGCCAGCAGCCGGTCGAGCTGCTCCAGGGTCTCGGTGACGGCGAAGGCGGCCGACACCCACCCGTCGGCGGCGGCCTCGCGCGTGCGCACGACCAGCTCCTGGAGGTGCTCGCCCACTGCGTCGAGCTTCGCGGGCATCTGCTCGGCGACGGCCCGGTCCGGCACGGACAACAGACCGAGAACGAGCGCGAGCTGCCGCTGGGGTCCGCTCACCGGGTTGGCGGAGAGCCCGGTCAGCGGAGTGGCGGTCAGGTCTGCCGCGGTCGTCGCCGAGGCGACGAGGACCTCGCGGGTGAGCCGCTGGTCGTCGTCCAGCCCGCCGGGATCGAGCGCGTCGGCCCGCGCCACCAGGTCGCGGAGCTCGGCGACATGGCGGTCCTCGGCCTCGCGGCTGGCGTGCTCCCACTCGCCGACCGCGGTGTAGTCGCCGAGCATGTGCCGGAAGGTCGGCTGGAAGCGGAGGGTGGCCTCCCAGAACTCGTCGGCCAGCTGCTGGAGATCGTCGCTCACAGGACGTCCTTCCGGGAGAGGGTTGGTCGCGACCAACCTAGCCAGGCCCCCGGTCCGGCGTCAGGCCTCTCCCGTGGCGTCGGCCGGTCAGGCCGGCCCGTGTCCGGTGCCGGCCAGCCCGAGCCTCTGGGCCGTCTCCTCACGCATCTGGATCTTCCGGATCTTCCCGGTCACCGTCATCGGGAACTCGTCGACGATCAACACGTAGCGGGGGATCTTGTAGTGGGCGAGCCTGCCGGTACAGAACTCCCGCACCTGCTCGGCGTCCAGCGGCGCTGCCCCGTCGCGCAGCTTGATCCAGGCCGCGAGCTCCTCGCCGTACGTCGCGTCGGGCACGCCGATGACCTGCACGTCCTCGATGTCCGGGTGGGCGAAGAGGAACTCCTCGATCTCGCGCGGGTAGATGTTCTCCCCGCCGCGGATGACCATGTCCTTGATCCGGCCGACGATGTTGCAGTAGCCGTCGTCGCGCATCTCGGCGAGGTCGCCGGTGTGCATCCAGCCGTCGGCGTCGATGGCCTCGTCGGTCTTCTCCTGGTCGTCCCAGTAGCCGAGCATCACCGAGTAGCCGCGGGTGCAGAGCTCGCCGGGCTGACCGCGCTCGACCGTCTCGCCGGTGACCGGGTCGACGATCTTGATCTCGACGTGCGGGTGCACCCGCCCGATGGAGGCGGTACGGCGCTCGAGGTCGTCGTCCGCGCGGGTCTGGCACGACACCGGACTGGTCTCGGTCATCCCGTAGGCGATCGACGCGGCCTCCATGTGCATCTCGTTGACGCAGCGCTTCATCACCTCGACCGGGCAGATCGAGCCGGCCATGATCCCGGTGCGCAGGCTGGTCAGGTCGTGCTCGGCGAAGCTCGGGTGGTTCTGCATCGCGATGAACATGGTGGGCACGCCGTACACCGCGGTGCACCGCTCCTGCGAGATCGCATCGAGGGTGATGCCGGGGTCGAACCCCGGCGCGGGGATCACCATGGTGGCACCGTGGCTCGTGCAGCCGAGGTTGGCCATCACCATCCCGAAGCAGTGGTAGAAGGGAACCGGGATGCAGAGCCGGTCCTCCTCGGTGAAGCCGATCAGCTCGGTCACGATGAAGCCGTTGTTGAGGATGTTGCGGTGGCTGAGGGTGGCGCCCTTCGGGTAGCCGGTCGTGCCGGAGGTGTACTGGATGTTGATCGGGTCACCCGGCTCGAGGGTGCGCATGCGCTGGTTCAGGATGTCGGCGTCATGGGACTCGCCCGCGGAGACCAGGTCGTCCCAGTCGGGTGTGTCGAGGTAGACGACGCGCTCGAGGTGCGGGTTCTGGCCGCCCGTCTCCTCGACCATCGCGCGGTAGTCGCTGGTCTTGAAGCTCGAGGCAGCGACCAACAGGCGCATGCCCGACTGGTTCACGGCGTAGGAGAACTCATGGGTGCGGTACGCCGGGTTGACGTTGACCAGGACCGCGCCGATCTTCGCCGTGGCGTACTGCGTGATCGTCCACCGCGCGCTGTTGGGTCCCCAGATGCCGACCCGATCGCCCTTCTCGATTCCGGCCGCGATCAGCCCGCGGGCGACGACCTCCACCGCGCGGTCGAGCTCGCGCCAGGTCCAGCGCCGGCCGGTGGCGAACTCCACCAGGGCCTCGCGATCGGGGAAGCGCGCCACGGTGCGGTCGAGATTGGCGCCGATGGTCTCCTCGAGCAGGACCGGCTCGTGCTCACCCCTCGCGTAGGACTCCATGCCTTGCGAACCTACGCTCGGTGTCAATCGCCTCGCGAGCCACCTCGCTGCGGCCGCTCCGGCCGCTCCCCCCCGGCTACGCCGGGTACCGAGGTCGTCGCTCACTAGGGTGGGGAGCGTGGACACCGAGGCCGTGCTGCGGCTCATGCAGGACGTCGCCGAGGAGGTCGTGAACCCGCGCTTCCGCTCGCTGTCGTCGGGCGAGATCGACGAGAAGGGCCCAGGCGACCTGGTCACAGCCGCCGACCGGGAGGCCGAGGAGCTGATCACGGCCGCGCTGCGCGCGGCGTACCCCGGCGCGATGATCCTGGGCGAGGAGACGTACGCCGGCAAGCGCGAGCTGATGCGGGAGTTCTGGGCGGCGGACCACGCGTTCACCGTGGACCCGGTCGACGGGACCAAGAACTTCGTGCACGGGTCGCGCGACCACGCGGTGATGGTCGGTGAGGTCAAGGGCGGGGAGGCCGTGCGTGGCTGGATCTGGCAGCCCCAGCACGAGCAGGCGTACGTCGCGGAGCTCGGCGGCGGTGCGTGGCGCAACGGCGAGCGGGTCACCCGGCCGCCGACGCCTCCGAGGTCGGAGCTGCGCGGCGTCACCTCCCGCCGGAAGTGGCTCGGCCGGTCGCTCGCCGCCGACCTCCGGCCGCTGGAGCTGACCTGGGTCTCGTGCGGCATCGACTATCCCCACCTGGCGGAGGGCGACGCCGACTACGTCGTCTACGGCCGCGCCAACCCGTGGGACCACGTCCCCGGCGGGCTGATCCTCACCGAGGCGGGGGGCTTCCTCGGCACCGACTCCGGCGGCCCGTACCGGCCGACCGACGACCACGACGTCGAGGGCGCGGCGCCGCGCGCACTGGTCGCGGCCGCCGACCGGGCGACGTACGACGCCATCGTGCCGCTGATCTGACGACCGGTCCGGGCGCCTGCTGCGTCGGGCGACTGCATCGCGTCGAAGCGCCCTCACTCGACTCGGATCGTGACACCTTCCCCGAGGTCGATGGTGGCGCCGGGGACCAGCTGGACGGCGACGCCGGGTCGCAGGTCCTCGGCGGGCCGGCCCGGCTGCACCACGACCGTGCCGTTGGTCGAGCCGAGATCGGTGACCACGGCCGAGCCCTGATCGGGGCCGGTGCCGGGCCGGACCTCCAGGTGGGTCGACGAGATCTCCTGGTGGGGGCTCGGCACGGTCACCACCCGGGTCTGCTCGTCGCTGCCGTAGCGACCGGCATCGGGGGCGCGCCCGACCACGACCGCGCGGTCGACGTCGACGACCTCTCCGCTCGGGAAGACCAGCCGGGCGACGGTCGTGCTCGCGGGCTCGGCGTCCGCGGGACGCTCGTGCACCGGCGTGACCGCGAGGTCGGGACTGGTGAGCGGGTCGAACGCCGAGCTGCCGAGCGGGCCGGGCACGGGCACCGGCGCACCCGGGATCGGCGCCCCCGGTGGCGGCATGGGCGGGTCGGGCTCGGGCGCAGCCTCGGGAGCCGGCTCGGGAGTCGGCTCGGGAGTCGGCTCGGGGGTCGGCTCCGGCTGGGGCTGCAGCTGCGGATCGGGAGGCAGGATCCGCGCGGGGCGTGGCGGCTCGGGTGGCTCGACGGGTACCGCGACCGCTTCGGCATCGGGGGTGGTGACGGCGCCGGTGGTCGCGGGGTGCTCGACGCCCGCGACGCGCACCAGCCCCGGCCCGACCGGGTACGGCGCGCCCTCGGCGTCGGCGACGCGCACCCGGAGGCCGGTCACTGCGCTGACGTTCTGCTCGACCCACGTGGTGTCGGCCGAACCGGACACCGTGACCGGTCCGTCCTTCGTGGTGAGCTCGGCCTCGCCGGCCCCGCGGATCACGATCTTCACGTCGCCATCGTTGCCGCTGACGAGCACGAAGCCGGGCAGCTCCCGCAGCCCGCCCTTGATCAGCGCATCGAGCACCTCGTCGAAGCCGGCGCCCTCGTCGACCGCCTCCCAGAGCCCGGCGACGCGGGCCTTGGCGGCGGGCGGCAGCAGGACGATGACGTCGTCGCCGAGGACGCCGTACCAGTCCCCGGGCACCACGGTGCGGGTCACGGTCACGACAGGGCTCCCAGCTTCTCGTGCTGACTCTCGCGCTGGCGCCGGGAGTCGGCGGTCCGTTCGTCGGCCAATCCCACCACATCGACGACCACCGCGGTGGCGTTGTCGATGCCTCCCGCGGCCAGCGCCGAGGCGACCACGCCTTCAGCGGCGTCGCTCGGATGGGCGTTCGTCCGGAGCACCTCGGCGATCTCCGCGTCGCGGAGGAGGTCGGTCACGCCGTCGGAGCACAGCAGCACCCGCTCGGCATCGGTCAGCGGGACCACGAAGAAGTCCGGGTCGGGCGGGTCCGGGCCCCCGAGCGCGCGGGTCACGATGTGCCGTTCAGGGTGCACCATCGCCTGCTCCTCGGTGATCCGGCCGGAGTCGACCAGCTCCTGCACGACGCTGTGGTCGGTGCTGACCCGATGGAGCCGACCACCGGTGAAGCGGTAGATGCGCGAGTCGCCGAGGTTGACCAGGAGCCACTGCGGACCGTCGTCCTCCTCGACCAGGATGGCGATCACGGCGGTGGTGCCGCCCTGCCAGCGTCCGCCGTCGCTGCCGCGGTGGGTCGCGCCGTACTCCGAGAGCCGGCGCTGGCAGTCCCGCAGCGTCGCCAGCACGGCCTGGGAGCCGCGGCGCGCGTCGTACCCGACGGCGACGAGCCGGGCGAACTCCTCCACGACGATCCGGCTGGCGATGTCGCCACCGTCGTGGCCGCCCATGCCGTCGGCGACGACGAAGACCGGGGGGTCCGCCAGCAAGGAGTCCTCGTTGACCTCGCGCACCAGGCCGACGTCGGTGGCCACTCCGTAGTGGAGCTCGACCTGGTCGACGCGCCGGCCGCGAGGCTCCTCCGGGCCGTTCATCGCGTCTCGCGACCGGACCCGCACCTGGGGCGGCCCGCTAGCGTGGGGACGATGGGCACCTCGTCCTCCCCGGGCTCCGTCGAGGGCAGGGGACACCGCTCCCTCGCCGACCAGTTCCGGAGCTGGCCGGACGATCGCCTCGTGCGGTTGCTCAGGGCACGATCCGACCTGTCGACTCCCGCCCCGGCCGACTCCAGCCAGCTGGCGTCGCGCGCCGCCACGCGGTCGTCGCTGAACCGTGCCCTCGATCTGCTCACGCGCCTCGAGCTCTCCGTCCTTGATGCCCTCGTGGCATCGGGGCAAGCCACCGAAGCCGAACTCGTGGACATCCTCGACGCGGATCGCGCCGCTGTCGAGGGCGCCTGCCGACGCCTGGTCGACCTGGCACTGGCGTGGGAGAACGCCGCCGGCCTGCGACCGCTCACCGGTGTGCCGGACGCGCTCGGCTCGCTGTCCGACCTGCATCCGATGACCGGGCGTACGCCGGCCCAGGCCGCGGAGCTCATCCGCGAGGTCTCCCCGGCCGCCCGGGCCATGCTCGAGCACGTCGAGCAGGGCCCCGGCGAGGCGGATGCCGGGTCGGCGCGGCACCAGATCGTGCCGGCCGACGCGGCCACGCCGGCCGAGGAGCTGCTCTCGCGCGGACTGCTCGTGCCCGGTCGACCGGGCCTCGTGCAGGTCCCCGGTGAGGTTCAGATCGCGCTGCGCGGAGGGCACACGACGCGCGAGCGCATCGACGTACCTCCGGCCGTCGCGACGTCCGAGCGCGCGACCGACCTGGTCGACCGCTCGGCGGCGGGCGCGGCCTTCGACGCCGTACGCCGGTTGGAGCTGCTGGTCGACCACTGGGGCACCGCGCCGCCGATCGCGCTCCGCACCGGTGCCGTGGCGGTCCGCGACCTCAAGGCGACCGCCGACGTGGTGCAGCTCGACGAGGCGGCGACGGCCTTCCTGGTCGAGCTCGCCGCCGCGGCCGGGTTGGTGGCGACCTGGCCCGACTCCGACGGCAACCCCGCCTGGACCCCCACGGATGCGTTCGACGTCTGGTGCGACGAGCCGGCGGCCCAGCGCTGGCGGAGGTTGGCGACCGCGTGGCTGGAGACGGAGCGGCTGCCGTCCCTGGTCGGCACGCGCGACGACGGCGGCAAGGCCCGCAACGCGCTGGATCCCGAGCTGACGAGCCGGATCGCCCCCGAGACGCGGGCGATGACGCTCGCCGTACTGGCCGGGCTCCCTGCGGGCGAGGTGCTGGCGACCGGAACCGGCCCGGCCTCGGTGGTCGCGCGGCTCGCATGGGAACGGCCCCGACGCCCACCGTCGCGCGCCCAGCAGGTGGTGGCCGCCCTCGAGGAGGCCGCCTGGATCGGACTCGTCGCCCTCGGCGGGCTCGCGTCGTACGGCGCGGCGATGTTGGCCGGTCACGACCCGGCCGCACTGCTCACGCCTCTCCTGCCGACGGAGGTCGACGAGGTGCTGATCCAGGCCGACCTGACCGCGGTCGCCCCGGGCCCGCTGACGCGGGAGCGGGCTCGCGACCTCCATCTCCTGGCCGACGTCGAGTCACGCGGGCAGGCGACCGTCTACCGCTTCACGGCCTCGTCGGTACGCCGCGCGTTCGACGCCGGCTGGGCCGCGCACGAGGTGCACGCGTTCCTCGACGCCGTGTCGCGCACGCCGGTCCCTCAGCCACTGAGCTACCTCGTCGACGATGCCGCGCGGACCTTCGGGACCGTCCGGGTCGGACACGCCGAGGCCTTCGTGCGCGCGGACGACGAGACCGCGCTCGCGGAGGTGCTCCACCATCCACGCGCCGCCGCGCTCGGGCTCCGGCGGATCGCCCCGACCGTCCTGGTCAGCACCACGCCCCTGGACGTGCTCCTCCCCCGGCTGCGCGAGCTCGGCGTCTCGCCGCTCGTGGAGAGCATCGACGGCACCGTCCACGTCGCGCGGCCCGACCGGCTCCGGGCCCGGCCGCGCGCTCCTCGCCGTACCGAGGACGCCCGGCTGGAGGCACGGCTCGCCCAGGTCGTCACCGCGATCCGGTCCGGTGACCGGGTCGCCCGGACCCGCGCGCCCGCGTCGGCGGAGCTGACCCCGATCGGTTCCCTCGCGGCCCTGCGCGAGGCGGTCGAGGCCGGCCGGACCGTGCTCATCGCGTACGTCGACAACCACGGCGTCTCGAGCGAGCGGATCGTCGACCCGATGCGCGTCGACGGCGGCTGGCTGACCGCCCGCGACCACCGGGCCGACGACGTCCGGCAGTTCGCCGTCCACCGCATCCGAACGGTCAATCCGGTGGACACCGCTCCGTAGACTGGACATGTGGATTTCATCCGTTACGCCGAGTCGTCGGCAGCCCTGCTCAACGCGGAGCTGACCGACCGTGACTCCGTGGTCGCGCACCTCGCCGCTCGTGCGTGGCTGCAGGCTCAGGTCACGGATCGCGACGCGGTCGTGCTGCGGCGCTTCCAGAAGGACCTGCGGCCGGCGTTCGTCGCCTCGGCCGACGACGACGCGCAACGGGTGGTCGACGTGGTCAACGCACTGCTCGAGCGTCACCCGATCACGCCGCGGATCGCCGACCACAACCCGGCCCACCTGCACATCCACGTCGCGAACAAGGCCGCCAGCGTCGCCGACCTGCTGATCGGCGAGTCCCTGCTCGGCCTGGCCACCCTGATCTGCGACCTCGGCCCGACCCGGCTCGGGGTCTGCGCGGCCGCCCCGTGCACCAACGTGTACGTCGACACCTCGCCCAACCAGTCGCGCCGGTACTGCTCCGAGCGCTGCTCCTCGCGGGCCAACGTCGCGGCGTACCGCGCCCGCCAGAAGGCTGCCGCGGGGTGATCGGGGGCGTGTCGGTTTCACCGCTTAGGCGGTGAAACCGATGCTTCTTGGCCGAAGCATCCATCAAGAAGCATCGGATTCACCGCTTCAGCGGTGAATCCGACGAAGGCAGCTCCCCGGATCGCGTGGCCGTCTCCGAGCCCGGGCAGGTGATCCCGAGACGGCGCACACACCCTCGACCACAGCCTCAACCACCGGCGGCTCGGTGCTCGAGACCGACCCGCTCGATGATCTGCGCGCCCTTCCGGACCCCGTCGCGGGATCGGATGTCGGCACCGATGGCCGTCATCCGCTCGCGCAGGTCGGTGTCGCCCAGCAGCCTCTCCACCGCGCCGACCAGCTCGTCGTCGGCGAAGGCGTACGTCGCGAGCCGCACCCCGAAGCCCGACTCGTGCACACGCTGGGCGTTGTCGTACTGGTCCCAGAAGAGCGGCAGCAGGATCATCGGCTTCCCGAAGTGCATGGCCTCGGTGGTCGTGTTGTTGCCGCCGTGGGTGATCACCAGGTCGACCTGGGGCATCAGCGTGGTCTGCGGCAGGGTCGCGGCGCCGGTCATGTTCTCGGCGAGCCGCAGCTCGTCCGCACGCGGCCCCATGCTGACGATCACCCGGTGCCGAGTGGTGCCGAGGACGTCGATGAGGCGCTGCATCAACGCGATGTCGGCGCTGCCGAGAGAGCCGAGCGAGAGGTAGATCAGCCCGCTGCCGTCGGGCCGGTCCGCGAGCTCGGGCGGGACGACGTACCGCTCGTCGGTCTCACGGACGCTGGAGTCGATCCGGTGCCAGGTCGGGCCGAGCGGGCGGGCGTCGGTGTAGTCCAGCTCGCGCGGGTAGACGTAGAGGTTCGCGTACGGCGACGCGTGCATGAAGTCCCGCGGCGACAGTGGCGGCGCTCCTTGCGACCGGCACCACGCGTCGAAGGCCGTCCAGGTCTCCGCGTGCGTGCGGTCGAACTCCTCCAGGAACGCCGCCCACCCCGAGCGATCGTCGGCGGCGTAGCCCGAGAACACCGGTGGGATGTCGTCCCCCCGGATCTCGAGCGGGTTGCACGACACGATCCGGACGAAGGCACCCTGATCGGTCATCAGCGCCGGGAACGACACGACGTTGTCCTCGACGATCACGTCGGGCCGGTGGCGCGCGATGATCTCGCGCAGCTGGGGCTCGCAGTAGCGGGCGCCGTCGATCAGGGCTTGGTACGTCGGCTGCACGAACGTCGCGAGCTGCTCGATCGTCGGCTTGGCGAACTCCGGCGCGGTCTCGTTGATGAAGTCGATCCAGAACTGTCCCGCGGCCTCCGCCCCGGCATCGGGGTCGGGCGCAGCCAGGTCGACCAGGTCCTCGACGAAGCCGTACGGCGTGAGCCTGCCGGCCCACGAGGCCTCCGCGGCGAACACCACGGTGTGCCCCCGGTCGAGCAGGACCTTGCCCAGCCCGATGCACTGGTTGGTCGGCCCGTAGGCGGACTCCGGCATGAACAGAACCGTCAGGGGGCCGCTGACGTCATCGCTCACGCGCGCACGCTATCGGCGTACGGCGCCCGCTGGGTATGCCCGGTCCGTACGCTTGCTCGCGATGGACGACGCATCCCTGGCCGGACCCCTGATCGTGCAGAGCGACAAGACGCTGCTGCTCGAGGTCGACCACGAGCGGGCCGACGACTGCCGCAAGGCGATCGCGCCGTTCGCCGAGCTCGAGCGGTCGCCGGAGCACATCCACACCTATCGGCTCACGCCGTTGGGGCTGTGGAACGCCCGCGCCGCCGGTCACGATGCCGAGCAGGTCGTGGACACCCTGCTGGAGTTCAGCCGGTACGCCGTGCCGCACGCGCTGCTGGTCGACGTCGCCGAGACGATGGCCCGCTACGGCCGGCTACGGCTGGAGAAGCACCCGGTGCACGGTCTGGTCCTGGTCAGCAACGACCGGCCGGTCCTCGAGGAGGTGCTGCGGGCGAAGCGGATCGCCGGCATGGTCGGCACCCGCATCGACGACGACACGGTCGTCGTCCACCCCAGCGAGCGCGGGAACCTCAAGCAGGCACTGCTCAAGATCGGCTGGCCGGCCGAGGACTACGCCGGGTACGTCGACGGCGAGGCCCACGAGATCGAGCTCGACCAGTCCGAGTGGTCGCTGCGCGCCTACCAGAAGGAGGCGGCCGAGTCGTTCTGGCACGGCGGCTCGGGCGTCGTCGTGCTGCCCTGCGGCGCCGGCAAGACCCTGGTCGGTGCGGCCGCGATGGCACACGCCAAGGCGACCACGCTGATCCTGGTCACCAACACCGTGAGCGCCCGGCAGTGGAAGGACGAGCTGGTCCGGCG
>Ga0105246_10002815_pt1 | contig 10539 bp, 7 predicted proteins | sample KBSM64metaG_FD_99694 | JGI IMG/M metagenome (GOLD analysis project Ga0105246, IMG submission 99694) | Miscanthus rhizosphere microbial communities from Kellogg Biological Station, Michigan, USA - KBS M6-4 metaG | ecosystem: Host-associated > Plants > Roots > Rhizosphere > Soil | place: Michigan... | reverse complement strand
TCCCCCTTGGAGGGGGATAGAAGAAATCCCGGACCAACAGCGGCCCAAAGCCCGATCCGTCCACCGAGCGTCCGCCCGCGAGCCCCCCGAGGTTTTAATTTTCAGGGCGTATCGCGAAGTAACGAGCGAAGCGCCCGCGTTTGGCACGGGATTTCCCCCATGGAGGGGAATAAAAGAAATCCCGGACCAATGAGTGGCCCGCACCCGATCCGCCGACCGAGTGTCCGCCCGCGAGCCCCCGCCGGGTTTAACTAGCATCATCTTCGCAATGAGCGAAAGGAGGAGAATCATGGACCACACAAGCATCCCTAAATCCACTCGTCATGGCCATACATACTGGGTTATTCCAGATGGGTACATCCCACCGGATAGCTCAGGCTCGTTGGAAAGCCATGAGAGCGTCTGTGTATTGAATACAGGCAGTGAAGATGCAACGCTGGACATCACGATTTATTTTGAAGACCGCGATCCGCTGGAGCATATTCAAGCTGAAGTCCCGGCTAAAAGGACAAAACATATCCGTACCGCATCGCTACGTGCCGGGGAAGAAAGCATCCCTTCCGGTGTACCATATGCCATCACGGTTTCAAGTAATGTTCCTGTCATCATCCAGTACAGCCGTCTGGACACAACTCAGCCTGAACTCGCATTAATGAGTGTCATGGCGTACCCTTTGGCATAAACGAAGAGAGTTAACTAATAAATAATGTACGGTGTCTTACTCATCTAGCCACGCTAACAATCACTGACCAAGCACAGAAAGACCTGTAATCTGCGACAGTTTCAATGCAGATTACAGGTCTTTGCTCATCGATTTACTCCCCATATTTATACGTACTGGCATTCAGGATTTTTACGTCGACTTCAACTTTGCCGAGATGAATACGTGCAAGGGGTTCTGCCCGCTGGGCAACCTCAGCTCTCCACCAATCGGGATGATGTCGGTAGAGATGCTCTACAAGACCGAATGAATCTACTTTGCGCGCTTTGGTTGTGGCAAACGTCTTACGAATTTGAGCTTCCATCTGCTTGCCTGCCTCCTGCTCCATTACACGGGGAGAACGAAAAGAGCCATGATCCTCAGCAATCGTACCTTTCACTGAAGTGAACAGATCAAAGGTGATACCGCCAGCACTCTTTTTTGCTTTTATACGCGTTTTGGGTTTGTGAAGAGTCAATGTAAGGTCAGGAGTACTGCCATGCTTCCCATAGACGTACAGCGGATATTGGTACACATGGTCATAATTTACGTAACGGGCGCCGTCTGCTTCGGCACCCGAGACTTTTCCCTGACTTTTCCCATTGCTCACGACGTAAAATCCATCCATTCGAATCAGCGGCGGGGTCTCTTCACCGTTATGCCACGTCTGATTTTTAGTGGAAACGGAAGGCAGCAACACCACGGATGCTGGTTCTCTCAGGCTATCAAGCAGCTGATGCAGGCGAATGGGCTCATAACCGGAATGCTGCCTATACAGTCTCATCGGTTCAAACAACTCAATCGTTTGAGCTGACTGGTTCAGAATTGCCGAGGGAGAGAGCAAAGTGGACAGATCTTGTTCTGTCGCATAGATCCATGGTGTATATCGTAGCTGTCCGGAGTGAAGTAACGTGTTAAAAATATCCTCGAGTCGCCCTTCCAATGCATTTTGGGACAACACGATTGCTTTCACATGAGTCCACAACGTTTGCTGCTGTGACGTCTCATACAGATTGTTGATCGCCATACTTAACGTTGTGCCGGTGCCTTTTCCAATCCAGATCTGACTGCCTTCTCTTGGTGTCGGCCCTTCCTGCTTTGCAATGCTGGAAAAATCGATTAACTGGGCGTACGTCATGTATTGATTATCCGCATAATCGATGCCGATGGCTGTAATAAAGTTAATGCTCTGCACTTCCTTGGAATCCCAGCATCCTGTTAGCAGCATGACACAAACCGCAACGATGCTACTTACGCAAGCCCATCTCATTTAGGTTTTTCCTTATGACGCGTAGAGTCCTGTGGGCGTAATACGGCTGGGCGTTTGGTGCGTGTCATGGAAGGGGGCATCGATACTGCTTTTGTGAAGTCTCCGGGAATGTATGGTGATACAGGTGAGAGGTAGGATACACCATAACACTCCAGAGATACGAGATGAACTAACAAGGCAAACAGGGCAACCATAAATCCGAATAACCCCAAGATCGAAGAAGCAATTAACATCCCGATACGGACTTGGGATGTGGCTCCCCCAAGAACTGTATTCACCAGAATGTAGCTGGAGATTACGGAGATCGCTACCGTGACAATTATAGTAGGAGATGTAATTCCGGCACGAATGGCTGCATCCCCGATGATTAAGCCACCAACTACACTGACGGTCTGCCCCAATGCACGCGGTAGCCTTCGTCCAGCCTCATTGAACAGTTCAAACATAAAGATCATTAGGAAAGCTTCAAGCGTAACCGGCATGGGCAATCCCATTCGCGTTCCTGCGATCGTTGCGAGTAGGGGCAGTGGAATCTGTTCCAGATTAAAGCTGGTCAGACCGATGTAGAAGGCCGGAAAAAAACAGGCAATGAGCAGTCCGGCAATCCGTAATATCCGTTCAAAAGTCACGATGAAAAAAGGAGTGCTCTCATCTTCAGGTGATTTCAACTGGTTGAACAGGGTTGTCGGTGCGATGATGGCTACGGGTGACCCATCCGTTAGTACGGCAAAGCGACCGTTGATTAAGGAGTCCGCTACATAATCTGGACGTTCGGAATTATCCGTGAGCGGAAAGATGCTTCGCACACCTCCCATAACGGCACGTTCCATGATGGATGTACCCATGATTCCGTCCACGTTAATCTGATTCAGATTGCTACGAGCGGTCTCTAGAATTTCGGGGTTAATAATATCTTTGACATACAGCAGGCCAATCGTTGTCTGTGTCCGCTCCCCTTTTACTATTTTCTCATAACACATGGATGACGTTTTTAAACGTTTGCGAACCAAGGCGATGTTCGTGGATAGCTCTTCAGTGAACCCGTCGCGTGGGCCCTTCACGGACGTCTCGATGGCAGACTCTTCTGGTGTGCGTCCCGGAATATTGGCAATATCCAGACTGCAGGCCTGTACACCATTTTCAAAAATAAGGAGCAGTTGCCCACTGAACAGGAGCATGTTTATGTTTTGGAGATCGGAAATGTCATCTAAGGGTTTCAGGGTTAGTCCAAGCTCCTTGGGTACAGCCTCTTCCATAATCAATGTATGTTTTTCTAACCGTGGAATGATGAATTGATTGATTTGTTTATTGTCCACCAGCCCGTCGCAATAAAGCAGAATGACAGAACGAACGGTCTCCTCTTGGGCAGAAAATGTCTGAATGACCACATCCGCACAGGATTCAAAGTTTTTTCTCAGGGAGGCAAGCAAGGTCTCATAGGATGTCGTGTCAATCTGATGTTTCTCCATGGTGTCGTTTCCTCCTCTGCTGGCGTGAATGGATGAAGGCAACGATTGTTGCCAGAACCGCAAATCCGCTCAGATACACGAGATTATATGGAAAGATGTAATCAACCAGAATCTTGGTGAAAGTAATATCATCCAGAGGGTACAGCATGGATAGAATAAAAAATATAGCCAAAGATGCACAAGTAACCATCCTTCTGGAAGTGCTCTTAATATTCCAAATTTCTACCACAATATACATGGCCAGACTAATTCGGGTGAATGAACCTGCAAGCCACTGATAGATGGAAAAGAAATCGGTCTGCGCAATATATTTGCCCAGGGAGGCAATGCGCCATTCTTCAAAAGCAGGGTATCTCATTTTGGCTGCTTCATAAGGGTCAAATTCTACGATCGCTCCAATGAGCGGACCTGTCGTTAAACCAACCATGACCAATGCAAGCATTAGATACTGCCATAGCTTGATACGTTTGGCGAGATGAGGCTGAATGTACCAGAGGAAGAGTAACTCAAACATACCTGCCAGACTGTAAACCATGCCATGAAATACAGGTGACCATCCATGCTCCAACACAGGCAGAAGACGGCTGTAATCTTTATACTGGGAATTGACAATGGCTACGTAGAAGCCGAGTAGCACGACGAGCGGCAGAATCAGTCCGGCGGTAAAGGCGAGCGAACGCATACCCTTATAGGCAGCATATCCGCACAAAGCCATAAGTGCGATCGTTGTTGCGATCACAGGCGTTTCGGTCAGATAGTTTGTTTTGGCCCAGGTCGTGGTGTCACGCAGTGTAAAGTAGATGACGCATAGAAAAAAGAGACTGTTTCCCACCCGCAATAGAAAACCTACGGGTTTACCAAGATGGGAAGACAGCCAATCATGTAAGGTCTGATGTTGTAGAAAGCGTGACACGTAGGCCAGCATCATTGCAAAAATAACGAGTGGGCCGGTAGATAATAAAACCGAAATCCATGAGTCTCTTTTGGCAGCACTCAGAAGGGCGGGAATAATTAATACATGGCTGATCAGGCCAACAGATAACATGATTAACATCATGGCTTGCAAGAACGAAGGTTGTGTACGCTTCATGCTGAGGAACTCCTTTTCAGAGTAGAGTATCCTCAGCAGTGTTAACGTGTTTGGCGAGCTTCATACAGGAAAGAGTGATGCGTAGCTTACTTCATATGCTCTTCTTAAGTTGTGTTCTCTTAAATGTATAAGACTAATTCTATGCTCCAGCATGTGATCAGAGATCGAAATATCGGATGCGCATTGCTTCACGTACTTCAAGCATCGTTTCTTTTGCGGTTTTTCTTGCCTGACGTGTGCCTTCTATTAGTATTTCCTTGACTTGACTTTCCCGTTGTTCATAGTAATTACGCCGTTCTCGAAAAGGGGCAAGCAACTCGTTAATGGCCCCGGCAGCCAACTGCTTGCAATCCGTACAGCCTATCTTTCCCTGACTGCAGGCAGCATGAATGTTATATACATCGTTTTGCCGAAACAACTCGTGATAAGCATACACAGGACAGATATCTGGGTGGCCTGGGTCGGAACGATGAATGCGTGCCGGATCGGTTTTGGCCTTAGTCAGTTTTGTTTGGACATCATCCGGTGTTGCGTTTAAGGAGATGGCATTACCCATGCTTTTGCTCATTTTTCCAACGCCGTCCAAACCTCCTAAACGTTCACCCGTCAATATTCGAGGTTCTGGGAAAACAGGTACATACAGCTCGTTAAACCGTCGAACCAGCTTTCGTGCGGTCTCCACATGAGGGATCTGATCTTCACCTGCCGGGATGAGCGTCGCTTTACAAAAAGCAATGTCCGCAGCCTGGCTGACGGGATATCCCAAAAAACCATAATACAAATCGGTGTATCCCCGATCTCGTGCTTCCGTTTTTATCGTTGGATTGTGCCGAAGCGTGTTTACCGTAACAAACATGGAGAAAATAACTGTCAGCTCCGCAATCTCGGGAATCATAGACTGGATAAAAAGAGTAGCTTTGTTTGGATCAATGCCAACGGCTAGATAGTCCAGAGTTACTTGATGCACACTGTTTGCAATCAGTTCAGGCTGGTCATAGTGAGTTGTCAGTGCCTGAACATCCGCGAGTAAAATATATGTCTCGTATGTTTCCTGTAATTCCACCCGGCTGCGCAGGCTGCCGACGTAATGGCCGAGATGAAGCTGTCCGGTGGTTCGATCTCCGGTCAAAATAAGTTCTTGATTTGTATTCATGGTTCATTCTCCTTTGAATTGTTTTTTGGTTGTTTATGTTATTGATCTCGAGTTGTCGCCACCAGCCATCTTCCACGACCATCACCTCCTTTCAGCCTGCGATTTCTGCCAACATCATTATTTGAAAATAAAAAAAGCCTCGTCCTCCGTTCCAATTCCCTAAGGAAATAGAACAGAAGGACGAGGCTATGCTCGCGGTGCCACCTTCATTAGCCGCTGGTATGCGGCTCACTTACGGGATACGGATGCAGCAATTGAGTCATTGCAGTCATGTGCTTAAAAAGTCAGGCTAACCTGACTCAGATCGTCCATGATCTAGATCGATATCCTGTCCATGGGTAACGGCAGGACATGCCGCCTTGCCTACTGTAAGTTTACCCGTGCTTAAACGGGTTAAAACTTGGTTCAACTCGGAACTCCGAAGCCCATTTCCGCATGTCCGACACACCGGCTCACACCATCCGCCGGCTCTCTGGAGAATCGCGACATGCGTACTTCACTTCATCATCGTTGATAACGTCCGTTTACAATTTTTCACATTGTATCATGCTTTTGAATGACTGACCAGCCTATGTTTGCGAACGCTTATGTTGGTGCCAAGTACACCGATGATGATCAGGATTGCACCGATGTAGTGATAACCCTGCACAGGCTCATGTAGAATCAGTGCACCGCCCGCGATGGAGATGAGTGTAGACAGATTACTGAACACACTGACACGTGATGCCTCCAGATGAGTCAGGGCGTAACTGGACAGCAGGGTGGATACCATGGTAGACAGAATAGCGAGATAAGCGAGCGCACCAAGGTAGGATATATCTTCGAGCGGTTGAATGTAGCCAGCCATTGACCCCGTGTATGCATGGCGAATTAACGCAATGGCATTAAATACGACACAACCTACCATCAAGGTAACCCAGGTTAACTCCAGTGGCTTATATTTTCGAGTGAGCGGTCTTGCCAGTACCCCGTACCCTGCAAAGCTGACTGCCGACAGCAGCAACAGTACAATGCCTTGCATATTGCTCATCGACATGCCGCTGCCTTTCATGGCAAAGATAAAGATAACGCCTGCAACAGAAAGCAGCAGGGACATTTTTTGCACGATAGACGTTCGTTCCTTCAGGAAGACAGAAGCCAGAACGAGGGTGAACACAGGTACCATCGCCTGAATAATTCCTGCCTCCGAAGAATTGGATGTCACCAATCCAAAGGCCTGAAAGGCAAAGAACAGAACCGGCGAGAGCAATCCGAGCGGTATAATACGCCAAAGGTCAGCCAGCCGAAGATTGATCTTGATCCAGCCGAACACCACGGGAATGCTGACCACAATCAGTGACAGGGCAAATCGGTGTGCAAGCACATCCAGGGGATGGGCAATGATGACGGTCATTTTCACAAATAAAAAAGATAACCCGATAATCGCGGCGTAAACAACAGCGGCGATATAAGCATAGGTTCGGCTGCGTGTAGTATTCATTCCTTTTCCCTCCAGTAATGCGATTTAGTTTTGGAACGTATGCTACGCTGCATACTCAGGTCCAAATAAAGTTGAGTTAAGTAACTCAATATAAATTCCGATGGACTATTTTTACTGATTACCTGTCAAGCGATGGAACATATGAGCCTTATTAAATATACTTCTGCGTGCCGCGTGCTACAATAGAGAAAAAGAACAATTGTACCGGTACAAAATAAAAGGGAGCAGATGGGATGAAAAAATATGAGGTGATCGCCCATGCTTTGCAAGAGTGGATACAGGAGCAGGTAGTACACCAGGGAAGCCGCCACTGGGATGATAAAGGAATCAGACTGCCAGCTGTTCGGCGTGTGGCGGAGAAATATCAATGCAGTGTGAGTACAGCGATTCGTGCGTATGAATGGTTGGAACAGCGACATTTGGTGTACGCCGTGCCCCAATCCGGTTATTATGCTGTTCAGAATGGTTTAGGTATACAGGATATGGACTGGGAGGAGCCGCTGGATTTTGCATCGGCGGCTCCTGATCCCAGGGTTTTTCCCTATGCAGATTTTCGGCATTGTGTGGAGGTGGCCATGAAACAGAAGCAGGATGAGCTTTTTTTGTATGGCACACATCAAGGGTTACCTTCCCTTATTGAGCTTTTACAGAAACAGTTTGCCGATTATCAGGTATTTGCGCGAGCAGAACAGTTTTTCATCACATCAGGTGTACAACAGGCGCTAGCGACGCTTGCCTTAATGCCTTTTCCCGGTGGAAAAACCAAAGTCATGGTTGAGTTACCTACCTACCACAATATGCCTACTCTGCTGGAGAGCCTGAATGTACCCATTGCAGGTGTACGAAGAACGCTGGGGGAAGGATTGGATTGGGACTCGCTTGAACGCCAGTTCGCGGAGGGTGATATCAAGTTTTTCTATGTCATTCCACGCTTCCACAATCCCATCGGAACTTCCATGAAGGCGGCGGAAAAGAAGAGACTACTTCGGCTTGCGCAGCGATATGATGTTTATCTGGTCGAAGACGATTATCTGGCGGATTTAGAGGATAGTGCCAGACAAGATCCTTTGTGGGCTTATGAAACGCATGATCGGGTTATTTATCTGAAAAGTTATTCCAAAATCCTGTTCCCCGGACTTCGAATGGGTGTAGCCGTTCTGCCTTTAGCTTTGATCAACTCTTTTGGTGCAATGAAAAGAATGCTGGATATCGACACCTCCTTACTGTCTCAAGCTGCGCTGGAAGTATATATTCATAGCGGAATGTTTGCTCACCATCGGAAAATCATTCGTAACCGATACGCCGCACGTATGGAAGTTGTGCATGAACAACTGGCGGCTTATTCTGATTTTGAACCGTTTCGCGCTGCACCACGAACCGGAGGAGAACATACCGCCCTTCCTTTGCCAGGGGATTTGTCTATCCGTGCCTTACTATCTCGTTTACAGAAACGCGGAATTATTGCGGATACAACGGAACGATATTATCCCGAAGGGACTTACAGCGCCTATACGGATCAGATGTTGCGACTGAACATCTCCAATGTTCCGAAACAGCGTATTGCTGAGGGGATGCAGATCATTCGTGAGGAGATTATGAAGCTGCAGGTCCGATCTGCAACGTCAAAATAAAATAAACCAACCTTTATTAGGCTGGCCTATCCCGAATTTTTAATTGTGTTGCGAGAGGTGAGTATTTAGGTGGGAGTTATTATCGTACCTGAGATGAAGTCAGCTCCGAAACATGATTAGGATGATGTAGTAAAGGCGAAATTTTGCCGGATTGAATAAGTTTGCGGCCTTGCATGATCCCGTACTGTAGGCAGGAAAATTCTAACGATCCTGAGAAGCCTTATTTGGCCTATTTTGAACCAATCCATACTCTAACGATCTCCAGCGACGCTATTTTGTCCAAAATTACCCTTTGAGAGGAGAATGGGGTTCCATTTTGCAAAATAACGTCTCCTGTGATCGTTAGATTTCAAAACTGATCAAAAGCGGGAAATAAGGCCTCCTGGGATCGTTAGAATCTCGGCAGTATGGGGGGCATGATATGATGAAAAGTATGCTCATCAGGTTGAATAGCGAGAGTGTTGACCGATTAGCAATTCGACGTGCGAGTCAAAGTGAGAGGGTTGCCAATGGCTCCCGCTCTTACTCCTGTGCCATTGCTTTAAAAGAGGCTTCTGCGGCTTCCAGGGTAGCAGCAATGTCTTCGTCCGTATGAGCGGTGGTCAGGAACCAGGCTTCATACTTGGATGGAGCCAGATTGATGCCGCGATTCAGCATATGGCGGAAGAAGGACGCGAAGCGTTCACCATCCGTGTCTTGTGCGTGATCATAGTTCGTCACCGGATGGTTGCAGAAATGCGTGGAGAACGCACCACGAATCCGGTTGATCGTCAGATCAATGCCGTGTCGGTCAGCGGAAGCCTGCAAGCCAGCGGTCAGATCGATAGCGAGACGTTCCATTTCTTCATATACTCCAGTACCTTGCAACACTTCAAGGCAAGCGATACCCGCCGAGATGGAGGCGGGATTGCCTGCCATCGTTCCAGCCTGATAGGCAGGCCCGAGTGGGGCAACCTGCTCCATGACATGTTTACGGCCGCCATAAGCACCAATCGGCAAGCCGCCGCCTATGATTTTTCCAAGTGCGGTGAGGTCTGGTTCGATCTCCGCGTGATTGCTTAATCCGGTGTACGTCTGTGTGGAACCGTAGTGGAAGCGGAAGGCGGTAATAACCTCGTCATAAATAACGAGTGAACCGTTCGCGCGTGTCATCGCACAGAGGCCTTCCAGGAATCCCGGCTCTGGCATAACCATGCCGAAGTTACCGACGATCGGCTCCACCATAACGGCGGCTACATCGTCACCCCAGCGTTCGAGTGCATCCTTCAGACCATCAAGATCGTTATAAGGAACAGTAATGACTTCATGAGCGATACTGGTCGGGATACCGGCACTGTCGGGAATGCCAAGCGTAGACGGGCCTGAACCGGCAGCAACCAGCACCAGGTCGGAGTGACCGTGATAACATCCGGCAAATTTCACAATTTTATTCCGTTTCGTATATGCGCGTGCGACCCGAATAGTTGTCATCACGGCTTCCGTACCGGAGTTTACAAAGCGAACCTTGTCCATGGAAGGAATCGCTTCTTTGAGCATTTTGGCAAGCTTGATCTCAAGCTCCGTCGGCGTACCATACAGGACGCCATTGGCAGCTGCTTCCGTAATGGCTTTCGTAATATGTGGGTGGGCATGTCCAGTCACAATCGGGCCGTATGCCGCAAGATAATCGATATATTTGTTGTCGTCAACATCCCAGAAGTGAGCACCTTGCGCTTTTTTCATAAAAACGGGTGCCCCGCCGCCCAC
>Ga0105246_10002811_pt1 | contig 10541 bp, 8 predicted proteins | sample KBSM64metaG_FD_99694 | JGI IMG/M metagenome (GOLD analysis project Ga0105246, IMG submission 99694) | Miscanthus rhizosphere microbial communities from Kellogg Biological Station, Michigan, USA - KBS M6-4 metaG | ecosystem: Host-associated > Plants > Roots > Rhizosphere > Soil | place: Michigan... | reverse complement strand
CCCTGAGGCAGCTCAGTCTCGGGTAGCCCGCCGAGGCGCCGATCAGGCCCACGCGCTTAAGCCAGCATGATCCCGCGTAAGCCCGTAGCGCGGCACGAGCGCGCGTCCGCGCGACCAGCGGCATCGGACGTACTCCGCACCCGTAGGCCGCCGGCGATCAGGCGGTGGTCTGCCGCCGGACCGCCTGCGCATGCTCTTGCCAGTCGGTGGCGTTGGTTGACCGGCCACCACCCGAGCATCTGGCGACTAGCGGATCGGTCGCGGTGCCGCTGCCGCAGCAGGAAGGTAGGCGTACCAACCGGGAGTCGGGTCATCGTCGGATCGGTAGGTCACCCGGTTCACCTTGCCCTCCCGATTGAAGGTGACGTGCCAAGGCAGGTCTCGGGCGTCGCCGGCTTGTGCGGCTGCTGCCAAGAAGGCCCGTACCGCCGGGCGGGTGGTGTCCCGGTTGAGAGCGAATGTGTCCTCACCAAGCCGCACTTCGACGATCGGTGAACCGCCGCGCGAGCCGATCGCGCCGACGGTCTCTTGGTCGGACACGTTCACCCAGTACGACAGCGCACGTTCGAGGTTCCGTACGCCATCAACCCTCAGCTTCGGACGTACGAAGCCATCCGAAGGGTCGACGTGAAAGATGTCGTCAGGCATCAGGCGCCTCCAGTCGACCGAGACCTCGATTCATGCGAAGGAGGGCTGCCGAATCAGCACACTGTGATGCGGTCGGTCCCAAGCAACGGAGAGAGCGGGGCAGCACTCGCAGCCAGCAATTATACCGTGACCGAGCGCGCTACCAGCGGCAGAGTCGCGCGTCCCGCGCAGCGCGGCATGGGCGGATGAGCCGCTCCCCGGCAGAAGGGGATGAGCCGGTCGCGGTCCGGCTGATCGGCTGGCCGCTGGTCGGGACGATCCGAAGTGTCCACCTCGGACGGTCTTGGCTGGACCTTGGGGCGCACCGATGCTGACGGGGCTCGCCATCAGCGGACGGTGATCGTGACGGTCCAGCGTGTCGGTGATGTCTGCCCGGGTCCGACACCGCTGCCCCCCGGACAGCTCGGTGGGTCGACGGGTGGTCCACAGAGGACTCGGACCAGCACGACCTGACCGGACCCGACTTCCCGCGCGACGAGGGCAACGCCGCCGACCGGCATCGCTCCTGGGTCGGGCACCAGGGCAGGGCGCGGGTACGACGTCAAAGCCCAGTCGCCGGTGAGCCGGCCGCCGGACAGGATCACCTGCAGCCTATCGCCCACGGCGAGGGTGACGGTCTTCCCGTTGTCGTCCGGGCCCAGCCGCACGACGGCAGCGGTGTCGGCACCGCCGCACGCCGCCACGCAGAGCGCGGTCGCGGCGGCGAGCGAGACGAGACCCGTCGCTCGCATGCCAGGCACTCCTCACCGGGTCCAGCCCATAGCGGTGGGACCGTTTGCTGCTTGCCCTAGGAGGCTCAACGGTACGACTCGGCGAGGACTGGGAAGGCTTCGGTTCCCAGGGAGGTCCCGGGGCGGCCCGCCCGGCGGCAGAAGCGGATGAGCCGCTCCGCGGCATGGTCGCGCGTCCCGCGCGCAGCGCGGCATGAGCGGACATCCGTCGCGTCGCAGTCTGGGCAGAATCAGGAACTCTGCCTGGTAGCCAGGCTTCGAGCCGATCGGCATGCTTGGTAGCCGTAGACGCAGGAGGCCGCGATGTCTTCCGTTACCGAAGCCACCGGGATGAGTCCCTTCCGAATCGTGGTACGGGATGACGAGCTGGCCGAGTTGCGGCGGCGTATCGCTGCGGTCCGTCGGCCGTCCCGGGAGCTGGTCGAGGATCGGTCGCAGGGCGTGCAGTTGGCGACGGTGCAGGAACTGGCGCGGTACTGGCAGACCGACTACGACTGGCGGGCCGGCGAGGCGCGGCTGAACGAGCTTCCCCAGTTCACGACCGACATCGACGGCGTGCCCATCCACTTCATCCAGGTCTGGTCGCCGCACCCGAACGCCCTGCCGCTGGTGATCACGCACGGCTGGCCGGGGTCGGTGCTCGAACTGCTGGGGCTCGTCGGCCCGCTGACGGATCCGCCCGCACACGGTGGCCAAGCCGAGGACGCGTTCGACCTGGTGTTGCCGTCGCTGCCGGGCTACGGGTTCTCCGGGCAGCCGGTCGAGCTCGGCTGGAACGCCGGACGGATCGGTCGGGCCTGGGCCGAGTTGATGCGCCGGCTCGGCTACCGCCGCTACGTCGCCCAGGGCGGCGACGTCGGCGCGGCCGTGACCGACGCGATGGGCCGGCAGGCGCCCGAAGGGCTCGTCGGCATCCACCTCAACCTGCTGCGCAACGGACTGGCCGGCGTCACCGGCTTCCCGGCTGGAACCGAGCAGGAACGCGCGGCGGTCGAGGCGATCACCACGTTCCGGACGACCGGCTTCGGCTACTTCCTCGAGCAGTCCACCCGACCGCAGACCATCGGCTACGCCCTGCTCGACTCCCCGGTCGCCCTGGCCGCGTGGATGCTGGACCACGACACCGACAGCTACGAGAAGATCTCCCGCGCGTTCCTCGACGGTCAGCCGCCGGGCAACCTGACCCGGGACAGCATCCTCGACAACATCACGCTCTACTGGCTGACCGGCACCGGCGCCTCGGCCGCCCGGACCTACTGGGAGAACGCCCGGGCCACCGGCCAGACCCTGCCGGACGTGCAGGTCCCTGTCGGCTTCAGCACGTTCCCCGGCGAGATTTTCCGCGCACCCCGCAGTTGGGTCGAGCAGACCTACCCCACTCTCACCTACTTCAACGAGGCCGAGCGGGGCGGTCACTTCGCCGCCTGGGAAGAGCCCGAGCTGTTCGCGGCCGAGCTCCGCGCCGCCTTCCGCCCGCTCCGCTGAGCCCAGAAGCTGACCGCCAGTGCACGGAGGAGGAGCCATGACCCAGCAGCAGGTACCCGGAATCAGCCGCACAGACCTCCAGCGGCACGACCTCAGTGTCCCCCGGACGCGAGGTCATCCAGAGCCGGGTCGACATCTCGCCCGAAGCGCCCTTCATCAGGCACACCCATCCCGGCGAGGAGATCGTCTACGTCATCGAATGCACCCTGGAGCACGAGGTCGACGGCATGCCGTCGACGACGCTCAACAAGGGCGACGTACTCACCGTGCCGGCGGATACGGTCCACGCGGTACGCAACGTCGGCAACGGCAAACGCGGCCGAGCTCGCCACGTACGTCGTCGAGAAGGGGAAGCCGCTCCTCTCGCCGGCCGACTGAGCCACGGCTTCGGTAGGAGTCAGCTCCGCTCCCCCCGGTGAGGGCGCGCTCCTCTTAGCCGCATTGATGGGACGCGCATTGCTGCACGTTGACACGGGTCGGCACGAGGAAGACTCTGCTCTACGGGGGTGATCATGGTGGACTGGCAAAGCGGACTCCGTGACGGCTACGCCGAGGTCGGCGACCAGCGACTGCACTACGTGGAGGCCGGCGAGGGGCCGCTGATCCTTCTGCTGCACGGCTTCCCCGAGTTCTGGTACGGCTGGCGGCAGCAGATCGCACCGCTCGCCGCGGCCGGGTTCCGGGTCGTCGCACCCGATCTGCGCGGCTACAACCTGTCCTCGAAGCCGACCGACGTCGCGGCCTACGAGACCGACCACCTGACCGCCGACATCTACGGCCTCATCCACGAGCTCGGCGCCGACTCGGCGTCGCTGGTCGGTCACGACTGGGGCGGAACCGTCGCCTGGCAAACCGCGATGCAACACCCGGAGGTCGTAGACCGGCTGGCGATCCTCAATGCGGCCCACCCGCGGAAGCTCTCGCAGGGACTGCACCACCCCGACCAGCTCCGGAAGTCCTGGTACTTCTTCTTCTTCGCCGTCCCGGACTTGCCCGAAGCGGTCGTGCACGCCAACAACTGGCACTTCTTCCGGCACTTCCTGCACGACGCCAACCCGCCCTACACGGCCGAGGAGATCGACCGCTACATCGAGGCCTGGTCGCAGCCGGACGCGGCCACCGGGATGATCAACTACTACCGGTCCTCGGTACGAGGGTCGCAGAGGAAGGCCGAGGCGGCTCTCCGGCCGATCTCGGCGCCGACGCTGGTCATCTGGGGCCAGCGCGACTCCTACCTCGGTCCCGAGCTGGCCGAGCCCGACAACGATGACGTGCCCAACCTGGACCGCGTCGAGCGCCTGCCCGACGCCTCGCACTGGGTCCACCACGACGAGCACGAGCGCGTCAACCAACTGCTCATCGACTTCTTCGCCCCAGCCCGACCAGCCGACAACCGCTGAAGATCAATTCGCTGGAGCGCTCGACGCATAGTTCGCCGGCCGCTGCGGGATGGCGTTCTTCCATTCCGCCGCCTGCAGCCCTGATCTCGCAGGCCGCTCATACCACGGCATGAGCGGGCCTCCGCGCGACCAGCGGCATGAGCGCGCGCCGGCTCGGCGTCGCCGGACCAAGGTGCAGGGCTAAATTTGATACCCTGGTGCCTCCTCACCAAACTCCAGGCGGTCGAAGGGCCGGCTAGGATCGCCGCTCTCCTGGATGACGATCCATCGACGGGCACCCCGCATGATGTCGAGGTCGACCGGAATCGTGTCGGTCACGGTGCCGCCAACGAACTTAGGTTTGAGCATCAGCGTGATTAGCAACGTTGCCTTCGGACGCAGAACTATGTTGCCGTAGTAGTCGGCGTCCGGTTCCCATTCCTGGGCGGTGCGTTCGATGTCGAGATCGAGCTTCATCGTGACGAGGCTTAGCGCGGAGTCCACAGTTCCCTTCGGCCGCGCGTGAATGGCCGTCTTGCAGGCGATGCGTTGCAACGCCGCGTACCGCTTCTTGTCAGGCGTGCTCATGGCCGCATGGCGAAGATAACAGTCGTCGACCCAGCTAATGTCAAGTCGCCCGTTGAACCCATCTTGCAGTGGGTTGGATCCGAGATTGTCAAATTGAACATAGATGGTCCTCGCCATATTTCGCGGAGGCGGGGAGATCGCGTACTGTTCCGGCTTTGGATAGTTGGAGAGCAGCGCCGCACCGCCATTGATGGCGTCCATCTTAAGGTCCGGCGCAGACAGGAATTCCTTCACGACGTTCTTCACGACGTCGGTGGTCACGTCGGCGACGGCCTTGAGGGCCGCGGCCCCCGTAGTGGACCCCTGTTCACCCTCGGCCACAGCGGGGATAATCTGACCTAGCCCTGGGCCGTCGCCCACGATGCCGCTCGTAACCGCCTCCGTGGTCTTGGGGCTCCATCGGAGTGAATCGGCCTGGGCGGCGACCTCTCGGGCGACCTGTAGGTTATCGTAACGCTCGGAAGGGGACTGCTTCGGCGCTGTTCCGCCGCTGCCGGAGTTGGCTCCACCATCCTGCGCCGCCTGCTTCGCCTGAACCTGCTGCGCGAGTTGTTTGGCCTTGACCAGATCGACGGCGCCGCTGGCCAGCCCGGATAGGAGTTGCTGAAGCTCCGGCAGGCCCGACATGTTGCGGAAGGCGTCACCCTTCCCAAGGAGGTTGAGCGCCGCCGCGAGGCCGACAGGGTCGGGTGCAGCTGGCGGTTGAGTGATTTGGACCACGGCATTCGGGAGCTGGCCCTGTTCGACGGAGCTTGGCTGTCCGCGGAATCCCGGTGTGATGCCCTCGATGGCAGGAGCCTGCTCGCAGGGCGATTCTTCCCACTTCCAGAAGCGGGTAACATCACGCTTTTCGCAGGCGTTGCAGCTTCCGAGCTGTGCCTCGGCGAGGACGCCGCGGGTCGGGAGGCTCACTATCGTCGCGGGCGGCTGTTCGGTTCCAGGCAGCGGGGGTCTGCTGTTTGCGTCGGCGCCATGGTAGGGGAAGGCAATGTGTTGGGCGCTGATGGCGACGGGCACCGGGTTGATGTTGTCGCGCGCTGCGCCGCGCCCCATCGCCCAGTCGAGCATCTCAGCGAACCACATCGGCTCCCTCAGCGCCGCCAGCTGTGCTCCGTAGATGTCGCGGTGGTCGTGCAGGTGGGTGATCAGCTCCCATGCCAGGCCGAGGTCTTGGGCGCGCTGTGCTGCCGCTTGCTCAGCCTTGTCGGCGCCGGTTGTTTCCGGATCGGGGAGCTCGGGCGGCTTCGGTACCGTGACACTGAACGGTTCGGCGCCCGGCTGCTCGAACTCGCGGCCGCTTGGTTCGTCGACGAGGACATCCTCTTGGCCGTCTGGCTTGCGGGCGGTTACTTTGAGACCGCGAAGCGAGAACTTGTATCCGCCTGTCGGCTCAAAGTGGATCTCAAACCCCCTGATCCTGGACCGGCGAACAGGGTCTGACAACGTGAGCTTGAAGGGCCCTAGTGGCTCACCATCCTCGTACTCCTTGTGGTATCCCCAGAAGCGGGCATCCACCAGCTTGGCCTTCCGGGTCAGCTTGCCCTCTTCCTTGAAGAGCCCATCACTCTGATCGTTGAGAACCAGACGTAGCTTGACAACATTGCTGTCCGTACCCTCAGGGCCGCGCAGCACAGTCGCGTCGATCCTCTCAATGTCATAATCAGTAGAGGGCGTCGCCAGGACGGCGGGAGCTGCGGCCGCTAGGCCATCGAAGAACAGCAGGCGCCGCACCGCCTCGAAGTTCGGCTTGAGCCTTGGCTCGAGCAGGCCGTCCTCGAGCATTGGGCGAAGCCGGTTGACGAAGTAAAGGTCGTCCCCGTCAGGATCTACGACAACCTTATACATGTGCCCGCCGGGTGTGTCCTGCACGTATCGTTCTTCCACGGTCAGGCGCGGTCTCTTGAACCGCAATCCCTGGTAGGGGATGAGCACGCCCGGCCGGGAGCCGACGAAGCGTGTCTCGAGCTTTAGCCGCCGCAGCACCTCGTAGTACTGCACCGTGAGGGCGTGGCAGTGGTTGTGGTTCGTAATCGTCCGGGTCTCGAGTTGATGCCGCTCGGCCTGCGTCCCCTGCACGATCACGGTACTGTTGAGGGAGCGCACGAAGTCCGTGGCCTGCACGGTGCTGTCATGCAGATCTTGCGCTGACTTCGCCTCCACGCCCCGCCTACCCCACGACTCGCTCGTGGCGTAACCAATGGCATGGGTCACCCCAAACGTCCCCACGTTCTGCCACGAACCACTGTAGGCGGCGCCCTGACCAGCCATAAATGACGACCCGCCCTGCGACTCGCGTAGCACCCCCTTTACAGTCTCGGCGATGTTGCGGTCTCGAAAGAGCGAGTGTGTGAGGCTCTCGCGTGCGTCGATCGCATCGCTGCGGGCGGCCTCATCGCTACGCTCGGCCTCGATAATTGCGATCTTGACCGACTCGCATGGCGCGAGCGGCAGGCTGTACAGAATCGTCCCGAGCGACTCGCCGACGTCCCGCCAAGTCTGCTCGTACTCAAGGATTTCGCACTGCAGCACGCCTAACATGACGTCGCCAACCGGGCTGATCGGGTCGAGGAGCGGGTTGCTGACGTCGACCCGGCCGGGCGCGCCCTCGACCATCACCTGCGAGCCGCCGCCCCCAGCTGGGGCCGGTTGTGGATACGTCTGTGGCGCCTGCTGCATCTGCCGGCGAACGATTTGGACGAAGCGAATCTGATGTACCGGCAGAGTGGAACGCACCGGCGTCGTGCATGCCCCCTCGCCGAGGGCGACCGTGCGGGGGGTGACGAACGACGTTGGCGACAGCTCCCAATCACGTACATCCGGCCCCTGCACAGCAGCACGAGCTTGCGTGGCGACCGTCTCCACGCAAGCGGGGTCGACCCGCAGGACTACCGCTCCGTCTGTGCTCAGAACGGACGCTCGTCCTTCGCCGTTGAACTCCTCGCCGACGCCGGCCGCCGTCGAGTCGGAATGCCCTACGACCTCAAGCGACACCTCTTCGAGCACGGTCGAGTCGACCCCGCCCGAAAGGTCAAACGAGACATAGCCCGCCTCGTCCGTCGTCAGCAGACCCAGAGACGTCGTCGTGCCGTTGCGCTTGGCTCGCGCGACCACGTTGACGCCCGGCACGGGCTCCCCAGTGTCCCGAGCGAGAACGAAGCCCCTGGCCTTCACCACATCGATCCGATCTCGGGATTGGCTTAGGATATTGTAGTCGGAAGTGGGCCGGTGCCCGCCCGATAGAGCGACCGATTACCGTTCATCGCCACAAATGCCGGCAAATCTACGTCGTTCTTACAGTCTCGTAAAGCTGTCCACCATCGATATACGACGTTGATGACTTCATTCGCCCTGTCGTCGTCCGCCATTACAGGGTCGAGAAGTACTTCGTCGAGGCTGGCGGCGCCGTAATCAGCCACTCTTTGCATTGCGACGAACCTCGTCACGCCGACAGCGGGCACGCTTGTTGTCTCAGCTGTGATAGCTCGATGAGTTAGCTCGGCTATTAGAGCCGCACCATCGCCGTCGACGACGCCGAACCGAGGCCAGCCATCGGTGGGTGCCGGCGGCAGGCCTAGACCACTGCAATACTCTTCGCTTTTCAGCACACCAGCCACATCGCCAAAGTGTACGTAGATGCGGGCAAGTGCATTCGTGGTGACGCTGCCTTCGAGAGTTGTCAGGTACGCGTACATGGCTTTCGCGGCATCTCGAAATGCATTTCTGAGCTGACGCTCGCCAGTGTCGAAGCTCCGCTGCACATAGTCAACAGCCGCTTTGCGAAGTCCCATAGATGCCTGATGAAAAGTTGAGGTCTCGTCGCTATGTTGTGCTCCATCCGACTCTCCGAGCAGAGGCATAATAAGCCCAAGACGCTGAGACGCGTTCAGATAGCTCTCGTCGCATCCGGTCCTATAATGCAGTCTGGCAAGTGTATCCGAGACCTTAGGCGTTACTCGCTTGAACTGCTTTGGATTAGTCTCAAAGACGTCGGCCAGTCGAACGCCGAGTGCGGGCAGAATATCTAACGTCCACAGTTCATATAGATCGGCCGTTTGGCTTCGCCGTTCCTCACTTCGGCTCGAGCCTCCCGAGGCTCTCGGTCCACGCGGCCCGCGCTTTGCGGCCGTAGCGTCCATGACACAGCCCTCCCGGACCCACCGGTTCCAGTTGACGGAATGTCCTCTTCTAACGCCGCAGTCCCTTCCTTGCCGGCACTATGCGCTGAGCTGCGACCTTGTCGGGCGGCACCACGTACAGAGCACACGGTGGGTGGGCCATCTCCATCAGTCGAGCGGCGGGAGAGAGCCGAACACGATCAAGGGGCTGGGGCCTAGTTTCCAAGCAGGATGTGACGCTGGCGTGACACCCCGCGTATGAGGGACCCGTGGTTCGGCGAGCGGTTCTCGCTTCGGCGGGTGCCGACCGCGCCTCTGTCTGCCCCGCACGCCGAGCACGCCTGCCTCGCCATCGCACTCTCATCGGCACGAGTGCCCCTCTGGTGCCGCCCTACTCGCGGCATGGTCGTACGTCCCGCGCTGGCGGCAAATGAGTGTCACCTGTCACGAGGTTGCGCGGCATCGTCATGAGATGGAATTCCAACGAGGGCGCTCGTGACGGCTGGTCTCAGGTCAACTGCTGCAGAAGCGGTCGAAGCGCCTCGGCGAAGTCCTCGGGTTCGGCGAGGTAGGCCATGTGTCCGCCGGGCAGTTCGACGACCGTAGTCCCGAGGTGATTGGCGAGCCATTGTGCTACCTCGAATCGCCAGTGGCCGCGGGCGCTCGGATCCCGATTCGCCGCACCGGCCGTTACGAAACACGGAACGCCAAGCGCCTCAAGCTCCTCGGGGCTGGGTTCGTAGGCAACGAAGGGTGCGATTTCGATTTCGTAGAGGACACTTCCGTTATCCAGCAACCGCTCACGGAGCTGTGGATCGATCGACTCGTAGACTTGATCGTCTGCTACGTCGCGCAACAACAGCTCCATCGCCAACCGGGGACCACCCTTGGCCATGCCCTCCTCGACACGCGCGCGGCGGGCCGCCTGGACCGTGTCCATGCTCGGAAAGCCCGATGGAAACACCGGCTCATGGAAGATCGCCCCCCGAACCACCTCCGGACGTTGCAGGCTTACGCCGGCCAAGATGCCGGCAGCTGCGCTGGTGCCAAACACGATCGCAGGGGCGAGATCCAGTGCTTCCAAGAGCCCTGCGGCATCCTCGGCCTGCTCCTCGATCGTCGTCCCGGTCCAATCCGCGGGTCGAGGGCTACGTGAGTTCCCCCGGCGGTCGTAGGTGACCACCGTGTACTGGGTCGCAAGCGCGTCAGCGACTCCAGTCCAGTGTCCGGCATCCCCAGATGCCCCGGAAATAAACAGAACCGATGGTCCCTCGCCACGCCACTCGTAATACAGCCGTACTCCGCCGACACCCACCCAACTCATGTCCACTCCCCAGCAACGGCCGCCCTCCCGTCGCCTGGCACGCCCGTTCCCCCAAGTCCAGGCGCAGGTCAGCTACGGCTCCCAGAATGAAGATACCGCGGACACGATCCAGGTAATGGGCCACTTGCGGCATCATCGTCCGCTCGTCGGCAAGAGGGTGTAAGCGCCGTCCAGGCGAACGTCCGACTCTCGGCAAAGTCGGATGCCTGCCGGCGCCGCGAGGCTATAGCTGGATCGCGGCGGTGGCCGTGACGAGGCCGATCGGGCGGTT
>Ga0105246_10002803_pt1 | contig 10549 bp, 8 predicted proteins | sample KBSM64metaG_FD_99694 | JGI IMG/M metagenome (GOLD analysis project Ga0105246, IMG submission 99694) | Miscanthus rhizosphere microbial communities from Kellogg Biological Station, Michigan, USA - KBS M6-4 metaG | ecosystem: Host-associated > Plants > Roots > Rhizosphere > Soil | place: Michigan... | reverse complement strand
CCTGGTCGGCCCAGAGGCCGCCATCGGGGGCAAGCCCCCTCCCACAGTTCGACCTCGGAGCGTCAGGTAGATACGCGTTAGCTCCCTCGCCATAGGAGCGGTGTCGCACCAAAATTGTGTAGATACCTATGCCCCGATGAGGGAGTGTCAGTCAGCACATGTGTGACTGACCCACCGCCATCGGGGGCAAGCCCCCTCCCACATTTACGGCAAAGTTGAGCCTGAACTGCTGCGGCGTCACGCCCAGCCGGCGGTTGAACACACTGCGCATATGCTGGGCATCGCGAAACCCGCATTGATAGGCCACGGTCTTCAGCGGCGCATGAGTGCTTTCAAGCATCACCCGCGCCGCGTCCACGCGTGCCCTCTCGACAAATTCCGCCGGCGTGATCCGCGCTTCACGGGCGAACACCCGGGAGAAATTGCGCGCGCTCATATTGGCCGCCCCGGCCAGGTCGGCAATGCTCAAATCCCCGGTCAGGTTCGCCAGCACGTACAACTGCACCAGCGCCACCGCCGAGGTGGCTTCGGCATGGGGCGTGAGGAACGGGCTGAACTGCGACTGGCCGCCCGAACGCTGGGTAAACACGACCAGGCGCTTGGCCACGCTCAATGCGACTTCCGGGCCGTGGTCCTGGGCCAGCAGGTACAGCGACAGGTCGATCCCCGCTGTGACCCCGGCCGAGGTGTAGAGGTTGCCGTCCTGCACATACAAACGATCGGCCTCGACCTGGGCCGAGGGGCACAACCTGGCCAGGTCGGCGGCGTCGCCCCAATGGGTGGTGACGGTTTTACCGTCCAGCAGGCCGGCGCGGGCCAGCATGAAAGCGCCGTTGCAGATCGAGCCGAAGCGCTGAGCCCTGGCAGCGGCGCCGCGCAGCCAGTCATCAAAGCGGGGGCCGAAATCTTCAAAGGGCAACTGCGGACCACCGGCGACCAGCAACAGGTCGTAGGCTTGCACGGCTTCGCTGTAGTGCTTGTGCGCCTGCAAGGACAAACCGTTCGAGCACGCCATAGTGCCGTGGCCGAGGCCAATGACCTCCAGGTGGTAATGCGCTTCGGGCGCCAGGAAGCGGTTGGCCTCGCAGAACACATCCATCGGCCCGGTCACATCCAGTGACTGGACGCCGGGGAAGATCAGGATGGCGACGGTTTTGCTCATGGTCAGACACGCCTTTTTTCTAACTGGATAAACACAAATCCCCTGTGGGAGGGGGCTTGCTCCCGATTGCAGAATGTCAGTCACTGCATCTGGTACTGACCCACCGCTATCGGGAGCAAGCCCCCTCCCACATTTGGATCTTCGCAGGCACAACCCTAGCTGATTTGAGCATGGCACGATGTATAGCCAAATTGGCCGGGATCACTCCCTCGCCGCAATAGCCCTTGCGCGGGTGCGCGACCAGACTGGAGCTTTCCAGAGGAGAGCCACCATGAGCACCACCATCGCCGGTATCAAAATCCCCGACAGTGCCCTGGCCAGGGCCACCACCGAGTACATCCGCGACATTGAGTCAGACCTGCTCTACCACCACTCGCGCCGGGTATTCCTGTTCGGCGCCTTGAGCGGTGAGCGCAAGCAACTGGCCTACAACCCGGAGCTGCTGTACGTCGGCGCGATGTTCCACGACCTCGGCCTGGTGGAGGGCCATCGCAGTGACCATGAACGTTTCGAAGTGGACGGCGCCAATGCGGCCGCCGCCTTTCTCAAGCCGTATGGGCTGAGCGACGACGATATCGAACAGGTGTGGCTGTCCATCGCTCTGCACACCACGCCGGGCGTACCGCAGCATTTGCGCCCTACCGTGGCGCTGGTGACTGCCGGGGTGGAGATGGACGTGCTGGGCATGGACTACGCCGCATTCAGCACGGTGCAGCGCGAAGCGGTGGTGCATTCGCATCCACGCGGTGAGGGGTTCAAGGAATGCATCATCTGCGCGTTCGCCGACGGCCTGCGCCATCGACCGCAAACCACGTTTGGCAACGTGAAGACCGATGTGCTGGTGGATCAGGAGCCGGGGTTCAAGCCGATGAACTTTGTCGAGGTGATTCGCCAGTCGCCGTGGTCAGCTTAACCAGCCTGAAATGCAATCACATGTGGGAGGGGGCTTGCCCCCGATAGCGGTGAATCAGTCAGCTAATCTTTGCCTGACACTCCGCCATCGGGGGCAAGCCCCCTCCCACATTGTCCCCCATCAGCTTTAGACCGGTGCCGGGGCGCGGCGCTTGTCCGGCTGCTGCCAGCCATCCGCTGCGGCTTCTTCGATGGCTTGCTGGATGGCCTTCTTGCGGTGTTCTTCGGCACGGCGGCTGAAGAACCACACCAGGAAGGTCACCAGCGACACCGCCAGCAGGATCAGGCTCGCCACCGCGTTGATCTCGGGCTTGACCCCAAGGCGCACCGCCGAGAACACTTCCATCGGCAAGGTGGTCGAACCCGGGCCCGACACGAAGCTGGCCAGTACCAGGTCGTCCAGGGACAGTGCGAACGACATCATGCCGCCCGCCGCCAGCGATGGCGCGATCATCGGGATGGTGATCAGGAAGAAGACCTTCCACGGCCGTGCGCCCAGGTCCATCGCCGCTTCTTCGATCGACAGGTCCAGCTCACGCAGGCGCGCCGACACCACCACCGCCACATACGCCGCGCAGAACGTCGTGTGGGCGATCCAGATGGTGACGATGCCACGCTCCTGAGGCCAACCGATCATCTGCGCCATGGCCACGAACAGCAGCAACAGCGACAGGCCGGTAATCACTTCCGGCATCACCAGCGGCGCCGTGACCAGGCCGCCGAACAGCGTGCGGCCCTTGAACTGGCTGATGCGCGTCAGCACGAACGCCGCCAGCGTCCCCAGCGCGACGGCCGCCACCGCCGTGTAGCAGGCGATTTCCAGGGAACGCGCCACCGAGCCCATCAACTGGGTGTTGTCCAGCAGGCCCACGTACCACTTGATCGACCAGCCGCCCCACACCGTCACCAGCTTGGACTCGTTGAACGAGTAGATCACCAGGATCAGCATCGGCAGGTAAATGAACAGCAACCCCACGACCAGCATGAAGCTGGAGAAACGAAAGCGCTTCATATCTTGCCCTCCAGCTCTTTGGCCTGGCTGCGGTTGAACAGGATGATCGGCACGATCAGGATCGCCAGCATCACCACCGCCAGGGCGGACGCCACCGGCCAGTCACGGTTGTTGAAGAATTCCTGCCACAGCACTTTACCGATCATCAGGGTTTCCGGGCCGCCGAGCAGTTCAGGAATCACGAACTCGCCCACTACCGGGATAAACACCAGCATGCACCCGGCGATGATGCCGTTCTTGGACAGCGGCACGGTGATTTTCCAGAAGCTGTTGAAGGTGCTTGAGCCCAGGTCCGACGCCGCTTCCAGCAGGCTCTGGTCGTGTTTGACCAGGTTGGCGTACAGCGGCAGGATCATGAACGGCAGGTACGAATAGACCACGCCGATATACACCGCGATGTTGGTGTTGAGGATCTGCAGCGGTTCGTTGATCAGCCCCATGGACATCAGGAAGCCGTTGAGCAAGCCGTTGTTGCTGAGGATGCCCATCCACGCATAGACGCGGATCAGGATCGCGGTCCAGGTCGGCATCATGATCAGCAACACCAGCACGGTTTGCATTTCCTTGCGTGCGGTGGCAATGGCGTAGGCCATCGGATAGCCGATCAGCAGGCACAGCAGCGTGCTGAAAAAGGCCATCTTCAGCGAGCCCAGGTACGCGGCGATGTAGAGCTCGTCGCCCGCCAGCAAGCTGTAGTTGGCCAGGTTCAGCACCACTTGCAGCTTCTGCTCAACGTAGGTGTAGATCTCGGTGTAGGGCGGGATCGCCACATCGGCTTCGGCAAAGCTGATTTTCAACACGATGAAGAACGGCAGTGCGAAAAACAGGAACAGCCAGAGGAAGGGAATCCCGATGACCACCTGCTTGCCATTGGGGATTATGCGATCCAAGCGCCGCTTGAATTTCTTCATGTTCATGAGCGCAGTACCACGCCGCTGTCGTCTTCCCACCATACGTAGACCTGGTCACCCCAGGTCGGCCGCTGGCCACGGCGCTCGGCGTTGGCGACGAAGGACTGCACCAGCTTGCCGCTCGGCAGTTCCACGTAGAACACCGAGTGGCCGCCCAGGTAGGCAATGTCGTGCACCTTGCCGCTGGACCAGTTGTGCTCGCAGGTCGGCATTTGGGTGGTGACCAGCAGTTTTTCCGGGCGAATCGCGTAGGTCACCGACTTGTCTTCCACCGAGGTGGCGATGCCGTAGCCCACGTAAATGTCGCGGTCCAGGTCCGGGCACTTGAGCACGGCGTGCCCTTCGGCATCGTCCACCACCTGGGTGTCGAAGATATTGACGTTGCCGATGAACTCGCACACCAGGCGGCTGGTAGGCGTCTCGTAGATGTCGATCGGGCTGCCGATCTGAGCGATCCAGCCCAGGTGCATGATCGCGATACGCTCGGCCATGGTCATGGCCTCTTCCTGGTCGTGGGTCACCATCACGCAGGTCACGCCGACGCGTTCGATGATCTCCACCAGCTCCAGTTGCATCTGCGAGCGCAGCTTCTTGTCCAGCGCCCCCATCGGCTCATCGAGCAGCAGCAGTTTCGGACGCTTGGCCAGGGAGCGGGCCAATGCCACACGCTGGCGCTGGCCACCGGACAGCTGGTGCGGCTTGCGCTTGGCGTACTGGCTCATCTGCACCAGCTTGAGCATCTCGGCCACGCGGGCATCCACTTCGGCCTTGGGGATTTTGTCCTGTTGCAGGCCGAAGGCGATGTTCTGCGCCACGGTCATGTGCGGAAACAAGGCGTAGGACTGGAACATCATGTTGATCGGCCGCTCATAGGGCGGCATTTCGGTGATGTCCACACCATCAAGATAGATGCGACCTTCAGTCGGGCGTTCGAAGCCTGCGAGCATGCGCAGCAGGGTGGACTTGCCCGAACCCGAGCCGCCGAGCAAGGCGAAGATCTCGCCTTTCTTGATTTCCAGGGACACATCGTCCACGGCAATCGTCTCGTCGAACTTCTTCGTGACCCGGTCGATTTTGACCAGCACCTTCTTCGGTGTCTGGTCGCCCTCGAGGGCTTTCTTATAGGCGCCGGAGGCAACTGCCATTTACGAAACTCCCAACAAATTTGCAGTTCGCCCCAGGTGAGCGAACTTGGATAGTTTGAGCCTTACTTGCCCGTCTTGACCTTGGTCCAGCTACGGGTCATTAAACGCTGCACGGTCGGGGGCAGCTCGCCGTTGACGAATGTCCGATCGAGTACCGCCTGCGGTGGGTAAACCGCTGCGTCGGTGCGTATCGATTGCTCCATCAGTGAGTCCGACCCTGGGTTGGGGTTGGCGTAACCGACGTAATCACTGACCTGGGCGATCACCTCAGGTTGCAGCAAATAGTTGATGAACGCGTGAGCCTCCTTGACGTTGGTGGCGTCCTTGGGGATCGCCAGCACGTCAAACCACAGGTTGCCGCCTTCCTTGGGAATCGCGTAGGCGATGTTCACGCCTTTGCCCGCCTCGGCGGCACGTGCCCTGGCCTGGAACACATCGCCGGAAAACCCGGCGGCCACGCAGATATTGCCGTTGGCCAGGTCCGAGATGTATTTGGAGGAATGGAAGTAGGTCACGTAGGGGCGGACTTTGAGCAACTTCTCCTCGGCCTTCTTGTAGTCGGCCGGGTTGGTGCTGTTCGGGTCCAGGCCCATGTAGTTGAGGACTGCGGGCAGCATTTCATCCGCCGAATCCATGAATGAAACACCGCAACTGGCGAGCTTCTTCATGTTTTCCGGCTCGAACAGCACGGCCCAGGAGTCGATTTTGTCGACGCCCAGTACCTCCTTCACTTTGTCGACGTTGTAACCGATGCCATTGGTGCCCCACAGGTACGGCACGGCGTACGCATTGCCCGGATCGTTTTTCTCAAGGCGCTTGAGCAACGCCGGGTCGAGGTTGGCGTAGTGGGTCAGCAATGACTTGTCGAGCTTCTGGAACGCCCCGGCCTTGATCTGCTTGCCCAGGAAGTGGTTGGACGGTACCACCACGTCGTAGCCGGTACGCCCGGCGAGCAGCTTGCCTTCCAGGGTTTCGTTGGAATCGAACACGTCATACACGGGCTTGATGCCGGTGGCCTTTTCGAAATTGGCCAGGGTGTCGGGGCCGATGTAGTCCGACCAGTTATAAACATGCACAGTCGGTGCGGCCTGCACGCTGACAGCCAGCGTGATACCTGCACCCACCAGCAAGGCTTTGCGAAATAAAGAAATTGGCAAGTGGAGGTCCTCTTAAATAGTTGGGCCCAAGTTGTTGCCCGGCAACAAACCGGCGCGCAACTTACCCTCGATAAACCGATCCGGCAAAAACTTTCTGTCATTTATTTGTGGGAGGGGGCTTGCCCCCGATAGCGGTGTGCCAGCTTACACAGGTGTTTCTGATACAACGCCATCGGGGGCAAGCCCCCTCCCACAGGTTTTAAGGCTTACTTGCCCGATTTGATCTTGGTCCAGCTGCGGGTCATTTCACGCTGGGTTGCAGCCGGCAGGTCGGCAATGGCGTAGAGCTTGGCCTGCACTTCTGCTGACGGGTAGATGCCCGGGTCACTGGTGATGTCTTTGTCGACCAGTGCGGTGGCTTTCTCGTTACCGTTCGGGAAACGCACGCTGTTGGTGATCGAAGCCATCACTTCCGGCTTGAGCAGGTAGTTCATGAACGCGTAGGCGGCTTCGACGTTTTCAGCATCTTTAGGGATGGCGACCATGTCGAAGAAGCTGCCGGCCCCTTCTTTCGGAATGTCGTAAGCCACCTTGACCTTGCCACCGGCTTCAGCCGCGCGGGACTTGGCCTGCTGGATGTCACCCGAGTAACCCACGGCCACGCAGATGTTGCCGTTGGCCAGGTCCGAGATGTACTTGGAGGAGTGGAAGTAGCCAATCGAAGGACGGATTTTCAGGAACAGGTCTTCGGCTTGCTTGAGGTCGGCTTTCTTCTGGGTGTCGGTCGGCAGGCCCAGGTAATGCAGCGCAATCGGTAGCATTTCGGTCGGCGAATCGAGGAAGCTCACGCCGCAGCTTTTCAGCTTGGCGATGTTTTCCGGCTTCATCAGCACATCCCACGACTCGATCTTGTCCACGCCCAGCGCGGCCTTGACCTTCTCCGGGTTGTAGCCGATACCGATCGAGCCCCACATGTACGGGAACGCGTGCTTGTTGTCCGGGTCGCTGACCGACACGGCCTTGAGCAGGGATTTGTTCAGGTTACTGTACTCAGGCAGCTTGGACGTGTCCAGCTCCTGGTACACGCCGGCCTTGATCTGCTTGGCCAGGAAGTTGTTCGACGGTACGACGATGTCATAGCCGGACTTGCCTGCCAGCAACTTGGCTTCCAGGGTCTCGTTGCTGTCGAACACGTCGTACACCACTTTGATGCCCGACTCCTTTTCGAAGTTGGCGATGGTGTCCGGTGCGATGTAGTCGGACCAGTTGTAGACGTGCAGGACTTTATTGTCCGCCTGGGCCGCGCCCGCCATTGCGCCCATCAGGGACAAGGCGAGGAGGGTCTTGCCAGCGTTTTTCAAACCTAATGCCTTCATTGGGTGATGCTCCGATTTTTTCTTTTTGGGCCGCACGTTGTGAATGTTTCGGGCCCAGCCAAAGGGCAACAAAACAGGACGACAGTCTGGCAAGTTCGGGGGCCCCCTTTCAACCGGCCCCCACATTTATCTACTCAGTCCTGCAATGCCGCCAACGTCAGGTCCAGGCACTGGCGGGCCTTAGTCACCAGCTCGTCGATTTCAGCCTTGCTGATCACCAGCGGCGGCGAAATGATCATGGTATCGCCCACGGCGCGCATGATCAGGCCGTTTTCGAAGCAGAAGGTTCGGCAAATCATGCCGGCGCCCTTGCCTTCGTAGCGCTTGCGCGTGGCCTTGTCCTGCACCAGCTCGATCGCACCGAGCATGCCCACACCGCGCACTTCACCCACCAGTGGATGGTCGGCCAGTTCCCGCAGACGTTTCTGCAAATACGGTGCCGTTTCTTCATGCACGCGGCTGACGATTTTTTCATCGCGCAGGATGCGGATGTTTTCCAGGGCCACCGCCGCCGCCACCGGATGCCCGGAGTAGGTGAAACCGTGGTTGAAATCGCCGCCTTCGTTAAGCACGGCCACCACGTCGTCGTGCACGATCAGGCCGCCCATGGGGACGTAGCCGGACGTCAGGCCCTTGGCGATGGTCATCATGTGTGGCTTGAGGTCGTAGAAATCGCTGCCGAACCACTGCCCGGTACGGCCGAAGCCGCAGATGACTTCGTCGGCGACAAACAGGATGTCGTACTTGACGAGGATTTCCTTGATGCGCGGCCAGTAGCTGTCAGGCGGCACGATCACGCCACCGGCGCCCTGGATCGGCTCGGCAATAAAGGCACCGACGTTGTCCACGCCCAGTTCCAGGATCTTCTCTTCCAACTGGTTGGCGGCCCAGATCCCGAATTCTTCAGGGCTCATGTCGCCACCTTCGCCAAACCAGTACGGCTGGGCGATGTGGGTGATGCCCGGGATCGGCAGGTCGCCCTGCTCATGCATATAGGTCATGCCGCCCAGGCTGGCGCCGGCCACGGTGGAACCGTGGTAGCCATTCTTGCGGCTGATGATGGTTTTCTTGTTCGGCTGGCCCTTGATCGCCCAGTAGTGGCGGACCATGCGCAACATGGTGTCGTTGCCTTCGGAGCCGGAACCGGTGAAGAACACGTGGTTCATGCCGGCCGGTGCGACGTCGGAAATGACTTTGGCCAGTTCGAGTACCGGCGGGTGGGCAGTCTGGAAGAACAGGTTGTAGTACGGCAGTTCTTTCATCTGTTTGGCGGCGGCGTCGGCCAGTTCATCGCGACCGTAACCGATCGCCACGCACCACAGGCCGGCCATGCCGTCGAGGATCTTGTTGCCTTCGCTGTCCCACAGGTAAACGCCGTGGGCTTTGGTGATGATCCTTGGGCCTTTCTCTTTCAATTGCTTGAAGTCGCTGAACGGGGCGAGGTGGTGATCATTGCTCAAGGCTTGCCATTCACGGGTTTGCGGGTTGTTGCTGGACATACCGATCTCCTGGAATTTTCGGTGAAGGGCGCGCCATGTGAAGGCGCGCCCGGCGCATCAGACGGCGAAGAGCAGGAATTCCCGCTCCCACGAACTGATCACGCGCTTGAAGTTTTCATGCTCGGCCCGCTTGACCGCGACGTAGCCTGTGATGAATTTCTGCCCCAGGTATTTTTCGATGGTCTTGCTGTTTTCCATGCGTTCCAGGGCGTCCTCGATGGTCAGCGGCAGGCGCAGGTTGCGCCGCTCGTAACCACGGCCCACCACGGGTGCGCTCGGGTTATGGCCTTCGACCATGCCGATGTAGCCACACAGTAAACTGGCGGCAATCGCCAGGTACGGGTTGGCGTCGGCGCCCGGCAAGCGGTTTTCCACGCGGCGGTTCTGCGGCCCGGCATCCGGTACGCGCAGGCCCACGGTGCGGTTTTCTTCACCCCATTCCACGTTCACCGGCGCCGAGGTGTCGGGCAGGAAGCGGCGGAATGAATTCACGTTGGGGGCGAATAAAGGCAGCAACTCGGGGATGAATTTCTGCAGGCCGCCAATATGGTTGAGGAACAGCTGGCTCATGCTCCCGTCTTCGTTGGAGAACACGTTCTTGCCGGTGGCGATGTCGATGATGCTCTGGTGCAGGTGCATCGCGCTGCCGGGCTCGCCGGTCATGGGCTTGGCCATGAAGGTGGCGGCCACATTGTGCTTGAGCGCGGCTTCACGCATGGTGCGCTTGAACACCAGGATCTGGTCGGCCAGGGACAGCGCATCGCCGTGACGGAAGTTGATTTCCATCTGTGCGGTGCCGTCTTCGTGGATCAAGGTATCGAGGTCCAGCTCCTGCAGTTCGCACCAGTCATAGACGTCTTCGAACAGCGGGTCGAATTCGTTGGCGGCTTCTATAGAGAAGGACTGGCGCCCCGTCTCCGGGCGACCGGAACGGCCAATCGGCGGTTGCAGCGGGAAGTCCGGGTCTTCGCAGCGCTTGGTCAGGTAGAACTCCATCTCCGGCGCCACGATAGGCTGCCAGCCACGGTCGGCGTAGAGCTTGAGGACTTTCTTGAGTACGTTGCGCGGCGACAGCTCGATCGGGTTGCCTTGCTTGTCGTAGGTGTCGTGGATCACCTGGGCGGTCGGCTCGATGGCCCAGGGCACCAGGAATACCGCGTTCTGGTCGGGGCGGCAGATCATGTCGATGTCGGCCGGGTCGAGCAATTCGTAATAGATGTCGTCTTCGACATAGTCGCCGGTCACGGTCTGCAACAGAACGCTTTCGGGCAGGCGCATGCCTTTTTCGGCGATGAACTTGTTGGTCGGCGAAATCTTGCCCCGGGTGATGCCGGTGAGGTCGCCAATCATGCATTCGACTTCTGTGATCTTGTGGTCTTTCAACCAATCGGTGAGCTGGTCGAGGTTGTTACTCATAAATGCCTCTGGGCTGGGT
>Ga0105246_10002802_pt1 | contig 10553 bp, 5 predicted proteins | sample KBSM64metaG_FD_99694 | JGI IMG/M metagenome (GOLD analysis project Ga0105246, IMG submission 99694) | Miscanthus rhizosphere microbial communities from Kellogg Biological Station, Michigan, USA - KBS M6-4 metaG | ecosystem: Host-associated > Plants > Roots > Rhizosphere > Soil | place: Michigan... | reverse complement strand
CTTCGAGAACTGGTGATGCTCCAGAACGATGGAGCCGTTGACGATGACGTATTCGACTCCCGCCGGAAATGAAAATGGCTTCTCGAACGTAGCCGTATCGATAATCTTGTTTCGATCAAAGATAACCAAGTCGGCCCAGTTGTTTTCCTTGATTAGCCCGCGATCCTTCAGACCAAACGTCTTCGCCGGCAATGAAGTCATGCGTTGGACTGCTTCCTCGAGCGAGAATAGACCCTTCTCCCGAACATAAACGCCGAGAATTCTCGGAAAGGTGCCCATCCCGCGCGGATGCGGCAGTACCGCCGGGTTCTCTTCGCGTACACTGCTGTCCGATCCGAACATGACCGAGGGGTTCTTCATAATCAGCTCGACGTCATCTTCACTCATGTCAAAGAACACCATCTGTGCTCCACCATGACTGAAAAGATCGATGACGGTCTCGGCCTGCTGACCTAACCCGTCGTCGCCACTCGCCTGACTTGTAGGTTCTGAAGTCGTGAACGCGGAACGGACGATTGTGGCGCGTGCCGAGAGGGTGCGGCCTGCTCGTCTCTGGGTGATTTCCGCGATGTTAAATCCCACCAACGATTGATCGAATTGATAGTAAGCAATTCGCGCGAACGCATAGTCCTTCCAGCCGTTTCGTTTGAGTTGGGCCAACATTTCGTCGCGAACACGTTTCCGCGTCGCAGGATCTCGCAGCTTTTGCCTTGCCGAATTAAGATCACCTTCGGAAAGCCACGACGGAAGGAGCACGGCAAGACCGGTACTGGATGCGGTGTATGGATACTGGTCCAACGATACAGCGATACCACGAGCATTCGCGGCACGAACCAATTCCAAACGGCTTTCAGCGGAGCCCCACTCGTTTGGTCCCTGAGCCTTGAAATGCGAGATGTGAACGGGAACTCCGGTCTGCTCGCCGATCGATATCGCTTCTTCGAGTGCTTCTTTCCCCTTCGACCCTTCATCGCGGAGATGCGACACGTAAATGCCGTTCTCGTTCGCAACGATCTTCGCCAGCGTGGAGATCTCTTTAGTCTTTGCGAATGTGCCGGGGATATAAACCAGACCTGTTGAAATCCCCAGTGCACCATCCCGCATTGCGATTTCGACCAGCCTTTCCATCTCGACCATCTCAGCCTGAGACGGAACAGATGAACGTTGCTTCATCACAAGCGACCGTATTGTGTTGTGCCCAATGAAACTGGCAACGTTTACCTGGCTTCCATTTGCTTCAATTCGCCGGAAGAACTTGCCGATTTCAAGAAATGATCGGCCGCAGTTGCCGGTGATCACCGTAGTCACACCTTGCCGCACGAAATTTGGAGCAAGAAAACCGCCCGTTTGCGGAACGTTACGTTCGATATGGGTATGAACATCGATAAAGCCAGGGGCGAGGGTCAAACCGGTCGCGTCGATTACTGATCTTGCTTTTGCTCCGTGAAGGTTGCCGATACACGCAATGTGGCGTTCCCGAATGCCAAGGTCGCTGTTGAACGATGAGCCACCTGAGCCATCGATGATCTGTGCACCGGTGATTACCAGGTCGAACTCTCCATCGCAGTTCGGCGCTGGTTTGGTATAGCGATTCCAAAAGACAAAAAGAAGCGCGACCGGCACTAGCACTATCAAGGCGAGTGTCAGTTTGGGCGACCTCTTAAGCACTGAGGGTAAGGATTTCATCAACGTGAGATTCGATCAGTATTGAAAGGCTGAGCGCTGCCGAGCAAGATCGAGTTGTTTTTGGATCTTACCGAAATCCATGTTCTTCGTACCGGTGGCGTTGGGATCAAAAACTAAAGAAAACTCTTTTACAGCCGTGGCGTAGTCTTCTTCCCTCATCGCAATGTCGCCCAGCCAGGAATGTGGCCTGACCCATTGCGGTGCGAGTTGCGCCGCCTTCTGGTAATAACCCTTTGCCTCGGAATAGTTTTTTTCCATGTAGTAGGAGGTACCAATGTTGTTGTAGGGAGGGGCCCAATTGGGGTCTCGCTGGACCGCGTCCAAGTAGTACGTGCGTGCCGTGGAGTATTTCTTTCGCGCCGTATAAATGAGTCCGATGCCATTCACCGGCAAGGCCCAACTTTTGTCCGCATTCGCCGCGCGCGTCCATACTTCGATTGCGCGGTCCTCGTTCTTCGTCAAAAACGCCAAGCGACCTTCGCAGTACGCTGCTCGAGCAAGGAGACCCTGGTCTTCCGGCTTAAGCTCGGAAGCCCATCGCAAAGAATTAAAAGCAGTTTGCCAATCAGTGAGCGGGGGCTCCTCGGCACCAGGCACTACGAACGAGTTCATCATCTGATAGAAGGGATTTGTGAGGAGCGGCGTTAGCTTTTCGCGGTAAGAGCGAAGACTTTCCTGGCTCGCGCCGCTGTCTTTCAGTTGGTTATATAAATCGTGAGCATTGTCCGTGGTTGGGGTGAGTAATTGTCCGCGTGCGATCGCGCTATCAAGTCTTTGTTCCAAAGCGCGAGTCTTGTTGTTGCCGGCAACAACCGCGATGATGGTTATTAGAATGCCTAGGCCTGCGATGCCTCCTACGGCGGCTAAGATCGTCTTCGGCTGCAACCCAGAATTCTGGCTGGTCACTTCTGAAGCTTGAAATGCCGGTTGCTGTAACGGTGGCGTTGCGTCGTGAGCGTATGGCGAGGCTGGTGCTGGCGGAAGAGTGGCGTCACTGGTCCGAGTTGAACTTGTTTCCGCCCTGAGTCGCGTGCCACACCGCTTACAGAAAGCATGACCTGCACTACCTTCGGTCCCGCAAAACGAACAGGTGATTCTCGGCTGAGCATCAACATGGATCTGCGGCGCAGGCTTAATTTCAATGGACCCGGCCTCCCTCACCTGCCACCCGCCCTCGACTACTTCTACAATCGCCGGACTTTGAATCATTACTTCCCCGGCCACCGGGTTTTCGCAGTTGAAGAGTTCGTAATAAGAGTTGTAGTAGTCCTGCTTTGAACTCAGAGATTGAGATTGGGGAATAACCATTGAGAGCGCGGAGTCGCGCACAACCGGTACGAGGTAACACTCGCCGGAAGTCGACTGTTGGACCAGACCGCTCTCCGCATCGAATCTGACAGAAACCGCTGAAGGCGGTAGCTTTTCAATGTAGGCAGCTACTGAGCAAGGAAACGCCGGTGGTGGTTCGATGCGTTCATCACAGAATGGGCAGGCTTCGCGCGTGGTGAAGAAACTGTGACCATAATCCTCACATTGGTGTTCTAAGCACTTCCTGTTTACGCGGCGCAGGCAACCGGGACAGGTGGGCGCCACTATACCTTGAGATGAGATTGAAAACGTTTTGCGCCTGCCTGCCTCATCCGACTCGATACTTATCACCTTGCATTCGGCACAAACGAATCGTCTGACGATCTTCCGCTCGCAAACAGGACAATCGTCGCTTCCCTTGCTGCCCTCATCGACGGGACCGTAGTGCTGACAGTCGCAGCAATATTTCCAAAAGCTTTCACTCGGAAAGTTCCGGGCAAGTGTGTGTGATCCGTTGTGGCACTCGATCGTGGAATTGGCTGCTATGACAAAGTTAATCTTATGAGTCGGGCAATAGACCCGAATCGTGCGCGGAGTGAGTGATGAAGGTTCAGCAGCCATTTACAAGCACGTGCGATGGGATTGATGTTTGGATCAGCGAACTTCGAGCATTCCTTTCTCTCGCAGTTGCCAGCCGCCCGTTACTTTTTCGACCACGGCTGGACCGATGATCCATACATCACCCGCAGTCGGCCTGACACAGTCGTAGTACTTCTGGTAGTAGGTGTAGAAATCCTGCTTCGTATGAAATTGAGTGGCGCGGGGAATAACGAATAGTGGTTGTGTCTCGTCGCGCAATCGCGGATCTCGAATGAGCACTAGCTCGCCGTCACCTTCCGGATCGTTGACGAGAATTCCGTTCTGAAAGTCGGGCTTAACCACGTTCGCAAAGCGATTCATTTTGTCGAGGTAGTTGACTGCCGAAACGGGAAACTCAGGCTCGTCTTTGGGAGAAACGTCTTCGGCATACGACTGGTAATTGGACGTACCGGAGGAAGGATTGCGATCGGACCGTCTGGCGAGGGAGTCACGAATTAAGCGTGCGAGGGAACGGACTTCCGTATCCAGTTCATTAAGTTTGGCGTTTATGTCTGTTTGGGTCGAAGCTAAGGATGACAGTTTTGGTGCGTAGTCGGGTTGGCCATCGCGAGCGGCAGCGACGTGGGCCTTTACCAGTTGGCCCACATTTGACTCGAGAGTTTTCCAGGAGCGGGTCCAGAGATAGTTCAAAACACTGGCTAACAAGACGAGGGTTACCACACCGCCGAGAATCTTGAGGAACAGCATTAATGTGTTCCACAGCCACAGGTCATTGTTACCGCTTGCTGTTATTTGTTCAGTGGGAGACGCGGAAGGGGTTTGCGTAGGAGTTGTTGTAGCGGTAGAGCCAAGTTGACTGAGCTTAGTGACTCCATCAGATAGCTGTTGCTGTAAGGTCTCTAAAGACTTCTTATCCAAATCTGCGATCTCTTGTGAGTCTTTGCCTAGTTGTGTTGTTGCGGCGACGAGAATCTGCAATACTTCGGTAGCGCCGCGTTTTTCTTCTTCAGAGCAACCGACACATTTCTCTTTAATCTCCTCCTCATCTTTGCCCAAATTTTTAACAGCACGGTTGATGTCCTCTTTTATTTGCTTGACGGTTGCTGGTCGACCAGTTTTGACGGACGACTGCAATGTATCCAACGCTTCCTGCACATTTCGCTGGGCACTTATGAAATCAATCTTGTCTTGCGCCTTCGGTGTGGATTGAGAAGTTCTATTTGATGTCGAGGTTGGCTGTGAATTTGAGTTCTCGGACTCACAACCCGACGTAACCAACACCATAAAGATCAAAGTGCAGTAAACTATTTGCCTCATTGTCATTTGCCGCTAGTCCTCCCGAGAATTCGCTTTGTAATTCCCGTTTACTTCCGCAAGCGTATCCAGATAGTCGTTCGCCGCCTTCTTGGAATACAGCACCTCCGAAAGGAAGTGATTGATTGGCGACACCTCGAGTCGCTCAACATTTCCTCGCAGAGTGGATACAAACTCAGTCAGCCGCCCGTTGATGTTGGTCCATGCCGTTACGGGCATATTGTCCTGGTCCTGATTGCGTACATTCCCGATCGCGGTAAAAGCAGAAAGCACTCCGCTAAATGGACGCTCGAGATCTTCCGGAACCGTGAAACTCCCATCCTCAACCTGCTCGACTCCCGGAAACTTCTCCTTAAAGCTCGCGCTCCCCCAACGTTCGCACCAGCGAATCGTTTGCGGATTTGCACCGCTCAGTTGCAGGTCGTCGAGAGTGACGCCGGTATAAGGCATTGTCGTGCTGCGATCGCCAACACCGCGAACGCGATCCGCATTCAAAGCTCCCAGGGCAACATTCGTCTTTGCCTTACTCAGGTTGTCTTCGTTGAGCAGTACGAGATTGGAGATTTTCAACGCGTCGAGATACTCGCGTTCTTCAGGCGTTGTGTGTTCGGCAAGCAGCGTCTTGAGACTCCTGAGAATCGCCTGCGCCTCGTCTCGCAAACGCACGCTGTCGCGCGGAAACTCAGCAAATAACATCAGGCCCCAACCATTGCCACCCAGGATCAGATTGATTCCGCTCGACAATTTAATGCGGTGATCGACAGCGGCCGCGCAGGATTGCAGCAGTGAGTAGGTGATGATGTGCCGGAAAAGCAGTCGCGTTCGATACCGCTGATAGGAATATGCACCCATGCCCTTGCGGAGAATGGCTGCTTCACGTTCTCTGAAGAGTTGATCGTTGAGTCCACTGATACCGACTGAATAAACTATATCGAGACTGAAACTCGGATCGGGGTTGAGCAGCTTCAACTCACCATCGTTAGCACCCTGGATTAGTTTCCCAAGATGCTTCCGAAACTGAGTTGAGCCTTCGAGATCCCTATCGAAGTTCTTCTTTGCAAACTGGAAAAAGGTTTTGCCTGCAACTCGAATGCTATCGAGTACCAGGAACCTTCGATCGTGACTGACGGCAATATCGCACGTGCCTCCGCCAACATCGATGAAGAGCTCCATCGTAGCTTTGTTACCAACTGCGCCGACTGACTCTGCAATCGCAGTGCTCTCGTCAACCTTGTCGTCATAACTGATGTTCGCGATAGATCCTGGTCCATAGCAGTAGTAACGAATTTGCTTGAGAGCGTCCTTGACCTTGTTGTGGAAGCTTTCCCGGTCATCTTTTCGGAAGGCGAGCGGGAACGTGAAAACGTAATGGTCCACCATGGCTCGTTTGTCGAAGAACAAGTCCGCGTGCGCGTAAAGGAGAGTTAATTCGAGAAACAGCGTTCGCCAAGGTTCGGTCCTGCCTTCGAGATCCCATTTCAAATTTGCGTGTGGTTTCCAAGTAGTATTGAGGCTGCCTTCATATAGACGTTGTTCCATGTCTTTATGCAAACCTGGAATGTCTACTTTGAAGAGATGATCGAGTGAGATTTCGTCGGGTTCCAATTCGTCTGTCAGCCGCGGGTCATTTCTCCTCGACAGCAGGAGGGTTGGATAGAAACCTTTTGTAGTTGTGGCGCTCCATTCGTAAGGAAAGAATCCAGGCTGTTCCTTCAGAACATCTCTTCTCGTGCCCCAGATCGGGCGAGGGGTTAGTTTGAAACGCAGAGTCTCCGGCTGACTGTTGCTAAATGCGTAAGCAAGTGATGTATTGCTGGTGCCAAAATCCACCGCCAGCTTTGCTTCCAGCTCGTGATTGGGCGTTTGATCTCCTCCAAAATCCGCAAGAAACAGAACGCCTCGTTCGCGGTCATTGCTATCAAACAGCACCAGCCCACGTGGCTGGCTTGGATTTGCCGAGCCATACAGCACACTGACGTACTCCTCTTCATCGACGTCGATTAATTTCCCGAGGCGGCCATTTTGATCGACAAGGTGCCACCGTCCGGAATCTCCTTTCGGGCCGGCACCATAAGCCGCATAAAGACGCCATTCACTCGAACATTGCGGCGGCCAGAGCGCCACCGAAGAACTCGGCAGACCCTTTGCATAACTTGGTCTGGTTTGCCAGATGACTTCAAGGCCTTTTATGGGAATGGACCACTTGACGGAGGAGCCTTCGATACTCGGTAGCGCCTTGATGCGATCAGTTTCCCTGAAAAGCTCAGGAAAGTGTTTCAACATCTCACTGGAGATCGGAGCCAGACAAACTGCCTGGTCCTTCTCAGTGACGACCGGATCACGAAGATCAATTTTATGAAGTGATTTTATGTGCCCAACGTAGTTCTCCGAAGTGCGGGAAATCTTGCACCAATGCGGCACGTCTGCGAGAAACAGATCTTTAAGTAGAACTATGCTGTCATTCTCTCGCAGATCGCATTCAAAACGTCGTCCGGGCAGATCGACGACGATCTGCTTGTCGTTTACGCGACGATACTGATAAGGAGCTGGTCCGCTTGGGACTATCGCAGTCTTCATCCACTGCGAGTACTCCGGAACTCCGTTTACCAGATAGAAGATACGTCCTGCTTGTTCTCCGTCGTCTCCACCAACCTTGTTTGGCTTTACTAACGGATAAAGATTCAACAGCTCGTCGGTGGGCCATACCTGCATCCCCGGCACTTCCCACCGCGACGGATCTGCCTCCAGACTCACTGTCACATCGATTCGGTCGCGGAAGTTTGCTTCGCAGAAACCATACAGCCGGTCCTGTAAACTGCGACTGCGCATAGCGTACTGAGCGACCGATCGCAGGTGCGTATGAAACGCCTGCTCTTCTCTTTCACTCGTGAGTAGTAATCGCCGGCTTCGTATCCAGGAGAGTTTGTTGTCAACCAGATAATCGTCAAGAGTGTCGTCCTTAAGCCAGGAAGTGCGATCTCGCGCTGGGAAGAAGATAACTTCCGGGTAATAAGCGCCCACGACCGTCTGATCGTGTTGCAGCAATTTTATTGATCGTGGGGCCTCCTCACGCGCGCTTGGATAGGTACCGCTGAGTGCCAACCAGAGATCCCGGTCGTACTCTTGTTGCAGTTGGCTCTGCCTTGATTCTGACAGGTAAACGATTCCAAAGTAGTGAAGCAGGAAAAGTGTTACCCATTCATCCAGTGCCTCGGAGACATCTTGAATAATTTGTCCGTTCTCCGACGACTGTCCGGTCTTGCCGGAAAGGTCGAGTACTTTGCGAAATGCGTAGGCCGCCGCCCACGATGTAGGAAAAGTCTCGAAGTATTTGGGATCGTAATCGGGACTGGTGAGATACTCGGTAAGTACAGCGCGAAAGCCACGCTTCTCTGCTACACCAGCGCCATCTCCAAGAATGCCGCTATTCAGAAACTCTTTTCGATTACCGTTCATCATAAATTCCAGCTCCTCATACCGGACAGCGGGCTCGATTACTTTTCACCAGCAGACACACGCATGCGTTTATGGGCCAGGGCTAACAGGTTGGACCATACGAGCCGCAGATATTCGCCTCTCGTGAAGTCGGCGCTCTCAGGACACCACGCGCCGAAGTCAAAGGTTGAGACGCGCAGCGCCGAATCGCCCAATTCCAACTCGCCCTTAGCCTCTTTCCCCATAAATTTCTTCGCTGTCTTTGCGGTGATCTCTTTCACACTACTGGGCTCGTTCGATAGGTATGGCCAAACGCGTGTGGCATCTTCAGTCGACCATCCGATAGTGTGTTGAGGATTCGGATCGATCGTCGTCATCAGGAACTTAGCGACTAATGCTGATGCAGTTTGAAAGCGGTTATGGTCATCCACCTTGCGACTCTCGTTGTCCTGATAAATCTTCCGAAGCCGTTCTATTTCTTTCGGAAATCCTTTGGCAGGCAGGTGCCACGGAATCTGTTTGGTAACGAGGTGGTGCATGACTGCAGTTGCGAGGAATACCTTTTCCGGGTCGATCTCATCTTCTCCAACCGTGTAACAAGGCAGATCGCGAAGTGTCATCTTTTCCGAATCGAGGTTTTCGGTTGAGCTTGGGATGACGTACGACTCCGGACTTCCAGTACCAGCACGGGAGAAGAAATTAAGAGCTGCAAGCGCGGCGACTACTTCGGCCGAGTTCAAGGGATTACTCTGACTCTTTCCTCCATTACTCCACACCTTAAGCTTATCGGGCTCGGGCTTTCCGGCTAGATACAACTCATCAAAGTAGTCGGCGCTGTGATCGCGGTAATACGCGAGGCCCTGGCGGGCACGTGCTTCCATCGCCTCGGGCTCCGCGTAAAACCCCAGCAGGATTTGTTCGACAAGCTTTCGTTTGTCTTCAATGGTAAGCCCAGCGAAAGCAGGCTTATCGCCATGCTCTTTCACAAGGTCATCGATCTGTTGTGAACTTGGAGAGCCTTCGCGCAACGCGCCGAAAGGAGGTTGAGGTGGAACGCAATACGGCGTCAGCAAACAAGCACCGACTCGCCAATCCCAACTCTGATTATTTCGCTTAAGCGAACCAAGATACCTGCCCATGATCGGAACGCCAGACGCTCCCGTTCCACCGTGCAAGCTGCCGCAAAGGAAGAAGTTGGTCGCAACGTTCTGAAATCCTGTCAGGCTGCACGCTTTTCCGCCTGGAGAGTTTTCGTCTCGTAACGATTCTGCAAATACTGCCATTACCGCCGCGCCGATGAATGGCTTCTGATAAAAACCGCGATCAATTTCGACCGACAGATCTTTCCTTTCATAGAAGGGGGCAAGGAATGGAAGCGACTTCTTGACGGTCCCATACCGAGAATCGAGAATGCCCTCCAAAGTCTTGACGCTGTTGTCGGAATCGGTCATGCGCGGCAACTGAAGCGGATCGAGATGCCGAACTCGTGTGTCGATGTCCATGGCCCATCGACTGCTTGCGATACCGGGAGTCTTGTGGATGCCGTTCAACAGCGACTGCAGCTCTTCGTAATCTTTCAAGTAATTGCCGAGCGAGATTGCCGCACCCGAGTTGCGATCCGGATCGAGTCGCCAGATCTGTAACGAGTCGCCGGCGCTGGTGAGAATTCCATTCTCTCTGCGAGTGGGAAAACCGATAGCCAGCAGTCGAACCATTGCCTCTGCCACCTTTGTTCCGCTGCCGCCCACGGCGATGAAAACATTTCGCATCTTCGTAGCCCTCGCTTAAATAATTTCTCTGCGCCACGGACTCAGCAGATGTCCGGTAAACATCATCACCACATAAAGGAGCCAAGCGAACACCACGCCTTTCAGTAGTCCGCCCATACCGACGTAGTTGAAGAAATTTCGGGTCGTATACCAGATGATGAGGAGCACGATTAAGACCGGGAACAAACCGACGATAATCAGCACTACTGTCTGACCGCGGCTCCACGCTTTTTGTATGAGATTTATTGCGGCGTATTTCTTGAACCACTTCACGCCGAGCATCAGCAACGCACAAATGATGGCAACGACCACAGCTGTAAGGACCCAGTTCAAAGCTGTCTCTTCGCAGCCTTCGTCCTCGCACGAGTCAATAAACAATTGGAGAAATCCGGAACTCTGCAGTAGTAGTGCAAGCATGTCGAAGACATCCTTTCTCTTACT
>Ga0105246_10002800_pt1 | contig 10555 bp, 12 predicted proteins | sample KBSM64metaG_FD_99694 | JGI IMG/M metagenome (GOLD analysis project Ga0105246, IMG submission 99694) | Miscanthus rhizosphere microbial communities from Kellogg Biological Station, Michigan, USA - KBS M6-4 metaG | ecosystem: Host-associated > Plants > Roots > Rhizosphere > Soil | place... | reverse complement strand
TAGCAGTCGACGAGCCGTCGACTTCTTGGCTGGTCTCGATTTCGGCATTTCCGGGACTGGGGTATCGCATTCAATACAGGATGGCGGTTTCTGATGCTCCATGGCCCGAAGCGCTTGTGGAGGGGATGGCGGCTGATGAAGCAGATGCGTGCCGACTCGTTCTCATCGCGATGAAGCGCTCGGGAGGTTGGCAGAGAGGTAGTCTCAGTTGACGTAATCAGGCGATTTCACTCATTGACTCGAAGCGGAAGGTGGACAGTTGTGGAGCGCCACCAAAGTGGCTAACAATGCCCCGACGCCACTACCAAATGCCATTGCCAGCGTCGCAATCCACGTCCAGACATCACGACCTCGAAGAAACTCGAACAGGGCGGCACTGAGCAAGAACCCGGTAACGATGGAATCCACAACCGCCAGCACAACGATGCTACGGGGCGACCATTTTCGAGTGTATTTGTCGTAGTCGATCAGTCTCATGGCAAATGCCCAAGGAAGTATACGATGTGCGATTGTTGTCGTTAACAGGCGATTACACCAACTACTTGGGCCAGGGCGGTCTGTCTGGGGCAGTAGTTGGTGAAATGGCGATTTTGCAACAACTATCGATCACGGCTTAGTGCAGAAGCCTTTCTGACACACGAGACGAGATCCACACCCTAACTCCTTGGTGCAAGGTCGTGGACACGGCCCCACGGCATCTATAGGAGCCGATGTGAACTCGGTACGCGAACCCACCGCACAAAAAATATCGACGGGGCGACCATCGCAACCGCAACGGCCACCCGGATCGATGCAATGATTGTCGCGGCTTGGGACGATGCATTTGCCTTTACTTTCACAGCCGCCTGTAAAACCGCAGCGCTGACCAGAAGGGCACTCTGAGTCTTCTTTGCAACTCGCCACGTTACGGGCGGCTCGGACATTAGAGCCACAGGTCGTTGCCGTCTGAGCGTTGGTGTTGACGCAAGCCACAACGAGCCATAGACCCAGCGCTACGCCGTACACGGATGCTAAGTAAGATTTCTCCATAACCTCTGATCGCTATCCGTACAGTTTCTTGCGACTAAAATCGCCAGAAGTGTCCAGTGAGTTATGACTCGTTGCGACCAGCGATTGAAAGAAGAGGCATTTTTGCGAGGATTTGAACGGGTGGCTGCTGTCATCAGGCGGGTTACACCACCTTCGCCCCCGGAAGGCCCGGAAAGGGGTTCTGAGTGTAATGGCGATATTACGCCAGGTATCGGCTGCACCTGTTTGTTATTCTGCGTTCTTGGGCACTTCCGTCCGCGCCGCGACTCATGTCAACCATTGAACTGCTTTTGCTTTTCGCGATGATCGCCTTCGGGGTGCTGCTGGGGAGAGCATTGTATCCGCAAGGCATTTTGCCAGCCATACTTGGGTTTGTAGGGGGATTTGCCATCATTCCCTCCATTTTCAAAGCCTATTTTGAATACCGTCGATGGCTGTACGTGGGGGACAAGAGGTCGCCGGACTGTTTGTGCGGGAACTCGGTCTTCAAGGTCGAGAAGGTTGGAGCCGAGTATCACAGGGTATGTCAGCAATGCAAGACGCGGTACGAACAACGCCGTGGTGAAGTGTGGATATTCGATGGTGGCGAGAAGAAGCCCTACAAACGACTAGTCAAACACAAGGGATGGGTTTGAAAAGGGGACTGAGTCGCAGTCAACTGTTGCAATCAGGCGATTTCACCAACTACTTGGAAACGGCCTTCCGAGCAAAGTAGTTGGCGAAATCGGGATCATCGTCAGTTGAAACTCAGGTACATTTCTCCAGCGACGGTCGGGACAGCCGGGGGGTCATGATCGAACTATTGCTTGGGCGAACAATTTACCTACAGCGTACTGGGAAGACGCCAGTGCTAATGCAACCCCACCCTGAGGTGCCAGCCGTCAATGATTGCCTTTTGGACAACTTCTTGAAGATCTTCAAGCGAGGCTGCAGAAAGAATTCTGTATTCTCGAATCATGGCATTTTGTCGGAGCACAGACTGCAGGTTCGTGAGCCGGTGCACGACCCATCCGCGAGAATTGTAACGGATAGTTGTCGTTAACAGGCGATTTCACCAACTACCCGAGCCCGTCAGGACAACAAACACTTCTACCTGGGCTACCCAACCGCCCAATTCTCCGTCCAACTTCTCGCCAGCATCCTGGTTCCTGTACATTGGCAAGGAAGCTACGCCATGATCCCCTTCACCCGACGCCGCTTCCTTCGACAAGCCGGGTTCGCCACTGCCGCACTGGCGGCGCGAAACGCATTGGGTGATCCTGGCCGATCTCGTCTCGCAGACGATCCGCTGCGTCCGCAATTTCACCTACTGCCCGCTGCCAACTGGATGAACGATCCCGACGGTCCCATTTATTTCGACGACCGGTATCACATGTTCTTTCAGTACAACCCCGACGGTCCTTATTGGGGCAACATGCACTGGGCGCATGCCACCAGCCAGGACATGGTGCATTGGCGTCATGAACCGGTCGCGCTTGCCCCAACTCCGAATGGCTACGACCGTGACGGCGTCTTCAGTGGATGCACCGTGGTTCAGGAAGAGAAAGGACGTTTGATTCCAACCATTATCTATACCGGCGTCCAGCCCCCGGCATCTCCCTCCGAAATTACGTTGCACGATGGCCAGCATAAATGGAGAGAAATCCAGGCCATCGCCACCTCGCGCGACGGGATGCGTACCTGGCAGAAAGATCCGGAACCTGTTCTCGCGCGCCCGCCGGAAGGAGTTCGAGTTACTGGTTTTCGCGATCCGTGCGTTTGGCGCGAGGGCAATGAATGGTTGATGGCGATCGGCTCCGGTTTCGTCGATAAAGGTGGCGCCATCCTTCTCTATCGCTCTTCCGACCTCCGCAAGTGGACGTACATGCACCCTCTCATCCAAGGGCAGCCTAGCTTTGAATCTGCCGTGAATCCCGTCGATAACGGCGACATGTGGGAGTGCCCCGACTTCTTTCCCCTTGGCGGCAAGCACGTCTTATTGATTTCCACGAAGGGATTGGTCCTGTGGAAGGTAGGAACCTACAAAGAACATCGGTTCAACGTCGAAAAAGAAGGCGTGGTCGATTACGGCGCCTACTACGCCGCGCGCACTCAACTGGCGCGCGATGGTGAATGCATCTTGTGGGGCTGGATTCCTGAAAAACGGCCTGAGGACGAATATCGCGCGGCGGGTTGGGCTGGATCAATGGCTCTGCCCCGCCTCCTGTGGATTGACGACGACGGAACCCTCGCAATGACTCCTGCCCCGGCGTTGAAGACACTTCGCGGGCAACCCGTTCGATGGAGCGTGGGCATGCCCGCAACCATGCGCACGAAGGCCTTGGAAGGTATGCGAGTCAAGAATCTTGCCGGAGAAATTCGACTCGAACTCGAACCGGAAACAGCGCGTCCCTTCAACCTTAGACTTCATACCGAACGGGGCGAGGTATTCACGAGCATCTGGTTTCGGCCTGGCGAGTCTGATCATCAGTTGCAATTGAATGACACGTACGCATCCTTCATCGTTCCACTCGGACAATCGATTCGCTTGCGCCTGCTTATCGACGGATCGATACTTGAACTTTTCGGAAACGACTCAACCGCCATTACCGATCGTGTATATAAGGTCCCGAGTCCCCCTCTTCGCGTAACGCCCAGCGACTTTAACTATCTCCGGTCGCTCGATGTCTGGCCGGTCACGCCGATTTCAAAAGATCGACTCACCACCTGACCCCACCCGCCACTTGCCTCCACGTGCCCTCGACACCCCTCCCGTTGCACATGTTATGTTCATTCTCAAGGCGAAACTATTGCGCCGCTGAAGAACTGGAGCTGAAAGCTGAAGCCTGATCATGATCCGCGCCTTCAAAGGAATTACTCCCCAATTTCCTGACACGTGTTACGTCGACGATTCCGCTCAACTGATCGGAGACGTCAAACTCGGCGAGCATGCAAGCATCTGGATGAACGCTGTTCTCCGCGGGGACGTGCACGAAATCCGTGTGGGGCACTATTCGAATGTTCAGGACAATTGCGTTTTGCATGGTATGCGAGAAGAGTATGGCGTCTACGTCGGCGATTATGTCACCGTCGGACATTCCGTGACTTTGCACGGATGCAAGATCGAGGACCGCTGCCTCATCGGGATGGGAGTGATAATTCTTAATGGCGCGGTGGTCGGATCAGGCTCGATCATCGCGGCAGGCACGCTGATTCCTGAGAAAACGATCATCGAACCGAACTCGCTCTGGATGGGGTCTCCCGGCAAGCTTCGTCGCCATCTCGACGAAAAAGATCAGGAAACCATCCTGCGATACGCTCAAAATTATTTGGGCTATAAAGAATCGTACTTAATGGAGAGAAACAGGTAGTCAGAAGTCGTCAGTCAGGACCAAGCATTTCTTCCTGACCACCGAACACTGGCCACTGAGCACTGCATGATCAAGTCTCCCCGAGGCACGCGCGACCTGCTCCCGCCCGACACGGCGCTTTGGAATTTCGTCGAGGCCGCTGTGCGCGACGTGTTTCGCGCCTACAACTTCCAGGAAATTCGCACGCCAATTTTCGAATCGACGGAACTTTTCGCGCGCGGCGTCGGCGAAGAAACCGATATCGTCGCGAAAGAGATGTACACGTGGGAAGACCGCGGCCGCGCCGAAAGCGACAAAGGCCAGTCTCTGACGCTCCGTCCAGAAAATACTGCGGGCGTCGTGCGAGCGTACATCGAACACAAACTTTGGGAGCGCGGACTCAACAAGCTCTACTACATCGGACCGCAATTCCGTCGTGAGCGTCCACAGAAGGGTCGCTATCGGCAGTTTTACCAGATCGGTGCGGAAGTCATCGGTCCGGCAACCGCAGGAAGCGAATCGCCCGCGCGTGACGCCGAAATTTTAGAAATGCTCGCGACCTTGCTCGACCGTCTGGGTATCACCAACTGGACGCTCGAACTCAACTCAGTTGGTTGCGCCAACGATCGCGCTGCGTTCAACCAGGCCTTGCGCACTGCTCTGGAACCGGTGACGTCAAGAATGTGCGCAGACTGTCAGCGCCGCGCCGTGACCAACCCGCTGCGAGTCTTCGACTGCAAAGTCCCGGAAGACCAACCCATCATCGAAAAGTTACCGCGCATTAGCCAGTTCCTGGACGAACCCTGCCGCCAACACTTCGAAGAGGTAAAACAGATCCTGAACACCGTCGGCGTCCCCTTCACCCAAAACGACCGCCTAGTAAGGGGCCTAGATTACTACAGCAGGACGGCGTTTGAGTTTACTCACGGGGCTTTGGGGGCGCAGAACGCGATTCTTGGTGGGGGACGGTATGACGGGTTGTCGGAGATGCTTGGTGGGCCTCCGGCGCCGGGGATTGGGTTCGCGATTGGAGAGGATCGGCTGGTGATGTCACTGGCAGAGACGGCTGAAGGCGTTTCGCGGAAGCCGGATGTTTATATTGCTCCACTGGGCGAGGGAATGAATCGTGAGGCGGCCCGGCTCGCGCGCGAGTTGCGGCGGCATGATCTGGTTGTTGAGCTCGGGGACGAGAGTTTTCGGTTGAAGAAGTCTTTCGAGACTGCGGACAAACTGGGCGCCAAGTATGCGCTCATTGTCGGCGAGAACGAGGTTAAGGCTGATGTGTTCGCGCTGAAGAAACTTGGCTCCAGCGAGCAGGTTGCTGTTCCTCGATCGGAATTGGCCGGGAGAATTTCTTCAAAGAGCTAGAAACTCTTAACCACGGGGTGGCACGGGGATTCACGGGGGACAACTGCTTCATTTTTTCATCAGCTAAGCGCAGCGTGATCTCCGTGTAGAATCATCCGATCGTGATGGTCTGCTCGGAGGCCAATCTTGAAACATCTTCTTTTCTTTTTTGCGCTATTGGTGTGCTGTTTCTTTTCTTCCGCGCTGTCGGCGCAAGTATCCGAATCAAAACCGCTCAGCCCATTTGAGCAAACGCTCATCGCTGCCGAGAAGTCTCTTCCAGAGGCCCAATTCAAAAAAGATGGAGACACGCTCAAGCGCCTGCTCGCGGACGACTACTCCCAAGTTTCAATCGATGGGAAGCTGCGCAACCGGGAAGAGATCATCGGTATGATGACGGAATTTACGCTGAAGCAATTTCGCCAGTACGACTTCAAGGTATTGCCGGTCTCCGACGACGTCGCTATTGTCACCTACGATGCGATTATGGAGGTCGCGCTCGACGACGAAGAATTCCAGATTCCGCGCTATCAACATCTCAGTTCGGTCTGGGTAAAACAGGGCGATCGGTGGAGACTCAGATTTCAGCAGGCTACGGCGGCGCAGTAGGTTTGGGATCTCCCGTTGACTTGTATCGGTGTGAGCGATACAACGTTGTGCGCATGTCCAGGGCCCAATCGAATTTCAACTTAGCTCAATCAGGAGAAATCATGAAACGCTACTTCATGGGTGGCATTGCGACTTTGGTATTGATCTCAGCCGCCGCGGTTTCGCAGACGCCCCCACCGATGCCGAAACCCGGCCCGGAGCAGAAAAAACTGGAATATTTTGCAGGAACCTGGAAATCGGAAGGCGATGTGAAACCTGGTCCGATGGGGCCCGGTGGAAAATTCACCAGCACAGCCAAAGCCGAAATGATGGATGGCGGGTTCTTCCTTGTGATGCATGCCGATATGAAATTGCCAGGTTTCGGCGATGGCAAGGGACTTTCGGTGATGGGTTACAACGCTAACGACAAGAACTACACGTATACCGACTACAACAGCTGGGGTGAGATGGAGGTCGCCAAGGGCACAGTCGATGGCGATACCTGGACCTGGACGGATGAAAACAAGATGGGCGACAAGGTGGTGAAAGGCCGGTACACGATGATGATCAAGTCACCGACCAGCTATGACTTCAAATACGAGATGAGCACCGGTGGCGACTACGCGACCGTGATGGAAGGAAAAGCGACCAAACAATAATTCTCCACGGGACGGGACCTCCCGTCCCAGCACTTTCTCTCGCTGCGCAGCCGCAACCTCGCCTCCGTTTATAATCTAAGATTCGGCCTTCGGCCATATTCCAGACAATCAAAGGCTACTCAGTGCTCGATTTCCTAGGTGATCTACGGCGAACTCATACCTGTGGTGCACTCCGCGCATCCGACGCGGGCAAAAAAGCTGTCCTGATGGGATGGGTAAACCGCCGCCGCGATCTCGGACAGCTCATCTTTATTGATCTGAGAGACCGCACGGGCGTGACGCAGGTGGTGGTAAGCAAGGAGGCGAGCCAATCGATTCACGAGAAGACGGAGCAGTTACGCAATGAATACGTAATCGCCGCTACCGGTACGGTCAAGCTGCGGGACGCCAACACGATAAACAAGAATATTCCGACGGGCGAAGTGGAACTCGTTGTCGAAGATGTGCGTCTTCTGAACGAGGCCAAACAGCCGCCTTTTCTGCCAAGCGACACGGTCCTGGCCAATGAGGAAATGCGGCTGAAGTACCGCTACCTCGATCTGCGGCGTGACGCTATGCAGCACAACATCGAACTACGGCACAAAGTTGCGCTGGCGATCCGTGAAAATCTTTCTTCAAATGGCTTTTTCGAAATTGAGACGCCATTCATGACGCGTTCGACGCCGGAAGGCGCGCGCGACTATCTCGTGCCGAGCCGCGTACAGCCGGGATCGTTTTACGCGCTGCCGCAGTCGCCGCAACTGTTCAAGCAGATCCTGATGATCTCGGGCTTCGACCGCTATTTCCAGATCGTGCGCTGCTTCCGCGATGAAGACTTGCGTGCTGATCGGCAGCCGGAATTTACGCAGATCGATTTGGAGATGTCCTATCCGCAACCGGAACGGGTTTGGGAGGTGGTGGAAAATTTCCTTATTGCTGCCTTCAAAGTGGCAGGTCACGACATCAAGACTCCATTTCCGCGGATGGATTATGACGACGCGATTCGTCAGTTTGGCATCGACAAACCAGATCTGCGACTCCCGGCGTTCACGGAAGTGCGCGACTGTTTCGCGCCTGAAAACCTGGCGACGCTTGCCCTGAACGGCGAGTTGCCGGTAATTGCGATTCGCACTCCAAAGGTTGGAGAGCTTTCGAGAAAAGAGCGCGACGACATCAAGCCGCTCTTTAACTCCAAGGGCGGAGCAAAGCTGTTCGAAGATTTCAAACGTATTGAAAAGAGCTTTCCGGAGGCTACGGCAAAGATCCGCGAGAAGACGGGCGCGGCTCCGGAGGACCTGATCGTGCTTGTCGCAGGCTCGGCGCAGTCGGGCGGCGACGCGCATCCGGCTGGCAAACGCAAAGTGACGCCTGCCGAGCTGGCGATTTACGCATCGGCGGGGTTGTTGCGCGTTGCACTGGCCCAGAAGTACGCGGACCGGCACGGCATTTTCAAAAAGAGCGGCAACGCCGCGCAAGATTACCGCTTTCTCTGGGTCACGAACTTTCCGATGTTCGAGTACGACGAGGGCGATAAGCGCTGGGTAGCCGCGCACCATCCTTTCACCTCTCCGCACGAGCAGGACATGGACAAGCTCGAGAGTGATCCGGCAATGGTTCGAGCGCTGGCGTATGACGTCGTGTTGAACGGAACGGAATTGGGCTCAGGCTCGATCCGTATTCATCGTCAGGACATTCAGAAGAAGATTTTTCATGCGCTCGGCATGACGGAAGAAGAGGCGCGCTCGCGCTTCGGATTCTTCCTGGAAGCGCTGGAGTACGGCACACCTCCGCACGGAGGAATTGCGCTAGGACTCGATCGAATCGTGATGATCCTTGCGGGCGCGGACAGCTTGCGCGAAGTAATTCCCTTCCCGAAGACCGCGGCCGCGAAAGATCTGATGGTGGAAGCGCCGACTCCAGTAGCGGAGGGGCAGTTGCGGGAATTGGGGATTGTGGTAAAGAAGTGATTCAGGCTAGCGTCGTCCTTTCGAGAAGCGCGGAGAGTTGGACTTGTCGGCAGAGTTCCGGGTTAGTGGCACGTATTAGGGCTTGAATCTGTGGCACCGGGTTTATCTGCTGAGAGTATCTTTCCTAAGTAGTTGATGTAATCGCCTGTTAACGCCAATGTCGGGACGTAGCTAGTCACAGTTCATCTTATTTTTTTTTTGGCATAGAACTCCAGTGTTTGCTTATCGAGGGTTTTCTCAAAGTCCTTCCATGCGGATGGGAGATAGTCGCATGGTTTCCCGCATTCGCCGCGGTGGACTAGGCATTGGGTGCTGAACTCGAAGGCATGGCTCTTTTGTTCAACTGTCACCCCTGGACACAAATTCACGGCCAAATATGGCTTACCGATAGTTGCTGGGAAGCCGTAGGGCTCCCTCTGGAAGCGCGGATCGCAGTGCTCCGTGTAGGAGAGAATGCCAGCGTTCACGCCTTTGGGGCCACCCCAAAGTGCCACATCTATCCTCGTAACGCGTGCGTCCACGACTTGCACTCCGGCGCTCAGAAGTGCTCGGTCTGCCAGATGAAGTTTGGCCAGCACAGAATTGTCGATGTTAAACACGACAAGACAGTCTTTTGGAGTACAAGTTCCGGGAACGAGACTAGGCGGGAATCCCGACGGTTTCTTTGGGACAAAATATCGATACTTGTGAGCTAGTGCCCGGACATCGCTGTAGGATGACTGGTCAACTGCTAAGCTGGACAAATCTTTGACCAGGTGTGCTGCCGAGGTCCTTATATAGAGGGCGTAGCCCCATGCAGCGCTCGCAATGAGACAAACAACCCCGCCGCTAGACAGCACGGTTCGCGCTAGACGTTGCCATTCCACATTCCAATAGACACCCAGAGCGGGAAAAGCGTCCAGTGCTGATTGGAGCCCAGCGGAGGTCGTCAACTGGTGAAACATCGCCATTACACCAGTTGACCCTTGGTCATAGTAGTCTGAGGGAGTAGTTGGTGTAATCGCCTGTTAACAACAGTTACCAGCGCTTCGCAGATCTGGCCATCAGTTTCAATAGGCGTATAGACTTCTCTAGCAGCAATAAGTCGAGAGGCGATGCCATGCGATACTTGCCAGTATTCTGTCTATTTGCCGTGCTCAACGGCTTTACTGCCCCAGCCCAAGTCCTGCCGACGTCTAGTGGTTCGTGCACGGTAGCCGCTTCGGGCACCATGGGTTGCAACTGGATGTCTGGACTTGGACGTCGCCTATACGCGACCCCAAGCAAGACTACCGACTCACCGGACGATTACCGTTCGGCCTTATTCGTCACGCAGTTTAGACTCGCGCCCGGAGCATCATTGGATTCACAAACAATCGTGGGTGGCGAAGTCCTGATCGTGGGCAGGAACGACGGCGAGGTCATCAACGAGAAAAAGTCACCGCCTAACAACATCAATATTTCCGACGGCTCAGTGATGTTGATGCAGAGCGAAGATCCCTATCTACTGCGGAATATTGGCAAAGCGAACCTCGAATTGCTTGTGATTGAAATCAGGAAGTGAGCTTCGTCAATTCCACCTCTGCTAGGGCAAACTGCTAACTGTTGAAAATCGCCATTTCACTCATTAACCCGGATTTTGGCGAACAAACGGCGCAAACTGGTGAAATCGCCTGTT
>Ga0105246_10002799_pt1 | contig 10557 bp, 9 predicted proteins | sample KBSM64metaG_FD_99694 | JGI IMG/M metagenome (GOLD analysis project Ga0105246, IMG submission 99694) | Miscanthus rhizosphere microbial communities from Kellogg Biological Station, Michigan, USA - KBS M6-4 metaG | ecosystem: Host-associated > Plants > Roots > Rhizosphere > Soil | place: Michigan... | reverse complement strand
GTCCCAGATCCCGGATGCGGTGTCGGCGGGCAGGTAGGCGGAGAGCCAGGCCATGCCGTCCCGGTCCGGGGCGTACTCGACCCGCCGGTCCAGAATGCTCTAGGCGTGGCGCTTTTGGATGCTTTCGGCGTGGTGGCGCTCGCGCCAGGTCCGGGCTTTGGCCCGGAACCGGGACGGCACCAGTTCCCCGGCCGGACAGCTCCGCGCAGCACCGGGTTTCTCAGCGTCCACCACGTCAGGGTCCAGGAAGTGCGCCTCCAAAGCAGCGGCCCCGGCCGCGTCAAGGCCAGTGGTTTCATCGACCATCACCTGGGCGTGCTGCCACGAAATTGACCCGTCCTGCAACGCGGCCAGCGTCCGCGGCAGGGAACTGGTCAGAGCCTGGGACTCGGCAAGCAAAGCACTGGCGGAGCGTTCGCTCACGGTCAGCACGCACGCGACCTCCGCGACGACGGCCATCTCCTGGGCGGTGTGCTCCTGAGGCGATGCAGCCGGCGGCGTTATGGCCTGGGTTGCTTGTTCAAATGCCGCGGCCAACAAGACCTTTAGCCCGGCCAGCTGAGCTTCCGCCCGGGCAACCCGGGCCAGGCCGTCCAGGCACGCGTCCGCATGCTCCCGGAGCGGATCCGGGCCAGCGGACACAGTGTTGCCAGTACCCCGGCGCACCTGGGAAACCAGCTCAGCGACAGAAGCCTCAAACGCCTCCAACACTGCTGTGCTTTCCATACTGCAAATCATCCTGCGAGGCACTGACATTAACACTCAGCCCACTCGCGTCGACCGCGTCACCCTTGAACGGGCGTCACTCCTTGAAGAGCCCTGCGAGGTCCTCGGCCGTGATCGAACCGCTGGACAGTGCGTCGCCCTCCATCACGTCCGCAAACAGCTGTGATTTTCGTGCCTTTAGGGCCATGACCTTTTCCTCGATCGTGTCTTTGGCAACCAGCCGATAAACCATCACGTTCCGGGCCTGGCCGATCCTGTGGGTGCGGTCAACGGCCTGCGCTTCGGATGCGGGGTTCCACCACGGGTCGAGCAGGAATACGTAGTCGGCCTCGGTCAGATTCAGCCCGAATCCACCGGCCTTCAATGAAATCAGGAACACCGGCGCGCTGCCGTTCTTGAACTCGTTGACGACGTCGGTGCGGTTCCGGGTGCCGCCGTCGAGATAGCAGAACTCGATCTTCTCCTCCACAAGCCGCTCGCGCACCTTGCCGAGGAATCCCGTGAACTGGCTGAAGATCAGCGCCCGGTGGCCTTCCGCCACCAGATCCTCCAGTTGCTCGAAGAGCACGTCGAGCTTGCTGGACCGGACACCGGCCAGAGACGGATCCACCAGCGAGGCATCCAGGCTGAGCTGCCGCAACAGCGTCAGCGACTGGAAGATCGTGAAGCGGTTCTTGTTGACGTCCTCGATCAGACCCAGGATCTTCTGCCGCTCACGCTGCAGGTGCGTCTGGTAAACCTTCTGATGCCGCGGGTTGAGCACCACTTCCAGGATCTGCTCCTGCTTGGGCGGCAAGTCCTTGATGACCTGGTCCTTGGTACGCCGCATCATCAGCGGACGGACCCGACGGCGGAGCTTTTCCAACTGCCCTTTGTCGCCGTTCTTCTCCACGGGCTTTTGGTAGTACTCGGCAAACCGCTTGGGGCTCGCAAACAGGCCTGGCGCGACGATCGACGTCAGAGCCCAGAACTCCATGAGGTTGTTCTCCAGCGGGGTGCCCGTGATCGCCAGCTTGAACGCCGCGGGCAGCTTGCGGGCACACTGGTACGCCTTGGACTGGTGGTTCTTCACGAACTGGGCTTCGTCCAGTACCAGCCCGGCCCAGGTCTTGGAAGCGTAGGAATCGTAGTCGATCCGGAACAGGGCGTAGGACGTGATCACGATGTCCGCGCCCTCCATTGTGTGCGCCGGGTCCTGGCCGTTCTTCGCAAACGTCTCGCCGATGGCCTTCACTCTCAGGCCGGGGGCGAAGCGGGCGGCCTCCGCCGCCCAGTTGCCCACGACGCTGGTGGGGGCGACCACCAGGAAGGGAGTGCCGCCGTCGGACGCTGTCTGGCCCGCGTCCGACGCTTTACCCGGCGCTGCGCCCGGCTCCCCTTCGGAAGCAGCGGCCGCCTGCTCCTTGGCGGCGCACATCAGGGCGAGGGCCTGCACAGTCTTGCCCAGGCCCATGTCGTCAGCGAGGACTCCGCCCAGGCTGTGCCGGTACAGGAAAGTCAGCCAGTTGAAGCCCTCCAGCTGGTAGGGACGCAGCTCGGCGTTGAGGGAATCGGGAAGCGGCAGCCCGTCCACGCCGCCGTCGAGCAGCCCGCCCACGGCCTCGCGCCAGGCACTGGCCTGCTCGTCCACGATGCCCAGGTGCGCGAGTTCGTCCCAGAGCCCTGCCTGGAAGCGGCTGATCTGCAGCGGGGCGTCCTTGTTGTCCTGCAGCGAACGGGCCTCCTCGATGAGGGCGCGGAGCTGATGCAGTTCGGGAAGGTCCAGTGAGAAGTAGGCGCCGCTGGGCAGCAGCATCTTGGTCTGCCCGGCGGCAAGGGCGGAGAAAACGGCGGCGAAGGAAACCGGCTGGCCTTCCAGGGTGATCTGGATGCCGAGGTCGAACCAGTCGCGCTGCTCCGTGGCCTTTGTGGAGATGGAAACCACGGGAGCTTCTTCGGCCTCGCGGTAGTCGGCAATGTCCCCGGCGGTGTCAACCACAACGTCCGGTGCGTTCCGGAGCCGGGGCAGCACTTCCTCGGTAAAGGCCAGGGTGTCCAGGCCGCTGAGTTCGGCGGATGCGGCCAGCCGGGGGGTGCCCCAGCCGCCGGTGGCAGATTCGCCCAGGGCCGGGACCGTGTTCCAGGGCTGGCCGATGCCCTCCAGGATGCGCGCCTCGGCGGTGTCGTCCCGGTAGCCGTGGTCGCCAGGATGACGCCACAGGGGCTGGGCCGTGACCAGGTTCCCGGACTTGTAGTGCCATTCCCAGTGCAGCCGGACGCGATGGTCGGCGCCGTAGTTGGCCAGGAGGGACAGGGTGGGAAGGGCCAGGGCAGGCAGCTCCACTGACTCGTCCGAGGCGGTGACACGGGCGGCCTGCTTGAGTTTGGGGTAGAAGCCGGTGAGGAACCGTGTCTCGTCCTTGGCCGGGATATGCAAAGTGCTGCCGGCGGTGACGAACGTAAGGAGTTCCTCACTCAGCCCGCTTTCGAGCGGAGCCAGCGTGATCACACTCTCCGCGACACCCGGCAAAGCATCCCCGTCGGAGGTCAGGAAGATGCCGTGCGCCGGCCGGCCGATGGTACCTACCGCCGCCGGATCAACCTCGACGCCCTCAACAGTGATGGTTGGCGCCAGCTCCAGCCCGCCGTCGTCGTCCGTTTTTCCTCCTGCGGGCTCGGTATCTTCACCGACGGGGGAGCCGAACCGGCTCAAATTAAGTCCGACGGCGGCCGGAGAGTCCGCGAGCCGCACTGGTTCGGTGCCGCGGCTGTGAACGAGCGCGAGGCCTATCTTTTTCGCGTCTGCCAGGAGGCTCCACATGTTCTTTCCGGCGAACGTGTTCAGCCCGAGCCACAGCGCGGAGGAGTTGTGCAGGCGGTTGGCGGCAGCGGTGTGGGCGGCCAGGAATTCCTGCATCCACTCCACATGCTGTTCATTGCATTCGCGCCGGAAGTTCAGGTAGCTGAGCGTGTTCCAGGAGACGTCGCCGCGGATCCATTTGCCTTTGGATCCCATGATCACTGGCCGGGCCTTAAGCTGGCGGACGCTGCGGAGCGGATCCCGCCGGCCTGTGTAGGAGAAGTGCGGGGCCGGTTCCTCGATCTCGAACTGAAGTGCAAGCGGGATGCCGTTGCTGGACTGGGTGATGCCGGGCTGGGAAATGAGCGGGCTCAGCGCCTGCTCCCAGTCGGCGAGCTCCGGACCGGCAGGCTGGCGTGACAGCCGGGAAACTTCGGAAGGGGCGAGCAGCTGGACGCGGGTGGCCGGGTTGTCCTCGGCCGCGAACAGCAGCGCTGCCACGTGCTTGCAGTCCTTGCGCACAGGGCAGCTGCACACGCCCACGGTGCAGCTCCAGCCGCCGGCTTTCCGGACGAGCTTGGCTGTGGTGGAGTACGGGATTTCCGCACCGCCGCGGACTTTGCCCAGCATCAGGCCGGTGGCGGCGTCGAAGGAGATCCCGGAAACGCGGCTTCCCATGGCATAGGCCAGACCGGCCGCGAGGGAGCGGTCGTTGATGGCGGGGGTCTGTATTGCCAGTGCCGCACTCTCGTCCGGTTGGGATGGCATGGTGCGCGCTACTTTCAGCAGGCCACGGCGGGCCCGTGTCCGATGGTTGGTTATCTGATCCATCTTAGTTTGCCCGGCGAGTAGGTGCTGCCTCCCGGCCGAGCACCCCGGCCCGGCCTGGTGCCGCCGTGCCCGCGACCCCGGGCTCCCCCCGGCCGAAATCGCGGGAAAGGTGCCAGTTACGCCGGAACGTTCCAGCGAACAGGCAGCGATCCCGCGATCTCGACGGCGGTTCGGCGGCGGGGGCGGCCAGAGCGACAGCCGTACTTTGAAACTTCGCCCGACGTTAACTTCGTCCTCGACGACGTGTCCGCCCGGCCCGCATAGCGTGAAAGGTGTCCTGAGCAACGCCGTCCTTTCGCAGTGAGGATTCCCATGACCACGATCCAGCAGCCAGTCGTTCTGACCACCGCCAGTATTGAAGCCAGCGACGAGGAGGTCGTCGACGCAAACGTGAGCGTGGTGGATGCCATGCACAGGGAACTGCTTGAGTCCCCGGAGATTTCTCCGGTGGCACTCCGCAGCTACTACGTGGACTTCTACCTGACGCAGTCCCTGGAGGGCGGCTTCGCGCAGTACGTTTTTACCTCCGTTGACCGGGTCGAAAGCGACACACTCATCCGGGAAGGCATGGCGGCCATGGGTGCCACCGCTCACCTGGGACTGTTCAACCGGACCGCAGAGGCGTTCGATGCGCTGTCCGAGGAGGACGCCGAGCGCTACCTCGACGGCGGGCTCGACGAGGACGGGGAGGCCCCCGATGGTGTACGCCGGATGGAAGAGCTCGACGGCGACTTCGAGGAGCTCCTGGAATCCGAGAACATTACTGCGCTCAACGCGGCCTGGCTCCGCGGGCAGGAAGGGCTGCTGGTGCTGGATGAAGCGGAGCTGGCTGCCCACATTGGGCGGCTCGTTGCACTCATTCCTGACCTTGCGGAGCGGCAGGCCAAGGCTGATGCTACGGCCCTGGAGGACGCACCGGACTTCGAAATCATCATCCGGGAACTGTGCGGTATTTCCGGTTACGCCCTGGAGAAAATCACCATGGGCGACCCCAACTATCTGCACGACGGCGTGAAGACGGTGGCTTGGCATTTCAGTACTGACCATGGCGACTTCCTGATGATCGAAGAGGATGAGGAAGCGTTCATGATCGACCCGCAGACCCGAGAAATCGTGGCTGTCGTGGAGTTCGAGGACGCCGACGGCGAGATGGTCGACGCCTAAAGCAGCGGGCTCGCCGGACGCCTGGGTGGTCGCCGTAAACTTCCGGCGGGCACGCAGGTTTCCGGCGGTTTCGACGGCGGGTGGTGCCCGACGTCGGCCGTCTCCCCAGCCCGCGAGAGAGACAGTGTCGGGGAATTTTTCAGGGCAACCGTAACTTTCCCGGATCCGGCAGCGATGTACATGGTGATTGGCTCCCCACGGAGCCGCATCTGCATTGTTGTCTAGGTTTTGGAGTGTCGCATGTCCTTGTTCACTGTTCTTGCTACCAGCAAAGTCGCCGCCGGAATCCTGGCCGCAGGCACCCTGGCCGTCGGTGGAACCGGCGTTGCCGCTGTTGCAGGCGCCCTTCCGTCGGACGCACAGCAGACCGCCCACGACCTTCTCGGCGCCCCGGCTCCGAAGCTGCCCGCTGCAGCCGCTGCCGCCACCGCTGATAGCGATGCTGCCGCAGACGCTTCCGGCACGGCCGCTGTCTCCGACAAGAAGGTAACCGCCCAGGCAAAGACGTCAGCCGAAGCAGGAACCGCTGTTGACGCCGCGGGTGCTGCCTCCTTCGGCCTGTGCACGGCCTTCACCCACGGCGGACTGAACGCCAAGTCCGAAGGCTTCGCCTCGCTGGTTGTTGCAGCCAAGGGTGAAGCAAACGTTGAGAGCTTCTGCAAGGACGTCATCGCCAAGTCCGACGCCGCTGCTGACGCCAAGGCTGCTGCCAAGGGTTCCGCCGCTGTTGAGACCGAGGCTCCCGAGGTTCCGGCAGTTCCTGCTGTCCCCGCAGTTCCCGCTGTTCCGGGTGTCGACGGAGCGCCTGCTGTTCCTGCTGTTCCGGCCGTGCCCGCTGTCCCCGCCCACGCTGACGCTCCCGCCGTTTCGGCCCGCTAACACCCCTTCAGCTAGTGTGGACTGCGGAAACCGGACCTCCCCGGCCGGATTTCCGCAGTCCACATTGGCAGTCCACGAGGGAGCGGAGAAGTCCGCGCCGGTTACCGGGATGCGCGGGTTCCGCCGCCCGGGATGGAGGAGCCGCTGGTGCTTGACGCGTTGGCTGAAGAAGACATCGAGATATTGGCAGACACAGCCGGGACTGATCCGGCTGTGCTTTTTGGTGCTGCCTACCGGATGTTCTCCGGCGCCGTCCTGGGCTACCTCCGGGCCCGTGGCGTTGATGATCCCGAGGCCGTCACGCAGGATGTTTTCCTGGCCTTCTTCCCCAAGGTCGGCGAGCTGACGGGGGGTCTCCAGGGCGCCAAGTCGCTGCTGTTCTCGATAGCCCACGCGCGGATGGTCGACTACTACCGGCGGCTCGAACGCAGGCCCGATTTCACACCCTACGATCCCCTGCAGGACGGGCGCAGCACCGCTTCCGCCGAGGATCACGCGCTGGGCCACGACGGCGGCGCTGCGGCCCTTTTGGAGGGCCTTGCCGATGACCACCGCGAAGTCCTGGCCCTGCGTGTGGTGGCGGATCTTTCGATTGACCAGGTGGCAGGCATTATGGGCAAATCGCCGGGTGCCATCAAGCAGCTGCAACGCAGGGCGCTGCAAAACCTCAAGGACCAGACGCTAAGAAGAAACCAGGCACAAACATGAGTGACAACGCAGGCTCCCGCAACGCCCTGACCGTTGACCAGCTGCTCCGCGAGGCGGAGCTGGAGGCCGACGGCGTGCTCCGCCCTGCCCTGCTGGAGCTCCAGGCTTTGGCAGCGGAACGGCCGCAGCCTTCTGCCGCAGTCGCCGCCCTCATGGTCCCGGCAACCCGCCGGCTCGAAGCCGTCCCGTCGCTCCCAACAGCGCACCAGCCGGAGACGGCCGCCCTTCCCGCTCCCCGGCACGCAGCGCCGGCAGCCGGAGCAGCGGGCGATGAACTTGCGGCCCGCCGTCGGGCCAAGCGCCGGATTACCCTGACAACACTCTCCGTGGCCGTTTCGCTTGCTGCCGGTGGGGCGGTGGCCGTTGCTTCTGACCAGGGCATCCGTGACTCAGTGAATCATGCAGTCACGTCATTCGTTTCCACAGTTGGCGGAGGGCAGGCAAAGGCGCCAGCCAAAGCCCCGGCTCCGGTCACTGAGCGGCCTGGAAGCCCATCAACGGTTCCCGCCCCGACGGCGCCGGCGGTGCCAGCGCCTGCCGCCAGCGAAACGGACTCCCACGGCACGAAGGGGCCCCAGAAGCATCCTTCGCCGACTCCGTCAGGCGGCGTACCCCTCCCGGAGCTCCCCGTGCCGGAGAGCATCACGCCCGGCGCTCCCGGGGGCGGCCCCCTTCATGGCGAAGGACAGCCCTCGCTGCCTGTACCTGAGACGCCGCAGGTCCCGCTGCCCAACCACGTGCCGTAAGGCGGGACCGGGCAGCAAGACCCGCTGAGCCCAGCTGAGCCGGCCGAGCCTGTTCAGCCAACGCCGGTTGCCGTCAGTATCCGGACGCCGACGCCATCGTCTTGATCATGTCCCCGGCCGGGCTGGCCAGGTACCAGACACCGCCAACGCCTTGCCCTGTGACGTCCCCGGGATTCTTGTCTTTCGCGAAGTAGTACAGCGGCAGGCCGTTAAGGGTTACCTGCTTTTTCCCGTCCGGCGTCGTAATGGTGCCCAGCTTCCCGGTGACGCCGTCACCGGAGGGTGCATCCGAGCGGGTGGTAACCGGCGGCCACTGCGTCAGGCAGGTTCCCGTGCAGGCGCTGGTTCCCGAGTCCTTTGTGTCCTTGGTGTAGAAGTAGACGCTCATGCCCTTGGCATCCACCACTATGCTGCCGGCGCTGGACGTCGCAGTCTTGAGGTCGGCGGCGGTTGCCGGGTTTGCCGAGCTGGTGGCCGGCGAGGCGGATGTGGCTGCCGGAGCCGGCGCCGTTGTGGTGGTGGTTCCGGGGCTGCCGCCGCAGCCCGTGAGGGCGGCCGCGAGGGCCAGCGCTGCGAAACCGATGCCCAGATGCTGTTTCATGAGAATGCTCCTTGGCTCGTGCCCGGCGGATCACCGGGCGCTAACCGGTACGACGTGCCAGGGTGAAGAATGGTTCAAAGTGAACCGTTTCCGGCCTGCCAGCGTCGTATCAGCAGGAATGTGCACCGAGTTGCGTAGGTATTTCCGCGCGGGAAGCCTCAACTGAGGAGACAGGGACAGGGAGGGGTGCGGGCATGTCAATGGACGAGGATGTAGTGGCCGCGATCTATCGCGACCATGGCAGCGCCCTGCGACGCTTTGTCCTCAGCGCATCCCGGGATCCCCAGCTGGCCGAGGATGTTGTCCAGGAGACGGTGCTCCGCGTCTGGCAGCAGGCCCCGGAGATCACCGGGAGCCTGCGCAGCTACCTCTTCCGGACCGCCCGAAACATCATGATCGACAATTACCGCAAGGCCCAGCGGCGGCCGCTCGAAGCCCTCGAATACGAGTTCACTGATTCTACTGAGGCCGTGGAGCGGGTGGACGAGTTGCTCAACCGGGTGCTGATGGAGGAGGCCCTCCTTCGGCTCAGCAGCGAACACCGTGACGTGCTTGTAGCCCTGCATTACCGGCGGTTTACCGTCAACGAGGCCTCCGTGCAGCTGAACATCCCGAGCGGAACGGTTAAGTCGCGGGCTTACTATGCCGTACGGGCCCTGCGGACCATCCTGGATGAAATGGGGGTGGAACGGTGACCGCCGCCGAGCTTCATCAGCTGCTGGGTGCCTACGTCCTGGGCGGCCTGGATCCTGCCGATTCAGTCCGCTTCGAAGCCCACCTTCAGGAGTGTGCCGACTGCCGCGCGGAGCTGGACGAGCTGGGCAGGCTGCCGGTATTGCTGGACGCACTTCCGGTCCCGGATGCGGTGGCACTGACCGCCAGCCGCCCCGGAGGCGGCGCCGCCGAGCCTCCAACCTCCGTCCCGGACACGGTCCTTGACGAACTCGCCGCCCGCCGTCGGAAGTCACGACGGCGGTGGACGGCGCTGGTGGGGGCCGTCGCCGCAGCGTGCCTCGCCTTGGGCCTGGCAGCGGGGCCGGTATTGAACCGGCCACCGCAGCCGGACGCTAGCTACTCGGTTCAGTCAGGCAACGGCCTGCGTTTCAGCGTGGATCTGGCCAGGAAAACCTGGGGCACAGAACTCGCGGTGAGCGGCAGCAGCATGCCGCTGAACGGAACCCTGTCGCTGTGGATCCGGGACCGCGACGGCAGCGAGGACCGGGCCTGCGCCTGGACGGCCACCCCGAGCGGCAGGATCAAGGTCACCGGGGCAACCCCGGTTCAGCTGGCCAGCATCGCGAGCGTGGAGCTGCGGGATGGAACCCAGCAGGCTGTTGCAGTGATCACTGTTCCGAAGTAGGGGACCCGAGCAGTCGTGTCGAAATAGCCGTGCCCGAAACAGCGGTGCCGAAACAGGGGTGCTGAAACCGACGTTCCGGGGCCAGCCGTATGCCGCCACTGGCCTCGGGATGGCCCGGCTACATTCTGGCCAGGCGTCCCCGGACCACCATGTACAAGCCATAGCAGATCAGTCCCGAGCCCACCGCAGCCAGCACGTAGATGCCGAAGGGCTGGTCACGTAGGGCTTTGAGTCCGCCGTCCAGGCCGGTGGACTGCTCAGGGTGCAGCTGCACATCGGCGATGACGATGAGCAGCCCGGTCAGGAGCAGCACGGTGCCCTTGGCGACATAGCCCACAACCCCAAGGATGGTCACGGCCGTCCGGGCGGGCGGAGAAGACGGAAGCACCAGATGTTTTTCGAAGGACTTCCTGAACCCGCGTATGCCATAGGCGACACCTGTCACTGCCACCGCAAGACCGACCACGACCAGCACCGCCGTACCGCCCGGCGCCTGCATGATGGTAATGGTGAGGTCGGTTGCACGTTGGCGGTTGTCTTCGCCGGAGCCCGTTCCCCTGGCGAAAGAAAAGAACGTCAGTGCCAGTGCTGCGTAAACCAGGGCCTGTGCCACCGCGCGGGCCTTTTTCCCGGCCTTTTTCTTAGTGGACAGATGGTTGAAGTCGAAGATGGCATCGCCGGCCTGCCAGACGGCTAACGCCGCGCAGGCTGCAAAGCAACTCCACAGCAGGAAGGGTCCTGCGGGCTGGCCGGCCAGTTCGGC
>Ga0105246_10002797_pt1 | contig 10561 bp, 5 predicted proteins | sample KBSM64metaG_FD_99694 | JGI IMG/M metagenome (GOLD analysis project Ga0105246, IMG submission 99694) | Miscanthus rhizosphere microbial communities from Kellogg Biological Station, Michigan, USA - KBS M6-4 metaG | ecosystem: Host-associated > Plants > Roots > Rhizosphere > Soil | place: Michigan... | reverse complement strand
CGTTCATTCCCGGTTACATCAGCAGAGGTTTATCGCTATGCCTGACTACAAGGCCCCCTTGCGTGATATTCGCTTCGTTCGTGACGAACTGCTCGGCTACGAAGCGCACTATCAGAGCCTTCCGGCTTGTGCAGACGCAACTCCAGACATGGTTGACGCCATTCTCGAAGAAGGCGCCAAGTTTTGTGAGCAGGTGCTGGCTCCGCTGAACCGCGTGGGTGACACCGAAGGCTGCACCTGGAGCGAGTCCGGCGTTAAAACCCCGACGGGCTTCAAAGAAGCCTATAAACAATTCGTCGAAGGCGGCTGGCCAAGCCTGGCCCACGACGTAGAGCACGGCGGCCAAGGCCTGCCGGAATCCCTGGGTCTGGCCGTCAGCGAAATGGTTGGCGAAGCCAACTGGTCGTGGGGCATGTACCCAGGCCTGTCCCATGGCGCGATGAACACCATTTCCGAGCACGGCACGCCTGAGCAGCAAGAGGCTTACCTGACCAAGCTGGTTTCCGGCGAATGGACCGGCACCATGTGCCTGACCGAACCGCACTGCGGCACCGACCTGGGCATGCTGCGCACCAAGGCTGAACCTCAGGCCGACGGTTCCTACAAAGTCTCCGGCACCAAGATCTTCATCTCGGCCGGTGAACACGACATGGCCGACAACATCGTCCACATCGTGCTGGCACGCCTGCCGGATGCACCGGCTGGCACCAAAGGCATTTCGCTGTTCATCGTGCCCAAGTTCATGCCGAACGAAGACGGTTCGGTCGGCGCACGCAACGCTGTGACTTGTGGTTCCCTGGAACACAAGATGGGCATCCACGGTAACGCCACCTGCGTGATGAACTTCGACGCGGCCACCGGTTACCTGATCGGCCCGGCGAACAAAGGCCTGAACTGCATGTTCACCTTCATGAACACCGCTCGTCTGGGCACCGCGTTGCAAGGTCTGGCTCACGCCGAGATCGGCTTCCAGGGCGGTCTGAAATACGCTCGCGATCGTCTGCAAATGCGCTCCCTGACTGGCCCGAAAGCGCCGGAAAAAGCCGCTGACCCGATCATCGTTCACCCTGACGTACGTCGCATGCTGTTGACCATGAAGGCCTTCGCCGAAGGCAACCGTGCGATGGTTTACTTCACTGCCAAGCAAGTCGACGTCGTCAAGTACGGCGTGGACGAAGAAGAGAAGAAGAAGGCCGACGCACTGCTGGCGTTCATGACGCCAATCGCTAAAGCCTTCATGACTGAAGTCGGCTTCGAATCCGCCAACCACGGCGTGCAAATCTACGGCGGCCACGGCTTCATCGCTGAGTGGGGCATGGAGCAGAACGTTCGCGACAGCCGCATTTCGATGCTGTACGAAGGCACCACCGGTATCCAGGCACTCGATTTGCTGGGCCGGAAAGTGCTGATGACTCAAGGCGAGGCCCTGAAAGGCTTCACCAAGATCGTCCACAAGTTCTGCCAGACCAACGAAGGTAACGAAGCGGTCAAAGAGTTCGTCGAGCCATTGGCTGCGCTGAACAAAGAGTGGGGCGAGCTGACCATGAAGGTCGGTATGGCGGCCATGAAAGATCGCGAGGAAGTCGGCGCGGCATCGGTGGATTACCTGATGTACTCCGGTTACGCCTGCCTGGCTTACTTCTGGGCTGACATGGCGCGTCTGGCTGCCGAGAAACTGGCTGCCGGCACCTCCGAAGAGGCGTTCTACACCGCCAAGCTGCAGACTGCGCGCTTCTACTTCCAGCGCATCCTGCCGCGTACCCGCACTCACGTTGTCACCATGCTGTCGGGCGCTAACAACCTGATGGACATGAAAGAAGAAGACTTCGCGCTGGGTTACTAAGCCTTAACGCAGTTCTTCGAAAAAAACCGCCGCTCCTTCGGGAACGGCGGTTTTTTTTGCGCTGAGATCAGGCCTTGATCACCATGGCGTCGGATCCAGGGGGCCGACGCCAGTCGGGGTGCTCACGCCTTCGCCATTACGTATGAACGGCAGATGCCAGAAGTCGTTAGGCACCACAGGATCGCCAGGCTTGACGCCTTCCGGAAAGATGAACTCAAACACCGGTGCCACATACTGGCCGGCAATCAGTCCATTGGCGACGGTCAGCCTGCCCGCATTTTGGAGGCAACTGTCCACGGCGGTCTGGGACAAGCTCTGCTGTGGAACGCAAAGTGACCGCGCAACGACGCGCAAGGTGCGTGTCGGCTGGCTAAGAAGCCCAGCGGGCGCTTTGGTCGCACGTAATCTGGCGCGTTGTGGCTGAGGACCTGTGTTCTGTGTGGTAATACCACCCGAGGCTCCCAGGCAACTGGTCGCAAGGCCCAGCGCAGGGTTGCATTCACCCGTCATTTCATAGGGTGTAACCCAGCGATTGGTTTGCACACCTGTCGATGGATTGACATCTATCAGATAGATGTCGACCGGGGTCTTGATGTCGGTGGTCGAGGCTTCAAGGAAAATCCGGTCCTGCGTCTCCTGGGCTACTCCGTTGATGGCCGTTGCAGCCGGGTCGGCCGTGCCGACGCCAAATTCCCCGATAGACAGGTAGCTGGGCTGCGAACCAGGCTGAGTGTAGATCCCGACATTCGCCTCGATCGTGTGTGCAGAGATGAAATCCGGGAGGCCCGTTGTTGTTGACTTGAATAGGGTGCCGGACCAACTGATGAAGTCGCCGACTTCGAAGGGGGCCTGTTGCGTCGGGTCGGGGTCCGTCGCGGTGCGGCTAGCATCGCTGAATCTCTTCATGACGTACTGGCTGCAATAGACCTGCCCCACCGCTGGACCCGAGAGCTCCCCACTGGTCGGAGGCGTGACGCCTGCCTGACTGAAATTGCGGCAGTTGTTGGTCGTGGTCGGGGTGACCACTTTTGGGCGGTTTTTCTGTGGGCAGAGCGCATCGTCCCCGGAAATCGTGCGTGGTACGCACATCGGGTAGCCGGTTGCGGCATGGATGGTCGGGTTGGCATCATCGACGGAGAAGCGTGGGTCGGGGCTTTGGGGGCGGCCAAAACGTCCGTTCGGGTCGTTGATCTGAATAATCGTGGGTTGCGTCGGATTCCCGCTGTCAACTTCGAGGTTGCCGTTGGTGTAGTCGATCCGGGAGATGAAACCACTCCCCGCGTTGGTTGATTGCTGGGAGACAAAGATCAGCCCGGCAATCTGCTTGTTGGAGACACTATTGCCTACCACATGAATCTCGAACGAGGGGTAGGCCGCCGCTGATTTTCCGAGCGCCAGGGTTCCACCCCTGACGAAGTCGGCCCAGGTCAGAGTGTTGGCCGGCATCTGTATAACGGTGTTGCAAGGAACAGTAATCGTGACGCCGTTTAATTGGACGGTCCCCCCAAAGCGGCCAGGGTCGCTGGTGTTGGGGCAATTCGCATTGGTGGAGTCCAGCGTCATGCTCTGGATAAAGCCCGTAACGTCAAACCCATGAATCGCAGTCGGATTGGTAAAAACCGGGTCGGGCAGTGTGGGGGTCGAGAACGGCGAGGGCACACCCGGGGGCTTGGCAGTCCCGCCACCACCGCCACCACCAGCTCCGTTTTTGGCAAATGCAAATCCGCCACCCCCAATGGTCAGTGCGACAGCGACGGCACTGGCGAGCAGTGCTTGGCGACTGAAGATGCCGTTGAATCGTTTGTTAGGCAGCAGCGGTATGCCGAGCTTTTTTTCGTACAAAGATAAGGTCATGGCGCACTCCAGTATCTTGCAAGACCAATTGCCGGCCAATCGAGCCCGTAGATTTGCTGATGCGCTGAATCCTGCGCAGGAAAAACGCAAAGCCGTGAGTGTCGAATGTTGGCCCGATCCAGCGGTGTAAGTGCCTGTGTACGGTCGACACTTGCCGTTCGGATGCTTTCGCCTGCGTTGCGTCGGCCGGTTACGGACGCAAACGCGAGAGACATTTCCTTGAGCCTGAGGCGTACAAAGCAGTTGTTGTGCCGGTTTGAAACAATTAGACACAAATAATCGCCGGCGCACTAAGAATGCGGGCTGCGCGGCCAAGGATGGTATTGCGGAGAACACTATTGAATAAATACCCCCAGCATAGGGGGGGATATATGCCCAAGTTTGGGAGTGTATGAAATGACGTGCAGTTACTCACTGGTTGAGTTTGATCCTAAGTGCTGAATGAGAAATATTGTCTATACCTACTCCGGGCGGAATAACATTGCAAGAGAAATGTATTTAGGTGTTAGTCATAAGACTTTTTTGTATTGCTGTTAAATAAAATACATAGCTCACGCAGTGTAACTTGTACACGCGTGAAGTGGGGGTTAATCATGTAGGTACTGAGTAAGTGGATCTGGCGTGCCGGGAGATTAAATAACGGGCGCCCTTTGCTACTTGGTTAGCAATTACTTTGCCAGGGTTTACATAGATGATTGTTATGCATAAGTGATTGTAAATATTGATATTAATTTGTTTTGTTGATTGTATTTAGATAACCGTTGGGGGATATAACCCGGAAGTGGGGGTGGAGGTACACCAAAGTTGAGGGGGGTTAGTCGCACTTGAGAGGGGCTGCTATTAACACAAAATAACTAACACCTGACAGAAAAAAATATTCGTTTCCGCTTTTGAAATTTTTTGTTACAGCTAGAGTGAAGTTAAGCGCTCTCGCCGGCGCGACAAAAAAGCGTTTCTATCAAACCTGAGCCAAGAGAGTACTTTGCCAGTTCGGCTTCGCCGCGTCGTACCCAACTTCGAGTTGGTGTAATGGCTCGTGCGAGCAGCACGATTCATGGCCGTGAGTTCATCTCGTAACAGGAAAATCCCGGAGCCCGGCTACTCCGTACTGAATCGAGAATGTCATCATGGTAAAACCCTTGAGCATCCTTCGTACTCCCCGCTTGACCTGCGTGATCGCGGGTAACCTGATCGCAGTCAGTCTGGCTTGCAACAGCGCTTTTGCCGCTACAGCGCCAGAGGTTGTCACGCCCGCGCCGGATGTGCCCAGCCTGCAGTCGCTGCATGGGATGACACCGCCTGACCCCTCGGGAACAGAGGGCGGGCGCAAAGTCGACCTGATGACCGACTATGTACTCAATCGTTCGGCAGCGATTATGTTGGGCAAGGCGCTTTTCTGGGACATGGAGATCGGTAGCGATGGCTCGACGGCATGTGCGTCCTGCCACTTTCACGCAGGGGTCGATCACCGGATCACCAACCAGATCAACCCGGGCCAGGCCAGCACCCATGCAAACGTTGCGTCGATCTTCAACAAGCCGTTCGTAGCCGCCGATATTCCAGGCGACGTCTCTTCTTACGCGACCCTGTCCGCAGGCAAGGGCGGGCCGAACTACACGCTCAAGAAAACCGACTTCCCGACCCATGTGCTGGCCGATCCGCTGGATCGCAATTCGCCGATTGTCTACTCGACCGACGATGTGATTGGCTCGCAAGGGGTGTTCGACGCCAACTTCGTCAAACCCAAGCAACGGCGTTTCGACAAGTGCACGCAGCAACCGGACGGTATCTTCCAGGTGGATGGCATCAACGTGCGGCGCAGCACGGGACGCAACGCTCCGACAGTGATCAATGCCGCGTTCAACGTTCGCAACTTCTGGGACGGTCGGGCCAATAACGTGTTCAACGGCTTCTCGCCGTTCGGTAATCGCGACCCTGACGCCGGGATTTTCGTCACCAGCGACCGCAGCGGGGTGGCGACCAAGGTTCGGTTGGCGCTCAACGATGCGTCTGCCGCCTCTCAGGCTGTGGGCCCACCCGGCAGCCCGGTTGAAATGTCCTGCGGCGGTCGCACCTTCGCAGACATTGGACGGCGCATGCTCGATACGCTGATGCTTAAACAGCAGAGGATTTCACCCACCGATTCGGTGCTCGGCCCCGTTTCCGATGCCCGCCGGCCCACCTACAGGGAATTGATCAAGGCGGCTTTTTATCCTCGACTTTGGAACGCCACAAAGCAGGTTTCACTCGGCGACGCTCCTTATACCCAGATGGAAGCTAACTTCTCGCTGTTCTTTGGGCTGGCGATTCAGATGTACGAATCCACCCTGGTTTCCGACCAGGCACCGCTGGATGCCTACCTGCAAGGCAATCAACAGGCAATGAATGCCCAGCAAGTCCAGGGGATGAATCTGTTCCTTGGCAAAGGCAAGTGCATCAGTTGTCACGGCGGCGCGGAACTGACCAATGCCGCCAGCCGCTTGCTGTTCCATCCCCGTGAGCGGATCGAACGTATGGTGATGGCTGACAACCTGATCGCGCTGTACGACAACGGCTTCTACAACACCGGTGTGCGCCCGACGTCAGAGGACCTGGCACTCGGCGGATCGGACGCGTGGGGCAACCCGCTGTCGTTCACTCGTGAATACAACACCCAACTGCAAGGCAAAAGTGTGCCGGATCCGCTGGACGTTGATGTGTGCACCTTTGAAGCGCTGCTGAGTGCGGGAATACCCTGCGACCCGACGCTCAAGCCCAATGTGGGCTTCCACGATGCGGTTGATGGTGCATTCAAGACCCCGACCCTGCGCAACATCGCGTTGACCGGGCCTTATTTCCACAATGGCAGCCGCGCGACGCTCCAACAGGTCATGGAGTTCTACAACCGGGGCGGCGACCGGCGCGGCTCGGAGGCGAACAACACCAGCGGATTCGATCATCCGAGTGTGAATCAGCACAACACATCGAACCTCGATCCAGACATGACAGCGCTGAACCTGACTCCCGATGAAGTGGATGCTCTGGTCAAGTTCATGGAGGTCGGGTTGACCGATCCGCGGGTCGCCTGGGAGCAGGCGCCATTCGATCATCCATCGCTGGTCATTCCACAAGGCGAGGTGGGTGACGAAAACTCCGTGACGATACGGCCAGTCAATCCGAAGATAACCACCCGACAGGCGATGGATGCGCTAATGACGCTCAAACCCGTAGGTGCAGAAGGTCGCAAAGTTAAAGAGGGACCGTTGCTGCCGTTCTACAACGATCTTTGATTGAACGACCGTGACTGGCCGCGCTGTTTGCGGCCAGACACGCACCTGCTAAAAAAACCTGGCAAATCGCTCAGTAAGCCGGCGTTTCTGCCGTTACAGTTGGTGGGCACAATGCCATCTATTGATATGACGGGTCGGAGCTTTACCCTTGCCGCGTTCTTCCGCTGTACGTTTCAGCCATTTCCTGCCGTCATTGCTGCTGTTGCTCGCGGGGCTGGCGGCTGCGTACGTGAAGGACCTGAACGTCTTTTTCACCTCGCTGTTCAACGTACTGCCAACCCTGGTGTTGTTGCTCGGCGGTGCTTACTGCGCGGTTTACCGACGTCAGCGTGAACTGTTTCTGATGGTCACCGTGTACATCGCCTACTTCCTGCTCGACACCCAGACCGACTATTACCGTGACAATGGCAAGGTTCGCGAAGACGCCGCTGTGGTGTTCCATCTGTGCTGCCTGTTGCTCCCGCTGCTATTTGGTGTGTTCGCCGCCTGGCAGGAGCGCACCCACCTGTTCCAGGACATGGTGGCGCGTTTCGCTGTGTTGCTGGCCTTCGGTAGCGTGGCGTTGGGGCTGGAACAAAGTTACCCGCAGGCGCTGTTGATGTGGCTCTCGGAAATCCGCTGGCCAGCCTTGCATGGCGCGTGGATGAGCCTGATCCAGCTGTCGTATCCCGTGTTCATCGCCTCTTTCGTGCTGCTCGCCTGGCAGTACTGGCGCAACCCGCGACCCTTGCATGCTGCCCAATTGGTGGGTTTGCTCGGGTTGTTCTGGATGTTGCCGAAAACCTTCATCCTGCCGTTCACCCTGAACATCATGTGCAGTCAGGTGATGTTGATGATTGCCGCAGCGGTCGCCCATGAGGCCTATCAAATGGCCTTCCGCGACGAGCTTACCGGTCTGCCGGGCCGCCGCGCCTTGAACGAGCGGATGCAGCGGCTGGGGCGCAATTACGTGCTGGCGATGAGCGACGTCGATCACTTCAAGAAATTCAACGACACCCACGGTCACGATGTCGGCGACCAGGTACTACGACTGGTTGCCAGCAAGCTGTCGAAAATCGGCGGAGGCGGTAGGGCGTATCGCTACGGCGGAGAAGAATTTGCGTTGGTGTTCGCAGGCAAGACCCTCGAAGAGTGCATGCCGCACCTGGAAGTCATCCGCGAGTCCATCGCCACCTACAACATTCAACTGCGCAATCAGGACAGCCGTCCTCAGGATGACCAGCAAGGTCGTCAACGTCGCGCGGGCTCGGGCGCCTCAAGTGTGTCGGTCACCGTCAGCATCGGCGTGGCCGAACGACTGGAGCAGCGTACCCCCGAAAAAGTGCTCAAGTCCGCGGACGAGGCGCTCTACAGTGCCAAGGGCGCGGGGCGCAACTGTGTGGTGGCGTTCGGTCAAAACCGTCGTGGCGCGGTGCGCATGGACGCCGCTACTGATTGAGTGATGATGGCGCATTCAGCGTCTGGACTGTGATTGTGAGGCCGGGGGCGCGGCAGTAGGTTTGGGGAATCTGCTGCCGGAGAAATGACCATGCCTGAGTACAAAGCTCCCCTGCGCGACATGCGCTTTCTGATCGACCACGTCTTCGATTTTCACAGCAACTACGCCGCGCTGGGTGCCACCGATGCCAGCCCGGACATGGTCAATGCGATCCTCGAAGAAGGTGCAAAATTCTGTGAGAACGTTCTCGCACCGCTGAACCGCAGCGGCGACGAAGAAGGCTGCCATTTCGACAATGGCGTGGTGACTACGCCTACAGGCTTCAAGCAGGCCTTCGCACAATACGTTGAAGGCGGCTGGCACGGTCTGGCGGCTGATCCGGTTTACGGTGGCCAGGGTTTGCCGAGTTCACTGGGGCTGGTGATCAGCGAAATGGTCGGCTCCAGCAACACCTCCTGGGGCATGTACCCCGGCCTGACTCACGGTGCAATGTCGGCAATCCACGCCCATGGCACCGAAGAACAGAAACAGACTTACCTGAGCAAACTCACCGCCGGCCAATGGACCGGCACCATGTGCCTGACCGAAGCCCATTGCGGCACCGACCTGGGCATCATCAAAACCCGCGCCGTGCCTGCGGCCGACGGCAGCTACGCGATCTCCGGCAGCAAGATCTTCATCTCTGCCGGCGAGCACGATATGAGTGAAAACATCATTCACCTGGTGCTGGCCAAACTGCCGGATGCTCCGACAGGCACCAGGGGCATTTCGCTGTTTATCGTTCCTAAATTCCTACCCAATGACGAGGGTGAGGCGGGCGAACGTAATGGCGTTTCCTGTGGCTCGATCGAACACAAAATGGGCATCAAGGCCTCGGCCACCTGCGTGCTGAACTTCGATGAGGCCAAGGGTTTCTTGATCGGTGAGCCGAACAAGGGCCTGAACTGCATGTTCACCATGATGAACCACGCGCGGCTCGGCACCGGCATGCAGGGCTTGTGTCTGGGGGAGGCGAGTTTTCAGGGGGCGATCAAGTACGCCAACGACCGTCTGCAGATGCGTGCGCTGACCGGTCCGAAAGCACCGGATAAACCTGCCGATCCGATCATTGTTCATCCTGACGTGCGCAGGATGTTGCTGACGATGAAAGCCTTCAACGAAGGCAACCGGGCGCTGACTTATTTCACTGCACAGTTGCTGGACGTGGCACATCTGAGTACGGATGAGACGGCGCGTCAGGATGCCGAAGACCTGCTGGCGTTCCTCACGCCGATCTGCAAAGCCTTCATGACCGATACCGGGCTGGAAGTGACCAACCACGGCATGCAGGTGTTCGGTGGTCACGGTTTTATCCGCGAGTGGGGCATGGAGCAGTTGGTTCGTGACTGCCGGATCGCACCGATCTACGAAGGCACCAACGGCATTCAGGCGCTGGACTTGCTTGGAAGAAAAGTCCTCGGCAGCCAAGGAAAATTGCTGCGCGGCTTTACCAAAATCGTTCACAAATTCTGTGCGACGAACGCTGAACATCCGCAACTCGCCAGCTACGTGGCGCAGCTCAACCACCTGAATCAGCAGTGGGGAGAGGTGACCACCAAGGTCGGCATGGCGGCGATGAAAAATCCGGATGAAGTCGGCGCGGCGTCGGTGGATTACCTGATGTACAGCGGTTACATCATCCTCGGCTATCTGTGGCTGCGCATGGCGTTGGTCGCTCAGGCGCAGCTCGATTCGGGCAGTGGCGATGCCGATTACTGCCAGGCAAAACTGGCGACCAACGAGTTTTACTTCAAGCGTTTGCTGCCTCGCACGGCGGCTCATCGGGCGGGCATCGAGGCGGGCAGCGATTGTCTGATGAACCTGCCTGCGGAGTTATTCGCACTATAGTGTTTCAAGTCGACGTAAAAGAGCCCGCCTAGTTGCGGGCTTCTTTAATGGTTCGCTTTCCAGTGACTAAAAATAACAAAACAGTCATGAGCTGACCCTATGTGTCGTAAAAGTTGTTGGGTTACACTCAAACTCAACGAAAGCACCACTCCTACGAATCACCTGTTTAGATCTTGCGAGGTTTGCCATGGCTGACTACAAAGCGCCCCTGCGCGATATGCGCTTCGTCCTCAATGAAGTTTTCGAGGTCGCCAAACTCTGGGCCGAGCT
>Ga0105246_10002796_pt1 | contig 10563 bp, 10 predicted proteins | sample KBSM64metaG_FD_99694 | JGI IMG/M metagenome (GOLD analysis project Ga0105246, IMG submission 99694) | Miscanthus rhizosphere microbial communities from Kellogg Biological Station, Michigan, USA - KBS M6-4 metaG | ecosystem: Host-associated > Plants > Roots > Rhizosphere > Soil | place... | reverse complement strand
CGCTATGACAAATCTAAAAACAAGCTTTGCATCATATGTCATATTTGGCTTTCGGTCTGTACTGTTTGGAGCATCTGGTCTCACCGAATTACAAGATCTGTAATATCCATGGTGCTTCCAGCTCGCCTGGCCCCATATGTGCGCCAGGATCTTGAGAAAGGTGCAGCCGCCCGTGAAAACAACTGGAAAGAGCCCCGTGCGGGGCAGGGGATTCCGGAAAGCGACCGCCTTGGCCGTGGGTTTGCCGCTTCTCCTCACCTCGATGGCGTTGAGTCCCGCTGCCGCGGCGCCCGCCGAACCGGTCCAGGCAACAGGCTCAAGAAACGCCTCACCCGCACCATTCACGGGCGGCCGCTACATCGTGGTCCTCGCAGAGAAGGCGGCCGCGGCCTACGACGGTGAGACACCCGGCCTTGCCGGCACGAAGCCGCAGAACGGCAGGAAACTCGATGCCGGAAGCCCCAACTACAAGGCCTACGACGCGCACCTGCGGAAGGCCCAGCGGGATGTCGCCGCAGACCAGGGCGTATCTCCGTCCAAGCAGTTCACCGCTGCCCTCAACGGCTTTACGGCAGAGCTGACAGCCGCCCAGGCCATGCAGCTCTCCAAGGACAGAAGGGTGCTGGCCGTTTCCCCGGACGTTGAAAACGCACCCGATTACACGGCAACCGACTTCCTGAAGCTGACCGGACCCGAAGGGGCATGGGCGGGGCAATTCGGAGGGCAGGAGAATGCTGGAAAGGGCGTCGTCGTAGGAGTTATCGATTCGGGCTACGCTCCGGACAATCCTTTCCTGCAGGGCGACGCTGTCCAGCCGCTACAGGGGGCGGCCCAGGTAGGCGTCCCGTACCGCACAGATGACGGCAGGATCGCCATGCTCAAGGCAGACGGCACAACCTTCGAGGGGGAGTGCCAGAAAGGCGTGGACACCGGCGCCACATTTGACGGAACGCTGTGCAATTCCAAGGTCATCAGCGCCAGATACTTCGCGGACTCCTTCCTCCAGTACGTGGCGCCCGAACACCGCGCTCCGCAGGAACTGCTTTCGCCGGTGGACGTGGGCAGCCACGGCACCCATACAGCAACCACAGCTGCCGGCAACGCCAACGTGGAACAGGTCATCGATGGCGCCGGCTTCGGCAAGAGCTCCGGTGTCGCCCCCGCGGCAAAGGTCTCTGTCTACAAAATCTGCTGGGAGGACGACAATCCCGACACCGGCGGTTGCTACTCATCCGCCTCGGTAGAGGCGGTGGACGCGGCAATCCAGGACGGCGTTGATGTCCTGAACTACTCCATTTCCGGGAACACGGACAGCACCAGCGATCCCGTGGCCCTGGCATTCCTGAACGCTGCTGCCGCCGGGGTCTTCATCTCCGCATCCGCCGGCAACTCAGGTCCCGCCGCCTCGACCGTCAACCATGCCGCCCCTTGGCTGACGACGGTGGCAGCCTCCACGTTTCCCAGCGACCTGCTGGGCACCGTCCGCGTTTCCGACGGCAGCATGTACCGCGGCGCGTCCATCATGAAGACAGAGCTCCGGGACAAGCAGGCGGTGATCGCAGCCGACGCCGCGGCCGCCGGCACGACCAATGCAAACCTCTGCGGTCCCGGGTCGTTGGACGCGGCCAAAGTATCCGGGAAGGTGGTGGTGTGTGACCGCGGCGTGGTGGACAGGACGGCCAAGAGCCTTGAAGTCCAGAACAAAGGCGGTGTGGGAATGATCCTCGTGAACCTCACGGGGAGTTCCGAGGACGCTGACAACCACGTGGTACCCACCGTGCACGTCAATACACCCAAAAGCCTGGAACTGAAGTCGAAGCTGGGCGCAAATCCCAGCCTGACGGTCAGCCTGGTCAAGGGGGATCTGACGGGGGATCCGATGGCCCCGGCGCCCCAGGTTGCCGGCTTCTCCTCACGCGGACCCAGCCTGGCCTCGGGCGGCGATCTGCTCAAGCCGGACATTGCCGCCCCGGGCGTGAATGTCCTGGCCGGTGTCTCAACAATAGGGAACGACGGCGACCAGTTCGGCTTCATGTCAGGGACCTCCATGGCAGCCCCGCACATTGCCGGCTTTGGTGCCCTGGTGCTGGGCAAACAGCCCCGGTGGACCCCGGCAATGGTGAAGTCCGCCATGATGACCACGGCCTATCCGCTGGTCAATGCCGACGGCACGCCTAATCGGGATCCCTTCCAGGGTGGCGCCGGCCACATCGATTCCACCCGTGTCCTGGATCCAGGCCTCGTATACGACTCGGGCGTCCAGGACTGGCTGGCCTTCCTTAATGGCCAGGGCCTGGATACAGGAGCGCCGGAGGCAGGCTCACTTGCCGCCGTCAACCTGAACCTTCCCTCCATTGCCGTGGGCAGCCTGGTGGGTGAGGTCCAGGTCAAGCGGCAGCTGACAGCGCTGGTTCCGGGCAGCTACAGGCCTGAGGTGACAATGCCCGGCTTTGATATTCATGTTGAGCCGCAGGTCCTGACTTTCGCGAAGCCGGGCAAGACCCGTGAGGTGACCATCACCATCAGGAACGTCAGTGCACCAGTGGGCAGGTTCAGCACAGGTGAACTGACCTGGAAGGGGCCGCGTACAGTGAGTTCGCCCATCGCCGTCCGCCCGGTTGATGCCAAGATCGCGCCCTCATTCTCCTTCAGCTCGTCCACCGGAACGGGAAGCGGGAGCATGCAGCTCGTTTCCGGCTCCGACAGCCCCATCGCGGTGGGAGTCGAAGGGCTCGCACCCATAAGCGAAACTGCCGTTACCAAGACGCCGGGCGCCTATGCACCGGTGAACGACGAGCACAATGCCCTCATCCGCGTGACGGTGCCGGAAGGTGCCACCTTTGCCCGGTTTGGCGTCCAGGCAGAAACGGACGACGTCGACTGGGACATGGTGGTATATGGCCCTGACGGCGCCGGCGGCCTCACAGCAACCCAGGTAGCGACGGCTTCCGCCAGCGAGTTCCTGGACCTGGAGAAGCCGCGGGCGGGCACGTACTACGTCGTGGCCAACCTCTACTCAACTCCCGGGAACGGACCGGCCAGTGCGGCGGTCCAGGCTGTGACGTTCTTGGGTGATGCGGGGAACCTGTCTGTCAGTCCGAACCCGATCCTGGCGCCAAACGGCGTGACCACCGCTGCCACGCTTGACTGGACCGGACTATCCGGCGGCTCCTACCTCTCCCGGTTGAGCCTTGGCGGAAACGGCATCACGACGTGGGTGAGCGTCAAGGTGGAAGCCTCCGCTCAGTCTGCACCGGCAGGGTCTCCCGAGACTGCGGTTGCCGACAGGCTCCCGGGCGGTTAGTCCCCGAGGCGGCCGGCCGGCCCAGCGGTCCCGCCCAGCAACGGTGCCATGGCATTCCAGCGGGCGATCTCGCAGCCATCCGTGCGGCGGAAGGTGGCGGCGACGGTGCGGCCCCTGAATGTTCCCGTCACCACGGCAGTCTGGGGGCCGCCGTATTGCTGGGTGCACAGCCTGGGTGGCCCCTGTTTCGGAAAGAAGATATCCTCCCCGAACCGCTCCACCGCGGCCAGTGCAGCGTCCGGATCCGGCAACGTGGACCCGGCAGCAGGCCGGCCGTCGGCGGCAACAAGCCTGAACTCGTGCTCACCGCCGTCCGGACCCTGCCTGAGCCTGATGGTCAGGTTGATCGGGAGTGATTCGTTGCCGTGCGCTGTCATTCGCTGAGGTCTCCCTCATCCCTTGCGCCAGTCCCCGTACCCGGCGCGGGGGTTAGGGGTGCGAGTTCCAGATCGAGGCGCCTGCGGAGCGCCGCCGCTTCCGCGGCGAAGGCCCGCTGGTGCTCCACGTAGGCCGCTTTGCCTTCTGCTGTTTCGATGCGGATGGCCGGGTAACCCCACTCCTCAAGGTCATAGGGGGAAGCCTGCATGTCCATGGCCCGGATCCGCCAGGAGAGTTCAAAGCAGTCCATGACCAGTTCACTGGAGAGTGCCGGCAGCAGCTTGTACGCCCACTTGTAGAGGTCCATGTTGGCATGCAGGCAGCCCGGCTGTTCCAGGTCGCGCTGGTTGTCGCGGCTGGGCGCCAGCTCATTCAGGGGTACGGCGTCGGGAGTATAGAAGCGGAAGGCATCAAAGTGCGAACAGCGGATCCTGTTATCCTCCACCACCTTGTCCGTGCCTGCGGAACCCAGGCGCAGGCGCAGGTATTCATGCCGCAGGTCGAACTTGTCCTGGCGGTAGACCATGGCCCATTCATGAAGTCCGAAACAGCCGAACTGGGCGGGCCTGGCCGCGGTTCCGCGGAGGATTATTGCGGCGAAGGCAACGGCCTGGTGCCGGTCGTCCAGGAAGCTGCGGCGGTCGAAGGTGACAGCCGCGGCTCCGGCGGGCAGCCCCAGCGAGGCGAGTTCGCCGTCGTCGAGCGTTCTGTAGTGCTTCCAGCCGTTGCGGGCAGCAGCCTCAGGCCCGGTCAGGACGACGCCGGATCCCGGGTGCCAGCGCATAAGCTGCCCAGGTTTCTGCGTGTAGTAGGTGAAAAGAAAGTCCTCAACCGGATGCTTTCGGCCGGCGGATCGGCGGGCAAGGTAAGGGTCTGCGTAGCGCCGGACGCGTTCCTGGTGTGCGGCCTGGCGCGTGAGCCAGTCATCCGGCGCCAGCAGGCTAAGGCGCTCCACCGGCAACCCCGAGGATCTCCCGGGCAGCATCCCAGGCGCTGATCTCGCAGCCGTTAGTGCGGGCAAAGGTGACGTCCACGGGAGTTTCATCGACGATGCCCGTGACCGTGGCCTGTTGCGGTCCGCCGTATTGTTCCGTGCATGCCTGGGCACTGCCCTTGATGGACGGGCTCAGCAGAGCGGCGTTGTTCTTCAGGGCCGCGCAGGCTGCGTCCGCTGCGGGGTGCTTGCTTTCCGCGGCGGGCAGGCCATTCTGGCAGACCAGTGTGTAGCTCAATGCGGGTTCCGCCTCGGACGGTCTGACCATGATGGCCAATTCGGCGTTGCCTGCCCCCGGCCCTGACGGTGCGGGGGACGACGGCGGTGCAGGAGCAGGAACGGATGTTTCGGTGTCCGGGGCCGGAGCGCCGGAGGTATCCGATGTACCTGAGGTGCCTGCAGTGGCTGTGGCTGATGAAGGGCTGACCGGGCCCGGGGTGCCGGTGCAGGCTGACATCGCACCCGCAGCCACCAGCAGGGCCGCCACCTGGAACAGCAATTTACGCACCCGTCCTGGCCTCCTCGATTAGTGCCATTCTATCGCTGGAGGTCCGGTTGCCGGCCGGCGTCTCCGGCGGTGGCTGCAATCAGCCCCATCATGGAGGCATGCAGTTGCCCGACCTGTTCCCGTGTGAGGCCGAGGCGTTCCATCATCGTGCCCGGCACCGCGAGGGCCCGATTCCGCAGCTCCGCGCCGGCAGGGGTCAGCCCGACGGCAAGGGCGCGTTCGTTCCCGTCGACCCGCTGCCGGGTGATGAGTCCGGCGGTTTCGAGCCGCCGGAGCAAGGGTGAGATAGTGGCAGGCTCCTGGGCAAGGGCCTCACTGATGTTGCGGACGGTGCGGGGGCTGGATTCCCACAGGCAGAGCATCACCAGGTATTGCGGATGGGTCAATCCCAGCTTCTCCAGAACCGGCTTGTAGGCGCCCACCACGCTCCTTGACGCCACTGTCAGGGCGAAGCACAGCTGGTGCTCCAGGAGCAGGTCGTCGTCCGGCTGCGCCCCGGTCCTTGACTGGGACAGCTTTGTTGTCATGACAGCCTCCAATAAAAGCCTCCGATGATTAGTGCACTAATCATTAGCGTACACTTGAACTAGGCATTCATCTTTCAAAGGAGTCACTCCAGTGGGTAAGGACAGTGCAGCGGGCAAGGGCACGGCTGGCGGCAGGGGCAATGCCTCCCAGCGCTTCATGCGGGCAACGGGCAAACTCAGGGCCGTCTTCGGTCCTGCCAACCGCAGTTCCCTGGTGCACGAGATGACTGAGGAGAACCGGCAACTTCTGGCCCGGCGCGAAGCTGAAAGCCAACAATGGGAGACGGTGCGCCGCCCGGACGGCAGCACGTACGTTGTCTCGAAGAACCCGGATGACAAGTCCCTCCGCTAAACAGCAGCCTGCCATCGTGATGAGCCAGCTCGCCGGGTGCGGGCAGGCGCCACAACCGCCCGGCGCTGCAGATCCTTTTCGCGGACCCGGGCGTAAAATAAGGGCACTGGCTCCTCTTGGAGGCAGTGGCTCTTGGGCTCTTCCTTAGGAATGCGGGAAGGGGGTGGAAGTAATGGCACATGTACTCAGCGGTTTCATGAACCTTACCGAAAGGCTCCGGTTCATCTTTGGCCCGGCAGCGCGCCTGGACACGGACTCACCGGTAGTGCACAAGCATGATGCGTTCGAGCAGGCCTCGGATGAGGAACTGTCCCACTTCGAAGTGGAGACGGATTCCCACGGCCATCACTACGCAGTCCGCCGCGAAGACCTCAAGTAACGAAACCAGCGCTTAGGGATTGATACTAAACCACCCGCCCGCCAGCCTCACAGGCTGGCGGGCGGGCCATTTGGCGCCCTGGCGGCGCCGCCGGGGCGCCCGTGCAGTGCGGTGCGGTGCAGTGCGGGGCTTAGCGGCCTGTACCGCCGTACACAGTCGCTTCGCTATCACTGTCGAGGCCGAACGCTTTGTGGATGGCACGCACGGCGTCGTCGAGCAGGTCAGCGTGGGTCACGACGGAAATGCGGATCTCCGAGGTGGAGATCATGTTGATGTTGATCCCGGCTTCCGACAAGGCAGCGAAGAAGCGGGCGGAAACGCCCGGGTGCGAACGCATGCCGGCGCCAATGAGGGAGAGCTTGCCGATCTGCTCGTTGTACTCGATGCTCTCGAAGCCGATTTCCGGCTGCGCTGCACGAAGCGCCTCCAGCGCATCCGCCCCTTCGACGATGGGAAGGGTAAAGGAAATGTCAGTCCGGCCCGTGCCATGGGTGGAGACGTTCTGCACGATCATGTCGATGTTTGAGTGGGCGTCGGCGATGACCTGGAAGATCGCTGCTGCCTTGCCCGGAATGTCCGGAACGCCCACCACGGTGACCTTGGCTTCGGAACGGTCATGTGCTACGCCGGAGATGATTGGCTGCTCCAAGGCGACTCCCTCTTGAGTGATGATCTTGTCTTCGGCGCTGGGGATGACCCAGGTGCCTTCGTGCTGGCTGAATGAGGACCGGACGTGCAGCGGCACGCCGAAGCGGCGCGCGTATTCCACGCAGCGCAGGTGCAGGATCTTGGCGCCGGAGGCAGCCAGTTCCAGCATCTCCTCGCTGGAGATGGTGTCGATCTTTTGCGCCGACGGCACCACCCTGGGGTCAGCCGTGTAGATGCCGTCCACGTCGGTGTAGATCTCGCAGACATCTGCTTCCAGCGCGGCTGCCAGGGCAACGGCGGTGGTGTCCGAGCCGCCACGGCCCAGGGTGGTGATCTCGTTGGTGGCGCGGCTCATGCCTTGGAAGCCGGCCACGATCGCGATGTGCCCCTTGTCCAGCGCGGTGCGGATGCGGTGCGGATCGACGTCGATGATTCGTGCCTTGCCGTGGATGCCATCCGTGATCATGCCGGCCTGGGAACCGGTGAACGATTGCGCGGAGGCGCCGAGCTTGTTGATGGCCATAGCCAGCAGTGCCATGGAGATGCGCTCACCGGCGGAGAGGAGCATGTCCATTTCGCGGGCAGGTGCGGAATCGGTCACCTGCGAGGCGAGGTCCAGGAGTTCGTCGGTGGTGTCGCCCATGGCAGAGACCACCACGACAACCTCGTTGCCGGCCTGCTGGGCGTCCACGACGCGCTTGGCGACCCGCTTGATTCCGTCGGCGTCCGCCACGGAGGATCCGCCGAACTTCTGCACAATCAGCTGTTGGGTGACGGCGGGGCCGCCGGGCAGCTCCTGCGGCTGCGTTGCGGTGTGCACTTCGGTAGTGGGCGTACTCATGCGCGAACCTTCGCTGGATCAATCGGAGTTCTGGAGGCAGGCGGCCTTGCGGACGCGACTTGTTCGCCCAGTTTATCGCCGCCCCCCGTCCGCCGTTGAATTGTGACCGAATCTCAGCCCTGCGGCGGAGTCGCTGTCCGGCGCCTCGGGCGTAGGATTGCATAGTCAGTATGCATGCAGAGACTTGGGGGACAGGTGCGCAGGGAATGGCAGTAAGAAAAGACGCGGCCGGCGATCCGGCTCAGCCGGTGAGCGGGAATTCCGGCGGCATCACAGCGACGGCGGTGAGCCGGAGCTTTGGCCAGGTGCACGCCGTCGAGCACATGGATTTTCACGCCCCGGCGGGCAAAGTGACAGCCCTGATCGGTCCCAACGGGGCCGGGAAGACCACACTGCTCCTGCTGCTGGCATCCTTGCTGGCGCCGGATTCCGGCACGATCAGCGTGGGCGGGCTTGATCCCGTACACCACCGGGCCGAAGTCCGAAGCAGGATCGGCTGGATGCCTGACACGCTGGGCGTCTGGGAATCGTTGACCGCCCGTGAAATCCTGACGCAAATGGCCCGCTTTTACCGGCTTCCCGGCGCCGGGATCGGGCAGCGGGTTTCCATGATGCTTGACCGCGTCCGCCTCAATGACCTCGCGGACCAGCCGGCCCGTGTGCTGTCCCGGGGCCAGCAGCAGCGGCTCAGTCTGGGACGCGCACTCATCCATGATCCATCGGTATTGCTCCTTGATGAACCTGCGTCCGGACTCGATCCCGGATCCCGGGTGGAACTCCGCACCATGCTGAGGCAGCTGGCCGGTGCCGGCAAGGCGGTGGTGGTCTCCTCGCACGTCCTCAGTGAACTCGATGAGATCGCCGACGGCGCCGTGTTCGTCAACCAGGGCCGGACCGTCCGGCAGCAGACCACGGAAGAGGCGGCAGCTTCCGGCCGGCGTTACGCCGTCTCGGCGACGGACAGCGAGGCATTGGCCGCCAAACTCACCGAACTGGGCCTTACATTCCGCGTTGAGGACGGCCGCCGGCCTGCATTCAGTCTTCTGCTGCTGAACGACGACGACGCCGCGCGGCTCCTTCGCGACCTGGTGCTCGCCGGCGTCGGGGTCAGCTCCTTTGCCCCGGCCTCAGGTGCGCTGGAAGAGACATACATGAATCTTGAAGGGGAGCGGCGATGAGCCAGGTGACTGACAGTCGGAAGGATTGGGGCGCCCCCGTGCTGGCCGATGGCTACTTTGCAGGAATCAGGGATGTGTTGGTCCTGGAGCTGAAACAGCGGCTGAGGTCCCGCGGCTGGTACATCATGCTGGCCATCTGGTTCATCCTGACAGGACTCGTGACCTGGCTGACATGGGCCAGCTGGAATGCCTCGCAGGCCGCCCAGCGCGCATATGGGGGGCTTGCACCAGCGGAAGTTACGGGTCCCGGATCCATGATCTTCGAGGTGGTGCTGGCGTTTGTCCTCCTGTTCGCCCTGTTGGTGGCACCGGCGCTGTCCGCGAATGCCGTCAACGGTGACCGGGCTGCCGGAACCTTGGCGATCCTGCAGGTGACGTTGCTCCGGCCAGGCCAAATCCTGTGGGGGAAGTTCTTCGCAGCCTGGGTGGCGGCGCTGGCCTTCCTTGTGACGAGCACGCCGTTCCTGATCATCGGCGTCGCCCTTGGTGGCATGACTCCGGGTCACGTCCTGGTGGCCCTGCTCATGCTGGCCGTTGAAGTCGGCATTGTCTGTGCCGTAGGTGTCGGGATCTCGGCTTTGGCCGGACGCCCGTTGTTCTCCATCGTGGTCACCTATCTGGCCGTCGCGGGGCTGGTCTTCGGCACGCTGATTTCATTCGGGCTCGGCACGGGACTCACCCAGGGCACCGTCATGGCCAACCAGGCGCAGTACAGGGAATATCTCTCATCGGCGCAGGGGCCGGTTGAACCGGAGTACACCTGTTCGGGTCCGCTCCGGGAGCAGCCTGCCATGCACACCGAGCGCGTGGCCTGGCTGTTGGCCATGAACCCTTATGTGGTGGTGGCGGATGCCATTCCTTATCCTGACAGGACAGCTCAGATGGGTTATTCCTCCGTGGGAGCGATCGAAAACATCAGCCAGGGAGCCCGTTACGCCATGGCAGGCCCGGATGGCACCTATCCCTGCGCGAACGGGGAGGCGAAGCCGCGGTACTTGGGCCAGGCCACTCCGTTATGGCCGCTGGGTCTGGGGCTGCAGCTGCTGCTGGCCGGGCTGCTGATGTGGCTTGGCTGGCGTTCGCTGCGGACTCCGGCTCGCAGGCTGGCGCGGGGAACACGAATCGCCTAGCCAGGCGTGGCCCCAACCCGATCCGCACCGACTGTCCGCGGCGTCCCTGCCGCGGACAGTCGGGTGTACACCTGTGCGATAACTCTCGCGGGGCGCGATGTCCCGTTTTAGGTGAGGGCGTTGCGGCGGCCTTCGAAAGCGCGTCCCAGGGTGACTTCGTCTGCGTATTCCAGGTCCCCGCCCACAGGCAGGCCGGACGCGAGGCGGGTGACCGCGATGCCGATCGACTTGAGCATGCGGGCCAGGTACGTGGCCGTCGCTTCACCCTCCAGGTTGGGGTCAGTAGCGATGATGACTTCCTGGACGGCGCCGTCGTTAAGCCTG